>Ga0265297_10001577_pt1 | contig 52424 bp, 52 predicted proteins | sample Munlanlwell13791_FD_192502 | JGI IMG/M metagenome (GOLD analysis project Ga0265297, IMG submission 192502) | Leachate microbial communities from a municipal landfill in Southern Ontario, Canada - Leachate well 137-91 | ecosystem: Engineered > Solid waste > Landfill > Unclassified | place...
GCTTCTTCGTCTGGACTGATTGCCATATCTTGACTCAGTTCTTCCTTTTCCTTAGGCTCTTCTTTAATTAAGAGCAGCTCGGCTTTGCCGCCGTTGAAAAGTATTTTGAAAAATTTTTCAAACTCTCTATTGATGTGCTTAAAAGAATTATCAAACTGAAACTGAATCTTTTCGTCCAGATCGGTAATCACTTTTTCTAAAGATTTAATTGAGGTCCGCAAGTCATCCGCCTGACTGGACAAAAAGTCGTGGCGCTCTTTAACCTTGTTATACTCCTCAACCACCTCGGGCTCAACGCCGCCAATTAACTCCAACTGATGCTTCAATTGCTGAATCTGCTGATAAAATTCAGTTTCGTTAATAACCCCGGCGGAAAAATTTTTCACCCAATTCAGTTCGCCCACCTCTTCTTTAATTTCCCGCTCCAAATCCTGCTGCCGGGTTTCCAGCCGCGCCATCTCCACCCGCAGCTGAGAGGCCTGAGCGCTTAAAGCATTATATTCATTCTGCTGATCATACAAATCGCGCTGCAAAGCGAACAGCTCGCCCTTCTGTTCTTCTTCCTTCTGATTAAAATTTTCGACCTCATGACGAGCCAGACCCAGACGTTCTTCAATATCCGCCAAGTCTTTAGTCACGTCGGTCAAGTCGGCCACCAGCAGCGGGTCAACTGCCGCCGCCTGCTTTTCTTTGACCTGAGGATTTTCCAGTTGATTCAATAACCCCTTGATCAATTTGGCCAGGTCCTGGATATCCTGCTTGGCCTGAGCTAATTTGTTTGGCTCCGAGCTGGAAAGATTACTGATAATTTGATCATGCAGCCGGTCAATCTCTTTAATCTTGGCGACGATATCCGGCAAGGGCAGAGGAGAAATTTTTTCTACCAGGCGCTGCTTGGCCAGTTCAATCCGGTTTTGTAGAATCAACTGTTCTTCCCGCAATTTATTTTTTTCATCCAAAATCTTTTGATATTTAGACTGCAGTTCATTAAAAACTTTGCTGCGGGAATCCTGCTTTTCCAAACCCCGCAGCTTATCCTGAATCGCCCGCACGGCCTGGCTCTTCTGGTTAGTCTGGCTTTCCACTTTTTTTAAATCCGGCTGAAGGGCCGCAATCTTTTTATGCAGCTCGGCCCATTGCCAACCATAATATTGATGCTGAGCTTCGCGCAACTCATGCTCCACTTTTTCCCGGCGTTCCAGCCGCTTGACCTGACGGCTCAAAGAATTCAACCGCGGCTTAATTTCAATTAATAGCGCATCTACCTGACGCAAATTGTTCCAGGCGCTTTCCAGTTTATTGATTGACCCGTCGCGCTTGAGCTGGAATTCCTTAACCCCCACGGCCTCATCAAAATACTCCTTGCGTTCGTTCGGATTAGCCATTATCACCTGATCAATTGAACCCTGGGAAACAATACTGTAACTTTTCTGGCCGAAATTGGCCTTGGCCAAAAGCAGCAAAATATCCTGCAGCCGAACCCGGCTTTTGTTGATGCGGTATTCGCTTTCGCCGTCGCGATAAAGTTTTCGGGAGATCACCACTTGTTCGTAATCAACCGGCATAGCACCATCGGCGTTATTGATGTGCATGGCGACATAAGCCAGGCCCAACCGGGATTTTTTTTCGGAGCCGGAGAAAATCACATCTTCGGATTTTTTACCGCGCAGACTCTTTAGACTTTGTTCCCCTAAAACCCAGCGGATTGAATCGACGATGTTTGATTTGCCTGAACCGTTCGGTCCGACGATGCAAGCGATGCCACAAGAACCGGCGGGTAAATCTGCCGGCCGGTCCGTTAGTCCGTTGGGAATTAAAGGACAGCCCTGACCAGGCTGCGGAAATTCCAAAACGGTTTTTTGGGCAAACGACTTAAAGCCCTGAATTTCAATTTTTTCTAGAAACATGGAGAAAAGTAAATCAAGTGAACTAAGTAAATTAAGTGAGTAAGTGAATAAGTAAGTAAGCTTACCGGCTTAATTTACTTATTCACTTACCAGCTTACTCACTAATCATTTTAACAAACGAATTGACAAAAAACAAGGATTTCTGTTAAGTTAATGTTGCTATACCTTGAATATCAAGGATATAAGCTCAAACCAGAATCAGGAGGACAAAATGGATACCGAAGGGCTACTCCCATGCACGATCGAAGAAGTTGGCAGTTGTGATTGTGACTGCCATGGCGAGGTCAGGATAAAGATTAAAGATGAATATCTCACCATCTACATGTCTAGCGACGCCGCCATCAACCTGGCGGCCGCGAGCGGGCAGGCAGAATTGCCAAGACCTTCAAGCTATGACCTGATCGCCGCAATCCTGCAACAATGCGGCGGGAAAGTGGAAGGTCTTGCCATCACTGATCTAAAGGATGGCATCTTCTATGGTTCGTTATCCGTCTCTCACGATGGCGAAAGCCAATGGTACGACTGTCGGCCATCCGACGGAATGAACATCGCCATCCGATGCCAGGCGCCGATCTTCGTTCACCCCCGCGTATTGATGGCAGCCAATACCTGACCAGAACATGAGGGTGGAGAGAACTCTTGGCCCGACCCATCAACGCCCTAATCGCAGACACAAAAAATGTCTGCGATCTTTTTTTTATTGACAAAAAACAAGGTAATGTTCTAAGATAAAGAACTTGGCTTAACCTTGAAGGTGGCCAAGGGAAGCACCTTTCAGCCTTTAGAGAGGATGGTTGACAAAAATGTTAAAACCCACCGTGGGGCAAGAAGCAGCTTTGGCTGTCTGGTTGCATCTTTCTGACCCAGACCAACCGGCAGATCCGAACGACAACGACCTAGAAGAGAAAGTCCTGCTGTTGGCGAAAACGTCGCCTGACGCCCTCCCGCGCCTTCTGAAAAAGATGCACACCATAAACAACCAGGTTCGCTTCTTCGAGCTCGTGATTGCCAATGCTCCAGGGCAACTATCGGCCTGCATTGCGGTATTGGCCAGTGCAACGGTTTCCACTGGCACCGACGAGGAGGCGCTGAGAAGAATCCTGGAGCTGATACTCCAGGAGGAAAACGCCAAACCATACGTTTTGGAATGCCTCGCTGCGCTGATACAGCACGGTGACACCCGAGCCGAAAGAGTCACCAACAAGCTTCAGCCGAATCAGAAGAAAGCACTGTTTGAGATGGCCCAAAAAGTCCTCCAGGGTCCGGAGGCGACTTCGGCAGCGAAGCCGAGGACAACTCCATAGGTCCTCGCCCATGTACCCATCTCCCTCAATCGTACCCTCCACCGCATGCAACCGCGTGCGGCTTTTTTTATCCCGTTAAAAATATATCTACGGTAGGGGCAGAACAATGTTTTTCCCTACAACGTATTTTTAACGGGATAAAAATGTTATAATAACCATATGGCTGACAAAAAAGAAAAATTTATCGTCATTGATGGCAATGCTTTGCTCCACCGCGCTTTCCATGCCTTGCCGCCGACCCTGACCACCAAAACCGGCGAACTGGTTAATGCTGTTTACGGGTTTACCGTGATTCTGCTTAAAGTTTTAAGGGACATCAAACCGGACTACCTGGCCGTAACTTTCGATTTAAAAGGTCCGACCTTCCGCCACGAAGAATTTGCCGGTTATAAAGCGCAGCGAATCAAGCAGCCGGATGAACTCTATAACCAGCTGCCGCGGGTTAAAGAAGTGGTTCGCGCTTTTGATATTCCCATTTACGAAAAAGCCGGCTTTGAAGCTGATGACGTCATCGCCACTTTGGTCCGCCGGCCGGAAGTTGAGGCGATTAAATCAATCATCGTCACCGGCGATCTGGATACTTTACAGCTGGTGGATAAAAATACCGAGGTTTTCACCCTGCACAAAGGTCTCAGTGATACTTTGACTTATACTATTGACGAGGTTAAAAAACGATTCGACGGTTTAACTCCGGAACAAATGGTTGATTATAAAGCCTTGCGTGGCGACCCGTCTGACAACGTCCCCGGCGTCAAAGGCATCGGTGAAAAAGGCGCGATTCATCTCCTCACAGAATTTAAAACTCTGAAAAACTTGTACCAAAATATCAATTCGGAAAAAATTTCCGAACGTTACCGCAAACTGCTGGTTGAGCATGAGGCCGATGCCCTGATGTCAAAAAAACTCTGCCAGATGATTGACAATGTCGAAATTGATTTCAACTTGGCCGACACCAAGGTAACCGGCTATGACGTCAATAAAGTCTTGCCCCTGTTCCAGGAACTGGAATTTAAATCTTTAATTAACAAACTGCCGAAAGAAAGTGCTCGCGGTGTAATCCCGGCCCAGGGCAGTTTTAGCTTTGGTCCCGCCGATAAAACCGCCGGCAAACCCAAAAGTCAGGCCGCGGGCCAGGCGAATTACCAGCTGATTGATACCGAAAAAAAATTTGATGATTTTTTGGCCAAGCTGAAGAACCAAAAAATTTTTGCGCTGGACACCGAAACTTCCGGCTTAGACCCGTTTAATACCGAGCTACTGGGAATCAGTTTTTGCTGGCAGCCTAGCCAAGCCTACTACCTGCCTACTTACCTACAAGCTACAAGCTATCCCGACGGAAGTCGGGATCCCGATTCCCATCGGGACAAGCTACAAGCTAACCAATGGCTAGAAAAACTCAGGCCCATTCTGGCTGACGACAAAATCAAAAAAGTCGGCCACAACATCAAGTTTGACTTGGAGGTTTTAAGCCACGCCGGTCTGGAAGTACGGGGCGTAAGTTTTGACACCATGGTCGCGTCTTATCTGATCAATCCCGGCAGCCGGCAGCACAGCCTGGACAATCTCGCCTTTACTGAATTGGGTTATCAGATGCAACCGATTACCGACTTAATCGGCAAGGGCAAAGATCAGATTACTCTCAAAGAAGTCCCAATTCAAAGAGTGGCGGATTACTCTTGCGAAGACGCCGATTTCACTTGGCGGTTGGCTGAACCTTTGGCCGACCAGCTCAAAGAAAAAAATAATCTTGGCCTGCTGGAAAAAATCGAGGTGCCTTTAATCCCCGTGCTGGCGAAGATTGAAGAAAACGGCATTATGGTTGATACCGACTTTCTGACAAAAATGGCCAAAGGAATTAAGCAGCGGCTGAAAGGCCTGGAAAGTAAAATTCATCAACTGGCCGGTGAAAAATTCAATATTGCTTCCCCCTTGCAGCTCAAAGAAATCTTATTTGATAAACTAGATTTGGCCACCCAGGGTTTGGTAAAAACCAAAACCGGCATCTCGACGGCGGCCAGCGAACTGGAAAAACTGCGCGGTGCCCATAAAGTTATTGATTACATCATTGAATTCCGGGAACTCTCAAAACTTAGCTCCACTTATTTGGAAGCTTTGCCAAAACTCGTCGGCGCCGACGGCCGGGTCCATACCAGCTTTAACCAGACCATTACCGCTACCGGCCGGCTCTCGTCTTCCGAGCCAAATTTGCAAAATATTCCGGTCCGGACGGAACTGGGTCAAAAAATCCGTCAGGCTTTCATAGCGCCGGCCGGCTTTAAAATTATTTCCGCTGATTATTCCCAGATTGAACTGCGTATCATCGCTTCGCTGGCCAATGACACGAAGATGATTGCTTCCTTTAAAAATAACGAGGATATTCACACCCGCACCGCCGCGGAAATTAATGAGGTATCGCTGGCAGAAGTGACAAAAGAGATGCGCTATGCCGCCAAAGCCGTCAACTTTGGCATTATCTACGGTCAAGGTCCGCATGGTTTGGCCCAAAGCGCCAACATTAGTTATCAAAAAGCGCGGGATTTTATTGACCGCTACTTTTTGATCCATCAAGCCATCTACAATTACCTGGAAGAAACTAAAAAGCTGGCGCACGAAATGGGTTATGTCGAAACCTGGTTTGGTCGCCGTCGCTATCTGCCGGAAATCAATTCTCAGATGCAACAGGTTCGGGCCGGAGCCGAGCGCATGGCGATTAATCACCCGGTTCAGGGAACTGCTGCTGACTTACTAAAACTGGCGATGATTGCTATCCACGCGGAGCTGCCAAAAATATCCGCCAAAACCAAAATGATTTTACAGGTTCACGACGAACTGGTATTTGAAACCCCCAAAGCCGACGTGGCCAAGGTTGGTAAATTTGTCAAAGATAAAATGGAAAGCGTTTACCAGCTCCGGGCACCGGTGGAAGCCGAGGTGGCAACCGGAGACAATTGGGGCGAACTAAAATAAGATGAAACTGCAAATCTTGACAAAACAAACCAATTACGTTAAGGTAATCCATCTGCTCTTTACATGTGATTGCCGCCTCTTTGGCTAAGATGATTCTTAATCAGGGAGGTGGTAATCATTTCAACACAAAATGCAAAGGAGAGTTTGAATGGACACGACATCTAAGTCTCAAGCGCTGGAAATCACGACGCATATGCATGTTGATACCGATGCCCTCATTGCCGTAACCTTCTTCTGCTGGTTTCACGGCATTCCGGTTGAGCGGGTCACCAATGAACTGAAAAAGATGGTTAAACTGCATTTTGTCCGGGCCGGAGAAACTGGACCAGGCGAAAATATTGATACCGGCGGCGGCAAATTTGACCATCATCAACCTGGAAGAGAAGGTGAATGCGCTGCTTCCTTAGTCTGGGAATTGCTGCCCGCTAAGCTTAGGGAGGCTAGCCGACCCTTAATGTTACTGGCTCTCGCCCAAGATCTCGGAAGCAACATCATCCCGGCTGGCGCTGGCGTGCTTAAGCCAGGTAACTCAAAACTTACCGCCCTACCAGCCTATATCAGACTGACACAACTGCCATCCTTGATCGCGAGCCAGAGAGCTATCGGCAAAACCGAAGAAGAAATCTTTTGGTATTTCTGGGATGAATTCGTCGGCCTGGTAACCCTCTGGGACCGGAAGTGGCGAGCGGAAAAAGAGTTCAAAGCCAAAGCCAAAAAGCTGACGGACCACGTTGTCTTCCTTCCCGATTGCCTGGAAGAAACTATTGGGATTGCTTTCCGAGAGGGCCACGAAGCGGTAATCTTCCGGGCTGTCCGTGGAGAACAAATTATCTATTTCCTGAAAAGAACATCACATGGGGGCAGACCAACGGACTTAACCCAACTGCGAGGCTGGTCCGGATTCAACGGCGAAGGGCCTCGATGGCATCTTGAAGCCTGGCAAGCATCTTGGAGCACCCCCAAAAGTCCCCGGAGCCGCCGCTCCCAAGTTGAACCCCGGGCTTTAGCCGAAGCCTTCGAAACTTTGTACCAAGGGGCTGAGCTAACAGCCTAAGCAAACAACTCACACCGACGTTAAGCGCCAGACCGCACCCTAACGTCGGTTTTTTTATCCTTAAGTAAGATAAATCTGGAGCGTCTGAACTATGGCATAAAAATTTGCTTAAATAAGCTACTTTTACGGTAAATGCTTGACAATTAAGTTAAGATATGCTATTATGCAATATTAGTTCTTTAAAATTTACTCCTCATGTGGTTAACTCATTTTTGCCAAAAATTGGATTGTTGCTAAAAATGAGTTAATCACTCAACCAAACCAAATCGTGCGGACGCGCACAAAACAACCAAGAAAGGCAGGGCCCTGAAAATGAAAAGCAACCATCAAGAATCATCCACCCCGATTGCACTGTACACAAACGGAGCAAAAGGAATAACCCCGAAAGTGGTTATGGTGAAGTTCTATGTAACCGATCTGAGTCTCGTCCCGCCAGGCATTCCAAGGGTAGACCGGCATCGCGACTGGGAATCGGACCAAAGGCATGCACGCAAAGCCATCGAAATGGGACAGGCGGAAAAGGCAGAGGAAGGCCGCGCGAGGAAAAAAAGGACAGACACAGGGAAACTGCTCATCCGAGCGCATAACGCTCAGCTGGGCATCTTGTGCAAGGGACTCGCCAACAGAGATTTCATACGGATGACGGCTTGCCACTACTTTGTCAGAATTCCCGACGACCCCAAGAGGGGTGAGCAATACGTGATCTGCATAACCTTCAGGCACACATCGGATTCCGATGGCAAGGAGGTGACGGTGCCAAACAGAGCCATTCGGGCTCTACGAACACTGGCCAGATACACCTGGAGCCGCTGCGACTGCTGGGATAACGAACTCGAGAATACGATTACCATCAACTCTACCGGTCCGCTATTCAAACAAGGCACGCGGGTGTTCCAGGACCCCAAAAACGCCGTCGTGGTCCGAAACGGTCAGATCACGACCGTGAAGGTTGAGAGGGCGGTTGAAGAAACCGAGGAGTAAGAAGGAGATGCACAAAGAAATGACCGGCCTTGGTTTGTATAACTTGGCCGGTCTTTGAATTTTTTTAAATTTATATTATTTGGTCTAACCGACTAAACATATATTGCCCTAATAACGTTTCAACCTTCTCAATTGACCCTAAGCTCAAAAGTTTTTTGGTGTCATACTTGGTTCTATCCAACCAATCAGGCACAGGCAGACCTTGATACAAAGAAAACAGGTTGGCCAAAAAAGTGGTGGCATAAACTCCCTTTGGCAGTTGAAAGACTAAAACAACACCTTGTTTAATAATTTTACTTTTACTTATTTTTACCTCGGCGGTAGTTAAACAACTGCCATTATTACTTGGCCAATGGCCAAAAATTTCTCTTAGTGGCGTGCCCAAATCGGTTATGGCCGCTTGAGCCAATTGTTCATCGTAAATCCCGGTCCGTTGACACTCCGGGTTGGTCAGTAAAGGCAACCGGGGAGGCAACTTAACTTGCTGATTAATCAATCGGGAAAGGCGTACATTAAATAAATAGCTGGAATAAGCTAGCACCCAAAGCGTAATCTGATCATTAATTTGTTTTAAAGCGCCCAAAAAATCATGGGGATTTTTAATTAAATGATTAACCAATTTCAATTCCAAACGACAAGTATAGGGCAGCTGGAGAAAAATTTTTTCCAACGTCTGCCATTGACCCATATTTTCTTTGGCGCTTTGACGGATTTGATTTAAAAGAGGAACATTTTGAATCCCTCGGTCGGTTAAAAACGTTTCTACCGCCTGCTGATAATTCCGTTGCAAAATCAATTTACCGAGCTGATGGCCCAATAGACGCGGCGTGCCAAATCGCTGAAAATAATAAAAATTGTAAAATCCGTTTTTGAATTTGGCCAGTGATTCGTCCAGCCAACCCTGGCCCAAAGTGACAGGCGTACGAACCAAGATAATAAACTGATTACCGATTAACCCACCCTTCAACAATACCCCCTTACCCCAAAAAAAATTCTTTAATGCCAGCCCGGGTATGGCCAAAGATTTAATTTTATTGACATCCACCCCGCGGAAAGAAAGGCGCTGACTGGTAACTGCTACCTTATCTTTAAGCCCGGCATAACCAATTTGATTGACGGGAATATCTAATGATTGCGCCAAAGCCTCAACCGCTTCCAGGGTAGACAGGCCGGTCTTAACCAAATCAGCATATAAAGTTTTTTCTCCCGGTTGAGGAACCGGGATTTCAAAATTTTCCGGTTCAATTAAACTAATCATTCCATCGGAAATCAACTCCTCCACAATGAAATCTTGGTTATATAAATTTAAATAGCCTTGGGGTAGATAACCAAAATCAACCTCAATGCCAATCAATTTTAAAACATCAACATAGTTATAATCTCTTTTGGTCATTACCAGGTCAGGACTGGACTTTTGGTATTCTTTTAAAATTTCCAGCTCTTTTAAATATAAATTGACGGTTCCGGACATAATGTAAATAATAATTAATTCTCCTAAAAGGTTACTAATATTTTAGCATTATTCAATGTTTAACTAAAGCCTGAGAGGCCACTTGTTAAATGTTGGGTGATCTTGTTACAATGAACCTGCTATGCCCCGTTAGAAATTTTTCCTAAATACATTTCTAATCAAGGGCAAGATAATAAATTTCTAACGGGGTATGATCATCTTTCTCTACGGCCCGGACACTTTCCGGTCCAGACAAAAACTCAAAGAGCTTAAAAACAAATTTATCGCCGAAATCGATAAGGCGGGTTTGAATATCACCAATCTTAACGGTGAGGATTTGGACGTGGCGGAGTTTGAGCGGTCAACTTCCGCCATGCCATTTTTAGCTAAAAAAAGGTTGGTGATTATCGAAAATCTGATTGCCAAAAACAAGGGTCAAAAAATCCAAAAAGAGATTTTGGAAATTCTGGCAAAGAACCATCTGGACGATACCATTCTAATTTTTTGGGAAGGCGATCTGGAAGCCGGAAAAACCAAAAAACCGGCCCGATCTAAAACTACAACGCGCCGCAGCCAGCTGCTTTTTGACCGGCTGAAAAAAGAAAAATACTGCCAATGTTTCCCCCTGCTTGATCTGCCGGAGGTAAAAAAATGGCTGGCTGGTGAAGTTAAAAATCGGGATGGAAAAATTGACAGCGATGCCGCCGCCCTGCTGACGGATTTTGTCGGTAACGACCTCTGGCAGCTGAATTCGGAAGTGGATAAGCTCTTGGCTGCTAACCGGGGAGGAAAAATTACGGCCGAAGGCGTTCAACTTTTAGTCAAAACCAAACTGGATGATGATATTTTTAGACTAACCGATGCGCTGGGCCAAAAAAACCGGTCGCTGGCCCTAAAGTTAATCGCCGACCAACTCCAAAGCGGTACCGGCCCGACCGAACTATTGTCCAAAATCATCTGGCAGTTCAAAAATCTTCTGCTGGTGAAAAGTTTTATGGAAAAAAACGGTGCCGGCTATAACGATTCCCGGCTCAACTACCAGCTGGGACTCCATCCATTTGTGATTAAAAAAACTTTGGCTCAAGCCAAGCACCATGACTTAAAAAATCTAAAAAGCGTCTACCGGCAGCTGCTCAACATCGATTACAAAATTAAAACCAGCGCCACCAATCCCGAAGTTTTGTTTGACTTGCTGGTAGTAAAAAACTAATTTGATTCATACCGAAAAACCGCCCCGCATTTGCGGAGTGGTTTTTGATTGGTGAAATTTGAGTTTTATTTTTTAATCTTATTGACCGCGATGGCCAGGCGTGATTTTTGACGACTGGCGGTATTTTTCTTGAGCATCTTTTTCTGAACCGCTTTATCAATTTTTTTAACCGCCTGGGCTAACCATTCAGCTCCCTTGGTTTTATCACCCGCTGTAATGGCTTTACGAATTCGTTTGGTCAACGCTTCAATATCACTTTTAACTTTCTTGTTGCGCTCGGCGGCTTTTTTATTCTGTCGCAAAGCTTTAAAAGCTGCTTGTTTGATTGGCATAAGGCTTAAAAACTGATTAAATTAATCTTTACAACAAAAATAGTCTAGCATGGAACCAAAAAACAATCAAGTAGAGACGAGGCAGTGCCTCGTCTCTACTTGATTGACAGCCGGACTAAAAAAAATTAAAATGGTAAGGTAAAGTCATTAATTCTTAAATTATTAATTTCAAAATTATGCTTAAAAGGGAAGGAACGAGTAACGAGATCGAAACCGTAATCGGGCCGTCAGTTCATGTCGAAGGTGACTTTGTCGCTGTCGGTGATATCGTTATCGAGGGCACGGTCTCCGGCAAATTACGGACGGAAAATAATTTACGCATTGGCGAAAACGCCAAAATTTTTGCCAACGTCTCAGCCGCCAACATTTTAATCGCTGGGGAAGTCCAGGGCAATATCAAAGTCAAAGACAGCCTGGAGCTCACCGGTTCCGCCAGGGTTTTTGGTGACATTAAAGCCAACACTCTGACCATAGCGCCAGGCGCAATTTTGCATGGTCGTTGTCAGTCCGGAGAAGAAAAGAAATCTAAACTGGAAAAGATTGACGATAAAGAGAAGAAACTGGTTGAACCATTAGAAAAATAACCGAACCCGCCGGGCAGGTCTATGTACTTGTATCTTTACGATTCATTTTTGAATAATAAAAAATTCACTCAAGCGCTGGCTAAAATTGAAACCCGCCTGACGGATTTAGGTATCGGCGGAAAAATCTGTCGTCTTTCACCGCTGCGAAACATGGAAGAATTGATTAATGACGAGGTAAAGGCGGGGGTTAAAACTATCGTGGTAGTCGGTAACGACAAAACCCTAAGCCAAATCGTCAATGTTGCGGCTAAGCACGAGGTGCCGATGGGTTTGATCCCGTTGGGACCGGAAAATCAGATCGCCCAAGCTCTGGGCATCCCCCAGGGTGAAGCCGCCTGCGAAATTATCGCCGCCAGGATCATTAAAAAGATTGATTTGGGCAGGATTAACAACCTCTACTTTCTTTCTGGGGTAAAAATTTCCGATTCTGACGTAACGATTGAATGCGAAGATTTATACCGTATTACCCCAAAATTCAAAAATGCCAAAATTTCTATTTGTAATTTTAAACCTTTAAACGATATAACCGCGCCCAAGTGCGGTTTTGACCCCGAAGACGGATTCCTGGAAATTTTTATCCAACCCCTCACTACCCACGTTTTCAATTTTTTCCGCCGTCATCAACCTTCGGACCAGAGCATAATCCCGTTCAAAAGACTGACCATCCGCAGCAAAGGTTCGGTCCCAATCATAACTGATGGCCAGAAAGTTCTAAAAACGCCGGTGAAAATTGAAATTGTCCCGAAAAAATTGCGAATAATCGTTGGCAAACATCGAAATTTCTAAATCTAGCATTAATAAAACCGTGGGTTGACATTGTAGGAACAGAACACTGTTCTACCCCTACCGAACGGACCCCACGGTTTTTGTTTATCAATTAAATTTAATTGCCAGCCACCAATCTTACCTTCTTTAAATTGGTCGCGGTTTCTTTAGCCACATTATCTTCCACTACTATTTTCTCTTTGTTAATGGCGATTACCTGGCTGCGATGGATTAAAAGGCGCTGATGCCAAAGCCCCTTGATCAAACCGGTGCTAACGTGATAATTAACTACCAGGTGAGAATCGACATCAAGATCAAAGGAAACGATCCGACCAAGGCCCTGACCGCTCTGAGTATAAACCGGCAGATTAATTAAGTCCACGCTGGACATTTGCATATTCGCTTGCCTATTTTATTTATTTTCAATAACGGTAATCGGCGGTTCTTGCTCTTTTTCTTTACGACCATCTTTTTTAAACACGACTAGCTGCTGCAACGCCGTCAAAAGAGTTAACACAAACCAATAAAGCACCAACCCGCCGGGCAGACCGACACCGATCATTATCGTAATCACCGGCATAAAATAAAGCATCTGCTTATTCATGATCGCCGTCATGCTTTCATCTTTCGAACCCGGAATCCCTTTCGGCGGCCGTTTGGTCTGTAACATTTTCGCCTGCCAATATTGAGCTGCACCGGCTAAGACCGCAAAATAGATATTGGGTTTGGATAAATCAATAAAACCTAAAAATAGCGGATTAAGCGAACCGGGGTTATGGATAAAAGGATAGAGTAGCCCCAAACTTCCTGATTTCAAACCATCGATAAAAACTTTGTAGACCGCGAATAAAAATGGCAGCTGGATCAAGAGCGGCAGGCAGGACGACAGCGGATTGATTTTTTCATTTTTATAAAGGGCCATCATCGCCTGGGCCTGCTTTTCTTTGTTATCCTTGTATTCCTGCTTAATCGCTTCCATTTTTGGCTGAAGCTGCTGTAAAGCCTTCTGCCCCTTGATTGACTGCTGGGAAAGGGGATATAAAATCAGTTTGATAAGAACTGTCAACAAAATAATGGCAATACCCAAATCATTGCCCGGGATGATGTTATAGAAAAAAACCAGCAAATTGAGAATTGGTTGGTATAAAACGACGTTAAATAGTTGAACCATAGTATAGTTAAGTTGTTTGATTAATTAACTTAGTTGAGCGGATCATAACCACCTTGGTTAAACGGGTTACAGCGTAATATCCGCCACAAAGCCTTAAGCCCGCCGCGCCACACGCCATATTTTTCCACGGCCTGATAGCCGTATTCTGAGCAGGTGGGGTGAAAGCGGCAATAGCCATTGGGGAAAAAGATTTTGAAAAAACCACGATCAAAAGATAAAGTCTTTTGATACAGTCGAATTAATTTTAGGACTACCTGACGAATTAGCATGGCTTAAATTAGCCATTTTTTGCCAAAAAGCTCAAAGTGTACGGCAAAAACCGGCTTAAAATCCTAGGCTTTGTTTAGTAAAGAGCTTCGTTTTAAGCTAAAAAGTACCTCCTGTTCCATCTGGCCATAGTCTAAATCCAGGGCTTTTTGGCTGGTAAAAATTAAGAAGTCATAGCCTGGCTTAATCTTGGCTAAATTAAGCCGAATAATCTCCAATAACTGCCGCCGGAGTCGATTCCTAACCACGGCTTTTTTGCTAATTTTGGTAGAAACCACCACGGAAAAACGGCTCTGGGGTAAATAATTCGCTAAATAGCGAAAACGCAAGCTGGGTGAAAAAAAACTGCGGCCATTCTTTTTAAGTTTCCCAAAATCACTCTGGCGACTTAAACGATATGGCTTGGTTAACATAGCTTATTTTGATAGTTTGGCTCGGCCCTTCTGGCGTCGGCGCTTTAAAACGTTTCGGCCGGTGGCGGTTCTGACCCGTTTTCGAAAACCATGCTCTTTTTTAGCTTTTCGTTTTTTGGGTTGGAAAGTTCTTTTTGGCATAATCAATAAGTTAAAATTACATTAATTACTAATCTATAATAACAGAAACTGGCTCATTGGTCAAAGGTTGGACTGAAAGTTGGTATTATTAAAATTAAATTTTAACGTTGATGCCGGGGAGGTTAAGGAGTAAATTATTATACACAGCTAATCAACATCTTATAAACATTAAACGGTTGCCAGCTAAGTTTTGTGGCTGCACCCTTTGTGCTATAATACAATTCGTTACACTTAAATTATTCTAGAATAATCCCAAAATCACATGGAGGTTCAAATGGAAGCCCAAAAAATTTGGCAAGCAGCTTTAGGCGAACTGGAGTTGTCTTTAAGTAAGGCAAATTTTACCACTTGGTTTAAAAATACTTTTATCTCATCCTGCCAAGATCAAACTGTAACTATCGGCGTTCCAAACACTTTCACTAAAGCTTGGCTGGAAAAAAAATATCATTCGAGAATTCTCAAGGCACTCCAAAAAATTACCGAGAATAAAATCCGAAACATCGTTTATCAGGTTGAGCTCCGGACCAAGGCTGGCACCGCCGAAATTAAAGAAATAATTGAAGTTACCGCCGAACCAATAGCCCCAACCACCGAACCGGAAATGATGACGATTAACGAGTTCGGAATCAACCCAAAATATAGCTTCGCCAGTTTTGTTATTGGCAAGGGTAACGAATTAGCTCAAGCCGCCAGTATGGCCGTAGCGCAAAATCCGGGTAAAGTTTATAACCCGCTTTTTATTTATGGCGGCGTCGGTTTGGGCAAAACCCACTTGATGCAGGCAATCGGTAACAGCGTCCGCCAAGCGCTGCCGGATAAAAAAGTTCTCTACGTTTCCTGCGAAAAATTCACTAACGATTTTATCCGGTCAATCTCCAGCAATCAAGCGCAAAAATTCAAAAGTATTTATCGCACGGTTGACGTTTTGCTGGTTGACGACATCCAATTCCTGGCCGGTAAAGAGGGGACTCAGGAAGCTTTCTTCCATACTTTCAATGATTTGCATCAGGCGAACAAACAAATCGTGATTACTTCCGACCGGCCGCCTAAAGCCATCCCCGCCCTGGAAAACCGGTTGGTTTCCCGTTTTGAATGGGGGATGATCGCTGACATTTCAATCCCTGATTTAGAAACCCGCTCGGCTATTTTAAAGACTAAAATAAGCGAAAAAAATTACCATCTGGAAGATGACGTAATTAATTATATCGCCGCTTCCATCCAAAATAATATCCGTGAACTGGAAGGCGCCCTCAACAAAATCATGGCTTACCATCAACTGAATGGTGAAACGCCTAACCTGGATAATGTTCGGAAAATTCTTTCTTCAATTTCTTCAATCCAACGCCGAAAATCAACCACCCCAAAACAAATTATCAACCTGGTCGCCACCTTTTATGATTTAAAATTAGAGGATTTGCTCGGCAGTTCCCGGAAAAAAGACCTGGCCCTGCCGCGACAAATTGTAATGTATTTATTGCGTGAAGAATTAAAAAGTTCTTACCCGTCGATTGGTCTTGAGATTGGTGATCGTGACCACACTACCGCCATGCATGCTTATTTAAAAATTTCTCGGGCGATCGAAGAAGATGAAAAAATTTCTCAGGATATCCATTTAATCCGAGAAAAACTTTACAACCAATAGCTGAATCAAGTGGGGGTAACCTCGGGATAAGGCTAGTCTTTCGCTGGAACAAACTACTAACTAAACCTGAGGACAAGTTAGGAGGAAAAATTGGATAAAGATTGACCCAAAAAAAATCAGTCAATTCATCCCCATTTGGTTGATAGGTTGACCCACTAAATACCAACAAACCACCAACAGCAAAAAGGTTTAGTTTGAGAGAAAAATTGCCAATAAAAAAAGTTACCCACTCCCTTATTATTATTATCTATATATAATTTAAAATAATTTATAATAATACTATGAAAATTTCCTGCACTCAAGAAAATTTAAACCAAGGCCTGTTTGTGGTTAGCCATTTGGCGGCCAAGAGTGCTTCGTTGCCAATTTTAAATAATATTTTATTTCAGGTTGATAAAAATACCATCAAACTTTCCGCTACCAATTTAGAGATCGGGGTCAGTTGCGTGGTGCGCGGCAAGGTTGAGGAGCCGGGTGATTTTACGGTCCAATCCCGGTTGTTGGCCGACTACATGAGTTTATTGCCGAAAGAGCGGGTTGATTTGGTTTCACCCAACCAGGTTGGTGAGGGACAGGACCAAATCTTGGAGGTGAAGTGTAAAAATTACGCCACCAAAATCAAGGGTCAGCCGGCGGTAGATTTTCCGGTTATTCCACAAATTGAAAAAAAACAAGCTTACGTTTTAAAACCGGAAGACTTCCGTCAGGCGGTTTCCCAGGTAATTTTTGCCGTTTCTGCCAACGAAACCCGGCCGGAAATTAACGGAATCTCCTTTAATTTTAAAGGGGATAAATTAATTTTAGCCACTACCGATAGTTATCGTTTGGCGGAAAAAACTATTACTTTGGGTGGCAAGCCGGAGTTAGGGGATAAGCGGGTGATTGTTCCGACTCGCACCATGCAAGAGTTGCTGCGAATTTTAAGCAGCTTTAAGGACCCGGCGGCTATTTCTAATATTGAGGAAGTTAAAATTTATATTTCCGAAAACCAAATTCTTTTTACCCTGGATAGTATTGAATTAATCTCCCGCCTAGTGGAAGGCCAGTATCCGGATTATCAACAAATTATTCCTTCGGAAAGTAAAACCAAAGTGGTGCTGGATGTGATGGAGTTAACCAAGGCGACCAAGACCGCCAGCTTATTTACCCGCAGCGGAATTTATGATGTCAGTTTGGAATTTGTAGCCGGTAAAAAAGAGGTGGTAATTTCTTCGACTAACAGCCAATTGGGGGAAAACACTTCCAATATCGGCGGTGAATTCAGCGGTGAAGATAACCGCATCGTGGTTAATTATCGCTATCTTTTGGATGGTTTGCAGAATATAAATTCTGACCAGGTGGAGGTTAGCATTATTGACGGCAACAACCCCTGCGTTTTGCGGCCGGTCGGCAAAAAATCGGATTACCTTTATATCATTATGCCGATTAAGCAATAGGCGGGTGAATAAAAGTTAACGTAAATAAAAAAAGTAGAGCCGCAAAATTTTGCGGCTCTACTTTTTTTATTTTCTAATGATTTATTGGAAGTCGCACTCACCCAAGAAGTATTTGTCGAAATCACAGGCGACACCATTCTTAGTACAAACCTTTTCTGCCATGTCGACCGTTGCGCCGGTGATGGCACAAAATATCTGAGCTTCGTTTTCATAGCCGGTAATTTTTAAACCACCCTGGGGACACTCGCCGCGGAATAAGGCCCACTCTTCGCACTGCCGATTGTCTTCAAACATGCAGACACCATATTGGCCCAGGTCGCCGCGAGTCTTAATGGTGACGGTGCCACCTAGTTTTTCGCAATTGGCCGAGGCCGGGTTAGCTAAGGCGACATTATTGTTCTGAGCTTCATTGGGTACTTGAGTTTGGCCGCAGCCGCTTAGAATTAAAGTTAAGCCGGATACGGTCAGAAGCAGACTGATTTTCTTCATATTTTTATTTTAGTTAATTGTTAAATTTCGATTTTATCTCCATTCTATCAGCAATAAGGGATGTCAACGATTATTAATTTTAGCCTGGCAAAGACCTTAAAGTATTTTCTAGTTTTTTAATTAGGTCGTCTGGACCAGTGTATTCGACAAAGTTATTGCAGACGGCTTTTAATGAGCCGGATATTTTTGAATTCTTGCGATAAATACAAATAATTGGCCGCTGAAAAATATCAGCCCAACCAAGCTCAATCCCCAGCCCGGTCGCGGGGAATGAAACTTCAGCGATTATCACATTGCAGGTTTTTATAATATCTTTGGTAACGAAATTTCTTGTTCCATCAAAGCCCTCGTGCGGCAAGATAATTTCATGTTCGGCGTTAAGCTGGCTGGCCCGGATTGGTTGGTATATTTCATGTTCGAAATCAAACCCCTGGGAGTGGCCAATATATATTTTCATACTTATGGGTTGATTAACTATTCAATTGTTATATCAATTCCCTCGCTCTTATAAGTATAGCCGTTGTTATTGGTAATCTCAGCAGTAAGAGTGTAACTGCCGGCCGCTGGAGCTTGCAGCCACGACAAATTTAGATTTCCCGACGGAAACTGGCGGGCGGTGTTGATGTAGTCGCCGCCGTAGTACAGGTCAATTTTTTGGATACTCTCCGGCCGGCTTAATTTTGCCTTGATGGTAAAGGGGAAGTTGCGGGTTTTAATTGTCTGGCCATCGGTCGGGTTTTGCCAAATGAAGCTGCTGGGAATATTTGGCAGCTGGAAGTTGAGGCTGACTTCATCGCTAGCGGCATTATCAATGTCGTCGTAGGCGACAGCTCTAAGGGTATAGAAACCGTTGGTGATTGCCGGATCTTCAATGGTGATATTGAGGCCAAACGGCGCTTCTCGGACGGTTTGGGCTAATCGTCCGTCAAGGTAGTATTCAACCCGGCTAACGCCGCGTGGTGCTTGAGTGGTGACCTGGGCGGTCAGGTCGCGGCTAGTAATACTCTGATTGGCGACTGGTTCCGTGATTTGGATTTTTGGCTGATCGGCTACGGTGTGAACATCATCGTATTCGGTCGGCGGTTCTTCGGAGACAAAGTTATTTTCTTTGGCCCAGCGTTGAACCGCTTCTTCCCAGCGCCGGTATTGTTCGCTGTCCCGGTCGGGCGGCGTGGAACCTTGCGGATCGTCTTTATTGATGTAGTAAAGAATGTTATGAATTTCACGGAAAGTTTTTTCTTCCGTTGTGCTTTCCGGTGTCAGGTTCGTCGCCAGTTTGCCGGAGATTTTGTCAATTTTAACTTTGATACCTTCGGCGATGCTGCCATTCAAAACCGGTTTGTCAGTTTCGGTCGGATCCGGTTTTTTGAATTCTTCTATCGGCGTATTGCCCAAAACTCGACTCATAAAATTGTGCCAGATTGGTCCGGCAACAATAGAGCCGTCAGCGCCGCGCTTCATCTCCGCATTATTATTATTGCCAACCCAGACACCGGCAGCCAGTGACGGCGTGTAGCCAATCGTCCAGGCATCATGGTAGTCATTGGTGGTGCCGGTTTTGGCAGCAACCGGACGACTACCCAATTGGAGTGAGCTATTGGCACCGAAAATATAAGCCCGGGCGGCGTTGTCCGATAAGATATCAGTAATCTGCCTGGCCACTTGAGTTTCTAAAACTTTTTTTTCCACCTTTTTGTATTCTTCCAAAGTGTTTCCGTCTTTATCTTTAACTTCTAAAATCGCTACGATCGGATGCCATTCGCCTTCGCGGCCCAGGGTGGCAAAAGCATTGACGTGCTCTATTAATTTAACTTCACCGCCGCCTAAAACCAAAGAAAGGCCAAAGCGGCTGCGTTCACCCAGGCTGGTATAGCCCAAGTCTTCCGCCAGATCAATAACATTATCAATGCCGGTGAGGTAGATGGTTTTTACCGCCGGAATATTTAGGGAACCCTGCAGCGCGGTCCGGATTGTCACCGGTCCGTGCTCCTTTGAATCATAGTTTTTGGGTTCGTAATCTTTCAGGTCATAATTCTGAAATTTAGTTACAACATCATAGAGTATGGTTTCCGGCGTGTAGCCTTTTTTGAAAGCCGCGGCGTAAACAATTGGTTTGAACGAGGAACCGGGCTGGCGCAGGCTTATGGTAGCGTTAACCTGGGGATCAAAAACGCAATCTTTACCCGGCGTACAATTTTCCGGCGCGGGGTCGGCGAAATAATCTTTGGAGCCGACCATCGCCAATATCTGTCCGGTCTTGGGGTCAATCGCCGTCAGGGCTGCATTGTTAGCCTGCCAGTTTTTGGCGTTATTTTCCGCCGCTTCGGTGATTACATCCTCGGCAATTTTTTGTTTATACAAATCCAAAGTGGTGATGACTTTGAGTCCGCCTTGTTCCACGAGTGATTCGCCATATTTCTCCGTTAGGTATTCTTTGACGTACATTACGAAGTGAGGCGCCAAAATGTTCTCCGATTTTTTCTTGAATTCGACTTTCTCCTCCTTGGCTTTTTGGGCGTCTTCTTCGGTAATGTACCCTAGTTCCGCCATGCTGTCCAAAACCCATCGCTGCCGGCTGAACAGCGCGTCGGTATGAGTGCCATAAGGGGAGTAATAGGTTGGGGCTTGCGGCAGGGCGGCAAGAATTGCCGCCTCGGCCAAGGTCACATCCTTAACTCCCTTGCCAAAATAGGTTTGGGCCGCCGCTTCTGCCCCGTAGGCCACGGAGCCGTAGGGGATCTCATTAAAATACATTTGTAGAATTTCGTTTTTAGAAAATTTCTTTTCAATTTGATAAGACAAAATTACTTCTTTGATTTTTCGGGTATATTTTTTTTCCGGGGAAAGGATCGCGTTTTTAACCAATTGTTGAGTCAGGGTTGAGCCGCCAACCTTGCTACCGGTTAAGACGTTTTTTATGGCCGAGCGGATGATGCCGGTAAAACTGACGCCGCCGTGTTCATAAAATTTTCGGTCTTCGGCGGTGATAGTGGCATTTTTTAAGTACTCCGGAATCTGAGACAGTTCTACGAAGCTGCGTTTTTCCGCTCCGTGAATATCATATAATAAAGTTTCACCGGTGCGGTCATAAATTTTGGTGCTGAGCGCAATAGATCGGTCAATAATTTTATTCGGATTGGGCAAGTCATTGGCTACCCAGCCTAAAATAAAAATACTGATAATGCCGCCAAAAGCAATAATCAGCACCAGCGCCGTGAGGCCTAATTTAAAAATTTTATTCAGAGGTAATTTAAATTTGCGCTTTGGTCCGCCACCGCCAAAAATTGGTTTGAGTGAAAAACCAGCTCTTCGGCTTTGGCGCAGAACCGATCGTTTCCGCCAATTTTGTGGCGATTTAGTTTTCATTGAAAGGCCGGGGATAGGCATGATTAGTAATTAGTCGATAGTTATTAGTTTTTAGTATTAAAGTATAATAAACATTGTTTTGTTCCCTTGTTTTTGTTTATTAATTCTTACTACCATTTTATCATTTTTTATATCCCTTGACAAATTGGGTTTTTGTGGTACAATATTTGATCATTGATCTTCAAGCTTTTGATTTAGCGGGTAGCATTCTTGAAGAATAGAACTATTCTTTTAGATTGTTGCCAGCTAGAGGTGGTCCGCAATAAGGCTGGTAACAAGGAGGGGATTTCAATGTCAGATTCAACTTTTGTCGATGGGTTTGATCAGGAAAAGTTTGAAGAAGTGGTTCTGTCGGCTTTGGCCTTGACCCGGCAATCGCAATGTCGGCTTAAGTTCAGTGAGATCATGGACGCCCTAAAGGCCGGCAAAGCCTTTGGCGAGCTGGGCGTCGAGCCAACTTCTGTGCAGGCTTGGTTGCAAGAGTGGGGGATTTCCACGGCGGTAGGTCCCGAAATGACTTTTGCCGAGGTCACCGCTATCTTGCTGGGAGCGCCTGGTTTTTGTCCCCAGGGCCTCATTCGTAACAGCCTGGCTCCGTCAACGCTTAAGAAAGGACCGCTTCCATGCATTCACCGCGGTCGTTGTGCCGCAAGCTGCATGGGTCGCCATTCCGATTGTCCTTTAGGGACTATCGCCATTGGTTGAATGGCAATCGTCCATCTTAGAGTAAGCTCATCCCCTGATTCGATTCGGGGATTTTTTTATCCAAATTTATCAAATTAATATAGAGACAGGTCTCGCTGTCCCCATTGGGTTAAATATAGATTTGGCTAAATTATTTTCGGTAGAATTTAGTGGCCTCTTCCGGGCTGACTGGGTTGATAATCAGGCCAGAACCGATTTCCACGCCGGCCCAAACTGAGCCGCGAGGAGTAATTTTTAAGTAGAGATGCTGATCCTCATCATGGACCACCTGATGGCAGTAGTAGTTGTAAGGCAGATTCAGTTGATTGATTTTAGTCAGGATTTTTTTTAAGATTTTGGCAAAGCTTAAACGCTCAGCCCGGTTAAGCAAAGTAATATTATCCAAGTGACGTTTGGGCATAATCCAGACCTCATAATTGTGCAGCGGTGCCCAGGGGCAAAAAGCGATAACGTCACGGTTTTCCCAGATCAGGCGCGGCCCTTTCCGTTCCTTTTGGATCACTTCACAATAAATGCAACGGCCAGTCTGGAGTTTATGGGCCTGGACTTTTTGGGCTTTGTCTTTCAGGTGAGGTGGCAGGAATTGAGTGGCAAAAACTTGGGAATGGGCGTGCCGTAAGGAAGCGCCGGCCGCGCCGCCATCGTTTTTAAAAATCAAAACGTACTCAATTTTTTTATCTTTAGTGATAACCCGGGTTCTCTGGGCATAGATTTTTAAAATCTCCGCGATGCGTTCAGCGGACAAATCCTCAATTTCCGCCAAGTGGTTTGGAGTTTCCACCACTACCTCTTGATAGCCGTAAGCTTTGGGGTTATTCGGCGCAACGGCCGGGAATTTATTTTTTAAAACTTTAACCGCCCAGGGTTCACCCTTGGTTTTGCTTATGTTGCTGGTCAATATAATCTTGCCGCTCTGGTCAATATTTTCCGGACAAAAAGCGCACAACTCTTTGGTTTTTTTGATTCCAACCGGCCGCTCAATATCGTGAGGACGCTTTCCGCGCTTTGGCGCGATGATGACGTATTTTTCTTGAATGTAATCTTTGCGTAGTTCGGGTTTCATAGTTGGTTGGTAGGTTTTTAGCTTTTTAGCTTGTAGCTTTTTAGGGGGCTCCTACAATCTAAAAAGCCAAGAAGCTACTTGCTATTGGCACAGCAAATGGCAATGGCCAGCGCGTCAGCCGCATCGTCGGGCTTGGGAGTTTCTTTAAGGCCTAAAACTATTTTAACCATCTGCTGGACCTGGGTCTTGTCCGCCTGGCCATAACTGGTTAACGCCATTTTAACCTGGAGCGGCGTAAATTCCATAATGGGCAAATTATTTTGGCCAGCGACCAACAAAATTACGCCACGAGCTTGACCGACTGCCATGGCGGTTTTGACGTTTTTACAAAAAAATAGTTGTTCAATACCAATCAGCTTTGGCCGGTATTTTTTTATCAGCCGAGTCAATGATTGATAAATTTCCTCCAGCCGTCGCTCCATCGGTACTTTTGCCTTGGTCTTTATCGTGCCGAAATCAACCATTTTCAACTTACTACCTTCTTTGGTGATAAGACCAAACCCGGTATCAGCCAGTCCCGGATCAATCCCCAAAATGGTTATTGGTTGTTTAAACTTCGGCATTAGTGAAATAATTATTTACGTCTTCGTTTTCGTCCAGCTCGACAAAAATTTTTTCCAGTGTTTCTCTTTGGTTCGTTGCATCTTTCTTTTCTTTTGCCACCCATTCAATTTCGGCGTATTCAACTTTTACTTGTTTTACCTCCAGCCAATCTTTAACTTTTTTTAGGTCGTTAGGCTGAGTATAAATGGCTGTTCCGTCATCATCGGTTTTAATATCTTGGGCGCCGGCATCAATCAAACCCAGTTCCAGCTCCTCACTTAATTTTTCAATCCGGATTACTCCCTTTTGATCAAACAACCATCGGACGCTGTTTGGCGCGCCCAAACTGCCGCCAAACTTAGTCAGAATATGTTTGACAGCGGCGCTGGTCCGGTTGCGGTTGTCGGTCAGGGCTTCAATAATAAGGGCGGTAGCGCCTGGACCAAATCCCTCATAAGTTACATTTTCGATTACGCCGCCGCCAATCTCACCGGTACCGCGCTTAATCGCCCGTTCAATATTGTCTTTAGGCAGGTTGGCCGCCTTGGCCTGGTCGATGGCTAATCGTAATTTGAAGTTGGTTTCCGGGTCGCCGCCGCCCTGCTTGGCGGCAATAGTGATGACGTTGCCTAATTTAGTAAACATCGCGCCGCGCTTGTTGTCAGTAACACCTTTTTGGCGTTGAATTTGGGCCCAATGGGAATGTCCGGACATATTAAGTAGGTAAGTGAGTGATTTATTAAGTGAATAAGTAAGTAAATAAAGTAAAGTAAGTGGGTAAGTCAATAAATTAGATAAGAGGCAAGAATTTATCAAAAGCTCCTATATTTTAACAACCTTTTTGGTGGTTGACAAGTTTTATTGCTTTCATTTTTAGTCAAAAATTAGTATAATTAAAGCATTATGAGACTAATCAACCGGCTTAGCAACTTCTTTAATCAGCGCCAGTATCTTTTATATCTTCTGGTTTTCGTTATCGCTGCCGGTCTCTTTACTTATCTGCAATTCGACTCGACTTTTGCCGATCCCGATTCATTTTACCACGCCAAAATGGCGTTGATGTTGCGCGACCAGGGAGCGATTACGGAGTTTCCTTGGCTATCGGCGACCACTTTACGCTATAGTTTTACCGATCATCATTTTCTTTATCATTTACTCTTAATCCCATTTGTCACTGTTTTTTCACCCCTGGTCGGCTTAAAGGTGGCCACTATCCTATTCGCCAGTTTGGCCATCCTTACTTTCTATTGGTTTTTGAAAAATTTAAAAATCCGGGGCGCATTATGGTATGTTTTATTTTTACTGACCGTTAACCCATTTATTTTTAGGTTGAATTTAGCCAAGGCTCAGGCTCTGGTTTTAATTTTGTTTCTCCTGGGTCTATATTGTTTATTTAACCGTCGTTATCTCAGTTTAATTTTGATCGGTTGGCTTTACGTTTGGCTTTATGCCGGCTGGCCGCTTTTATTGGTTAGCGCGATTATTTATCTTATCGTTAGCTTTATCAAGCATCGCCGCCAAGCCGGCTGGCTGATAATAAAAAAGTTTAGAACTAAATTCACCCGGCAAAATTTATTTTTACTTTTTAGCGTTTTGGCCGGCTGTGGCGCGGGAATATTTTTTAATCCGTATTTTCCCCGTAATCTGTATTTTTATTGGCAGCAGACTTTTAAAATCGCTTTGGTAAATTATCAATCGGTCATTGGCGTGGGCGGGGAATGGTATCCGTTTTCTTTGCCCCAGCTGTTGCTATCCGCCGGGCCATTTTTCGTCTTATTCATTTTTGCCTTAGTGATTTTTATTTATTATCATTCTCGCCGGTCGGTTCCGGCTTGGACATTCCTAATCCTCACGCTTTTGTTTTTTGCCTTAACTTTAAAGTCCCGGCGTAATGTTGAATATTTTGTTCCCTTAGCTCTTATTTTTTCCGCCTTGACGATTACTCAGATTTTGGACTTAACCGAAAAATCCTGGTTAAAGTTCCGGTCAAACAAATTTTTTGTATTTTTGCCGTTGGTAATATTTTTACTGCTCTCGCCGATTTTTTCCGCCGACTTAATGTCGATTAAAAAGTCTTATCAGCAAGGTTTTTCATTTGAAAAATTTCGTGAGCCGGCCGAATGGTTGCGGGATCATACGCCGGCCGACTCAATAGTCTTTCATGGCGACTGGGATGAATTTCCAATTTTATTTTACCATAATGATCATAACCGCTATTTAGTTGGTTTAGACCCGACTTTTATGTACACCCATGATAAAACATTGTATCAGGATTGGGTGGCTTTAGCTACCGGTCAATCAAATCAGAATCTATATAAAATAATCAAAACTATTTTCGGTGCCAGTTACGTTTTTGTTGACATTAATAATAACGCCGCCTTTGACCGCAACTTAGCGAATAACTTTTTTTTCGAAAAAGTTTTTGAGAACTCGGAGGCTCGAATCTATCAAACAATCGAATGACGATTGATAAGCCAAAGGATAAAAATTTGTTGCTTTTATTTTTTTTTAATGCCGGTACTTTTTGGTTTAGCTTTACGGCCTTAAGATTTTTTTTAGTTTACGCTAATGGGTTTAACCGGCATCTGGACTGGCTGGCTCAATTGCAGATTTTGTTTTACGGTATCATTGAAGATTTGATTTTTGTTCTGCCGTTTTTCGTCGGTTTGGTTCTGCTGTCATTTCTTTTTCGTCGAAGCTCAGTAGCCACTAATTTAAAATTTGCGGCAATTTTTGTTTTTAGTCTGGAACTTTTGTTTCTGCTGGTAAACTTTGTTGATGTCTTGTTTTTTTCTTTGGCCGGGTCTCACGCCCACCTTTGGACTTTTAACTATCTTTTTAGCATCCGATATTTTTTTAGCTCGATTAACGGCACTCTTAGCTGGCTTAGCCTTCTGTTTTTTGGCGTTTTGGCCGGTAGTTTTATCGCTTTTAATTATTGTCTGGTTAAGAATTTTCGGCCTCCTGCGTCAATTCGGCCGCGATTAATTGCAATGTTTGTCGCAATTTTGTTGTTTTTTGGGGTGTTGACGGTTAATCATAATTTAAGAATTAATGATGTTTTAACCGAAGACCTGAGCAATAATTTGTTTGTTTATATTGCTTCAACTAAGGATTATTATCATTGCGTTTCGCCGGCTTTGGTCAGCAGTCTTAATAACATTGATCAGTTGGAGCGGAATCAAAATTATATCCGGTTAAATTCAACGCCGGCGAATCAATTTTATCTTGATGAGGAGTATCCTTTGGTCAAGGCAAGCCGACATACAATTTGTTTTCTCAATAGCGGTCAGCCGGGGTGTCAGATTGATTCCGATGGCGATGGTTATGATTTAACCCAGGACTGTGATGATAACAATAAAAATATTTATCCTGGTGCGGCGGAACAACTGAACAATGGCATTGATGAAAATTGTAATGGCATTGACGATGCCCGGCCGAACGTAATTTTGATTGTGCTGGAATCTTTTGGCGCAGACTATACCGAGTTATCCTCCTCTTTTGGTCCGGAAATTACGCCGAATTTTAACGCTATCGCCAACCGCAGCTTGGTTTTTAAAAATTTTTACAGCAATGGCGTAGATACGATCAGTTCTATCGCCAGCACTCTATGTTCAATCCATCCTTATTCCGATCCGGCCAGCAGCGAAATCTATCGTTCTGATTTGCAGCTGCTGTGCCTGCCTAGTATTCTGAAGCAGTTTGGTTATCGGACGCTGGAGATGCAGGCCGGTGATTTGAACTTTTTGGATAAGCCGGAATTCTTCAAAAAAATTGGTTTTGAAGAATTTGAGGGTAAGGAAGAATTTGGCAATCATAACGGTCGGGAGTGGGGGATAACGGATCATCAGCTTTTTTCCGAAGTGGAAAAGAAGCTGGACAATCTTAGTGATCAGCCGTTTTTTTTGACCGTATACAGTCTGGCGGTGCATCATCCTTTTTCTTTTCCGGCTGATCTGACTGCCGTCAATTATTCTTCCGATGAGTTCGTCAATAAAATTTTAAACCTGCTGCATTATAGCGATGACGCGCTGGGTAAATTTTTTACCGCCAATCAGGATAAGGGTTGGTTTAAAAATTCCATTATCTTAATTACGGCTGACAATGGCCAGCCGACCGGTTTGAAGCAAGTATTCAACAAAGGCAACTTTGATCATGTTTTTGAGGAGAACGTTTGGATTCCTTTGGTGATTTCCGGCCGGCCCGATTTAATCGGCCAACGAGAAGTGATTGGCAGTCACATTGATATCGCACCAACCGTTTTAGGTTTATTGGGGGTAGATGTGATTAACAATTTCCTCGGCAAAAGTTTAATTTCTTCTGACCTGGACTATGACCAGTCTAATTCTTATTTTATCAGCAAGTTCGGCAAGTGCATGATGGGTTTTAGGCAGGGTGATTATAAATTTATTACTGATTTGCGAAAAACCTATCAATTTTTATATAATCTGCGCACGGACCGAAACGAAAGCAAAAACCTAAGTACTCAGGATCCGACCGATGTATCCCGGCTTAAGGACTTGGTTTTTCGGACCTATTCCGGTACGATGTATCTATTCTCCCATAATAAGTTTTGGTCGCCAAAATACCAAGATTTGATGGAGCAGGCAATTAATTTTAAATAGAATTTGATGAAAGTTTTGATCGCGATTCCGGCTTATAATGAAGCTAAAATTATCGCCGCCAATGTCGGTAAGGTCTCTGATTTTTGTCGGCAGAGTTTAGCCGACGACTGGCAAGTGGTGATTGCCAATAACCAATCGACTGATTCTACCAAAGCGATTGCGGAAAAATTGGCGGCTGGCCATCAGAATATTCGATGTCTGAATGTAGCGCAAAAGGGCAAGGGCGCGGCGATTCGTGCCGCCTGGCAGGCGTTTGATGCCGATATTTATTGCTTTATGGATGCAGATTTGGCGACGGATTTGTCGGCGCTGCCCGATTTAATTGCCGGTATTAAAGCCGGCAACGACTTGGTGATTGGCGATCGGTTCAATCCACGGTCAAGGGTCCGCCGCGGCTGGTTCCGGCGCTTAACCTCGAATGTTTATCGGCGGGTATTAAAAATTTTGTTAGCCATGAAGATCAATGATGCGCCCTGCGGTTTTAAAGCAATCAATCAGAGGGTGAAAGATCAGGTCCTGCCCCAAGTTGAAAATTCCGGTTGGTTTTTTGACTCGGAGTTGGTAGTTCTAGCCGAACATCAGGGATTTAAAGTTCAGCAAGTTCCGGTCATTTGGTCCGAGCCGCGGGAAGCGGAAGACAAGAGTCGGGTTAAAATCTTTTCTCTGGCCGCCAATTATTTCCGGTTAGCCTGGGTTCTTAGAAAGCGGCTCAAATAAAAATATTGAAATGTCAAAGATTTGCATTGTCATCCCTACCTATAACGAGAAAGCCAATATCACCGGATTACTGGACCAGATTTTTAATTTACGCATTCCGGAGTTAAGGGTGTTAGTGGTAGACGACAATTCACCCGATGGCACCGGAATTTTAGTCGAAGAAATCAGAAAAAATAATTCCCAGATTGATGTTTTACATCGTCCCAATAAGTCCGGTCTGGGCCGGGCTTACGTCGCCGGTTTTAAGCAGGCTTTAGCCGATGGTGCGGATTATATTTTCGAGATGGATGCGGACTTATCTCACGATCCTAAGTATCTGCCCGCTTTTTTGGAGGCGATTAAGGCCAATGATTTGGTTTTGGGCTCGCGCTATGTCTCCGGCGGCGGGGTGAGTAATTGGAACTTGAGCCGCCGGTTGGTCAGTCGATTCGGCAATATTTACGCTCGTTTAGTCCTTGGTTTGAAGATTAAGGATCTGACGGGCGGTTTTAAATGCTATCGCCGGGCGGTTCTAGAACAGCTCGGCCTTGAAGATTTGAGTTCCGTGGGTTACAATTTTCAAATTGAGACGACCCACAAGGCTTATAAACTTGGTTTTAGAATCGCCGAAATTCCAATTGTTTTTGCCGAGCGGGCTGAGGGCAAATCAAAATTTTCTCTAAAAATAGTTTTAGAAAGTTTTTGGCAGGTGTTACTTTTGAAATTCAAACAAGAAATCAAAAAAGCAAGAAATCAAGGTGGTTCAAATTGATTTTTTATTTTCTTGATTTTTTGACTCTATGAAAAACCTACTCAAGTCAATTTCTGGCTCTGAATGGCGGCTTGTCATTTTTTTGGTTTTGGTGATGATTATTATCACTAACCTGCCTTTAGTCTACGGCTGGTTGATTACGCCGCCGGCTAAAGTTTTTACCGGCATCCACTTTGCGATGCCGAACGATTGGTTTGTTTATTATTCCCACCTTGAGCAGGCCGCCCAAGGCCGTTGGCTGTTTACCGATTTATTCGCATCAGAACCTCACCAGCCAGTCCTCAACACCTTTTGGCTTCCGGTCGGGTTATTCGGCCGGATATTTCAACTGGCACCAATTATTACCTTTAATCTGTTTAAAATATTTTTAACCCCAATTCTTTATTTTGTCGCCTATTTATTTCTAGCTGACTTGTTTTCGGAAGTCAGACAACGCCAAATCGGGTTGCTAATGTTTTCCTTCGCTTCCGGCGCGGGAATTTTTTTGACCCATTATTTTATTGTTTATCCGGTCAATGTCGCCGTCGGCCATTTTCATTGGCCAATGGATTTGTGGCTGCCGGAGTTCAGTTCATTTTCTACCGTCTCCAGTTCGCCTCATTTTATCGCCGCCCTGACTTTAATTCTGTTCATTTTTTTACTGACTCGGCTTTTTCTCAAAACTCAGAAAATTAGTTATAGTTTTGCGGCCGGTTTTTCCAGTCTGCTTTTGCTGTCGTTTCATCCTTTCCAAACCCTGACTATTTTTGGTGTAACCTCCATCTATTTTGTTTCGCTGGCGTTGATTAACCGCAAAATCATTTGGGCTTATTGGCGTCATCTTCTGATCATGGTTTTATTCTCATTGCCGGCAGTTATTTATTATTTTTATTTGTTCCAGGTTGATTTTGTCTGGCGTCAAAAATCCTGGCAGAATTTTACCCCCACGACGCCGCTTGGCATTACTTTGGTGAGTTACGGCTTGCTGCCATGGCTGGCAGCGGCCGGTTGGTATTTTTTAGTCAAGAATAATTATTTTAAAAATATCAATCCGGAAAATAAATGGTTTTTTCTCACCGTTTGGCTGGTGGTTCAGTCCTTATTGATTTATGCTCCGGTTAACTGGCAGCGGCGAATGGTCATGGGCCTAAATTTTCCTTTGGTGATTTTTTCCACCATTGGTTTGTTTAGTTTGAACCGTTGGCTGTGCTGCCGGAGTGGCAAGCTGGCTCAGGTACTGTTTTTCCGTCGGCTGATTTTTTCCGTCGTCGGTTGTTTATTGGTCAGCTCCAGTCTATTTCTTTTTGCCGTGGATCTATTGATTTATAGAAACCAATCACCCCTGGCTTACGTTGATCAATCGGTTATCGCCGCCATTCAGTGGTTTAAGACAATTGATTCTGATAAAATTATATTTAATGCCGATGACCGGGGCGTGAATTTGATCCCGGCGTATGCCGGCCGGCGGGTTTACGTCGGCCATGGTGTAGAAACGCCAGACTATTTAGCCAAACAGCAGGCCGTTACCTGGTTCTTCTCTCGAAATCGTTCAGAGATGACCGAAAAGAGTTTTCTGCTTAAGCGGCAAATTAGTTATGTTTTTTATGGTCCATTGGAGAAGAGTCTTGGCAGCTATGATCCTGAGTCGAAGGCCTATCTCAAGAAAGTTTACGCCAACAATTTGGTTCAAATTTATCAGGTTTTATGATTTCTTACTTTTATGAAGGAATTACTCAAATCAATTTCTAAGTCAGAATGGTGCTTTGTCGGTTTGATCAGTTTAATTTTAATTATTCTGACCGGCCTGCCTTACCTTTACGCCTGGTTGGTGGCGCCGGCTGGTTTTGTCTATAATGGTCTGGCCAGTCTAACCCCGGCGGATAATCCGGTCTACTATTCTTATATCAACCAGGTTAAATCGGGTCAGTTTTTGGTTAAAGATTTGTTTACCACCGAACCCCAAGCCGTTGGCTTGTTAAATATTTTTTGGTTAGCAATCGGGTTATTGGCAAAGATTTTATTTTTACCGCCGGCGCTAGTTTTTCACCTCAGTCGCTTACTACTGATCCCGGTTTTTAATTTTGTCCTTTATGGTTTCGTCAGCTTATTTTTTTCCGAACCCGGAAAGAGAAAGTTTTGTCTTTTTTTCCTGCTTTTTTCCGCCGGCCTGGGTGCTTACTCTATCAACCAAATTTCCTCTTTTGACTTAGCCAGCCAGCCGGGCTATTGGACGCCTAACGATATTTGGATTCCAGAGTCAATTGTTTTTTTGACTCTCTATAAAACGCCTCACTTTATCGCTTCCCTGGGTTTAATGATCACCATTTTTTCTTTGATGATTTTTTCTTTTCGGCAGAACCGGCTGGTTTATTCAGCCATAGCGGGACTGCTGGCTTTAGTCTACTTTAACTTTCATCCGTTTTACATCCCAATGATTTTCGGCACTCTGGGCCTGTACCTTCTAATTTTAATTTTCCGGGCTAACAAAATTCTTTGGCGGCCCCTCAGCCATTTTTTGTTATTGATTATTGTTTCCAGCCCTTCAATCATTTATCATTTTTGGACCCTGGCACATGACCCGGTGTTACAACAGCGGGCGCTGCAAAATGTGACGATTGCGCCGCCATTCATTTTTATTTTGATTGGTTACGGTTTTTTGTGGCCGTTGGCGATAGCCGGCATTATTTGGTTATTCCGGCGGCGTCAGTTTAATGATTATTTTCTGTTTTTACTGAGCTGGCTGGTTTTCTCGGTAGTTTTAGTGAATCTGCCATTCCAATTTCAAAGCCGCTACACTCAGGGTTTGCATCTGCCGCTGGCAATTTTTTCGGTTGTTGCTTTATTTTTTCTGGCGGAAAAATTTTTAACGCCGGCGAATTTAAAAAAGTATCCGGTCTGGCTGGACAACAAAGTTATGGCCGCAATACTGTTTTTAGTTTTATTTATGCCTTCAATTGTTTTTAATCTGACGCGGGATATTTATTATTTTACTTTTCGGCCGCCAGCCGTGGCGCCTTATTTTTATCTTTCGGCCGCCAGCCTTGAGGCGATGAAGCAGCTGGCCAACTTGCCAGCTGGCCAGAATGTTTTGGCCAATGATTTGGTCGACAGTTTATTTATTCCCGGCCAAGCGGCTCAAGCGGTTTATTTGGCCCACTCAATTGAAACCATTGATTACCCGGTTAAGATTTATTATTTTCAATGGTTTTTTTATAGCGATCGGGCGGAAATTAAAAAGCATCAATTTTTGCTGGACCAAAACATTGATTATCTATTCTTCAATTTTCAAAATCAAAAGCCGGGTTATTTTAACCCGACCACAAAAAGTTACTTGCAGCTAGTTTATCAAAATTCCCAAGTGGCGGTTTACCAAGTTCTCAAATAGAAATTTGACCGATCGCAATCGGGTCGGCCAGCCGTTCAAATTCATCAACGCTGTTAGTGGCTGAGCGAATGCCGTCAATGTCCAGCCCGCCTTTAGTGATTTCAATCAATTCCAAAGTTAAATCATAGTTGCCCGCCGGCAATTTTTTGTTAGTTGCAAACCAGTAGTCGGTTTGGATAATTTGTCCACTTGACCATTGGTTAGTCGGCAGAATATCGTAAGCCAGCGGATAAATTTTCTGGCCTATAATTTTATCGTTTTGCCGCCAGGTAATTAGGAGTTGGTAGTGGGAGTTGATATTTTGCTTGACCTGCCAAAAAAATTGATAATGTTTTTCTTCCGGCTGATTATAGCCCAAAAATTTCAGTTGCCCGGCCAAAGAATCATTCAGCGGGAAATCAATTTTAGGTGCCTCGGTCAAAACCTCAATTAACTTAAATTTATTTTCCGCCCCCTTTTTATAAAGGGCAGTAGTGCCGTCTAAAGCAATCAAGCCAAAACCGTCAAGCGTTTTTGACCAATGATTCAGGGCAACTTGGTATTGCTGCCGGTAAAAGGGATTTTGCTGGTATTGGAGCTGGTAGCTGATTAAGCTTTGGTAGTCCAGTATGATATATTCCGTTTCCGGCGGCAAATTGTAATCTTTAACCAGAAATTGTTTTTTGCCCAGGAAGGCATAATTGAAAGAATAGATACCTGGCCGTGACGATAAATTAGCTAGGAAATCATAAGTCGCGGCGACTTTAGCTTGGGGCGGGATCATTTTTAGCACTGGCTGGCTGGCTTTGGTCGCCGGCCAAACCAAGCCCTGAGTATAAAGCTGGTTAATGCTGCCGGTTAGTGGTCCAAGGGTCAGGCTGGTATAAACTAAAGTAATAAAAAATATCAATCCGGCCAACTTTTTTTCTTGACGGATTAACCGCACCACGGTTTCTTTCACTGGCTCCGACTCATTAATAACGTAACTCAAGCCATAAATCAGGCTGATAAACAAGGCCGGCAGCATTAAAGCGCAGTAATGGGTTTGGAGTAGTAGGGCGGAGACGCCGGCTGAACCTAAAATCAGCTGGCTAAAAATTCCCAAACCCAAAATCAAGTGTTTTGGTTTAAGTACGGGCAAAAAGGCGGCTGGCAGCATTATTCCGAGTAAAAATTCCAGCGTGGTTGGTCTTAAAATGTGAGTGATTAGCCGCCAAGGTTTGATGACGGCATTTTTTAATAGTTCCAACGGGTTGGCGCCGAGCCAGGAGTAATAAACTAGAAATTTATAGCTGCCGGCGTCATTGAATAAGCCGGTGATTTTTAAACTTAAGCCGAAGTAAATCACGCTCAGGAGAATCGGGGTCAGCCACCATTTTATTTTTTTGCGATCTAAAAGCGCCAGAAGACCGAACATGGCAATCACCAAAGAAACATCTTCCCGCACCAGCAACGCCAGAATGGTGAAAATAATAAACGGCCGGAATCGATTGGCCTGATAAAAATAAAAGGTCCAGAAAATAAAAAAGACGGCGAACGGCAAAAGGTGGAATTCAAACAGGTTGATATTCTGAACGAACGGATTGATCAGCCAGGCTAAACTAATGTTCGTCGCCCAAGATTGGTTGAGAATTTTTTTAGCGATAAGGTAAAGTGGCCAAGCGCTCAAAGCTAAAATAATGGTTTGGAGTACCAGCAGGGTGAGGGGATGGCGGAAGCAGGTATAAATTGGCAAAAGTAAAAATAAAATTGGAGTGAAGTGGTCGCCCAAATAACTCGGCGGCTGGATGCTGGAACTGAAAAAATTCCCGAAGCTGGAGTTATAAAAAGCCTGGTTGATGATTGCCAGGTCCATTGCGTTATAGGCAAAGTTGAAGTATTTCCAAAGGCTTAGGGAACTGAAAATCAAAATATAAAGCGCTATTGCCATTACAACAATCAATTTACTTTTATCTTGCCAGGTCCGGGTAAGCCGGTTGAATTTTATCATACAAACTCATTTTACTTTTTTAAGCTATAAAAAACAACCCGGCTGGTTTGCCACCGCCGAGCCGTTCTTTTTTAATTTTTGTTTAGCCGTTAGTCGCCTGCTGCAGGTTGCTGATTACAAAGTTGGTAATGATATAAGCGCATAGAATAATGGCAGTGCCGATAATTGCCGCGACCATGGTTTTTTTCGATTTATCTATCCGGTCTTCACTGCCAGCCGAAGTCATCCACATAAAGCCGGCATAAACCATCAGGGCGATAAAAATAATTCCCAGTAATGCCAGAACGGCTTTAATTATTTCGGCGATTGTTTCCGCCAAAGACGATTCGCTCACATTGCCGCTCTGACCATAAATATCCGCTACCGGCTCCAGCTGGTAATTTATGTCGCTGGAAATTGAAGCCCGGATTGCCGTTGGGGTCAAGGCAAAAGCCAGTAGTCCGCTGAGACAAATTAAGCCGAGTAGAAATTTTTTCATAATTTTGGTTGAGAATTTAAAATCTTATTCACATTATAACACAATAAAATTTTTTGAACCATTTCTTAGAGCAGCAATTTTTAGCCTTAGGATTGACAAAAATGTTAAAATTTGCCACAATGTAATGACGAGTTGAGGGTATTTTCCCCTTAAATCAGGTGCAAATAACTCCCACCAGTAAATAGGACGCTGAATTATGGCTCGTATGAACAAGTTATTGATCAGCCCAATCTAGCTCGGAAAAAGGAGAGCAAATCATGAAGAGTTTTATGTCAGTAGTTGTGCTCATTAGTTTCGCGATCGGTTTGACGGGGTGCAGTTTATCGTCCCCGGAAATTCGCGCGGCTCGGGTTCAGGCTAAGGTGGCTGCCCTGAATGCGGACCAGCAGTACTATCAGGCCCTGGCTCAATCGTACGTCCCCAGCGGATCCCCGGGAACGGTTGAGCAGCAGTATCCTTTACCCCTGCCGGCGGTTTGCCTCGATGGGGTTTTAATCAACCCCAGCACGCAGCCAGTCACGGTTACAATCCGTTCAACCGGCCGGCCCCGCTATTCGGCGATCAAAACGGTCCCTCAGTGCGCCGATGGTCGCAACGGTCAGACAGAAATCATGCTGCCCAAGGGTCTCTACTGGGTTGAAGTCTACCTAGTCGGTTCAACTAAACCATCGACTAGCGGCTACTGCCGAGTTGACGGTATTCCGGGGTTGGTCACTTTGCCCGAAGGCGAAGTGAAGTCTTTCGCCTGGTTCCTTCGGTAGCAACTTAGATCGGCTACCAAAAAGACAGACAAGGACGGTGTTTCCACCGCCCTTATTTTTTTAATTCAATTTAGATTATAGTTAGAGGTCGTAGATTCCGCCTCGTTCGGTTGTGGAGCTTAGGAGTTTGTCCAAGACGAATACGGTTATAATATAGGCGGATAAAACAATCGCCAAACCAATTATTGCCGCGACCATGATTTTTTTAGCTTTATCGATTTTTTCCTCGCTGCCGGCGCTTGTCAGCCAGAGGAAGCCGGCATAAATGATTAAAATAATAAAGATTACGCCCAGGAAAGACAAAACAATTTTGATCATCTGGCTGATAATGTACCTCAGGGATAGCGTACCCAAACCCGATTGGCCGATAAAAGCATCCGACTGCTGATTAAGTTCACTGCCTAGGTCACCCGCCTGGCTACCGCCGGTAGAGTCAACTTGGCCGTAAGCGACGGGGATAGTTAAGAGATTAAAAATTACTATCAGCGTACCCAGGAGCAGCCAGGTGTTAGTTTTGGTTAAATGAATTTTTGATAATAGCAGGTTCATTTTTATAAATTAATTTTTTAAGAGGCGATAGTGGCAGCGCTTAGAGCGCCTTGAATAAAAATATAGATAGCCGCCGCCGCGGTGATTACCAATAAGCCGATAACGCCGTCTCGGATTATTTTTTTTGCCTTATCCACCTTTTCTTCGCTGCCGGCGGCGGTCAGCCAAAGGTAGCCGCCGAAGATGACGTAGATTATGAAAATTACGCCGATAAATGACAGGACATAACGAGTAAATACGCCGAGGATAACAACTAGGCCGGTGCTGGGGTCAATCTTCTCAGTTTGCCAGCCGGCGCTTTGACCCGCTTCGTTCAATAAACCGGTCAGGCCGGTTTGTGATTTATTGGTTACCGTTTGGGCTTGAACAGGATTGGCGTTACTGATCAGGCAACTTAAAATTAGTCCGGTTAAGATTATAAATTTAGTTATTCTTCGGTGTTTATTCATAACAATTTATCGTTACCAATTCGATTCAAATTTTGATCCGCCATCGTTTGGCAACAAATCAAAGGTAAACGTGCCGGAAGATCCGTCACCAATTATTCCGGTGGTCAAAAGATAGATTCCTACGGCGGATAGGGTAATCACCAGGCCGATCAAACCATCGCGAAATATTTTTTTAGCTTTATCGATTTTTTCCTCGCTACCGGCGCTTGTCAGCCAGAGGAAGCCGGCATAAATAACATAAACCACAAAGAAAAGACCCAAAAAGGAGAGCAGGATTCTGACAATAAAACCTAAAAAACTGGCTAATCCGGTTTCTGCCGATACATTGGTATTGTAACCGGCGCTGGTGCCAATCTCGTTAGCTACCACGTCCGGGCTGGGGGCATTCAACGAATTTTGAGCCAAGACGGCTGGCGCCAAACTAAAAAATAAGACGGCAAGTATTAATGATAAAGTTAGGATGTGAAATTTATGATTCATATTAAGAGAGTGGGGGCGGTAGCGTTGTCTGGCTTATTATTCGTTAGTCGCAGTCGCGGCCGTGGTTGTCTTGTAGCCCGTGGCAGTAATTAAGCGATTTACCACGGTGGTAGTGATAATGTAGGCGGCCAGAATGATAACTAATCCGATAATGCTGCCGCGGATAATGTCTTTGGCCTGACTGATTTTTTCTTCGCTGCCGGCGGCGGTCAGCCAGAGGAAGCCGGCATAAATGACATAAATCATAAATATCGCACCGACTATCGAAAGAACAATTTTAATAATCCGGCCGATGGTCGCGGGTAAAGAGGGGGCCTGTTCGGTGCTGATTTTAGACCCGACGTTTTGCAGCCGGCCGGTGATGGAGGGTTTGGCGGCGCTATTCGAATTGGTGGTCTGACTTTGGGCCAGCGCCAAACTCGGCATTAAGCTGTTCAGAATAATCATCAAAGCAATGGCTAAAGTGACCAAGCGGGAAGATTTAGAAATAGTCATAGAGTTACCCATTTATGTTAGTTACCGCGACTAAATTATTGACGACAAAGTAGCTGATGGCGTAGGCGGATAAAACAATCGCCAACCCGATGATCGCGCCCCGGATAATATCTTTAGCCCGACTGACCTCATCGTCCCGGCCTTGGGCTTTAAGCCAGACAAAGCCACCGTAAACCATTAAGCCCAAAAAGACAATGCCAAAAATGCTTAGCAACGCCTGAATTACATTGCCGATCACCGCTTCAATACTGCTGCCGCTGGGGATGGAATCAAGATTGCTGGTGTTGACTTGATTTATCATCACGTCCGTTACTTTATTTGTTCCCGCCGTTTGGGCATTAACACTCAGGGGTAAAAAATAAACTGTCAGCAGGATCATTAAAAAGATTGATTTAATTTTTTTCATATTTTACTAAATGAAGATTGTTAATCGCTCGGTTCAGCTTAACCTTAAGACACGACTTGGCCAAGTTGAGTTAAAATAAAGATGGTAAAGATTTTGGCAACCAAGATGATTATGAATCCGGTGATTATCTCCTGGATCATCTTTTTAGCGCGATTGACTTCTTCTTCGGCGCCGCGGGCCATCATCCAGATGTAACCGGCATAAAGCAGGAAAAGAAAAAAGATAATGCCAATAAAAGTGAGCAGGGTGTTAAGGATTTTAAGCAGGCCGGTGGCAAAGTCAACGGACGGTGTGATTTTTCCGGTTTCCACGCCATATACTTTTTGGGCCGCTAGTCCGGCTCCGGCGGCCATTTTTTCAAAAATCGATTGGGATTTTTTTTCAGCAGTTGTCCCCTGGGCAATGGCGGCCGGACTGGTGATTAACAAAAATCCGGCCAGCAAAATTATCAGGCCGGTTGTTTTGGCAATTTTTTTTTTGAGATTTTGGCGTTGTATCATATTTTTATCGCTAGAGAGATGTGGGCAGATTTCTAATGGTAAATTCAACAATAATCCGGCCGCTCAGTATAATCAATAGTCCCAGACAGGCGCCGATAATCATTTTTTTACCTCTGCTGACTTGCTCGTCATTGCCCTGGGCAGTCATCCAAAGCCAGCCGCCGTAGATGGTTAGGACCATAAAAAGCAAACCCATCATCGTACTCATTCCATTGACGTAGCCTAGCATTGAGGCGGCGAAGTCTTTGGCCGGTAGACCCTCGGTATCAGTGGGATAGCCGGCTTTTTGACCGGTATTCTTGACGCCTTGTTCAATCGTGTTAATCGTATCAGCTTTAATGCTCGCGGCCGGGGTAAAAATAAAGAGGACCGTTGAAAGAATAAACAGAAATAAGATTGTTCGCCCAATTTTTTTATTCATGGTTAGCCGCCGGTCGCACCTTTAAGTGCCGTTAACATAACATAAACTAAGGCGTAGGCTAAAAACATCACGATCATACCGTTGACCCCGCCGACAATCCAGCCTTTGGCCTTCCCAATTTTTGCTTCATCGCCGCCGGCAGTCATCCACTGGTAGCCACCGACTAAAACTATGATCAGAAAAATCACGCCCATCAGGCCGAAAATATAATTGATGATTTGGCCGATCATGGCTTGGAGCGTAGTTTCCGCCGTGACATTGGTGCCGATGGTGGTGATAGTGGCTTGCTCGGCAGTTTTATCCAAACCGTAAAAACCTTCGGCCGGTTTGTACTCATCTTGAGTCGCCGCCGCCGCCGGCAGCAAAAATAAAACCATCGAAAAAATCAAAGCGGTAGAAATGTAAGTGAATTTTTTTAAATCTATTTTCATTGGTATTTAAATTTTTTCAAAGGTGGGGAGACGTGCCCCCCACCCATGATTTTAATTGATTCGGGACGGATCGGCGCCAGTAGCAGTAACTAATTCGTTGATGACGAAAGTAGCGATAGCGTAAGCGATGAAGATAATGACTAAGCCGATAATGCCCGCGGTAATAATTTTTTTAGCCTGGCCAACTTTTTCTTCGTTTCCAGCGCTAGTCAACCAAATAAACCCGCCGTAAAGAATGATAACGATGGCAACAACGCCCAAGAAACCCAAAGCGACATTGATGATGCCCATAATCCCGGCGCGCAGATCCTGCGTGCCCAGACCGGTGAGAGTACCGTATTCAAGACCGTATTGGGCCAAAGCCGGCAAAGCGGAAAAGGCGAATAAAGAAATTGCAGTTGTTAAAGTTAATAGTTTTTTCATGTTCTCACCTCCTTTCAGGGAGTGATTATTTTATTAGCGGTCGAGGAGACCCAAATAGTTGAAAGCCTCCTCGTCGTTGATTCAAAAGTTAATACCCCATTATGATACTGGATTCGCACCGGTAGCTGAAACTAATTCTTTGATGACGAAAGCGGCAATGGCGTAAGAGATGAAGATGATAATCAGGCCGATAATACCGGCGGTAATGACTTTTTTTGCTTCGCCGACTTTTTCTTCGTTTCCGGCACTCGTCATCCAGCGGAAACCGCCCCAGAGGATAATAACGATAGCAATAATGCCCAAGAAACCCAGCAGAGCGTTAACAATACCCATAACTCCGGCGCGCAAGTCTTTGGTGCCCAGACCGGTGAGAGTACCGTAATCAATACCGTATTGGGCCAAAGCTGGCAAAGCGGAAAAGACGAATAAAGAGATCATTACCGTTAAAGTGGTCAATTTTTTCATTTTCTCACCCCCTTTCGCCAAGTCATTAAAAGTTAATCTAATAATTCGTGATTTTTTAAAATTCTGATTTAATTATAATAAATGATACGTCGATCCGTCAAGGTAAAATCGGCTACAACTGGTTTTTCCCGATGATTTAAAAAATCAGAGTTTAAACCAAAAGTTTTATTTGAAATTTTTATTTGCTCGCCCAGTCTTGACCGAAAATCGTAGCCCGATTGCCAATTTCGCCCTTGGTGACGGTTAAGATAATGAAATTGACTAATAGCCAAGACGTAAAAATAATAACAATGCCGATTCCAGCCGCGCCTAAAATCTGTTTGGCTTTGGTCACCCGTTCTTGATTGCCGGCGGCAATAATAAACATCACACCGCCATAGGCGAACATCAATAAGGCGACGCTGCCGGTAAGCCCCACAATCAGGGTAGAAATATTGATTCCAGTCTGGATCATTTGACTCAGCCCGCAGGTTTTAACATCAGCTTTGCATAAGCAATCAATCGGGATGATTAAACCTTTTTCAATGCCGATATCTTCCAGCCAGCCGCCGGTTTTGATGGTTTGGCCCTCGGTGCCGCAGGCGACTTCACCGACCTCGGTCGCATTAGTGACCGGGGTAAAACTAAAAAATAAAAATAAACTTAAAAATACGGTTAAGAAAAATTTTGGTTTTTTTTTCACCCCGTTAGATATTTTTGATAATTTTTTTGGCAGCATATTATTATTTGTTTTTTTAGAGGTAGCAAGTCCGGTTTGACTTTATTGTCGATATCTAACGGGACTCACAAAGTTTGTTGAATTTTTCGGGCGGCTAGTTCGGCCGCTTTTTCAAAACCAACTTCGCCTTTGAGAACAACGTTTATCATTTCAGCGAAAGCATTTTTTGCCACTTGGACATCCGAACCATGATACCAACTGGTACTGGTTAAGACTTGGCTGGCAAAGATATTAAGCTGATCGTTGGCCAACTGCTCTTCCACCAGAGATCGCAGAGCGGTTGGTTGCGTTGTTTTAGTCAAATACTTTTTCGCCTGGGTTGACTGGGTCATGAATTGAATAAAATCCCAAGCCGCGTTTATATTTTTACTTTTTTTAGTAACGGCTTGGACCCAGTAGCTGGCATAATTCATTTCAGACCGGCCGGGGATTTGCGGCATTTTTGCGATGCCGTAATTCAATTTGCCTTGGCGTCGGGCTTCAATATAAGAGATGTCGTGATTGTAGCCAAAAATAATTCCCACTTTGCCCTGGGCGAAGGCGTCTAAGGAATTCGGCATGGTGCTGCCCCAGGTATAAACTTCTTTGGTCGGTGTGGCAAAATCGGTATAAAACCTCAAAGCTTCCGGCCCGGGGTTATAAGTTTTATCACCGCCCGGCGGTACGGCGTAGAAAGTCGCTGCCTGGTTAATAGTCATCGCTGCTCCGTTTTGCATCATCAGAAGCGATAGGATATCGAAATTATTTTCTACGTTATCGGCCGTACCGACTGCCACTCCGGACTGAGTCAAATTGCCCTGATTATCCTGAAAAGTCAGTCTTTTTACGTATTCCTGAAGCTCTGACCAGTTGGTTGGCGGCAGGGGAATGCCGGCGTTATTAAATAAATCTTTATTGTAAAACATGACTAAAGTGTCGATGCTCAAAGGCAGGCCATAAATTTTTCCATCTCTGACCACATCGTTAGAAACAACATCAACGAAAGAATTTTTCAACTGGCCAACGGTAATGGCATTAGTCTCTCGAACCTCAATTACGGTTTCTTCCTTAATGCCTAAACTTTTTTGAGTGGTCTGGTAAGCCATTTTGGTGGTCGCTGGCAGCGGTTCCAATTTTGGCAAATATTGACCCAGCCAAGTGTTGTGCAAAGTAACGATATCCGGGCCGCGATCTTCCGCCAGCGCGTCAAGCAGCTCTGATTGAAATTCTTCCAGCCGGAGTTTGCGGTAATCAATTGACACGTTGGGATGAACGGCGGTGTAATCAGCAATGATTTCGGAAAAATTACTTTTATCATCGTAAACTCCCCACCAAGTCAGAGTAATCGGTTCAAGCAGCTCGCCCTGGGTCGTACTGATTAAGTTGCATTTAAAACCGGTCGTAACCACCACCATAGCGATTAAAGCCAGAAATACCGTTTTTATTTTTAACGTTTTTTTCATTTTATTTTTGAACTTAAGAATTTTTTAAGTTCGCGACTAATTTCTTGGTCGCGGAGACCAAATTCAATGTTGGCTTTTAGCCAGGTTAATTTTGAGCCGGTGTCAAAATAATCACCTTCAATGACTTTAGCGTAAACCGGCCGTTTTTTCATTAGCTTGGCGATAGCGTCAACCAGCCAAAGCTCGTTATCTTTACCCAGAGCAGTTTTTTCCAGTTCGGCGAAAATATCCGGGGTGAAAATGTAACCGCCATAGGCCGCCATCCGTGATTTGGTTTTTTCCGGGCCGGGCTTTTCAATAATTTTTTTTACTTCATAAACGTCATTACTGACTTTTACGCCCTCAATGATTCCATATCGTTTGGTGCCCGCCGCGTCAGTCGGCTGGACGGACAAGACCGGATCGCCATATTTTTCATAAACTTCAATCAGCTGTTTGATGTGGGGGATTTTGGCGACAAAAGTTTCATCACCCCAAACCACGGCAAAAGGTTCATCGCCGATGACTTGTTTGGCGTTTAGAATCGGCGTGCCGTTGCCATAGGGTCCTTTTTGACGGATATAAATAAAATTTGCCATTTCGGCAACTTTTTTGATAATTTCATAGTGTTTGGTTTTGCCGGCGCTCAGACAAAATTTTTCCAGCGCTTCATTGCGGTCAAAATGATCTTCAATCGCCCGCTTAGTCTGGCCGGTAACTAAAATTACATCAGTAATTCCGGCTCGCACCGCCTCCTCGACAATATATTGGATAACCGGTTTATCCAAAATCGGCAGCATTTCCTTGGGCTGAGCCTTGGTCGCCGGCAAAAATCTGGTGCCCAGACCAGCGACGGGAATGACGACTTTGCGTATCTTAGACATAAGTGAAGTAAGTTAGTAAGTAAATTAAGTGAGAAAGCTTGCTTGCCTATTTACTGATTAGCTTACTTCACTTACTTTACTTAATTTACCAATCAAATTATAACACAAAAATACAGTAATTGTAAAAAAGGGCTGAATATGTTAATATAGCCGTAGAAATAGCGATTAATGCTAAGTCTGAGGGGTTAATTGTTAATTTGGAGAGGTGTCAGAGTGGTCTAACGTGCGGCTCTCGAAAAGCCGTGTCCCGCAAGGGGCCGTGGGTTCGAATCCCACCCTCTCCGCCACTACAATTTAGTATCGTGCAGACCCAAGTACCCAGTTTTCGCTGGGTTTTTTGGTAAGTTCTAAAAACCCAGTTATCAGCAGGTACCCTGGATAGCGAACTTATTTGCTCTAAACAATTTAATTATTAATTTATAAATAATTTTTTAGCCATGCGAACAACTGTCACAGGGTAATTAATTATTTTAACGAAATCAACTTATTTTAAATATATATTTGACAGGGAGCTTGAAATGTGCTATACTTTAATGTTACTGTTTTCTGGATGAATATAGCTGAAAATCGCAAAACCTCGGCCACGGAGAGCAGTGGTAAATTCAAGTTTCTGAAAGGAGAAACACATGAACAGGGAAACGGTTGTGAAAAAGGCGGTCGATGTCTTGATTAACGTACCGCCGAGCGAAGTCGATGAAGTTCTCGCCCTGATCAGGCAAGAGTTGGTCGGCAAGTACAGGGTCTACAAGGCCGAGGAATTGCTGACCCTGGCCAACGAGCAGATCGCGCGCCTGCGGCAACGGCTCTGTGAACTCTTCACGCAAGGCGAAGTCACGTCAGAACAGGTTGACGCGATTGTCGCCTGCCTTGAGTCCAAGCGCGACGAAGCGATTGCCAAGGTCGCAGACGTGCAGATCATTGGTACCCACGTGCCTTTGCTAGCCGCCATCAGCAAGGACTTTCTGACCGCCAGCGTGCAAATGCCGATGGTTCAGCACGGCGAAAAGATCGGCACCAACTATCTGGCCGATGATGCGATCACCGACGAGGTGGAATTGCCGGAAGGTTGCGCCTTGTGGCTCACCGACGTGGAAGACGGCCAGCAGTTCCTCGGCGTATCACCAAAAGACGCAGAAGCCGTCATCGAGGAACAGGGCCGCTTGCGCGTTATCGCAACCGGAGCCGTGGCGTTGGGCATTCACACGGATGTGCTTTCGCGGCACTACGTGGATGCTCCCGGTTCGCGGTTCAAGGGCGCCCACGAGGTGCCCAACCTGTGCCTCCGCGACGGCAAGCCCGGGCTCGGCTCCGGCAACGTCGGCGATGCCGTTGCCGAGTGGGGTTCGGCCTCGTGCAGTAGTTACATCTAGGGCTTTGGATCCTCGTTCCTTTCGTTTTTTTGGTCTTTGTCCGCCGCAATTTTTCCACAGGTTGTGGCAGATTTATTAGGGGCAGATCGTCATCGTACGGTCTGTCCCTCTTCTTTTTTAATCAGGATATTTTTGATATAATAATTATGCTGCCTACATTGACTGGGAATCAACCCCCAGCGGGCGATTGTCTCTAAGTTCTAATTGTGGACTTGAAGGGGCAGTCGCACCTCCACAATTGGAGCCCTTTGGGGTTTCAGTCAATGTGGGCAGCAGGTCGGCTGTCCCTTTTTGTTTTTGGTTCATTCAGCCTTTCCCAAATAAGATGAGTGATTTGCTCTTCGAGTTCGTGGCTGTTGGCGTGCTTGAGAACACCGAGGTAAGAGTTAATAGCGCCAAAAAGATGCTGCTCCGTTATCTTGCCCGTTTGGTAATCATCGATTAGTTCCTTTATTTTTCTAAACATCCTTCTTTTGGTCGTCGTCCGAACAATTCTGGCTTTGGGCAAAATGATATAGCCTAAAAAATCAATTCCTTGGTGAAGTTTTTTGACATAAACCTTGTTTGGGTGTAAATGCAATTTTAATTTTGTCAGCAAAAAATTGTCTATTTCGTTTCTGACTTCGGACAAACGGTCAAGATTAGAATGGACGATTATGAAATCATCGGTATATCTTAGGTAGTATTTTTCTTTCAAGCCGTGTTTTACGAACTGATCCAGCTCGTTTAAATATATGTTGGCGAAAAGCTGTGAAGTGAGATTGCCGATTGATCCTCACTCCGCTTATTGAAGAAATAACTATGCGCGGCTTTATTCTGAATAAACTGGCCGAGACAATGTCATTTACTAAAGCCTTATTTTTGAGCGCCGGATTTTTTCTTCTGGTTCATTTGCCGGGCTGGTTTCTTATTACGCCGGTTAAATCCGTCGGTCAAATATTGGTTGATTCATTTTCGGTTTTTGTTGTAGTCGGGTTAGTCGGTGGTTTTCTGATTAAAAAGTCCAATTCTTTGTACCCCAGCGTTACTTTGCACTTGGTTAATAATTTTATCAGCGGAGTTTAGGGCGTAGATTTTATTAACGCTGATTGATAAATCAAACGCCGAGGAGTATACTAAAAAGTAAGTGGATTTAAAAATTAACAGAAATTTTATGGACTTTCTAAAAAAATTGAATCTCAAAACCTCCACGGTGTTAAAAATCGCCGGTTTGGCACTGGTGGCAATCATTGTCGTCAGCGTTGGCTTTCGACTGGTGGGTTCGTCTTTCGATTCAACTGTTAGCAAGCGTCTAGTCAATAATGTTGTTTCTCAAAGCGCGCCGGCTTACGACGCGGTTAAGGGTTTTGGTGAAATGGTTAATTACGATGAGGGCGGTTCGGCCGGCTTATCAGTCAGAAATGTTGCTGGCACTCCTAATATAATGCCAATTGTGCCCGGTAGCGGCACGACTGGCGACAATGCGGAAGCGCTGGAAGTGACCGACTACAACGCCACGATTGAAACCCGCCATTTAGACCAAACCTGCGGTGTCATTACCAACCTTAAAGCGCGCGAGGATGTCGTTTTTGAAAACGCCAACCGATACGACCAAGGCTGTAACTACGTTTTTAAAGTTAAGAGTGACAAAGTCAATGAAATTTTAGGCATTGTCAAAGGCTTGAATCCCAAAGAATTGGTGGAAAATACTTATACCATTCAACAATTGGTTGAGGATTTTACCAGCGAAACGGATATTTTAACCAAAAAGTTAGCGGCCGTTGATGACACATTGCAAAAAGCCATGGGTGCTTATGACGAAGTTACCGCTCTGGCCACCAAGGTTCAGGATGTTGAAAGTTTGGCCAAAATTATCGACAGCAAAATAAATATTATTGAGCGGCTGACTCAGGAACGGATTAACGTCAACGCCCAGCTGGAACAAATTACGCGGGCCAAAGAAAAGCAGTTGGATCGGCTGGATTACGCTTATTTTAACGTCAATATTTTTGAAAATAAATTTATTGACTTCAAGAACCTGGCTGATTCCTGGAAAAACGCCATTAAGGAATTTGTTCAAGACGTCAACCGCGTAGCCCAGGATGTCAGCGTTACCTTGTTGATATTTCTTCTGGTTATTTTTCGGTACTTGGTCTACTCCTTCCTTCTGTTGATTGTAGCTAAGTATGCCTGGCAACTGGCAAAGCATGTCTGGAAGAAGTAAGGGTGGATCTGATCCAGACAATAACCCCTCCTACCCTCCCCTTAAAGTAAGGGGGAAAAGGGGGTTATAATAAAAATTAAAAGGAAGGCGTGATTTTGAAATCGCGCCTTCCTAGTTTTAATAAAATAAAAAAAGAAACCCGGTCCAGCTTCGGTCCGGGATGGGCATCCAAGCCCCAAGTACTTTAAATGTTCCGTCCTCTCTGGTTTTTCAGCGAGAAAGCGAAAGTTGGAGGTAAAGCAGCGGCGGCTACGGGTATCTAGGACCTGTTGTTCAGGGTCACGGTCAGGGCCTGTATCGCTTCGGTCAAGCTGGCCAGCACCTTGGTGGTGGCTGCGGTTTGATCCCTCGTGGCTTCGGCCAATGCTTTTGTCGCTTTGCTCTGTTTCCGCAGCGCGTCGGTAAGGTACCGTACGTCCTCAGACACTGCGCCACTGGTCATATGGGCCACGGCTGCGGCGGCGTTCGCAAACTCCTGATTTCCGGTCCCTTCCTTGGTCTTGGTCGCTTGGTCCAGTTCGTTGATTTCGGTCTCAAGCTCCCGGAGCGCTGTCTCAGTGGGCAGTGTGTCTCCATCGGTGGAATCGGTCGGTGCGGGTTCGGCCTCGACGGGTTTTATGGGCGCTGCGGCTTCTCTGGATTCGTCTCCAGCGATCGGTTCTGCAGTGTCCTGTGCCATAATACAATTCCCCCCTCAAGAAATTTTGTTCTACCCGACCAAAGGTCGTTTTTTCGGGCAGGCTTTACCCGGGTAGTTAAAACATGAGTCCACCTTAATCTATTATGGTATTTTTGTCAAAGGTAAGCTGCACTTTATTAAGTAACAATAAAGCAAGAAAATAATAAATCAAGAAGTCAATTCAAACCGTTTTGATTTATTATTTTCTTGCTTTATTTTTTTGCTATTTATCCACCCGAATTTCGCGACGCCACGTTTCCTGGCCATTGAGCAAAACCTCTTTGTCTTGGTCTAACATTTTCAGCTGGAAGTCCAAAACATAGTTGCCGGGTTTTAGGCCGCGGGGATCCAGGGTAAAAGTAAATTCACCCGTTTCACCCGGTTTGATTTTAGTTTTGTTAGTCGGTACGGCCGCCACTTCTTTCCTGACCCAATCGTTTTTGTCGTAAAACGAACTGACTTTGCCGTCGGCATTATAAATTTCCAGAGCAGTTTTTTTGGATAGCCAGGTCAGGTCCGGGCTGAGGTTTTTTATCTTCATTTTAATCGTAATCGGTTTCCAGGTGTTTCTAACTGCTACCGGAATGTTTTGTTCTAAAATTTGAGCGGCTGTTCCCGGTTTAACAATGATGAATTTGCTGATGCCAGTAACTTTTTCATCCGAGCCGTTGTTGTTGGCGTAGAGGGCAAACTCTTGATTGAGCAAGCCGGTTTTTGCCGTTGGCGCGGTTAAATTGAATTCAAAGGTGGCCAGCTGGCCGGTTGGTACGCTGGTTTCTCTAAAATTTATTTTTTCCGTGACGCTAAAGCTGCTGCCGGTACTGTCCTTATCCGTCACTTTCAGCCAGACATTTCCGTTCTGCCAAGTGGTGCCACCCAGGTTTTTGAAGGTTAATTTTATGGTTTGGCTTTGGCCATTGGCCATGATCAGGCCGTCCGGTTCAATAGCGCTAAAGCTGGCGGCGTAACTGGCGGTACCGGCCGTTGGCGTGCTGTCAACCGCGGTGTCCTGGATGGTGTCATTAATATAATCAACTATTTCCCCGGCGCTGTGGATTTCCAGTAACGCGGTTGAAATTTTCAGGGCGGAATTTTTTTTGCTTAAACCAAAGGTGCGGTCGAAGATTGTTTCGTCCTGAATCTTCATTCGTTCGCTATTGCTAATCAAGTAGTAACTGCCGTTAGAATAAACGAAAGTGCCGTCTTTTAATTTTATTGGTTCGCCGGTTGGGTAGGAATCCAAAGTTTCTGCGTTAATTGTCTCCGGCGTTTGATCGGCGAATTGATTTTGTTGAACCAAAGGATCAACGGAGTGTTTTAGACTGTCTTGAATCAGCCAAACCGTTCCGTTATCATCTTGAAATAATTTTCCTTGCGGATAAACTGAGGTGCTGGAAATCATCGTGCCCAAGTTGTAATTACTAAGTTGACTTTCGGCTACCGATGGAATTTCTGATTCCGTAATGGCAATCGTAAAATCAGAAAGCAGGGCCAGGGCGGAACTATCCAAAACCGGTCGCCGGGTATTTTTAGTGATTAAAAATATTTGACCGGAGGCGTCTGATTTAACCAAAGTATTATCGGCAAAATTAATTGTCGGTCCGTCGGGGTAAGCGGCGAGATCAATTGAACTGACATTAATGGCATCGCTAGCCCGGTAATCTTTTTCAAAAATTGCCAGAGTGGCGAATTTTCTTTTTTGATTTTTTTCCACCAGCCAATAACTGCCGTTATTGGTAAGGATTTGGCCGTCAAGAAATTTTTGGCTGGTAAAATATCGTTGCCAAATGCGCCAGAACAGGCGGTTACCGCCATATTTGCTGACGATACCAAGCTCCGGCGAATTGCCGACGTAAGGGGTGTAGATATATAGGTTGGCGGTCGCCTGGCTTTGGGGAGTTACCTTATAGCCGTCAAAAGTGGTGGTGGCTTCACCCACCTGGAAACTAAATTGGCCGGCTTTCTGCCGATAAATTTGCTGGGTCTCGGCAGTAGCATCCAGTTGATTATAGAAACCGCGATATTTTTCTTTACAGGTCCCGCCGTAGCAGCTGTAGCCCGTGGCCCAGTCCAGGGCTTTTTCCGTCGCCTGGTTTCGGCTGATTAAGGCCTGCTCTTTTTCTAAGGTGGTTAACAAAAACTTTGGATTAATACCATGTTTTTGACTAATCTCCCAAATTATTTCCGCGGCACTTAACGTTTCACCTTCAACGATCTGGCTATAGCGTGCCAGTACGCTATCTTCGCGCTCCAAAAATTTTTTAATGGCGGTTTTAGTTAAAGAATTTTCATCCAACAACTCCTCGTCAGTGATAATCAAATGGGGATCAAATGTTCTGGCTTGAGCCAGATTTCCCGGTACAATAATAAAAATAGCTAACAGAATAATTATTAGCTTCGAGCAAAATATCCGGTTAGTTTTTATTTTTATTTTTTTGCTAATTTTGGCTAAAATCATAAGGTAACCTCAATATCATTGTATCACATTTTTTTCTTTTTGGCAATGCTTTGTCTTAATTTTTTTTTGTGCTATAATTAAATTAGCAAAAAATGATACTAAATCATTTTAAAATATTCAAGGAAGGGGGTGAGAACATGAAAAAACTATTAACTTTAACAACTGCAGTCTCTTTGTTTGCCTTCTCCGCTTTACCGGTTTTGGCTCAGTACGGTTTAGATTACGGTACATTGACCGGTTTAGGAACCGAAGATTTACGGGCTGGCGTTATGGGCATCATCAATGTTGCTTTGGGTTTCTTGGGCGTTGTTGCCATTGTTATCATTCTTTACGGCGGGTTTATTTGGTTGACTAGCGCTGGAAACGAAGAAAAAGTTGGCCAGGCTAAAAAAATTATTACCGCGGGTATTATCGGCTTAGTCATTATCTTCATCTCTTACGCCATTGCCACCTTCGTCATCAGGCAATTAATTACTGCTACCGGTGCGAATCCAGTATCATAAGTAAGAATTTTTAGGGTAGAGTTTTTCCGTGGTCCCGCTTGAGCGGGGCCACGGAGGAACATTTAAATTTTAAATCTATGAGTTTCATCCCAAATATTATTATCGCTATCGTAGTTTTTGTCGCCGGCATATTCATTGCCGATTTTTTGGGTAAATTGATCAGCCGGTTGCTTAAAAATGTTTATGTTGATCGGGCGGTGGAGAACACCGGCCTAAAAAAAGTTTTAGAGAAAATCGGTTTTAAAATCGAAATCAGCCGGGCATTGGGACTTTTAATCACCTGGTTTCTATATGCGGTCATTTTGATTGTCACGGCAGAAATTTTACACTTAAATCAAATTTCCTTATTTTTGCAGTCAGTAGTCTTGTATATCCCGAATGTTATTATCGCCGTGGTGATTCTTTTGGTTGGTATCATTATCAGCAATTTTATTTTTACTTTGGTTAAAGAGACGGCGCTGGCAGCCAAACTCAACGCAGCGGAATTTTTAGCCAACGTGGCGCGCTGGGCAATCTTGGTTTTTACTTTTATGGCGGCTTTGGTCCAGCTGGGAGTGGCAACGGAATTAATCCAGATTCTTTTTGCCGGTTTTGTTTTTATGGTTTCTTTAGCTGGCGGTCTGGCTTTTGGTTTGGGCGGCAAAGACAAGGCTGAAGAATTGATTGATAAACTGGTTAAACAATAAGATACTAAAAAACGTACGAATCGGGGCAGGGCAGTATTCTGTCCCTACATCATTTCCGTACGTTTTTATATTAACCCAATAATTATCCAAAAGAGAATGGCTAAATCATTTTTGAAGTAGGGGACATCCACTAGACCGTGGATTAAAATGGCTATCATTGCGGCCATTAGGGCTAACGCCAGTTGTGGGCTGTTAGTTTTTAGCTTTTGCCAGCCGGCGCGAAAAAATTTTATTATCAGCCAGATGAAGCCGACTAAGCCCAGCAATCCGGTTTCCAGCCAGAAGTTCAAGATGATATTATGGGGGTAGAGGAGCGCCTCCATTTTCAGCGGTTCACGCAGCTGGTTTTGAATTTTAGAAAAACCAAAAATGCCAGGACCTAGAATGAAGTTTTTTGGACTTTCCAGCAGATATTGCCGGCTCATTTG
>Ga0265297_10001578_pt1 | contig 52393 bp, 55 predicted proteins | sample Munlanlwell13791_FD_192502 | JGI IMG/M metagenome (GOLD analysis project Ga0265297, IMG submission 192502) | Leachate microbial communities from a municipal landfill in Southern Ontario, Canada - Leachate well 137-91 | ecosystem: Engineered > Solid waste > Landfill > Unclassified | place...
CTTTTTTGTTTATGCTGTGCCAGTTAATAAAAAGTATTTCATTCTCACCCATTTTTCTGTCTTCCAAATCTTCAAAATATGAACACTTTAAGGTTCTATCGTCTTCGTAATAACCTTCTAATTTCTCTTTGCTTTGCTCGTGCAACATTCTTACGGAAACCCAAATAAAAGAAAACCTTTTATCGTCTTCTCTTTTTGAAACAAGCTCTTTAAGTAATTCAGAAACCATAACTGTTTTACCAGAACCAGTAGGAGCTTGAAAAATAACGACTTCGTTATCAGAAGACCTTAGCGAGTTTTCTATTTTTCTATGCAGATTTTCTACGGCCTGTTTTTGATAATCTTTTAACTCAATCATTTGAATATACGCTTATACACATTAAGAATAACAGCTGGGATAGGCCTTAATAAAACTAATTGCTTAATATCTGTAAACTCTTCTTCTCTGGCACTATCATCAAGCGAAAAAACATAAACAATGATTTTTTTATTTATCTTTTTAGCTTCTTTTTTAAATGGAGTTATGCCAGCATCGTCATAAATTATGCCGAGATGCTTTCCTTTGCTGTCCTTAAAAATCTTAAAATCACTGCCTTTTTTAACGCTTTCAAAACAATCTTCTTTAAGGCACAACATTTCTGTTGATTTATCAACGAGCTTTTTCTTGTTTCGGTCGGTTGGTTCAGCATCAACAAAAGCAGTATTAAAGTATTTCAAATTACCGCCAATGCCTAAAACTTTTTTACCATTGTTTTTTTTATAGCCCTTAATGTTCTTTTTTAATCTCGGGTAGCAGATTTTTGTGCAGATATTATTTTCATCATTAGTGCACAAAATAAATTGTCTTTTGTCGTTATTCTCACGATTCAAATCTAAAACTGCGTGTCCAGTGCTCCCAGAGCCAGCAAAAAAATCTAAAATAACTGCATCAGGTCTACTTAAAATTTCAAGTAGATATTTAAGCAATCCTATAGGTTTTTGCGTTGGGAAGTCTTCAACCCTTTCGCCAGATAAATTCAGCACTGGCTTAACGCTCATTTTTTTATACTCTTTTTCACCCTTGAAAAGAGTAATCTCGCCCTCAACAATATCTCTCAAATTTACATCTGCATAAAACTTACCCCCCGCATCTCTTTTAGCTCCAAAAAAGTCTTTTTCATAAAGGATTTTTTCTTTGAACCTGTTGAAAAAATAGTTTTGGGAACGTGAATATAAAAGGACGTAATCGTGCTTTCTTGAAAAGGCATCGTTTTTATGAGGAGCTCCACCTGTGCGGTATCCCCAAACAATTGTGTTTCTAAAACAATCCTCGCTAAAAATTTCATCGCATAATAATTTTAGCTGGGCTATTTCGTTATCGTCTATATTTATAAGCATTACGCCGTCTTTTTTCAGAAGATTTTTAGCAAGTCTTAATCTCTTATCCATAAAGCTAATCCACTTGCTATGTCTATAAGAGTCCTCGCGATTTACAATTTTATCGTTATACATAAAACCCTCACTACCAGTATTGTAAGGAGGGTCTATGTAAATTAAATCTACGTTGCCTTGATGAGTATAATTCAAAACCGAAAGGGCGTGATAATTATCCCCTTCAATCAAAATGTTTACTGGCTTTTTTTTGTCTGTTTGGACTTCTTTCGTAGTATCTTCAACAAAAACTGGCAAATTTTTTTTGCACATTTCAACTACCTTCTCTGGTTTATTACCCTCCCAAACAAGAAGCCCGTATTTTTTGGGTTTTAACTTTTTAATCTCTTCTTTAAGAGTTTTAATCTCTTCAAGAAGCTCTTTTTCATTAGGCATAACCTTGCACGGTTTTGATAAATATGCCAGCTGGCTTAGAAGCACAAAGCTCCCCGCCAGCGATAACCATTTCTGATTACCCACATACCTTTCGGTATGCGACCGTGCAAGGTGCTCTGACGAGGAGCTTAATACCTTGCACGGATTTTTTGCCATACCTTACAATTTCTCATAAGGGTTAGGCTTATTATTAAATTGTTTTTTTATAATAACTCATAATTACAAAAAAATAAAGCTAAAAATCTGTAATTAAACATTGAAAAAATACTGAAATCGTGTCATAATGTAGATAAAATTACAATAAAAATTACTATGACGATGCCAGCCGAAAAATTCAATAATAATGTCTGGTATATCTTGAGAAAAATAAGAGAGAAATCCTTTTACTCTCCGAAGAAAGGTTTTGTCTCTTATGAGATTTATGACCCAATACCTGAGAATTTTATCTCTGAATCTTGCCCTTCTTTCAAAGAGGAAATGTTAATTTTAGAAAAACTGGATGGTTGGAGAGCAATAAAATTACACAGACCGAGCGAAAATGAAATGTTTGAATCTATAGAAATTCTTCAACCAAAATTTGATGAAATCTATAATAAATTCAAAAATCATTTCTTCCCACCGAAAAAAGTCATTCCCGATGAAACGATAAAGCGGCTTAAAATTCCGCCTTTTGATGAAGGTGAAAAACTTATGAGCGGTTTATATAAAGCTGCTAAAAAATCTCAGCATTCTCATAAAGTTTACATAGGAGGCCTTGACGATGTTGATGAAAAAATGGTGAAAATTTTAGGTGATCTTGGGAAACGAAAAATTATAACCTATAAAACTAAGGAAAGGGTTGTAAATTCTTATACGGAAAATGGGGATATTATTCCTTATGAAATAATTGAAGCGGAAATAAAATTTAATCCTGAAAAACTGATAAATTATATAAAGAAACCCCTGGAAACAAAAAAGATAATTGTTGAAAAACTGGCAAGATATTACTTAGATTTAATAAGAGTAATTGAAGTTTATTTCAAAAATCCTCAAAAACTTGATGACGCATTAAATAAGTCATACGAGATCCTTTGCGAAGAAATAAGAGTTTTGATTTACGAAAATAATATCTCTTCCCGATTAGAATTCTTATATAAAAAACCCTTTAATTCACTATTTTCGGCAGAGAGGGAACTAAAAAAGAAGAAAATTACCCTAAAAGACAAAATAAATTCGCTTAGAGATTTTTATGGAGAAATCCAAAAGTTATTATTAATATATAGCGTCGACGATAAACAAAACGATGAGATTTCAAAAATAGAAAACCATCTTAATAAAATAGAATCTGAAGGAAAAATGAAAAAGAATATAGAAAAATTTAAAAAAGACTCCAATTGGGGTAATACTCAAGAAGAGAATAATACCTCTAATGATAAAAATAAAGGAATAATGCCTATTAAAATTGTGGGAATGCCAGAATTGCAAATTAAAGGATTTGAAGAAAAGGTTGTTTTACAGAAACCAAAAAATAAAAAAATACAAATCCGTAAATTCCCTGCTGGTTTGAAGTGGGAAGAAATCTCAATCCAATTTTTGAATGAACACGAGGTAATCATTAAAGCAAAGGACGAGACGCTTCAAACCACCTATGAAACGATGGGTTTCCAAGACGAAAAGAAAAAACTACCAAATAAGCAATGGCAATTTCTACAATTACTTGCTCTCAAAAATGGTGAAGTGTCATGGGAGAATAATCAGAACTTATCATTAAAACTAATCAACTCCATTAAAAAAAAGAAGCAACTACTAACAGAAGCCCTAAAAGCGTATTTTCAAATTTACGATAACGAGCCATTTTGGGACTACAAAACAGAAAAGGCATACCGAATTAAAATCACTCTTACGCCAGAGCCAGGATTAAAAGATATTAACAAGCAAAAAGTTTATGAAGAGTAGCTGGTGAATTCACCCGAGATAATCTCGAATGAAAAATCCCTCATTTACGAGGGTTTTTTGTTTTGCCTGATTTCTTCGGTGAATTTTCGCCATTTAGGGTAGAAGGTCGCAACAAATTATTAACTAACAAAAATTATATGACCAGAAAAATGCAGAAAAGCGTCTCGCTAAAGGAATACACTTATTTGTCCTTGGATGACACGCAAAATTATTTTTACAGCCACGACATCGGATTGGTGGCGTATTTGCTTTGCCAAAATTACGAATTGGTCGGTTTAGACAAAACGGTGAGAAATAAAGTGCTTTTCATTATGAGACGAAGCGATGGGATAAACATCGAAGTCAAAAAATACTGGAGCTTCGAATCATCGGTGGATGCCCAGAGCTACTTCAATCAGATTAAACGGCTGAAAAATCAAATTTTCAGCTCGGAATAAATTTATGTTGTCAGATGAGCAAATAGCAAAATATCAAACGCTTTACAAAAATCGCTACGGCAAAGAAATCCGCCAAGAGGAAGCGTATGAGCATGGTTCAAAACTCATCCGACTTGTTGAATTGATTTACAGGTCAATAAGCGAGCGAGAATACCAAGAACTTCAAAAACGGCGCAAGGAAACAGGAGATTTATAAACCATTAAAATTATAAACTTATGAAGTCATTAGAAAGAAGATTTAACAATATATCACGGCTAAACCCATACTGGAGTTCGTATATCTGCTTTACAGAGGCAGTCAAAGCTCAAAACTTTAGCTACAGAACAATAGCCAGCCACTTCAATTCTTTAGTGGAAAGAGATGATTATAGTAAGTCAGAAAAAAGGCAACTCCTCAAAAACCTCAATTCTCTTTCCGTGGAATCAGGAAAAGTAGCTGAGGACTGTATATTTTATGGGTATTATAGGGCATAAACGCTTGTTTTGGTAGGAAGTTAGGCAAAGACAAGGAAATATACCAATTCCTGCCCAAAAAGCCAAATTACTATGAAAATTAACATTGAAGAAATTGAGGTAAAAATTAAGTTTATAGAAGAGAAAAAGTTGAAAGCAATTATTGGATTAGATTTTGGTGATTTCGCCGTTAAGGGATTTAGAGTGATGGAATCGCCGCATACCAACGATTGCGGATTGAAATTATGGCTTACTCCTCCTTCGTATCCAGACAAAGGTGGAAAGTATCACCCAATCTTTTTTGTGCCAGAAAAAAACCTTTGGAAATTGTTAGAAAAGAGGATTTGGGAAGAATACCAAAAACAGAATGACGAACATTACAAAAAGAAGTTTGATTTGAAAGACGAGACATAGATATATTAAATATCTAATAGTTAACAATATAGTATTAACATTATGATATTTAACTATTAAATAACATAATAGAGTTTCCTATAAAGTAAATAGTTCTCTATTAAAGTTATCTATTAAGTGCTTCAACATCAGAAATATATTATGACTATAGGGCAGTTAACCGAGAAAAAGGTATGATTTTGTATGATATTCGCATATTGATTTCTATTGAAAAACATTGAAAATCATTGATTTGAAGCAAAAAATGAAAATACTGGCTTTTGCTGACTTAAAAATAACTGATAAACAGTGTAATAACAATATTAAACCACTAAATAGTGGCTGAATAGTGGAAAAAGATAACCAGTAAAACTGGATAATAACTGGGCTTACTGATAAAACAGCTAATTAACAGCAAAACAGTTTTACCTGATAGCAGGCAGATAACAGGAAAGCTGAAGATTGGGATACCCATTGATAAAACAACGAAATAACAACGAAAAAGCTGTTTAAAACGGTGGAAAAACGGCAAATAGTTTACGATTCTTTATGAGATAGGGGGTCAACAAATGAAAAGACTATTTTGTAGAAACTCTTAGTTCCTTCACGCACACTCTGTATTTTAGACAAAGTTAGTGATATAATAAAAGCGTATCCCAAATTCGTAATATTCCGATTTTTTTATACATCGTTGCCTTAAAGGGGCGTCTGCCAATGATGTATTCTTCGGAATAAGGATTTGGGATACCAGATGCCCCTTTAAGTTATATGAAAACAGAAAACAACAAAATTAAATACTTCTTATATGCCCGTAAAAGTTCTGAATCGGAAGACCGACAAATTCAAAGTATTGACGACCAGGTAAATCGCTTAAAAACACTTGCCGCTGACTTAGGTTTAGAAATCAAAAAGATTTATACTGAATCAAAATCTGCCAAAAAGCCAAACAATCGTCCGTTATTTAACGAAATGATAAGTAAAATTGAACAAAAAGAAGCTGATGGAATTCTATGTTGGCATTTAAACAGATTAACCCGAAACCCAATTGATAGTGGTAAATTAAGCTGGCTTTTACAACAAGGAGTTATTAAATCAATTCAAACTATTGAAAGACAATATCTTCCAAGCGACAATGTTTTGCTCTTTAATGTTGAAACTGGACAGGCGAATCAGTATCTCCTTGATTTGAGTCGTGATACTAAGCGAGGACTTGAGAAAAAACTTAACGATGGCTGGCTCCCCAATTTAGCCCCAACTGGTTATTTAAACGATAAAGAAAATCACACAATTATTGAAGACCCAGAGCGGTTTAACTTAGTAAGAAAAATGTGGGATTTAATGTTGACGGGTAATTATACTCCTCCTAAAATCTGTGAGATTATTAATAAAGAATGGGGATTTAGAACCAGAAAACACAAAAAAATAGGGGGTAATCCTCTTTCAAGAAGTGGAACTCACAGGATTTTTACTAATATATTTTATGCAGGGATAATTGACCGCAACGGACACCAATATCAGGGAAAACACAAATCAATGATAACTTTACAAGAATATGACCGTGTGCAATTTTTATTAGGCAAAAAAGGGAAACCAAGACTAACTCATAAGCATAATTTTGCTTTTACTGGCTCTATTCGGTGTGGCGAATGTGGTTGTTTGATAACCGCAGAGACTAAAAAGAAACTCATTAAAAGCACAAAAAAAATAAAAGAATATACTTACTACCACTGCACACACCGCAAAAAAGACTATAAATGTTCTCAAAAAAAATCTATTAAGAACGAGGAATTGGAATTTCAGATAGAAAAGGAACTGGAGAAATACACGATTTTACCAGAGTTTTTAAAATGGGCTTTGGAGGGACTTAATAAAAAAAATGATAAAGAAATTGAAGACAGAACAAAGATTTATGAGATGCGACACAAAGATTTAACGCAGGCTCAAAAAGAATTGGATAACCTTACCAAGATGAGATATAGGGAGCTAATTGATGATGAAACATTTTTAAAAGAAAAGAAGGAATTACAAGATAAAACAAGCCGAATGAAAGAACTTTTAAGGGAAACTGAAACACGAGCCGAGAAATGGCTGAAACTTACCGAAAAAACTTTTAACTTCGCAACCTATGCGAGAAAAGCATTTATTACTGGCGGGTTAGAACTAAAGAAAGAAATACTAATAGCTATAGGGCAAAACCCAATTTTAATTGGGGGGAAATTGGTTATTAAACCAAATGAATGGCTAAAACCAATAGCAGAAAGATATCATTCCTTAGAAAGTGAATATCTAAGGTTAGAACCGACAAAAATGCCTCTAAATAAGGCAAAAACAGAGCTTTTGGGCTCTGTTCGTGCACGATGGCTCCGGTGGTAGGATTCGAACCTACAACCAACTCCTTACACTTATCCTACTATTACTAATAGGGGTGGACTATATCATATTCCGATAACTATCGGAATCGAGGCGCTTCCCTCGATGTAAAACATCGAAGTACTCTCTTTCGAGATAGTCTCTACACCTTCCCCATTTTCTTATGGGGCTTGGCTCGGGATTGTCCTAGTTTTCTAAGGATTTCCCCGAATTCACCTCGTTTTTCAATCCGCCTTACGACGGAAAGCTGCACTGCGCCACCTTCGAGTTCACGATGACAATTGGCACAAACTAGAATACATTTGTCTAGTTCGTTACGGATTTTTTCCCATGATCGCGTATAGCCTTTATCGGCAATTCCAAACTCTTTAACTCCATTTATATGATGAAGATCAAGAGCTCCTTGAAATTTCTTATACCCGCATATCTGGCACTTCCCACCCTTATACTCTATCGCCAATACTTTAAGCTTGCGCCTTCTTTTTGCCACCGCCTTAATTAATTCTTCTCGACGGTCAGCGTATTTTCTTTTTTCTGCCATTTCTCTATTATATCAAAAAATTTAGGCAGATGTGCTACAGGGAGCTGCGCTACCATTGCGCTACACCGGAATGTTAAACAACTATAAGCTTTATATAACTTTTCTCGCTATTTTTCAAGTTTTTAGTAACCTTTAAGCTTCTTTAATTTCTCATGATCGCGGATTTTCTGCAAAGCCTTTGCTTCGATCTGACGGATTCTTTCTCTTGTGACGCCGAACTCCTGCCCTACTTCCTCCAAAGTATGTGTAATGCCGTCATCCAGCCCGAATCTCATTGAGAGTATCCTTTGCTCTCTCGGAGTCAGATCAACCAAAATTTCCTTTAACCTTTCTTTGAGCAATGTCCTGCCTGCCTGCATTGCGGGAGATATGCTCTTTTCGTCTTCAATAAATTCAGCTAAGACGCTATCTTCTTCATCGTCTCCAACCGGAGTCTCAAGCGAAACCGTATCTTGAGAAATCTTCATAATATGATGGACTTTCGAAACATCAAGGCCCATTTCAGCTGCTACTTCCTCGGGTAAAGGCTCTCTGCCCAAATCCTGCAGCAAACGCCGCCTTACCTGTGTATACTTTGAAATGGTTTCAACCATATGTACGGGTATCCTGATTGTTCTTGCCTGATCGGCCAAGGCTCTCGTGATTGCCTGTCTTATCCACCAAGTAGCGTAGGTGGAGAACTTGTAGCCCTTACGCCAATCGAACTTTTCTACTGCCCGGAAAAGCCCCAAGTTTCCCTCCTGAATCAAATCAAGAAGAGTGAGATTTGGCGATTTTCCAATGTATCTCTTGGCAATTGAAACAACCAACCTTAAATTGGCTCTTGTCAGTCCTTTTTTGGCTTCGGCGTCGCCCTTTTCTATCTTGCGGGCCAAATCCTTTTCTTCGTCTGCTGTTAAAAAAGCCACCCTGCTTATTTCTTTTAAATAAAGCTGGACAGGATCAATTTTAATCTCGTCTATGGTAAGGGGCTTCGGCCCCTTTTTTTCTTCTCTCGGCTCAAGAAACCCTTTGGTTTCCTTGACTTCGACGCCTGCTTTTTCCAACTCCCCGTAAAGCTTTTCAAGACCGAAAATATCTTTTTCTATCTTCGGAAAAAAGTATAATATCTCGGAAGTGGTCACAAAGCCGCGCTCCTTTCCTTTATTAAAAAGTTCCTGCATCTTTTCGGCCTGAAAAACCTGTTTTCTGGAAACTCTTGTTTTTGCTTTCTTCTTCCCGGATAGCTTTCTCTGAATCTTTTTTCTAACTTTCTTTTTCGCCAGTTTTTTCTTTGCCGGCTTCTTTTTGGTGTTTTTTTTCTTTGACGTTTTCTTCTTATTCAACTTTTTCTTCTTCTTTGGTTTTTTATTTTTTTTCATAGCGTTTTTAGGCGGCTTCTAATTCTTGCCGCGATTTAGAACATAAATCAAATTCTTCTTTCAGCTTCCGTGTCTTTTCCGAATCATTCTGATCTTCCGCCTGCTTCATTTGCCTGTTTATCTCTTCCATTTTATCTTTGATGCCAAGCTTTTTTATCTCTTTCAAGCAGCATTTCAATTCTTTGTCAGTTTCCAGGCCCAGCTCTTCTTTTATAAGATCGGCCCTTAGGGAGATATAATTTATCTTTTCTTTTAGGGCTTCCGGCGGACTGTTATCGCCTTGACTGCTCTTTTTAATATAATCGATTATTTCCGTAAAATGGCTGGAAAAAATCTTCAAATCGTCTGCGCCAATTAAATTAATGCCTTGCGGGCAAGCGACAAGCAAAGCAAGCAAGTACTCCTCAAGCATATCTTTTCTTGAACTTTCCTTTAAGGCCTCTTTTTCAACAATATCGTCTGCCGGCCTCTCTGTTTGTTCGGATTTAACTTTACCGAGTTCTTCCAAGATATTTTCCTCTTTCACGTTAAGGGTATTAGCCAAGCTCTGAATCCATAAATCTTGTTCAATTTTATTCGGGATCCTCTTGATTACCGGCAACAACGTTCCGGAAATCCCCTTTTTCCCTTCGATCGTATTCTTATCAAACTTGGAAAGAGCGTTTTCAAGATAAAAGTCGTGGATTGTCTTGGCGTTATTGAGCGATTGCTCCCAAATCTTAGGATTTTTCAAAATCAGATCGGCGGGGTCTTTTTCTTGCGGTATGACAACCACTTTTATATTGAACCCAAGCGCTTGGGCCAAATCTATGCCTCTTTTTGTCGCCGAGTTTCCGGCAATATCCATATCAAAAGAAGAAAGAAGGTTTTCGGAATACCTTTTTATAATCCTAAGGTGATGATCGGTCAAAGCAGTGCCGGAAGTCGCAACCACGTTCTCAAACCCCGCCTGGCTTACCATGATGGCGTCCATGTACCCTTCCACCATGATACAGGCGTCTTTCTTCCTTATCTCTATGCCGGCTTTGTTCAACCCGTATAAAATACGGCTTTTGTCGTAAAGAAAAGTATTCGGGGTATTTATGTATTTTGCCTCTTCCTGGCCGTCTGGCCTTTTCTGCTCTCCGAAAATCCTTCCTCCAAATCCGACAACCTGCGAACTTAAATTAAAAACAGGAAACATAATTCTCCCCCTGAATCTGTCGTAATAGTCCCCGCTCTTTTCCGATTTTAAAGCAAGGCCGGCTTTGGCGACTTCCTCCCTTTTATAGCCCTTGCTGACTAAAAAATCAGACAAGCCCTGCCAAGAACTCGGAGAATATCCCAGACGCCATTTTTTGATGCTTTCCTCGGTTACGCCTCGGCCTAACAGGTATTCTTTTACTTTCTTTCCGGCTTCGCTTTCTTCCAGCTGTCTTTCAAAAAAAAGGGCTGCCAAGTCGCATATTTCAAGCTGCCTTAATCTCTCCGTCTTCAGTTTTGGATCCTGCTTTACCAGCTCGATTCCCGCTTTCTGGGCTAAAATACGCAAGGCATCGCCAAACTCCACTCCTTCAATCTGCATTACGAATTTGAAGATGTCTCCGCCCAGGCCGCAACCGAAGCAATGCCAAATCTGGCGGGCGGGAGAAATAAAAAAAGACGGTTTCTTTTCAGAGTGAAAAGGACAATTAGCCCTGTAATTTGCCCCTGCCTTGTGTACTTTTATATATCCCTGGATAACTTCTACAACGCCCAAACGGCTTTTGATTTCTTCTATTGGAGAGTTTAACATCAAAATTATCATACCACAGCTTTTCCATTAGAGCAATTTAGTAAAAATGTATTGACAATCACCCGGTAAAGCCATAAAATAAAGGATATCATAGAGCAGAAAGAACGGAATCCCACTTAGTGGGATTTTAAACATAACTTTACTATGAATTTTCTGCCTTCAATGGAAATTACGTTCCGCGGTTTATGCGACCTTGCTTTTAAAAGCCTGGTTTTTCAGGCAAAAGCCGGAAAATAACTCAATACACCCATACCTTAATATCCCGTCGGCAAGACGGGATTACTCTTTTTAAAGCGCCTTCAAATGAAAAAACTCAAAATAGCCCAACTTGTTTCCAATTTGCACAGAGTCAGCTCGTCTTCGAACCAAGCCATTTATTCGCACGTTGCCTGGCTCACAAACAAGCTCGTAAAACAGGGCCACGAAGTTTCTCTGTTTGCAGCCGGAAACTCCGAAACAAAAGCTAACCTGGTGTCCGTCACGAAAGCATCGACTTCTTCCCTGGGAATGAGCGAGGATATGAAGAAAAATTATATCCACCTGTTGGTTTCCAAATGCTACGGCAAAGCCAAAGATTTTGACATAATCCATTCTCATTTTAACCTTATAAGCTCCTTCTATTCGGGGCTGGTCGAAACGCCCACTCTCCAGTCCATCCACAGCCCGATAACGGAAAACATGAAAGAGCTGCTGCTCCGTTTTAAAAACAACCGATATATTTCTTTTTCCCTGGCTCAAAGAAAAATGCTGCCGGAGCTTAACTGGTTTGCAAATATTTACCACGGAGTAGACACTAAAATATTTTCTTACAACGAAAACCCCAAGGATTACTTCCTTTTTTTGGGAAGAATCACCGAAGAAAAAGGAGTGCATTTGGCCATAAAGGCGGCTAAAGCCGCTGGCGTGCCGCTTATCATTGCCGGTAAAAGTTATCCGGAAGAAGGTTATTGGCACAAAGAGATAGAAAAAAACATTGACGGAAAGAAAATACAATACGTCGGCGAAGCGGGCTTTAAAGAAAAAATCGAGCTGTACAGAAACGCCAAGGCGCTTCTTTTCCCGACCCAATATGATGAAGTTTTCGGACTTGTGATGATAGAGGCAATGGCCTGCGGAACGCCGGTAATCGGCTGGAAAAAAGGATCTGTATCAGAAGTCATAGCAGACAAGAAAACTGGATTTGTCGTGGATAATGTTTCGGATTTGGTAAACGCTATCAAGGCAATTGATTTTATAGACCGCCGGGAAACCAGAAAAAGGGCTGAGCTTTATTTCTCCGCGGACAAAATGGTGTCGGGCTACGAAAAGATATACAGCCGGATAATTGAAGAGAATATCTATAAGAAAGAAAAGAAGCATCTGCTAGAAAACGGCATAAACCACTAATGCCCAAACACCCAAGAGGGCCTCGAGTATTATGGAAAACAAGCAAAATAACAAAGAAAAAAGAATAGCGATGTTCAGCATTCATTCCGACCCCTTGGCGCCTTTGGGTTCTCAGGAATCGGGCGGCCAGAATATTTACATCTATTCTCTGGTAAAAGAATTGGATAAAAAAGGGCTGCAAGTTGACGTTTTTACGAGATGGGACGAAGCCCATAAAAAGAGCGTTGCCGCCATCGGCAAAAGATCAAGAGTTATAAGGCTGAAAGGAGGGCCCTGCAGATACGTCTCCAAAGGCCATCTCTTTGATTTTTTCCCCGAGCTATACGATAACTTTCTGAACGCGATAGACCATAAAAACCCTTACTGTATTTTCCACGGCCACTATTGGGACGGCGGATGGATGGCTTTGAAAGCCCACAAGGATTTTAACAAACCATTGATTGAAAACTTCCACTCCTTGGGCCAAATCCGCTTTCAGACGAAAAAACAGTATTTGAATAACGGGAACGAAAAAGAATTCTTTGAAAAAAGGTTTGCTTTGGAAAAAGAAATAATAAAGGATTCTTCTCTTATTATAAGCCTCTCGGAATCCGAAAAGAAAGATTTGGAATCCATATACGGCGCTTCAAAAGAAAAAATCGCGGTAATCCCGGGCGGCGTAGATTTGAAAGAATTGCGTCCTGTTTTGAAAGAAAAAGCGCGGCACGAAATAAACGTTTCCAAAAACGACTTTGTTGTCCTTTTTGTCGGCAGATTGGAATGGAGAAAAGGGGCAGGAACCCTGATCAGCGCCGCCAAAATGCTTAAAAACGAAATCCCCAACCTCAAAGTGGTAATCGTGGGAGGAAAAATATACGGCAGGCAGAAAAACGCAAAGGACTGCAAGGAATACCAACGGCTTCTGGAGAAAGCAGAGGAAGAAGGAATAAAAGACAACGTTGAGTTTATCGGACGCATCGACCACGGCCGGCTTTGCTTCTTTTATTCGGCAGCCGATGCTTTCGTGATACCTTCCTATTACGAGCCGTTCGGCTTAGTCGCCCTTGAAGGAATGGCGTGTAAGGTGCCCGTTATCGCTTCCCGGGTGGGAGGACTGCAAACCACCATCGATGATGGCGCTACCGGGCTTCTTTTTAAGCCCCGCAACGCTCTCGACTTAAAAGAAAAAATACTGCAGATATATAAATCGAAAGAGCTTGCCGAAAAACTGTCTAAAAACGCGTATAATAAAGTAATAGAGCAGTATTCGTGGAAAAATATCGCCTCCAAAATCTACGAAGCATATCAGCCGTTAATAAAAGAAAATTGCAATGAAAATAGCGCTTATAGCCCCAATTGAAGAAAGCATCCCTCCCAGAAAGTACGGCGGGACCGAACTGATAGTATATTCCCTTGCCCAAATACTTCCAAAAAAAGGGCATGATGTTTTTTTGTTTGCGACAGGCGACTCAAAAACGAACGCCAAGTTAATTCCGATTTTCCCCAAAGCAATCAGAAAAGAAAAACTGGCATTTGACGCAAAAAACCGAGACATAATGAAATATGTGGCAGCGGGAAACCTGATCAAAAGCTTGAAAGGAATGAATTTTGACATCATCCACAACCATATGCAGTGGCGGTTTATGCCGTTTGCCCCTTTGTTCGACTGCCCGGTATTAACCACCTTGCACGGCCCCCTTGATTCCATATATGGAAAACTGGTTTACAGCCGATTCAAAAACCATCCCTACGCAAGCATCAGCAACGCCCAAAGAAAACCGATGCCGGACTTAAACTACGCGGCCACGGTATATAACGGAATCGATTTAAAACAGTTTGATTTTAAACAAGAATCGAAAAAAGAATATCTGGCCTTTTTAGGCAGAATGTCTCCCGAAAAAGGACCCTTACAGGCGATACAAATCGCCAAAAAATCCGGAATGAAATTGAAAATGGCGGCGAAAATAGACGCCGTTGACAAAGAGTATTTTGAAAAGAACGTAAAACCGTTAATCGATCAAAAACAAATAGAATTTATCGGAGAAATAGGCCCGAAAGAAAGAAACAGGTTTTTGAGAAACGCCTACGCTTTGTTAGCCCCTATTCAATGGGAAGAACCATTCGGCCTATTCATCGTAGAGGCAATGGCTACGGGCACCCCTTCGATCGTCTTTGACAGAGGATCAGCAAGAGAAGTAGTAGACAACGGAAAAAGCGGCTTCGTGGTCAAAAACGTTAATGAAGCGGTAAAGGCGATAGATAAAATCAAAGGAATAGACAGAAAATACTGCCGGGAATGGGTTGAAAACAATTTTACGGAAGAAAAAATGGTGGAAGAATACGAAAAGGTTTACAACAAGCTTTTGAAGAAATAAAAATATTCAATAGTTATTAAAAAGCCGCCAGAGGCGGTTTTTTGTTACGAACGAAAAGAGCTATTTCAAGTTTTTCGTTCTACTTTTATATGGCACAAACGTTTTTTATTTTAGCAATCTAAAATTGGATGTAGCTATCAGCCCTATGCCAATTATTCCTATAATTGTGGCAATACCTGAGTTCCTTTCTCCAAAGACGTTGCCATGGAACATTATTCCCGCTCCAATCAGCGCAATGCAGATTCCCGATATAAACAGAACTATACTTATTGTTTGTTTTTTATCCATTTGCTTTTGTCTAATTAAATAAAACTCATCCAAAGTAACCATGCGCCCAAAAGAATCATTATGACGGCGCTAACCATCTGTCGGCAAGTTCTTTATAAATTACACTTTTGCGAAAAGTATCATGTAATTATGCCCGAACTTTTTGGCGCAACCTGGACAATAGGCGTAGTGGACATAATAATCTTCGGCCTTCTTTCCCATTCCTGTCAGATATTCATTCATTATTTTGACAAATTTAGGAATATCGTTATAGCCGCCGTCAAAAACCCTGCTCACAAAATCTCCCGAAATCACGACGTTATTCTCTGACGGAACATCTTTTTCTACTGATACATAAATTTCCGATTTAAAAGCCGACGGATCGCGAAACAAAATTAAAGTATCCTCTTTATTCGGCGCGACCGCTCCGGCACCCTCTACCGCTTTCCACATTCTTGTTATTTTTTTGCCGATCATGGGCGGAAAAGGAATATGAAAAAGCGTTGGGAGGGAATCCCTAATAAATTTCTTATTATCCCATCTGAATGTTTTTCTATCCCATTTTTCCGGCTTGAATTCCGGACAGCACTGATTATTTGTGTTGTTATTATTCATAATATAGTTTAATTATATAATTTCTTAGTTTGGCGGCAAGTTCTTTTAGCTCAGCAAGTCAAACCTTTCTTTTTTCCAACTGGCGGAGGGGGTGGGATTTGAACCCACGAACCCTTTCGAGTTATCCGCTCTCCAAGCGGACGCACTAGGCCGCTATGCGACCCCTCCGAATATTGAGAAATTTTTAGATCACCTAGGTAAATTAGAGATTATTTTGGTAATCGCCGGATGTTTTGCCGCAAACTTGTAATTCAACAGTTTAATAATCGCCAAAAAGTCCAAAACCTCCTCTCTTAAAGTTTCCGGTCCTGAAAAAATCTCCCGCGCTTCCTCAAAAAGATTTTTAGCATAATTATGCAAAACTTCATAGTCCGCCTTCTCTTTCAGCCATTCGACTATCTTTTTGAACTCTCCCCTGTCCAACCAAATGCCACGGCAAAGATTGCAAACATCAACGATAATCCCGGACCTTCCGTAATATACTTCATAAAGAGGCATCCGACAAGAAGGACAAATCCTGATGCCGTACGATATTTTGAATTCTTTTTCATTCTTCCACAAATCAACGTCCAGCCATTGAAGGTTTTTGTCTTTCTCGTCTTTTGCCAAACGCAGCTCTTCTTCTTCAAACCAAAGTCCAAGACATTTCGGGCAAAAATCAACCTCAACGCCGGAAAGCATTGAGCTTGAAAGAGGAACCTTGCAAATAGGACATTTTTTATTTACGACAATATCAACCACCATTTCCTTCTCTTTTTTTTGCGCGATTTTGTTGTTTTTTGTTTTTTTCATATTTTCATGCCCCTTAAAGCGCTTACCCTCTCTTCAATCGGAGGATGGGTGCTGAAAACCTTGTGAAGCCACGAACCTCTTTCTTTTCCTCTAAAAGGACTGGCAATATAAAGATGGGAAGTGGCATCGCTGGCAATAAGTAGAGGGCTTTCGTCTTGGGAAATCTTTTCCAGGGCCGTTGCCAAGCCTTCGGGATACCTTGTCAGAAGAGCTCCCGAAGCGTCTGCCAAGAACTCCCTTTTTCTGGACACCGCCATCTTTATCAATCGGGCAAATAAAGAAGCCAAGGCTGCCAATATTATGGCGAATACAATCATTAATCCTTCTCCTTTGCTGCTGCGCCTCGATCCCCTTCCTCCCCAAAAACTGACTCTGAAGAAAAAATCTGTCATTATGACGACCACTCCCACCAGCACGACGACAATTGTTTGCAATAAAGCGTCTCTGTTGCCGATATGAGCCAATTCGTGGGCGATAACCCCTTCCAGCTCGGATCTCTCCAGCTTTTCCAGCAAACCCCTGGTTACCGCCACCACTGCATGCTCTGGATCCCTGCCCGTAGCAAAAGCATTAGGCTGCGACTCCTGAATTATATATATCTTCGGCAGAGGAAGCCCGGCCGTAATACAAAGATTCTCCACTATTCTATAAAGCTCCGGGCTGTCTGTTTTTTCAATAAGCTTGGCCCGGCTCAAAGAAAGAATGATTTTATCGGAATACCAGTAGCTTATGAAACTTGTCAAAAAACTGTAGATTACCGCCAACCATAAAATGAAATAACTGCCTAAAAGATAAGAAATAAGCCAACCTACCGCGATTATCAAAACTAGAAAAAAACCCAGATAAAACCAAGTCAACCGGATATTAGACTCTGCTTGGGTATATAACGTCATTAAAAACTAACCTTTACCGGTTCTTTGGCAGCCGCATCTTCCAACTCGAAAAACTCCACTTTCTGGAATCCGAACATGCCGGCAACAACGTTTGAAGGAAAGCTTTCGATCTTTGTATTGATGTCCCTGACATTTCCGTTGTAGAACCTTCTGGCCGCTTGAACTTTATTTTCCGTATCCGTAAGCTCCCTTTGAAGCTCCAAAAAATTCTCCGCCGCCCTTAATTGAGGATAGTTTTCAGCTACCGCAAACAAACTCTTTAAAGTCGAAGACAGAGCGTTTTCCGCCTCCGCCTTTTCCTTCATAGTTTGGGCCCCTATTGCCCTAGATCTGGCCTCTGTCACCTTTTCAAACAGCTCTTTTTCGTGAGAAGCATATCCCTTCACCGTATTCACCAAATTGGGAATCAAGTCGTATCTTCTTTTCAGCTGGACCTCTATGTCCGACCAGGCCTCTTTTGTCCTGTTGCGCAGCACGATTAACCGGTTGTAAGTAAAAACTACCCACAACGCAGCCGCCACGAGGACGAGCAGAATGATGTATAAAAATGGCATTGTTTTTTTAGCCCTGTTTTTCCCAAACTACGAATGGGCAAAAATCAGGCTGTTAATTTTATAATCAATTTTACTTATTTTATTCCAGAATATCAAGATCTCTTTGAGAAATGGTTGTCTGTATTTTAATTTTCGGCTTATATACAGACCTTTGCCCTATCATCTCCATAAAAATCGTAATTTTCGGCTGCAGAGAGTCGTTTTGGCTTGCCCCTATAAGATCGACATTAAAATTCTGCACCAAAAAATGCTGTTCTCCTGTGGCGTCCTGCTGAGTTAAATCGACTGACGAACCGCCGTTTGTCCTTATGTGCAGATATCCTTTGGGCGGATTATCGACTTTAGTCCAATAAACTAAAAAACACTTGGTCTTGTCGTAGTTTTTATAAGATAAAATTTGGTTATATACCCCGGGCAACATCGTGCCGCTTATCCTATAATTTTCTCCTTCGCTAAGATAATTTGTGCCAAACCCGGAACAAACCAAGGTTCCGTCAGAAACAAGCTGCTTTTTCGCCATTCTCAGGTCTCGGCTCAAATACTCCATGGCATAACTGGTTTGATCCAGCATCTGCTGGGCGACCAAGCTGTATTTTTGGGCCCTGATTACGGAAACGAAGACTCCGGAAAGAGCAACGATAATTATAGAAAAAACAGTGCAAACAACAAGCAACTCTATCAGTGAAAAACCTTTGTTGTTTTTGATTTTCATATTATGGATTATACCAGTTATATAAATTTTCTTGCGCGGAAATAAACTTAATCTCCCCCTTGTCCTTCCAGTAAACGGTTACGATCATTTTGCGCGTGTCTCCAATTGCGCTAATGCTAACCCTTCTCTTAAATTTTGTAATCTCTCCTCCGGAATATTTGTAAAAACCACCGCTGATACTCAAAAACCGCAAATTATTATCGTAATCACAAGGATCCGCGCACGAAACCAAATCTGCGGCACCGGTCGCATAATCGACCTCGTAACTTCCGTCATTCAAACCATTCCAAACAGAAACTCTCTGTATCCAGTTCGTATCCCTTATATTCCTCACTACTTCTATTCCTTCCTGCGCCAAATAGGCGGCAGTAAGCCGGGAAATAGAAGCATTAGTCTGGCTGATTATATAAACCGAAAGGCTGTAAACCGCCAATAATCCTATAAGCAAAACAAAGATGGTTATTAGAAGTTCAACCATCGTAAACCCCTTATTCTTAATGAAAAGTTTTTTATTGAACATAGATCAGGCCTGTTTTTGACACAATAATTGTTTTTGTTCGACTACCAATAGTAATGTTAATGGTGGCTTGATTGCTATTCGGGCTGAAATAAACAGTCGGATCGGGCGGTTTGAAAATAATGCTGTTGGTCGAAGTGGATATTTGAGCCTTTGTGATTTCTACTGTGCCTATGGGCTCGTCCGAATCAACGGCGCTGTTATAAATTGGGGCCCCTACCGGCAAAGGATTACAATCGGCAAACAACAGATAGGCGCCGCTGTCTGGGCCGTTAAGATTAAAAGCTATGCCGTAACTGTTAGAATATTCTCCGTGATAACTATCGTTGCCAACCCCGAACTTCTTGCACTTGGGCTCTTCCTGCGCGCCCATTGCCATTTCTTGGGCCCTTCTTATGTCTTGCGCCAACTTTGAAGCCGCTCTTTCCAAAGCAAGCTCCTCTTTGCCCTGCCTGTAATTTACCAAAGCAATAGCGGCCAAAGTCACGATAATAACGATCGAAACTAAAAGTTCAATTAATGTAAAACCTTTGTCTTTTTTATTTTCCATAATTATTTTTCTACTGCCAACCCGCGTTTTCTCGCGCCTTCAACATAATGCTGGTATATTTCAGTCGAAACCAGACCAGCGGCGTAGATTTTAACCTCGTCAATGGAACCGGTAAAACTCCACCCTAGCCTGTTTATGACATTACCGGCGAGTGTTGCACCGGAAGCATCTGAAGAACAGACTTCTTCGCCATCCACGTATATCGCCGCTCTGGATCCGTTATAAGTACCAACAATATGTTTCCATACGCCGTCTGTAAAAGAAAACGGGCTGCAGTTAAGATAATTGTCTGCTCCGCCGTCATCGGGAATAATCACTCCACTCAAATAAAGACGTAAAACACCAGCATTAAACATAAGATAATATCCGGATTGTCTGTAATAAAGATACCAAGTCGTATCTCCTCCCGCAGGTTTAACCCAACCTTCAATCGTAACGGAGTTGTTAGCAGAAACATCTAAGGTGGGCGAATTGGTAACGTTGGCATAACTGCTGCCATTTAAGACTCCCGCCTTGCCAAGCTCCGGAGATACGGAGTTGTTCTCATAAGTAATGCTTCCGGAAAGTATACCGTTATTATTGTTACCGGAAGTATCGTTTAGATTGTTCTCAAACTTCCATTCTGCCCTTAATTCATACCCTAAAGCATGTTTGATGGTGGCGCTGTATTGAAGAATATTGGCAACCTGCGCCTTTTCTCTTGCGTTTCTCATACTCACCAAAACAATACTCGCCAAAAGGCCTATTATAGCCAAAACCAGCAGCAGTTCTACTACCGTAAAACCGCTCTTTTTTCTACTTGAAAGGCGAGTTTTAAGAAAAGTCATAGAATAAGATTAAGATACCAAGTTATGATCCTTTCTCCGTAAAATAAGGCGACAAACGTACCTGCTATTAAAAAAGGGCCAAATGGTATCTCGCTTTTAAGCTTCTTTTTCTTCGCAAATATAAGTCCTACTCCCATTATAGCACCAAAAAAGAAAGATAAAAATAAAGCTAACAGTATGCTAGGAAATCCCAAAAATAGACCCATAAAAAAAGCTAACTTTACATCGCCAAAGCCCATCCATTTGCCGCGGGAAACGAGAAAAATGGCCAAAAAGAACGCCGAGGCGCCAATGGCGGAAAAAATAGGACCGGATAAGCTTTGGAAATTATCAATTTTCAAACTTCCGTTATCAATCAGTTTCCAATGATTCGATTCTAAAAATATAAGCATGCGATATATTAAAACAATGATTATCGCAGGAAAAAGAACCTTATCCGGAATTATATAATGCTTTAAATCGTAGATAAAAATTATTATCAAAAAGCATATAATTATTAAAAGATAAACCACAGTCAATGCCGCTTGAAAATTGAAAGTTAGCAGAAATATCAGCCCAGTTAACGCTTCTACGGCCGGGTACTGCCAAGATATTTTTTCTTTGCAATAACGACATTTTCCGCCTAAAAACAAAAAGCTGAAAAGAGGAAATAGGTCTTTCCAGCTTAAAGCGTGCCTGCAATGGGGGCAATAAGAACGGCCCTTCATAAAGCTTTCTTCTTTTTCCAGCCGGTAAATTACGCAGTTCAAAAAACTGCCCACGATTAAGCCGAAAACAAATACAAAAAGATAAAAAACAAATGCCATTTTTATATCTTATCAGAAATTTATCCTAAACAAAACCGCCCGGCTCATCGAAGAACAAGGCGTTTAAAAAATTTAATATTTTTATGTTTTTATCCTACAGAGGAGTGCATTTTATATTCGTACCGCTGCAGTATGAATCCGGTATTTGCGCCGCGACGCCGCTGGAATCAACGCAGTAATATCCGCCGTTAAGCAGCGGCGACTGAACGCAATAATCCAATGTCGAAGAATGGCAAACAGGATCTGTCCCGCTAAATTTCTTAACTTCCTCTTTTATGGTTTTTAAGGCATTATTAGCTTCGTCTATGGTGTCCAAAGGCACACCGGTGCAAATACCGCCATAAGAACTGTCCTCGTTATAAACCAACGCTGCCGTGCTTCTTGTTTGGCTTAAAGCTGTTTCGATTCTTGAATCTTTGGCCTCATCGCGATAATGAGCTATCGCCACCAGACACATCGTCGTCAACAGTCCGATAATAGCGATAACAACCAATAGCTCGATCAAGGTAAAACCATTTTCTTTTTTCATTTTATTCGAAAAACTTTTTATTAGTTATTATATTATGATAACAAATATTCAGGTAAAAAGGAAAATAAGGATATGATCTTATTTCTTTACCTGCATAAAGATATTAAGGCCAAGTTCAAAATATTTCCGCTTAATGGCATCAAATCTGAAGCCGGCCGAAACAAGAAGATTCTCTATTTCAGCCGGAGAAAAATAATGCTTATGGTCTAAAATGTCTTTTTTGCTTATAACCTTCAGCCTAAAAGCCAAAATTTCCAAGATTTTTTTGGCTCTTTTGCCCGGCGTCGTAATAAAAAAGATGCCCCCTTTCTTAAGAACGCGAAAAGCCTCCTTTATTATATGACCGGGGTTGTCTAAATGCTCCAATACCGCAAGCATGGTAACAGCATCAACGCTCTCGTCAGCAAGAGGAAGAAGTCCTTTATTCAAATCAATCTCCCTAAGCTCGATATTGGCATCTACATAATCTTTAATCCCAATATCAAAACCATAACCTTGTCTTATCTTTTGGGAAGATTCTTTCAAAAAATACGCGTCTTTTCCGCAACCCAAATCGCACACAACGGAACCGGTCGGAATCCTGCCCAATATCTTATTCGCCCTTAGACGTCTTAAAATTTTGTCGGCTATCATATTTTTTTAAAACCTGTATTTTATTAAAATCCATATGGCGATTAAACCATCCTTCCATTTTATCTTTTTCCCTTCTTTTTTCGTACGCGCACGATAAGAAATGGGAACTTCGTGGATTTTAATTCCTCTTTTTCCTATCTTTGCCGTAACTTCCGGACAAAACTCAAATCCCTTGCTTTTTAAATTCAAGCTGTTTATCAAATCCTTTTTGAAAACCTTGTAACAGGTTGATTCGTCGGTGATGTTCAGGCCGTATAATAAATTGGAAAGAAAGGTCAACATCTTGCCGCCCAAGTAAAAACTCAGATGGCCTCTTCTATTTCCGCCCAAAAGGCGGGAGCCGTAAACTACTTCTGCTTCATTATTTAACAACGGCTTTATCAGCTTTTCATAATTATTAGGATCGTATTCCAAATCAGCGTCCTGGATGATGACAAAATCGCCAATTGCCTTGGATAAACCCGTTCTTATCGCCGCACCCTTGCCCTGATTCTTTGAATGTTCGAGCAAAGTAAAATCATATTTTTTTCTTAATTCTCTTAACTTTTCTTTCGCGGCGCCCGAAGAACCGTCATCCACCACGATTATCTCTTTTTCAATACTCAAAGGAACCGAAACAACCCTGCTTATTATCTCTTCTATCGTTTCGTCTTCGTTAAATGTTGGAATAATAACAGAAAGCTTCATATAAGTTATTTTACCTCTATGATTCTTCCTTCCAAAACGTCCTGCTCAAAAACATCAATTACAACCTCTTTGTCGCCTATGGTTAACTTATACGGTTCGGCAAAAACAGAAAATCTAGTTTGCCCGGACAGCCATCCGGCCTCGCCGTAAGTGGAATACGGAACAATAAACTCAAATTGCCCGTTTTTAACCTCAATATCTTTTTTGTATGTGAATTTGCGGCCTTGGTTTGTCGTAATGTCAGTGGAAACCGCGACCTTACTTACAAAACCGGCCCTGCCAATGATTTTTGCGCCCTTTACGTACTCAAAAACCTTTACCGCCCTTATGTCGTCCTCCGGCCTATCCGCAGAAAGAATAACTCTTTCTTTAGATTCGTAGATCAAGCGAAAATGATCCAGCGGCTTTACGGGAAAAACGATTCTTTTGCCGTTTACCTCTCTTGTGGTCGTCTCTCCGTTGCCGTCCAAAACATGCAAACGGGCAATCATAGAATTATCAAACTTACTCGGCTCCTCGTCCGACTCTTTTGCAACATACCCCTCCAAGCTTCCCTGTACCCATTTTACTTTTTGTTTAAAACCTCCGTCCGGAATGGCTTCATGATAGTTTGTTATAACATAGCGCACCCTCAATTGATCCAAATAGCCAACGGCCTTCTGTTCGTCGTTCTCGATAAAGAAAGTCGCCTCGCCCGGCTCTGTTTTGTCTCCGTCCCTTTTGCCTATTCCCTGCTGAAAAGGATTGGCCACGGGCATTCTATGGGCGTAATAAGTTATCATATGACCGATGTCCCAAACAGCCAATATACCGTACGATGTCTCGGGATAAGAATAACTGTTTATTTTCCCTGTTTCTTTGTTTACGCCCGGCTCTTTATACAAAGCGTAATAATCAACCCCTGGATCCGGAGTGTTTTCCCTTATCCACTTCATGGTTTCATATATGTCCTCCGATTGAACGATTAAGCCGTCTTTAGCCGTATCCCTGACTACTCCTATTATCTGAGGAAGATTTGTCGGAAAAGAATTTACCAGATTAAAAGGAAATGGAAAAAATATCAGAAAAACAACGTTGAATATGAGCAAAATAGATCCTATTGTTACAAAAGAACGGGTTTCTTTAGAAAAAGATTCGGTTTCCAACAAATCCAGTCCCCGTCGTGCAAACCTCAAAATCTTTACAACCGCGAAAGAGGACAAAAGCGCCACGTTTACCGACAGATACCCGACGAATCTCTGCTGGCCGAAATAAGGAATAATGCCGGTTATTAAGAAGATTACGGCCGTCCAGATAATAAAAAGCAAATATTCCGGTTTTTTGTTTTTGATAAAATCATAAACCAAAAAGAAAAACCCGATAATAAAGAGGTAGATTATCGTTGAAAAATCGTGAAACGCTTTCGCCCATTTTAAAGGGGCCATTTCGCTTATCAGTTCGCGGGCCAGTATGTGGTTCACAACTCCGGTATTCACGGCTTTCAAACTATTCCATAAGCCTAAAAACAAATCCGGCGAAAGAAGTTTTAGCAGAATAACCAACAAAACAAGAACGACTGCCGGAGAAAAGATAAAAATCCGACTCAACCTCTTCTTTTTGATAATTACGGCTGCCACGGCCAAGGACAAAAACCCCAAAACCCCAAAAAAGATCGCTTCCAAGTGCTGGATATTATACATATATGAACGGAATAAATCGGGATGCTTAAAAAACGGAGAAATCATCAACAGGGTTATCAAAAAACACAAAATGCCCATAGATAAAATCCAATAATGACTTCTGCCAAAAAAAACGTATTCTGACAAATAATAACAGCAGATAAAGGCAAATATTATAAAAAGGAACAACAGGGCCCCGCTCCAGGATAAAAAATACAAGCCCAGTGAAACTCCGGTTAAAAACGAAAAAACCCAGAAAGATTTTTGGCAACACAGTTCCTGCTTAATGCGCTCTATCAGCGGCCGCTTCGGATTTTCCGTTCTTTCCTTCCTGGCCTTCAAAGAAAAAAGCAAAAACATCATCGTAAGCGAAGAAAGCAGAATTTCCATAACGTGATGATCGGTGGCGCCAATTAATGATTTGTAAAGGAAGGGCGGAAAAACGGCCATTAGCAACGCGGACAAAAGCCCGGCCTTCCTTCCCCAGACGGACCTGGCTATAAAATACGCCAAAACCACCATTAACCCTCCCAAGAACACAGGATAAAAAGGAGCTATCTTATTTATCAGCTCCAAGCTTGGCCGGCCCAAGCCGGCAATCCAAATAATTGCCGCTAAAAGCTGATCATACAGCGGGGCAAAGTATTCGTAAGTGCCGTGAGGAAAATTGGTATACGGATCAAAATAGATGCGATGAGGAAAATGGTTGCCCAACAGCTCGTTCTCAACCAATCTCATGTGGTATATCCCGTCATCGGAAGAATATTTCAGGGGATCGGAAAAAAACCTATCAAAAGAAAAATAAGTTCTCAAGAAGACTGCAAAAACAAACACTAAAAACAAGATTATAAAATAAAAAAGATTTCTCTTCATTGTTTAATTATAATAGCAAATTTACCTCAAACGAAAAAGAGCCCCAAAAGGGGCTCTTTTTATCATTAGTCAAACAATTACAGAATTACTGACAAGAAGCAGCGTTGTTGGCGTTCGAACTGCAAAGAGTGGTGTTGTTGATTTTCTGAGAGCGGAGAGACGAATCCACGCACCAATATTCACTGGTATTTGACGCCAATTTTCCACTAGCGCAATACTTAGCGCCGTCAAGGCTGACTGTGATAGCAAAAGCGTTTGCGCCTCCTGCGCTGCCGCTGTTAACATCAGTGCCTATTGTTGTTATGCTTGTGTTGCTGCCAAGGTTGGTATAGGTATTATTATCGCTGAAGAAAAGCTCGGCAGTGCTCCTTACTTGGTTCAAATCTGCTTGCACCCTTGCATCTTTAGCCTTATTTCTTGCACCGGATAACGATACTAATACGATGGCGGCCAATATGCCGATGATGGCAATAACCACCAATAACTCGATCAGGGTAAAACCTTTTGATTTTCTCATTGTTGTAATCTATTATTTTTTTTAATATATTTTCTTTAATTGATATCGACCTTTTGGGCTTTTAATTTCCCTTATATTAAGATAATTATACCACATCTTGGAAAAGTCAAGCTGTGGAAAACTTACTCTATGCCAATGGAGTAGATCGGCATTATAACGGCTGCCATCAAACCGCCTACTACCACGGCCAGGGCTATTATCAATATCGGCTCAAGAAGTTTTATAAGATCGTTCAGTGCGGCATCTACGTCTCTTTGGTAGAACTCCACTACGTTCTGTAAGGAAGAATCCAAGCTGCCAGTTTTTTCACCCACAACCACCATTTGATAAAAAAGAGGAGCGATGTATTTTGGATATTGCTGTAAGGTGGTGCTTATGGCCTCGCCTTTTTTAACTTCTTCTTTTGTCTGTAAAATAATGCCTTTGTAGATATCGCTTCCAACCACCTCCCCTGTTATTTCCAGCGCTTGAACGATAGGCAGACCGCCGGAAATCAAGGTGGAAAGATTCAAGGCAAACCTTGAAAGATAAAGCTTCCTTAAAAATGGGCCGAGTAAGGGAACATCAAAAGAATAATGGTCGAAAAACTTTTTCCCGGACGGGGTTTTGGCGTAACGGTATACGATAACTGCTATTGAAACAGTAACCAAAAGTATCGCCCACCACCAGCTTCTGAAGAAAGCCACCAAACCCATCACCACCTTCGTAATCAGAGGCAACTCTTGCTTGGTTTCCTCAAGAACCATCGTAAGCTGGGGGATAACGAAAGTGACTATTATGGTTAAAACTATTATAAAAACCAAAATAATGAAAGCGGGATATGTCATCGCCCCCCTGATCTTTGAACGAAGTCCGTATTCACGCTCCAAGTAATCCGCGAGATAAAGAAAAACGTCCGTAAGCTTGCCTGACGCTTCGCCGGATTTCACCATGCTTACGTAAAACGTTGAAAAAAGCTTGGGATAAAGAGAAAGAGCGCCGGAAAGCGAGGTTCCCCCTTCTATCTCCTCTGCGATTTTCATAATCGTTTCTCTGAAGGTTTGGTTCTTCGTCTGCCTGGCAATGGTATGAAATATCTCGACGATAGGCACCCTCGACTTGAACATGATTGCCAGCTGTCTGGAGAAAATAACTATATCTTTATTCGTGACTCTCTCGAATATTCTTATCCTCTTTGCGTAAACCGGAGTGACTATCTCCTCTAAAGAGGTAACGTAAAGGTTGTGCGATTTCAAAACACTGAAAGCCGCATCCTGGCTCGATGCTTCAACAACGCCGGTTTGTATTTCCCCTGTCTTTGATCTTGCCTGAAAATTAAAACGCATATTTTTGCTGCTTTATCTTCTAACCAAGCTCCTTATTTCCGCGGGATTTAAAGAATAACTCTGGGCTGTTTCTATGTCTATTTCCTTTGCTCTCACCAAATTAGCCAAATATCTGTTTAAAGAAATCATTCCCGCCTCGGCCGATGTCTCGATTATCAAAGGTATCTCGTGAACCTTGTTTTCCCTTATCAGGTTGGCTATGGCGGCATTATTCAACATTATCTCGCAAGCGGGAATAAGCCCGCCCCTGATCCTCGGAACCAGCCTCTGGGAAACAACGCCTATTAAAGACCCTGAAAGCTGAGCCCTGATCTGGCCTTGCTGGGCAGCCGGGAAAGAGTCAACTATCCTGTGGATGGTTTGGCCGGCCGAATTTGTATGCAAAGTCGCAAAAACCAAATGCCCCGTTTCAGCCGCGGTGATGGCGGTTGAAATTGTTTCCGGATCCCTCATTTCTCCGACCATTATCACGTCTGGATCCTGACGAAAAGTGGATTTCAATGCCTTGGCAAAACTCAGACTGTCTTGATAAACCTCTCTTTGGTCGATAATCGACCTGTCATCTTCAAAAACGTATTCAATCGGATCTTCAATGGTTACTATGTGCTCTGCCCTGGTATGGTTAATCTCGTCTACCATCGCAGCCAGCGTTGTGGATTTTCCCTGGCCGGAAGGGCCTGTCATCAAAACGAACCCCTGGGGCTTCCTTAAAAATTCGTGAAGAATCGGGGGAAGACTTAATTCTTCTATTGTCCTGATCTTCGCTGTGATCAGCCTTAAAGCGCAAGAAACATCCGCCATCTGAAAAAATATGTTTATCCTAAACCTGACTTTATTCTCAAAGTTATAAGAAAAATCTATTTCTTTTTCCTTCATGAATCTTTGCTGCTGTTCTTCCGTCATCAATTCAAAGGCGAAGCCCCTGGTGTCCTCGGAATCAAAAATCTTCATTTTCACCAAAGGAACGAGCCTCCCCGCAATTCTGAGTATCGGCTGGTGTTTTACGGAAATATGCACATCGGAAGCTTTCTCCGCGATTGCCAAATCCAGCACTTCTTTTACTACTTTTGAAAAATTATTAGCCATAATTTATTTTAATATCTTTTTAACTTCTTCGACCACTTCGCTCGGGGTGTAATGGGCCTTGATCAGATATTTTGAGGCTCCAAGTTTCAATCCTTTTTCCACTTCCCCTTTTTGGCCGAGATTGGAAAGAATAACCACTTTTAAGTCCTTCAGCTTATCCTCCTTTTTTACCTTCCTGATTATCTCCCATCCGTCAACGCTCGGCAAAACAATATCCAAAAGCATAAGATCCGGCAATTTTTCTTGCAATTTCCGCATGCAATCGTCGCCGTCCAACGACACCTCAACGGAAAAACCGTTCTCTTTAAGTTTGGTAGTATAGATATCCACCAAGAATGGATCGTCTTCAACTAATAGAATATTTTTCATAATAAATTGTAAAGTTTTTGATTATAATGTTAATTTTCTTCCGCCACTCTCATCACCTCTTCAAAGGAAGTGACGCCGCTCAATACCTTTAGAACCCCATCCTGTTTCATCGTGACCATTCCTTGACGCTTGGCCTCTTCCTGAATTTTCGTTTCAGACGGTTCTTTTAAAATTATCTCCGAAAGTTCGTCGGTCATTTCCAGTATCTCGAATATGCCGATTCTTCCCGCATAGCCGGTATTGTTACACTTTTTGCAGCCGACCGGTTCGTAAACCCAAAGAGAATCTCCGTTTATTTTTACGTCTTTTTTGACAACGGGCGGAAGCTCTTCTATCTCTTTCAGTAAAATCTTCTTTATTTCCGGTTTTGGCTTTATTTTTCTTTTACAGCTAGGGCAAAGCGTTCTAATCAGCCTTTGGGCAAGAGCGACGGTAACGGTCGGCGATATTAAAAACGGCTTTATACCCATATCAATCAGCCTTGGAATGACCCCCAAAGTGTTCGATGTATGCAATGTCGATAAAACGATATGGCCCGTCAACGAAGCATGTATCGCCAAAGATGCCGTTTCTTCGTCTCGAATCTCACCAACCATCAAGATATCAGGATCCTGCCTCAACATGTGGCGAAGACCAGTAGCAAAGGTATAGCCGATGTCGGGGTTTATCTGCGACTGATTTACACCTTCCATATAATACTCTACCGGATCCTCAAGGGTCATTACATTCGACTCTTCCTTGTTTAAAAGCCCCAAAATAGCATAAAGCGTTGTGGTTTTGCCGGAACCCGTGGGTCCTGTCGCTAAAATCATTCCGTAATATTTATTCAAAGCAGATTCTATAACCTTGAGATTTCTGCCCGTAATGCCCAATGCCTCGAAATTAACCTTCCTCTGCGAAGAATCCAAAATCCTGATTGCCACTTTTTCTCCCAAAGTGGTAGGAAAGGTTGAAATACGAAAATCGATAGCCCTGTTGTCTATGCCCGTTGAAAATCTTCCGTCTTGAGGAACCCTGGTTTCGTCTATTCTCAAGTTGGCCAAAATCTTGATCCTGGCTATTATGGAAGCAAGATATTTTTTCTCCAAAAACAAGCTGGAATGCAGAACTCCGTCCAACCTGTACCTGACCCTTATTTTATCCCTGCCCGGCTCTATGTGAACGTCGGAAGCGTTCCCGTCGATGGCGTGTCTCAAGATATTCGCCACCACTTTTGAAATCGGAGCGTCTTCTTTTATTTTTTCAATGTCTGCATTCGGCGCCTGGGCTTCAACCTTTTTTTCTTTCAGTTCCGATTCCAATTCTTCCAAAGCCCTTGTCACTTCTTTTCTCAAAGTTCTGTACTTTTTAAAAATCTCTTCGAAGTTCGACAAAGTAATCAGAGTAACTCGATAACTGAATTTATTCTGCCTGGATAAAAAATCCAGAGCTTCCCTGGCTTTTATGTCTTCAGGATAAACCATTCCCACTTCCAGGTTATTTTCTTCTTTGGCAATGGGAATCATGTGGTAATACCTTGCCGACTCTTCCTGAATGGTTTCCAAAACCTGCAGAGAAACCTCGTCCGACGGGACGAATTTCAACGGCATTTTAAGGAGCTTGCTTTTCAAATCAAACAAAAAATCCTCCGAAACGACATTTTTACTTAAAATCACCTCTTCCTCCCTCAGGCCTGAGTTTTTTACTTCATAATCCAGCGCGGTTGCCCTGGATTTTTCCAAAATCCCCTGTTTTACTAATTGCTGAATAAGATTCATTGTATGAATTTCAAATCGCAAATTTAAGATTTGAAGTCCGAACTAAAAAACTAATACGACACGAAAGGATTCTGTCTTCCTTTGGTTCCTTCAAAAGGAGGGAAGCTTTCGAAAACCTGAAGGTCTTTTAAGGCGTCACTGTCCAATAATGCGAAGTTTATCTTCACGTCTCTGGGCGGAGGCGGAGCAATAACTGGGGTCGACTCTGGATTTTTAAGAAATCCTTGCCATATGATCACGACTGTCACCAGGAGAACCAGCCCAAAAGCAATAATGTAATATTTTTGCTTTCTGTTTTCTTTGATTACTATGTTAGTAGCGGCCATATTTTTGAATTTAAATTTTACTATATTTTATTACTGCAACTGCTCCTCCGCCGGCCCAGCTGAAGCGGGCTTTGGATAGTATTGCGTTGAGAGCTCAAGACGGAAGTTGATATCGCTTCCCCCTGTTTCCGAGGCGCCGAACGCCACGGAATTCACGTCAATCATCCTGCTGGTCTTGAACAAAGAAGACAACAAATTCTTCATTGCTTCGTAAGAACCGAGTGCGGAAACGGAAAATGAAACTTTCTGCATTGCGCCGGCGGTTTGGGCGCCCGAGGCAGGCGAAGATATATCCTTCAAAATCAAACCGTTCGAAGCGCTTGTCTTTTGCATAAAGTCAAAAAGTTCAGGCGCTGAAAACTCTTCGGGAAAAGCCGAATCTATTTTAGCAAGCTGTTCTCCGTAATCTTCCAACTTTTTAGAAGCTTCTTCCAGTTTCTTGAAATATTCCTGCTTTTGGATGAGCTCTTTTTCTTTCGCCTCGAATTTTGCCGTAATTTCTTGAAAGCTTTCGTATTTCGGCCACCAGAGGAATACTCCTCCCAAGATGAGAAAGATTAATAAGACGACGCCGATTATAGGGGCAGTGCGAGACATTTTATTGTTTGTAAATCTGAGGATCAAGAGTAAGTTGGATGGAAAAAGTGATTCCTCCCTCCTCACTCATTGAAAGATCAGATAAAGTTACGTTTTTCAAAATTTGCTCGTTTTTAAGTATTGATATCTGCTGTCCGAGGACTACAAAACTCGCCGCTTTGCCTTTTACGGTTACCGAGTTCTGGCCGGAAGAGAAGTTAAAATCAGAAAACCACACTTGGGGATGGCAAACGCTTTCCAAAAAAGCAAAAACATTGGCTACTTTATTGTGCCCCGAGAGCAATCCGGCGAAAGCGTTAATTTTCCTTTCCTTTGAAAGGACGCTCTCTTCCAATATGATCTCTTCCGGGGTCTTAACTATAGCCATTTCTTTTTCTTCTATCTGCCGAGTTAATTTCCTCGAACCCTGTTCGAAATAAAAGTAGCTTCCGCCAAGCCCTAAGATAAGAACCGCGCAAGCCACGAAGATTATTATAACCCAAACAGGAAGTTCGACTTTCGGCCTTGGAATGATTTCTATTGCCATAGTTTTTAAATTGTAAATTGGTAATTACCTATTATTCAAGCCCTTTCAACGCCAAGCCTACGGCCACGGCATAAGAGGGCCCGGCTTTCTGAAGCGTATCTTTTAAAATTACGGGGCAGGAAAGCCCGCTGAAAGGATCTGCGATTATTATTTCTTTTCCAAATTCTTGAGAAAAATACTCCTTTAGTCCGGGCAGGAATACCGAACCGCCAGCCAGTATTATCTTGTCCACCTCTTTTCCCTCATTTTGGAAAAAATCCCGGAAAACTTTTTTAGCTTCGCTTACCGCGGAATCAATCAAAGGAAGCAAGATCCCCCTGACATTCACCGACGGAATTTCCATGGCGGAATTATCCTGGCTCAATCCGTATTTCTCCTTCAACATCCCAGCTTTATTATAATCAATATTTAAAGACCTGGCTAATGTCTCTGTCAGCTCGTTGGAACCGATGTTGAAACTGTGGCTGATTTTCAGAACCTCTCCGTCAAGAATACTGCAGGTAGTCGTCCTTGCTCCGATATCTATCAGCGCGGTTGTCCTTTTCTCTTTTTCGTTTAAAAACAAATGCCTTAGCGACCTTACTAAAGAAAAAACTTCGGGCTCCAGCGATCTAAGATTAAGTTTGGAAACACGGGCGATTTCTTGATACTGCCTTATCACGTCGTTGGGAATGGCGACTGCCAATACTTTTGTCGGGGTTTTCCCCATTTCCCCTTCCGTAATTACCCAGTCCAAAGTTATCTCGGAAAGCGGCATGGGTATATATGGCCTTACCTCATATCGTAGGGCCTCGGGAATCTCCTCTTTTGTCATTATGGGCAGCTTGAAAGTGGTGAAAAAGCTTGAAAAATCGGGAATGGAAAAATTGACGTCTCTGACTTGAATTTTCGCCTCTTGGCAAATCGACTGGATGGCCTGAGCTATATCCTGATCGGAAAGCAAAAGAGTATCTTTTTCAAAAGCCCTAAAAACACGCTCTTCGGGAAAAGGAACGCCAATTTCACCGTAGTTTTCAAGGCAAAACTTGCTTCCTCTTCTCCTAAGCGCCACGGCCTTGATAAAAGAAGTCCCGATGTCTATGCCCAAGAACCTTTTTGGACGAAATTTAAGAAAATTTCTGAACATTAAAGAAATTATAACATATTAAATACAAAAGTAGTATGTGGATAATTCCGCTTTTACCGCGCTTGCAATGAACTATAATCAAATTAATGCCGATAAAGAACAAATTAAAATATGCCATAGAATTTATTCTTGATATTCTTTTCCCCAAGTTTTGCCTAAACTGCAAAAGAGAAGGAGAATTTATCTGCCAGGATTGCCTTTCTTTAGTTGAAATTTTAAACAGACGATACTGCCCTTTCTGCGCAAAACCAAAAATAGTTTTGGACGGAAAAACCTGTGATGCCTGTAAAAATCGTAGAAAATTAACCGGTCTTTACTGCGCCTCTTCCTACGACAATTTTATTGTCAGAAAAATAATCAGTCGGTTTAAATACAAACCCTACTTAAAAGAACTGTCAAAGCCTTTATCCTATTTAATTATAGCTCATCTGGGAACTTTTGGCAGTTTGGAAAAGTTCAAAGATTTTATAATAATCCCCGTGCCTCTCCATACAAAGAAAATAAAAATGCGCGGCTTTAATCCGGCAGAAGAAATCGGAAAAGAAACAGGAAAAACGCTAGGAATCCCGGTTTTCAATAATGTCTTGATAAAAACAAAATCAACTCCTGCGCAAGTGGAGCTGAAAAAAGAAAAAAGGGAAGAAAACGTCAAGGATGTCTTCGCCTGCCAAAACCGTAAGTTGATAGAAAACAGAAAAATACTTTTAATAGACGACGTTTTTACAACCGGCTCGACAATGGAGGAATGCGCTATGGTCCTGAAAGAATCAGGTGCAAGAGAAGTTTGGGGAATAGTTGCGGCCAGAGGATAGTGATTTTATCCGCTCTCTTCTCTCAACAAAACTGCCGAAGCAATACTTCGGAAAAAACTGCAAGCCTTGCTCGTATATTTCTACTGCTTAAAAGATACGTACGCCGTGTATATGCCGGCGACAACCGCAATGACAATCAAAGCGGTTAAATTAGCGCCGAAGAATTCGTTCCAATAAGCTCCGATGGCAGCACCAACGCTAAGCAGAGCCAGCTTAAATATGGCTATCTGCCACCATTTGAAAGTACGTGATTTAAAAATCCCCATATTCGTTTATTGATTTATGTTAATAACTAAATAAACGACTTTTCTTAATTTTATCATAATTTAAAGAAAACTATAGCGGAAGGGGTGGGACTCGAACCCACAAGACAGCTTTCGCCGTCAGAGTTTAGCAAACTCTTGCGCTAACCGTTACGCGACCCTTCCAGTTTTTTCATTCTATATTCAAAAACCGCTTAAGTCAAATTGATTTTATGATGATTTTGTGATAAATTCTAAACATACAGCGTACTGTTTTTATGAACATTTTTACAAATATTTTGGGATTTACAGCAGGAATCGTCATGGTTATAACGATGATTCCTCAGGTGCTTAAATCATACAGAACGAAATCCGTGAAAGATCTTTCCTTTCTGATGCTGTTTTTGTACATAAGTTCGGCTGTGCTCTGGTTAATTTACGGGCTGTTAATCAAGAGCTATCCCGTGGTTATAATGGATGCGATAACGATTTGTATAGGCTCCACGCAGATCGTCTTGAAAATAAAATACGGAAAGAAACAATAAAACAGGGCGGGGTCGGATAACGGTTCATTCCACCGGTCTTGAAAACCGGAGCCCCTTCGGGGGCTTGTGAGTTCGAATCTCACCCCCGCCGCCATAAAACCGCCCTCGTCGTTCAATGGACAGGACACAAGATTGCGGATCTTGTAATGTAGGTTCGACTCCTGCCGAGGGCACCAGCATTAAGCCGATGTAAATATTATTAATTAATAATTAAGATTTAATAAAAAATATAAATATGAAACTGAAAAATTATTTGTCGGTTTTAGTATCTTTCAGCATATTATTAATCGTTGCTCTTTTTTCTGTCGACACGGCGAGCGCCATTCCAAACCCTGCGCCGGTTTATTGCGAAAACATGGGTTATACCTCGGACGGAACTAACTGTATATTTGACGATGGTAAAAGTTGCGAGCTGTGGGCTTTCTTCAACGGAAATTGCGGACAAGATTATGTTAAAAAGTTGTCTTGTAAAAAACTAGGCGAATCGTTATTCCCTGGCGATGAATGCTGTGAGGATTTAACGCCTGCCAGCGCCACGATGTCGGGCCCGGAGGGCACAGCCATACAGAGCGTTGGAGAGTGGCCGGTTTGCATAGCGTGCGGAGACGGAGTTTGCGCGAAAATCGACCAAAACAGATATGGAAGCTGGGAAAATGAACATAACTGTCCCCTTGATTGTTCCACCACGGCTTGCAAACCCGAAGGATATAAATATTGGGTTAATCCTTTCTCAAGAGACTTTCAATGCTGCGAGGGCCTTCGGCATATTATGCGTTTCTTAACTTATTTCCCGGAAGATGGCGTATGCGGATTTATTCAAGACTGGGCGGTATGCAGTGATTGCGGCAACGGGGTTTGCGAAAGCGAATGGGAACATTTTTGCAACTGCGAAAAAGATTGTCCTGATCCCGATTCAACGATTGCCCCAGTGGAAATAAAGGTAGATACCAACGAAGAGACAAACGAAGATGAAGGCTTAAAAACAACGAAAATCCTCATAGATAGAACTCCTTCTGGATTAACGTCCATAAGAGAAGGGGTTGTAGAAGCAGTCACGTCGGAAAAGATAAAAGGAATAGAATCAAAATTATACCTTGAGACTTCCGAAGGAGACAAACAAATCAAGGTCTTACCAAAAGAAGCATATTTGAAAACAACGGAATCGACAAACGCAGACAAGATTGAAATCAAAAAAGAATCCCAAAAGCCAGTGTATTTGATAACAAGGACCAAACAGGCCAAACTATTCTTGGCGATTTCCGTCTCAATGGAAATTAAAACCAGAATAAGCGCCGAAACAGGAGACATCATTTCCGTGGAGAAGCCCTGGTGGAGCTTCTTGGCAAAATAAGATCCAAACCGGATATTCATCCGTTTTCTGCTTCAAAAACACTCTAACTATCTTTAATATAGTATACGCTTATCTTTCTTTTAATAGCTTTAAATGCTATCTCTTTATACTCCCATTGAACAAATCCGCGGAATCGGGCCCGTTCTGCAGAAACGCCTCAAGAGATTGAATATAAAAACGGCGAAAGATTTGCTTTTTCATTTTCCTCACCGCTATGAGGATTTTTCTAATTTTGTTTCTATTTCTTCTTTAAAAACCAACGAAAGGTGCACAATTGAAGGAAAAATCCTTGCCATTGAAACTTCGAGAACCTGGAAAAGAAGAATGATCCTGACCGAAGCCTTAATAGAAGACAAAACAGGGGCGATAAAAGCCGTCTGGTTCAACCAACCGTATTTGAATAATATTTTAAAAACAGGAGACGTTGCTTTTTTTTCGGGAAAAGTCACCTGGGGGAAAAATGGGCCGTATCTTTCCAACCCTATCTATGAAAAAACCGGCTTTAATGAAAACCCGGCTGTAAACCTGATTCACACGGGCCGTCTGGTCCCCGTATATCCTGAAACCGAAGGACTGTCCTCCAGATGGCTGCGATCGGCGATAAAAAACATTTTGGTTATTTTTAAAAACAGAATACAGGAAACTCTGCCAGAAGAAATAATCGAAGAAAACGGATTTCCTCCGATCGAAAAAGCTCTTTGGCAAATCCATTTTCCGGACTCGGAAGAACTGATTGAAAAATCCAAGAAAAGATTTTCCTTTGAAGAGCTTTTTTATATCGAACTTTTTGTTTTAAGAGAAAGATTAAAGCTGGCGAAAGAAAAAGCAATATCTATTCCGCTGAAACTGGACGCCGTGAAAACCTTCGTGGGCTCTTTGCCGTTCAAACTTACGGACGACCAAAGAAAATCCGCCTGGCAGGCGTTAAAAGACATGGAAAAAACGAGGCCCATGAACCGGCTTTTGCAGGGAGACGTGGGCTCCGGAAAAACCGTAGTGGCGGCAATCGCCGCCTTGGTAACGGCCAAAGCCGGCTACCAAACCGCCTTCATGGCTCCGACCGAAATCCTGGCAAAACAGCATTTCAAGACCGTTTTTGACGTCCTGAAGGATTTTAACATATCTGTCGGACTGATGACCGGCAAAGAAGACAAAATTTACTCGCACAAGCTAAGAAACGATACAATAGAGGTTTCGCGCAGCAAGCTTTTAAAAATGATAAGGGGCGAAACGAATTCTTATACCAAAAAGTTCGAAACAAAACTGAACATCTTGATCGGCACCCATGCCTTGATTCAAAAAGAGGTCAAGTTCGGAAAACTGGCCCTGGTAGTGGTGGACGAGCAGCACAGATTCGGAGTGGAGCAAAGAGCTAGGTTATGCGTTTCAAACCCGCAAAGAATAGTCCCCCATCTTCTGTCGATGACAGCCACCCCGATACCCCGAACCCTGGCCTTGACCGTTTTCGGAGATTTGGATTTGTCTTTGATAGAACAAATGCCCAAAGGCAGAAAAAAGATAATCACCGAAATCGTAGATCAGAAGAAAAGGGAAAAAACCTACGGTTTTATAAGACAAGAAGTCAAAAAAGGAAGGCAGGTTTTCGTGATATGCCCGCGCATTGAGGGAAATGATAAAAAACAAGAAACGGAAAATAAAAACAGTTTTAACGGCTGGTCGGACGTGAAAGCGGTTGAGGAAGAATACAAAAAACTGTCAAAAGAAACTTTTCCGGATCTGCGGGTTTCGATGCTTCATGGAAAAATGAAAGGCAAAGAAAAAGAAAAAATAATGAGGGATTTCAGAAACAAAAAAGCGGATATCTTGGTATCCACTTCCGTGATTGAAGTAGGCATTGACGTGCCGAACGCAACCGTAATGATGATAGAAGGAGCGGAAAGGTTCGGCCTGGCCCAGCTTCACCAGTTCAGAGGCAGAGTGGGCAGAGCAGAACATCAATCTTACTGCTTCTTGCTTACTACAACGCCTGATCAATTAAACAGAAGAAGATTGAAAGCGCTCGTGGATTTTGACAGCGGGTTCAAGCTTGCGGAAAAAGATCTGGAAATAAGGGGTCCTGGAGATTTTACCGGAACAAGGCAATGGGGCATCCCGGATTTAATGATGAACTCTTTGAAAGATTTAAAACTGGTTGAAAAAACCCGCGAAGCAGCCAAAAATATCCTACAGAAAGATCCTGAATTAAAAAAATATCCGTTTCTAACGGAAAAACTGGCCAATATTAGAGAAAGAATCCATCTGGAGTAGAACTATTTTCTGACTTTTTCAGTAACCCAAAAGCCCATATATCTTCCAAGCATCCACCTTGTTTGGGCGTCTAAGGCCGGCAAAGAGGCAAAGAATACCATCATTGCTGGAAAAAGCAGCCAACCGAAACCGAAAACCAAATATTTAAAACGGCCATAAGTCGGGGGTTTTGGAGGAAGCAAAAGAAAACTTAAATAGACGGACAATATAATGCCAAGCATAGAAAAGGTCATGATGCGGCTGATCACTTTCGGCAGATTATAAGAAAGAAGAGTTTGGGAAAACTCAACTCCTCCCAAAAATAGAGGAAGCCAACCCAGCAAGAAAATCAGAATGCTGACGGTTGACCAAGATAAGTGACCGATGAGAACCTCGGATCCCAAAGAAACTTTCTTTAAAAACGGGATTCTTTTATTTTTTAAGAAACCGAATAAAAAGTAAGGTATGTCTCCCACCCCGTAGGCCCACCGCCTTTGCTGTTTGTAAACATTAAGCATTGTTTTTAAAAAACTTGTCGAAACGTTGGCATCCATCGAAACAGGATAGTAAATCGGTACGACGCCGTAATCGCCGTCATACTTTAAAAAACACTGCCAGAAAACCCTTGAATCGTCTGAAACGATATTTGTCTGTTTAAATCCTATGTCAACCAAAGCCTTAAAACTCATCGAATGGGAAGAGAAACTGATGAGTTTCTCCGGCCTCTCCTGATTTATGGTATGCCAAAAAGTTGATGAAAAAGAAAAAACCCGAGAGATTGCGGGCGCATGCCAAATATTGTTGATATAAAGGGGAACCGGCTGATAGCTCGTTCTCGTGGGGTTTTTGGAAGTTAAATAATAATGCGTGAGGCAGCTGAAATACTGGGGAAAAATACAGGTATCGGCATCAAAAGAAGAAAAGAGTACTTTTTCGTAAGAAATTCCCAAAACATCGATAATGTCTTTTTTTGCTATCTTTGTCGCCCAGGTTTCATTCGATCCTTTCCCGGCGATCTCGCCAGGAATATCATAGGGGTGCCAAGTCACTAGAAACCTAAAAAATCTTTTTTTAAACATATCTTCTATCTTTTGCGCCGTTTCTTTCGTCTCGTTTATCTTTCTTTGTTCGCAGGCTAAAACAACGATCATCCTGTCTTTAGGATAGTCGGCGTTTTCCAGCGACTTTATGGCCCCTTCAAGAATATCAAAAGATTCTTCGTAAGTAGGTATCACTACCAAGTGGTAGATATCGCGCCAATCTTTAATCTGCAACTTGCAGTTCTCGGGCTGTAACCGGTTTAATTTTTCCATCCAATGAATCTTTTCGTTTCTTTTCATTTTCTTATATCCTGCCCAAAGATGAAAAGAAAAATAAATCGTTCTGAAAAACCAAAAAATGGAAAAACAAATAATGAAAACTGAGATAAAAAAAGGATTAAGCCAAGAAAAAAGAATGGCCAGCAGAATGACTGACCAAGATAAAAAACCGGGCAAGATCTCGAACAACCTAAAAACCAGCCTGTCTTTAAGGTTGGTAAAATCGCTGGCCTTGCCGACTGAAAGATAGAAATCTTTTTCTGCAGATTGGTTGTTCATTTGGCTTTTCTATTTCATTCTAACACTTTTATAGTCCAAAAGGGTAAAAAAAGAAAGGGGCGATTTGGATTTCGCCCCTTTTATGGCTGCTACTGCAGCCCTCTAACGGCCATCACGGCCGCCCTAACCTCTGCTTCCGAGCGCAGCTGGACCTGTCGGTTTCTGCTGCGCCGACTGGAAACGGAAGAATCGCGGTAGCTCGCTTCACCCCACCCTTGGGCAACAACCTGCTTTTGATCGGTCAATATGGCCGTACAGAGATAGACGTTGCCTTCCTTCTTCATCTTGATTTGAAGCTGTGCGTCGCCTTTGCGGGTGACGACGGTAAAGCCCATGCTGCGCAGTTCGTTTGTCACGGCCCATCTCAGCTCCGACTTGGAAACGCCCGAGATGTAGACCTCTCCGGAAACCGGAACGGTAGTCGGCTCCGGGTCCTCGGGCCGAAGCACCGGCTCCGAGTAAACCCGGCCCATGCCGCTCTTCGCACCGCCGCCGCATCCCGAAACAACCAACAGCACCGCCAACACCGCCAGAATAACTGTTAACCGTGTCATGACTTCTTCCTTTCGTTAAGGGTTGAGAATAGGTTAGTAAATCAAAAGAACATATCTATATTATACACCTTTGTTTATGTTTTGTCAATATTACCCTACTCTTCTGTAGAAGGACCTGTAAAATAATTATCCATAACCCATTTGTAAATTTTCCGCGTATCTTCTTTAACTTCTTTGGAACCGAGAAGAATGATCGCTATATTTCTGCTTTCCTCGTTTTCGGAAGAAAATTTAAAGATAAAAACGGCGTTGTGTCCGCTCTGCGATAAATAAGCGGTTTTGCCTCCGACAAAGCTCGGATCATCGGTAAAAATATTCTTATTCCACAAGTTTTCAATATCAAACCCGACTCCCCCGAAACTTCCGACCTCCTCTCCCTTGCTGATCTTTAAAATGGGAGAACGGTTATTAAGCAAATATCTTGCCATCTGAAAAAGATCCTGACCAGTGGAAACATTACCCAGACCGGAACCTAAAGGATCAACAAACTCCGTATCTGCCATCAAGATTGCCTTGGCTTTTTCGTTCATTTTTTCAACGGTTTTGTCCCTGCCCAAAAAGCGGCTTAAAACCTCGGCTGCGTCGTCGGACGACTCAATCAGCAAAGGATAGAACAATTCCACAATCCTGAACGTTTTGCCAGGATCCAATCCTTGGGTGCTGCCGTAAGGCCGAAGCATTTCCGACTCGACTAAAATAGATTTTCTGAGATCGATATTCTCGGCTATTACTAAAGCGGCCATCAACTGAGATAAAGAAGCAATCGGTTTCTTTTCTTCTGAACTTTCTTTTGAAAAGACAAAGCCGGAATCCAAATCGGCCACCAAGTGGCTTTCTGCGGAAATTTCCGGGAAATCAGATAATTCTTTGTTAATATATTGATAATAACTGCTTTCTTTATCTACCACCAGAACGGGCATATTAACCTCGGATAATTCATAGATGTCTTTTGCGTCTTTGTTTTGAAGGCGGATGCAGCCGCCCGAAGTTGAAGAGATGAGTTTTTCTCCGGATGGGTAATACGGTTCGCCGTGAATATAATACTTGCCGTAGTAGTGAATGGCATACGGCATATAAACCTTTGAAACTATTGAAAAACTAAGTTTGGCTCCGGATATAATACTATAAAGCCCCACAGCCGAACCTCCCCAGTTTTGAGCATCGCCAACCGCCAGAATACGCGCCTCTTTTATTGTTTTGTTTTCTTTGTACAGCCTGACCGCCATTTCTGGCAGATTTATCTCCAAAAAATCTTTTCCTTCCGAGATAAGATCGCTTTTGACGTCAGAAACCGTTCTAAGATAAACCGGCTCGTCAAAACCCTCGGCCGATTCTGACAAAAAAGAGTATTCTTCCGGAACCTGCGGCAATTCCATTATCGGCGTTTGAAAAATAAAAAAGGATATGATTATATCCCCAAAAAATAAAGAAACCAGAATTAATGATGCTAAAACTATTATTTTCATTCCCCCTGGCAATGATTAAACAAAGCGGTCCCATCGGGATTTGAACCCGAGTTACCACATTGAAAGCGTGGTGTCCTGGACCAGGCTAGACGATGGGACCGAATTAACCATATTTTATCTTATAATTGAAAAAAATCAAGTTTTCTGGAATAATGATTAAGATGAGAAAAGCCAAAGAACTAACTATTCTGGCAGTTGAAACATCCTGCGACGACACCGCAATTTCACTGGTAAGGGTTTCTGAAAAAAAAGAAGCCGTTTTTAAGATTCTTTCGAATATAGTCTCCTCTCAGACAAAAATCCACGAAAAGTGGGGAGGGGTTTATCCTTCTTTGGCAAAAAGAGAGCATCAAAAAAACTTAACTCCAGTTTTGGAAAAAGCATTAAAAAAAGCGGGAATGCTCAAAAAATCCCAAGCCCTAACGGCTGATAATCAACAAAGTCCCAAATCCCAGAATTTAAAAAAGATATTAGAAAGGGAGGAAAAGCTGTATAAAAATCTGTGGGTTTTTCTTAAAAAATACCGGAAACCGCAAATTGACCTGATTGCGATAACGAACGGCCCGGGGCTTGAACCTTGTTTATGGGTAGGGATCAATTTTATCAAGGCCCTAGCTTATTACTGGGAACTGCCCGTAATAACAGTAAACCATATCAAGGCCCACATTTTCGTAAATAATTTAAAATTTAAAAAAGGTCTGCTTGAAAAAAAACTTGATTTTCCGGCCGTCTGCCTGATTGTCTCCGGGGGCCATACCCAGCTTTTTCTAATGAAAGATTACGGAAAGTATGAACTGTTAGGCGAAACAAGAGACGACGCTGCCGGCGAATGCTTCGACAAAACGGCAAGAATACTGGGATTGGGTTATCCGGGAGGGCCGGCTATCGCGAAAGCAGCCTCACAATGGAAATCTCAAACCCCGGCGCCAAATAACCAGCCAAGCCGTAAATCCCGAATAAAGCTACCTCGACCGATGATTAACACAAAAGATTACGATTTCAGCTTCTCCGGATTGAAAACAGCTGTGCTTTATAAAACCAAAACCGATGAAAAGAAAGCTAAAAATAAGAATTACGTAAAAGAAATGGCTTTTGAAATAGAACAATCCATAACGGATATTTTAGTTAAAAAAACCATCAAGGCGGCCAGGGATTTCAACGCAAAAATGATCTTAATCGGCGGAGGAGTAGCGGCAAACGAAGAATTAAGAGAAAAGCTTCTTAAAAACTGCAAACTGAAAATTGAAAGTTGCAGGGTTTTAATTCCGCCCACTGAGTTATGTACGGACAACGCCGTAATGACGGCCATTGCGGGATATTTCAGACATCGTCAAGGGAAAAAAGAAAATTGGAAGGATATCAAAGCTGAAGCCAATCTAAAAATATGATATTATAATAATATCTATTCTTTCTTTTATGGAACTGTCAAAAATATACGACTATAGAAATACAGAAGAAAAAATATACCAACTTTGGGAGAAGTCTGGTTTTTTTAACCCGGATAATCTGCCAAAAAGGCATAAAAAACCGTATTCGATAGTTATTCCTCCTCCCAACGTAACGGGAGAACTTCATATGGGCCACGCCCTTAATGCCGTCATCCAGGATGCCTTGATAAGACGGAAAAGAATGCAGGGCTTTAAAACCGTCTGGGTACCGGGAACCGATCACGCCGGCATCGCCACCCAAAATGTGGTTGAAAAAAAATTGAGAAAAGAGGGTAAAACCCGCTTTGATTTGGGCAAAGAAAATTTTATCAAAGAGGTTTGGCAGTGGAAAGAAAAATACGGGAATATAATCTTGAATCAATTCAAAAAAATAGGATCTTCCTGCGACTGGTCAAGAACCAGGTTCACAATGGATGAAAATTATTCTCAAGCCGTTAAAGAGGCGTTTTTGCACTATTATAAAAAAGGATGGATATACCAAGGCAAAAGGGTCATAAACTGGTGTCCAAGATGCCAGACAAGTTTATCCGACCTTGAACTTGAACACACGGAGGAAAAAGGAAAATTGTGGTATATCAAATATCCTTTGGCTGGTAAAAAAAATGAGTACATTGTTGTCGCGACCACTAGGCCGGAAACCATGCTGGGAGATACGGCCGTGGCCGTAAACCCGAAAGACAAAAGGTATATAAATCTGGTCGGAAAGAAAGCTATTCTGCCGCTTTTAAACAAAGAAATCCCGATAGTTTCCGACAATCTGATAGACCCGAAGTTCGGCACAGGGGCTCTAAAATTGACTCCAGCCCATGATTCCACAGATTATGAAATAGGCAGAAAAAATAGCCTGGAAATTGTACAAGTAATAGACGAAAAAGGAAGAATGATAAATGTCCCTCCGAACTATCTGGGGCTCAAAGTAGCAGAGGCGCGGCAAGCCGTCGTCGACGCTTTAACCAGCCAGGGATTAATTGAAAAAATAGAAGATTACACCCACCAGGTTCCGAAATGTTACAGATGCGGGACAACGGTCGAACTCATCCCGTCCAAGCAATGGTTTTTAAAGATGGGAGAACTGGCAAAATCGGCAGCAAAGCCCGTAAAATCCGGAAAAATAAAATTCTATCCCGCATCTTTTAAAAAGCCGTATTTCGAATGGTTAAAAAACATAAAGGATTGGTGCATATCAAGACAAATATGGTGGGGGCATAAAATCCCGATTGAAGGAGAAAACGATGTTTTGGATACCTGGTTTAGTTCCGCTCTTTGGCCTTTTGCCGCTTTGGGCTGGCCGGAAAAGTCAAAAGATTTTAAAACGTTCTACCCGACAGATGTCCTCAGCACCGCAAGGGACATAATCAATCTTTGGGTGGCGAGGATGATCTTTTCCGCGGCTGAGTTTACTAAAAAAATTCCCTTCGAACACGTTTACATCCACGCTACGGTTCTCACAAGAGACGGAAAAAGGATGTCAAAATCCCTGGGCACCGGCATTGACCCGGTAAAACTGATTGAACAATACGGAGCGGACGCCACTCGTTTTGGAATCGCCTACCAGATTAGCGGCGGACAAGATATTAAGTTTGTCGAAGATAATATAATGATGGGTAAGAAATTCTGCAACAAAATTTGGAACGCGGCAAGATTTGTCCTGGCAAAGACCACCGACCGTAATTTTCAATCTCTAAATAAAGCTCCAAATCCTAAAACCAAAGCTGACAGAAAAATCATAAAATCTTTAAAAAAGACTATAAAATCGGTGGATGATAATCTTGATGATTTCCAATTTGGAAAAGCGGCACACACACTGTATGACTTTTTTTGGCACGACTTCTGCGACATCTATATTGAGGAATCGAAAAAACAGGACAACGAAAAAACAAGGGAAATCCTTCTGCATGTTCTGGTTGCTTCTCTAAAATTACTGCATCCTTTCATGCCTTTTATAACGGAAGAAATATATCAAAACATGCCAATTAAAAATAAAATCAATAATTGTTTAATGGTGGAGGTTTGGCCAAAGTAAAAAAATAATCATGAGTTACCCAATTTACATTTTTTTCGGACTAGCCCCCAGTTTTGTATGGCTTTTATTTTATCTGCAGAAAGACCGACATCCGGAATCAAATAAAATGATCATAAGAGTTTTCCTCTTCGGGATGGCAATCGCCTTGGTTGCGGCTTTCGCTGAAATCGGGATACTAAAATTCTTCCAGTCGCTGTTCCCCCAATGGGTGGAAAATAATTTCTTTTATTTCTTTGTTTTATACAACTTCCTTGGCATAGCCTTGGTCGAAGAATTCACCAAATACCTGGTTGTCTGGCAAAAAGTACTAAACCACTCCGAGTTCGACGAGCCCGTTGACACCATGCTTTACATGATCATATCGGCTCTGGGCTTTGCCGCTTTGGAAAATCTTTTAATCCTACTGCCCGGAGGAAAGCCGTTTCTGTTCGCGGAAGTCCTAACTACCAGCGCTCTCCGCTTTATCGGAGCTACCCTTCTTCACGCCTTGTGTTCCGGAACCTTGGGATATTTTTTGGCACTTTCTTTCTGTGAAACAAAAAGAAGAAGGGCAATTTTGGTTATTTGGGGATTGACGCTGGCCAGTTTCTTGCACGGTCTCTATAATTTTTCTATAATGGAAACTACAAGGAGCCCGATGTTCTGGCTGGTCCCCCTGATAATACTTATCGGCCTTGCCATCTTCGTGATTTATAAATTTGAAAAGATAAAAGAATTAAAAAGCGTTTGCAAAGTTAACTTAACTAAATAATATGTCTTCTTTTTTAGAAAAACTCAAAAAAGGAATGCAACTGCCGGATGTACCAGCAGAAAAGACGGCCGACAAAGAAAGGGAAACCAAGAAAGAACTCGAAAACCAAGAAGAAAGATTAGAAGAACCCTTGCCTCAAACACCGGAGGAGCCGCAGAAAAAAGAAATAATTAAAACAAAGAGAAAAAGGGCTAAAAAAATGGAAAAAAAACAAATTAAAGAAAAACCCGAAGAGCTAGAAACAACTCCGCCGCAGGAAAACGATTTTTCGGAAAAAATCCCTGAAAAAACTGCTTCTACTAAAAAAAGAAAAGTGGAGATTAAAGAAGAAGAACCGTCTTCTCCCCCTATCGAACCATCCCCGATTATTAAAAAAGAAAATAAATGGTTTGAACCGGAGGGACAGCTGACAGTCGACGTGTACCAAACAAACGGAGAGATTGTGATCCAAACCGCCATTGCCGGCGTAAAACCCGAAGAATTGGATATATCCATAGAAAACGACATGGTAACGATAAGAGGAGCAAGGGAAAGAGCTTTTGAAAAGGAAGAAAAAAATTATTTTTACCAAGAGTGCTATTGGGGACGATTTTCCAGAGAAATAATCCTTCCAGCAGAAGTCGACGGCCCTAGGGCTGAAGCGACAATGAAAGAAGGAATACTGACTATAAGAATTCCTAAAATAGAAAAGGAAGGAAAAAAGAAAATAATGGTTAAAAGATAGCAAAAAAACGCGCTTTAGGGCGCGTTTTTTGTTTGGACTTAAAGTAATAAAAATTGTGCCGGTGAGAGGACTCGAACCTCTAAGCCTTGCGGCACATGGTCCTAAACCATGCGTGTCTTCCAATTTCACCACACCGGCAAATCTTCTCTACTTATAAATATTAAGTTTTCTGTCTAAAAAATCAACCCTTCACCTTGATAGCACATCAGGGTGAAGGGTTAGATTATCGAATGATTTGCAATTTTCTTCAGAATGAAACTAACCGCCGACTATCGTTCTTACCAATTCAACTAAACCCTTGGCGCAGAAAGCCACCAACACGCCGATTAAAGCATATAGTACGAAATTCCTCGCTGTCTTAGTCTTATCAGCATCTCCCATAGCTGTCACAAACAGATAAGCAGCTATTATTATAAAGATGGCCGCTATAATCAACAGGATAGAAAAAAGCCAGTTAATGATGCTGTCCATAACTTCCATTACATCAACCTCTGGCGCTACCTCCTCCGCTCCGACTAAAACCGGCAAAACTAAAAGGCTTAATAAGATTGAACCTGATATAATTTTCTTCATTTTTTTGGAATATTTGCTAATTTTCCTTAACTCGACCTTTTAATTGTTTCGTTTTTATATCTCTCGTTATTTTAAAGACCGCATTTTCTTTGCAGCCTGTCTACACAACGCTGCATCTTTGTTGAGCATCTTTCCAGGTTTTTTGCCTGCCAGCCAAGATATTTGTCCTTGCACGCCTCTCTTTTTTCGCCTGCTTTTCTCATGCAATCGTTAGCCTTGTTGATATAAGTGTTTTGTCTTTCTCTCGCCCTGCTCTCACACCTCGTATTCGTTTCAGCGCACTTGCTCAAGTAATAACTGTAACGATCGTTGTTGCTGGCATACCTTGACGCCTTTATCATACAAGCGCTGTAAGCCCCAGAACACTTAGGGAGAAAAGTTCCGGCTTTCTCCTGGTATCTGTAGCATCCTTCCGATGCCCTGCTATACTGGTTTTCGCATTTATTCGCCGTTTCCATCACCCTGGCCTTGCAATCCTTGGCATCTGTGCCGCATTTTGCCATTTCCGAAACGCAATCTATGGTGCCCCCTAAACTGTCTATACTTAGCCAACTAAGCCAACCAGCAGTCAAAGAAGTCCCGGAAACAGAAAAGATGTTTTCAAAATAAGCGTAGACTCCGAAACCAGCGAAAATTCCTATGATTATCAATATAGCTATGATGGGGCTGTTTTTCATATTTTTGTATTAAGGCCCTACTTTAAATACTTCTTTGAACAAATTAACAAGGCCTTTGGCGCACAAAACGACCGTCAGACCTATTAACGCCCAAATTATCACCCTTTTTGCCGTCTGTATTTTCTGCGGATCGCCCATGGCGGTAATAAATAAGAAACCGGCGATTATTATAATTATCGGGGTAATGCCTAAAGACATGATAAAGATGAAGTTAATAACCATGTCCAGCAACTCCGCAAAACTGTCCGCTTTTAAAGGATTTTCTATCTGAACAGCGGCAAAAGACGAAAGCGGCGCTAGAACACAAATAAGCGATAAGATACAGGTTAATGATTTTTGATAAATGCCTTTCATAATTTTATTACCCGCCTTATTACTATAATACTACAACAATAAAATAAATATATCAAAGGAAATCAAGGTTTTTCGAATATCAAGCCGTAGTGGTATTTTCCCGCTTTAAAGTCTCTTTCCGGCTTTAAGCCGAGATCCCGGGAAATCTTTTTTACGCTTTCGGCCGAAACCCTACCCTGAACCGGACCCTGTTCCGCCTCCATAAGCCAATCTACGACAACCAACTTTCCGCCGCCTTTCAGAACCCTTTTTGCTTCGGACATAACCGCGCTCTTTTCCTCTATTTGAAATAAAACGTTGATGATAAAAACCAAATCTACCGAAGAGTCCCTTAAAGAAGACCCTTTCGGCCTTTCCAAGTCGGAACGGATGACTCTTATATTAATCAGTTTCTCCAAATACGATCGGCTTTTGAGAGCGGAGAGAGGCGCATCCTGAATGTCTATGGCATAAACCAACCCCTCCGTAAGTCTTTTCGCCAAAGGAATCGTAAAGCCGCCCGAGCCCGAGCCGAACTCTGCAGCCACCATGCTTTTTTCAAGTTCTAATTCTCCGAGAACGGAATCCGGAGTGAGAAATTCTATTTTTGCTTTTTGAAAAGGCATATTTTTGGATCTACATGCACGTTGCCGAAGCCACTTTGTCGCCTTCGGCCAGTCTCATTATTCTGACTCCTTGGGTTGCCCTGCTAATCTTGGGAATGGAATCTATTTCTGTCCTGATCACATGGCCTTTTTGGGAAATCACGATCAAATCTTCTTCTTCGCCGGTTAGAATGGTTGAAGCGATAATGTCTCCTGTTTTTGAAGTGACGTTAGCCGTCTTGATTCCCGACCCGCCCCTGCCTTGAAGCCTGTATTCTTTTATATCCGTACGCTTGCCGTACCCGTTTTCGGTAACCACCAGCAAATATTGGCCTTGCTGCGCTTTTTGTTTGGGATCCGCTTTTTGAGGCTCAGAGATTATGTTCATTCCTATAACCTTGTCTCCTTTTCTGAGAGCTATCCCTTTAACGCCCGAAGCCGGCCTGCCCATTTCCCTTATCTGATTTTCTTTAAAACGAATGGATTGGCCTTTTTTCGTAATGATAATAATCTCGTTCGTACCGGTACTCTTTACGACCTTCTTTAAAATGTCGTCTTTGCGAAGATTTATGGCTATCAAGCCGGATTTCCGAACATTCTTAAACTCTTCAAGGCCGGTTTTCTTTATTATACCATTCTGCGTTATCATTACTAAGTTTTTAATTCCAGCTTCCGTATCTTCTTTCCCCGTAGCAATAAGAGACAAAACCTTATCGGTGGATGTAAGCTCTAAAAAGTTTAAAAGCCCCCTTCCCCTTGCCACTCTCGTGCCTTCCGGTATTTCATAGGCAAAAGTCCTGAAAACCTTTCCAGAATCGGTAAAGAACAACAAAGAGTCGTGGGTCTGGGCCAAAAGGAAATGTTCAACCGTATCATCCTGCAAGGTTTTCATGCCGACAATTCCCTTTCCTCCTCTTTTTTGTATCTTATAGGTGGAAGGATTTATCCTTTTAACGTATCCTCCCTGCGTCAGAGTGATTATCGTTTCTTCCTGCGGTATCAAGTCCTCTTCCGCTATTTCTCCTATTTGATTGGAGAAAACCCTTGTCCTTCTCTGATCTCCAAATTTGTCTTTAAGGTCTTTTAATTCTTTTTTAATTATTTCTTTTATCTTTTTCGGGCTTTTAAGAATGATTTCCAGTCCTCTTATCTTTTCCAATATTTCTTTCAGTTCCTGCTCGATTTTTTCCCTTTCAAGCTTCGCCAAGGCGGCCAATTTTGTCTCCAAGATCGCATTTGCCTGAATTTGCGTCAGCTTGAACTTCTTCATCAAGTTTTGCTGGGCGTCTTCCCTGTTTTTCGAGGTTTTGATGGTTTTGATCACTTCGTCTATCCTGGACAAACACTTGTGCAAGCCTTCCAAAATATGGGCTCTCTCCTTCGCCTTCTTTAAATCGTACTTTGCTCTCCTGACAACGACTTCTTTTCGATGCTCGATGAAATAATTTAAAAGATCAACGAGAGACAAAACCCTCGGCTGCAAACCGTCAACCAGAGCAATGGTATTTAAATAAAAAGTTTTCTGCAGATCGCTGAACTTATAGAGACGATTGAGGATTTTTTGAGGATAGGAATTTCTTTGGAGATCGATGACAATCCTCATTCCGTCTTTATCCGATTCGTCGCGGATATCCTTTATGCCGTCGATCTTCTTGTCCTGGACTAATTTGGCGAACTGCTCCACTAAAGACGATTTTTGAACCTGGTAAGGAATTTCCGTTATTACGATCTGCGACTTGCCGGTTTTTTCCTGTTCCACGACATCTGCCTTGCCCCGCATCACAATGGGGCCCCTGCCCTGAGAGTAAGCTGTGATTATGTCTTTCTTCCCGAAAATTGCGCCGCCTGTGGGAAAATCAGGCCCCTGTACAATCTTAAACAGATCCTCGGTCGTGGCTTTGGTTTCTTCGATAAGATAAATCAAAGCGTCACAAACCTCGGAAAGATTGTGAGGAGGAATATTGGTAGCCATGCCAACGGCAATACCGAGAGACCCGTTCAAAAGCAACTGAGGCAATGGAGAAGGCAGCACTGTCGGCTCTTTCCTGGTGCCGTCGTAGTTGTCCATAAAGTTAACTGTTTCTTTTTCAATGTCCTCAAGCATATTCTCGCCGATCTTCGAAAGCTTGCATTCTGTATATCTCTGGGCAGCCGGAGGATCGCCATCAATCGAACCAAAATTGCCCTGGCCTTCCACAAGGGGATATCTCAGAGAAAAATCCTGGGCCATTCTTACCAAAGAGTCGTAAACCGCCATATCCCCATGGGGATGATAACGGCCCAATACCGATCCAACAACGGTGGCCGATTTTCTGAACTTGGCGTTATGACGCAAACCTTCTTCCAGCATCGCGTATAAAATCCTGCGGTGAACCGGCTTCAAGCCGTCCCTGATATCCGGCAGGGCCCTTGCGACTATGACCGACATGGCGTAGTCGATATATGACTCCTTCATCTCGCTGACTATTTCCCGCGGCCTGATATCTCCTGTTTTTGGTTTTTCTTTTGGCTTGTCAACCATAATTGATTAATAAATTACTCTGTTGTTTCGTTTTGAGCCCCGCTTGTTTCCTGGTTTTCTGATTGTTTTTTTGCGTCTTCTTCTTCCAATCTTTTAATTTCCTCCTCAAACTTCTTAAAGTCTTCTTCGCTCATATCAGGCAACTTCAGATTATCCGGTATTTCTATATTCTGAAAACCTTTCATTTGTTCGTCAAAATCGGGTACGTTTAATTTTTCGATAAACCCTTCTTTGTCAAAATTATTGATGACCCTTCTTATATTGAAAATCCATAAGGATACCAGCAACAGCCCCAAAACGATCACGATTGAAAAAAGTATTATCTTTCTGGTGCGCTCCGGCTTGTTTCTGATTTTGTCCAAAAATTTCATTTACGGCTGAAGCACGATTATTTTGGCTTCTCCTTCCTGTATGTCTTTTTTCTTGATTGACAGCTTCGGCACGGGCTCCAACGTTTTAATTCCCAGCGATTTCAAGAAAGTTTCAACCGCATCAAGTTTAATCTTAAGCCCCGGGATCTTATAATACATAGGTATAATAATCTTCGGCTCGATCTGAGACATAACCTTTA
>Ga0265297_10001579_pt1 | contig 52390 bp, 55 predicted proteins | sample Munlanlwell13791_FD_192502 | JGI IMG/M metagenome (GOLD analysis project Ga0265297, IMG submission 192502) | Leachate microbial communities from a municipal landfill in Southern Ontario, Canada - Leachate well 137-91 | ecosystem: Engineered > Solid waste > Landfill > Unclassified | place...
TCTCCTAGACCGCGCCGGAGGAAGGCTATGGCCCGCGCGCCAACGCGTCAAACAGCATTGAAACGCACCACGACATAGAAGTCGCCACAGACAACGGCGCGGTGTCAGGCGCTATCGTTGACGGGAAATACGACGAGCTCTCGCAGCGCATGCTTGGCGATTCGGGCGGGCAGGTTGCAAACCCCGCGTCGCAAAACTGCATAGACAATGGATACAACCTGACCATAGTCAGGGACGCGGCAGGCGGCGAGAGCGGCATGTGCTCGAAGCCGGGGTACAGCTCATGCGAGGAATGGGCGTTTTACAGGGGCGAGTGCGAGATAAAGCCCGGTTGCAATGTCTCAAGCGCGTGCCCTTCGGGGTCTTCGTGCTATTATTACAAGCCGTGCATGAAACTTGAGGACGGCACCACGTCCTGCGGCATGGAGCGCGGCGACGCTGCGTGCCACCCGGCGTGCAGCTCTGATTCGGACTGCACTGGAGGCCTAAGCTGCAGGGAAGTGACGGTGAACGCCGAGGAGGCCTCGACAATAGTCAGGATGTGCCTGTGGCAATACGAGGGCAAGTTCTGCGGCGGGATAGCCGGCTTTGCATGCCCTGAAGGATATGAATGCAAACTTGACGGCGACTATCCTGATGCCAGCGGGACGTGCGCGAAAACAACCGCAGCGGGCTGAACCGGCCCGAGGGGGCGCTTCAAATGATGAGAATCGAACTCGACAAGGACTCATACATGCCTGGCGAAACAGTAAAGGCCACTGTGAAGTACTCCTTTTCAAGCCCTGTATCGGCAAGAAAGCTCGAGGCAAGCCTGGTGTGCATGGAGCGCAAGCAGGTGAAGACGCACACAGTCATGGACCAGGACGATTACAGGATAGAAAAGGAGCTTGGTATACCTAAGTCCACGAACATCAAGACCGAGACCTCCGAGCAATCAAGCACGGCATTTTCCCAGAAAAAAGAGCTTGGCGGGCAGAACATATATACAAACGGGCAGGCAGAGGTCTCATTCGAGCTGCCCCAGGACGCCCCGGCTACAAGCCACGAGTTCGGGCACGACGGGAAAATACACGTGTGGACTTTGAGCGTTAAGCTTGACATACCGATGGCATTCGACAAGAACGCGTCAAAGGAAGTCTTTGTGGGCGGGCTGCTGGAACATTAGGCGCGGGAAAAAACAGGCAGGGTTGGCAAAAGGCTATATCTTCCCTTCGGACCTGTACGGCTTGCCATTGGAGTCCACGCCTTCAAGGGCATAGGACAGGGATGAGAATTTCTGCCCCATGGCCACGGGCCCGAAAGAGAGTTCAACCCCTTTTTCAAGACCCTTGATTTTTGTTATTGCCGACAGCCTGCCCGTCTTCATGCCGCCTGAACCGTCGGAAAAAATCACCCTTGAATTAAGCATGAGAAGGCCGCCGCTCTCGCCGGCATTGTCGAATGCGAGTACAATGAAGTTGTCGAGCTTGCCGCCAAGCTTCGCGCTGCCCACGAGATACTTAAGTGCAAGCGGCGTCTTGACATTTGAAACCGAGCTCACGGGGTTGCTCGAGCCGCCATTGAACGAAAGAGTCGCCGAGAGCATGAGAGGGCCGGTAGGGACGTCTTCCGGCAGGTCGAAGCGTATTTCAAAGCCCGACTTTGAGCCTGGGGCAATTGAAGCGCTTGAAGGAGAGAGCTGGATGCCGATTCCCTTTTTCCTCGAATCCTGAAGAAGCGCCTGCAATGAGCACCGGGCAGGCTCGGGGCCGGCGTTTGTGCCTATGAGGACGCATACCGCCTCGCGCTGGCCCTGCGAGAGAGAGACTGGCAGGAGCTTGTCGATTTCAAGGTGTATGCCTTCAGCTGGCGCGAACTGCTTGCCGCATTTCTTGCAGAACTTGTCCGACTTGCCTATTGGAGCATGGCAGGCGGGGCAGGCCTGTTTTTGCCCAAAGCCTTCGCCCTCCTGCGCCTTTGGGGCGGCGTATTCTTCCCGCTTATTCGAATATTCTACTTCAAGGAGTTCCATGTAAAGTTCCTTGGCGCCCTTTTTGGAGGTTGAAGCGGCCCTCTCCTTTCCAAGAAGGGCGCCTATTTCAAGTGCCGCCTGGCGGGCCATCTCGCTTTCTATTATGTCGGCTGCCACATTGCCCTGCGCCGGGGATTCCTGCTCCCCGCCCTGCTTTTGCTGCCCCTTGGCAGCGCCGGATTCCTTGCCCTCGCCCTCCGCTGCGACATCGGGGAACAGGCTCTTCATGGCGGCAGACGCGTGCTTGTCTATCTGCTCTATCAGCTCCTTCTCGGCTATTGCGGGCAGGCTAGCCTCAATATTGTTCTTGGCTATGCGCTTGTTTATCTCGGACTCGATTTTCTCTTTCTTTTTCTCGATTTCAGAGATTTTGGCCGAGCTTGCCTTTCTCATCTCGTCAAGCTTCTTGTCCTCGACGCCGGCCTTGTCCGAATACCATTTCTCTATCTTGCCGAGCTCCTGGGCTTTCTGCTCCTCAAGGGCCTCGAGCTGGCGCTCGAATTCTGCGGCGCCAAGGGAATCGGCGCGCTTTGACAATTCCGCCTCGAGCTTCTCGTACTTGCCGCTGACTGCTATTTTTTCCTCCTTGAACTGCTGCTCGAGTTTCGCCTTGTATTCCTTGGCCTTCTTGCGCATAAGCGCCGAGCCGGCCGCTATCTTCTCCTGCTCAATGGTAAGCGCGAGATAATCTGAAACGCGCTTTTTGGATTCCTCCGCAAGCGGGTTTTCATCCTTTTTCTTTTCCTGCTTCTTGCCAAGCCCTGCCACGAGGCCGCCCATGGCTATTTCGCGGCGGCCCTTAGCCTGCTCGGGCGCGCCGGCCCGCTGTTTTTTGCCCCGGATGCCAAGAAGGGGCGAGTATGCCTGCGGCATCGCAGCCAGCCCGGGCTGGCCTGCCTGGCCCGCCTGTTGCGTTGAATACGATTTCCTCTGCGCCTGCGCGCTTTTCTGCCTCGCCTCAAGCTCCTTTTTCTGCCTGGCCTCCTCCGCCCTGCGCTGCGCCTCCTGCGCCTCACGGACATAGGAGGCCTTTTTGAGAAGCTTGTCCTCGTCGCGCTTTCTTAGCGCCTCCTCCCTGCGCTTTCGCGCGTCCTCCTCCTGCTTTCGCGCGGCCTGCGCCCTGCGCCTCTCGTCCTCCGCCTTGACGAACTGGTAGCATGTCATGCAGTATTCATGGCCATTGTAATGCGTGCCGCCGACGGTTATGTCGCGCCTGCACCGCTCGCAATTCCTGCCCATAAAAACACCGGCTACCTGCGGGATACCTCAAGCGACTGTTCGCGCATCTTCGCGACTATGGCCTTGCCGACCCCAAGCGCGGCCAAATCCGAGTCTGGGAGCGCGTCTACCTGGCTGACGGTTATTATGCCCGCCGCGTGCAGCCTGGCAAAGACGAACTTGTTGACGGAGGTGAGCATGTTTATGGGGTAGGCGCGCTTTTTTTCTATAAGGTCCTGCAACGAGGAGCCAGCGGGATAGCTCCAGCCAAGAAGCCCCAAGCCGACGCAATTGGAATAGGCTATGACGTCGCCTGTGAATTTGGTGTTGGTGGCAAGAGTGGCGTGGTCGCAGGAGCCGGCGCCCTGCAGGTCCAAAAACCTCGCATACGTGTAAAGCGCGTTTTGTATCCTGCACTTGCCCTCGGACAGGTTGTGGTATTTGCACTCGAATATCTCCTTTTTCCCGTCCTTTAGCGAGAGGACGTCGATTTCGTGGGTAATGCACTTGCCACGCAGTATCTGCCTTGTGGAGGTGTCGTGCCCGTGCGCGCGCAGGACCTCGGAAAGATAGGTCTCAAACGCGTGGCCTTCCGGGCCCATGCCCATCAGGCAGTTTTTCAGCGAATACCTGTAGGCTGCACCGGGCTTGTATTCCGTCAGGGACTTGAACGCGAGAGAGTAGATTTTGGAAGTCGAGACGCCGTCGCGGATTTTTTCCCCCACTGACTCGGCTATTTCAGATGCAGCGGCCCTGCCAGCCCCGGAGCGCACAAGCGCGCGCACGACCTTGCCCTTGTCAAAGGGTTCCAGGGTGCCGTCGTGCTTTTTGACTTGTATCTCTGCCACGCAAAAAGAAATGCCGCAGGAAGTTTATAATGAGCAAGGTCGGGGAGCAAGTTCCAAGAAAAAAACCGGAAAGGCATCATGCCTTGGATGCGGCTTCCTCCTCCATGTAGAACCTCTTGAAATCCTTGTTGTAGAGCTCGATTTTTTTCTTGGACGCTTCGGAATCGCTTTTGAGCAGGTTCAGGCCCTTGTCAAGCAGGTTGAGCGCGGAGTTGAGGTCGTATTCCGCCCTGGAGTGCTCGAGGACCATGGTGTTGAAAAGCAGCCGCGAATAATGGCCTTCATACTCCACGCCGCGGGTAGTGCCCTCGAGTTCCATGTCCTTCTCGCGCATTATGGAAAGCTGGGAAACCTTGCCTGCTATGCGCACCATGATTTTTTCCTTCTCGGCTGCAGTGCCGTTGAAAGGCGTGCGCTTGATGGCGTCGAGTATCTTGCTCTCGAAGTCCTTTGTTCTTTTCTGTGGCGATACGCCAGTGCTGGAACCGCCCGTGCCCTTGCTTTCATTGCCAAAAATCCTGCCTGAACTCATCATAATTACTTCCGCTGCAAAGCAGCTATGGAAATGCGGATATAATTTTTATATAATGAGCAGTTTGGGAAAAGACTGATGGAATGTCTGGCAGCTGGCGGGCGCTGGAATGCTCAAAGGGCCTTTATTATCTGTTCCCGGACATAGCCAGGCACGTCCGTTGAATGCCTTGCCTCCCACCAGTTTATCCTCGAAACAGGCGAGATGCCGCAAAACTCGAGCACTGCCTTGTCAAGCGAATAGTAGTTCGGCTTGCCAAAGAGGTAGAAGCCCTCGCTTGAGCCGCCATAGGTGCTTATGACAACCGCGCGCCTGCCAGTGAGGAATTTTTCTATTGGCATCTGCGATTCTATCAGGGGAGCGAGGAAGCCCACCCTGCAGCAGAGGTTGACTGCTGGCTGGACGTATTTGTAGAAGGATGGCGGTTTCTTGAACTTGTACGCGAACCCGGGGGTGAACACCCTGTCAAGGAATCCCTTGAGAATCGCTGGCTGCGAATACCACCAGACAGGGAGTATGAATACCAGCACGTCTGAATCCTTTATCGCCTGCTGGTAGCCAAGAACCGCTTGCTCCGGCCCTGCGCCCTTGCCCTTTCCCGACTGCCATTTGTATTCAGAAACAGGCATTACCGGGTCGAAACCTTCCGCGTAGAGGTCTATGACGCGGTACTTGGACCCCTTTGAATCCAGATGTTCCCTCACGAGCTTCAAGACTGCCGCGCTGTGGCTCGATGCATTGTCAGGATGGGCGTAGATAATCAGGTGCATGGAAACCAGCATTCCCTTGTTTTCAGGCAGGTTTATTAACCAAAGGGATTTAAAATGAATACTAAAAAAGTAATATATGTTCGCCCGCGGCGCAGGCGTGCCGCAGGGCAAGGGAATTCCAAGGGGGCAATGGGATGCAGACAATCAATGCTGACGCGTTTGGCAAGGTGCGCAAGCTCGCGGACGCTGCGCGCGCGCCGTTCCTTTCGGCAAGCCTTGTCCCGGCCATAGGCGCGGGCGCGCTCGCGTTCGGGCTTGGCAATGCCTCGCTTGCGCCTTTCGCCCTGGCATTGGCGGCTGTGGGGCTTGCCCATGTGGGCACCAACATGTCAAACGACTATTACGATTACATTTACGGCAACTACCCGCTGGAAAAGACAGGGCCTACAGGGGGCAGTTTCGCAATACAGGCAGGCGCATATGCAAAAGAGGACGTGCTAAGGATTTCAAACGCTGCGTTCATTGCGGCAGCCGCGATATTCGCATACCTCGGCCTTGCCGTCTCGCCGCTGGTGGCGGCAATCGGCTTTGCAGGCATACTTGTCGGGTTCTTCTACACTGCCCCGCCTTTCAGGCTCGGCTACAACATGCTCGGGGAGATAGCGACATTCCTTGGCATGGGGCCGCTTCTAGCAGGCGCGGTGTTCATTGCGGCTTACGGCGCGTTCAGCCCCCTTGTGCTGCCCATGTCCGCGTTCTTTGGCTTCATTGTGCTAAACGTCCTGCTTGCGGCGCAGGTGCCCGACATTGGAATAGACAAGGCTTCAGGCAAGAAGACGATAAGTTCCATGTGGGGCGCTGGCGCGCTTCAGATTGCCTATGGCATGAGCTGCCTCGCGGCGCTGGCTTCGCTTGCTGCATTTTCCGCCATGTCCGGAATGGCATACATGATGCTTGCGGCGCTGCCATACGCCTATTTCGCCCTGCCTGCGCTAAAGGGCGCAAAAAGCGGCTCCGCCAGCCCGATAATGCTCTCTGTAAACGCAGTCAATTATTCGGGGGCCGCCCTCATCGCGCTGATGATTGCGGCAAGGTTTGCCGCATGAGGGCCATACGATTCCAAAGGTGATTTCATAATGGGAAAATTCATGAAGAATGCCGACCTGGCGGACTGGGGAATGCTCGCCCTCCGCGCAGCCGTGGTGCTGTTTTTCTTCCACGGCCTGTCAAAGCTTACGAACCTGGACGGCACGAGCACGTTTTTCGCAAGCCTCGGGATACCTTTCCCGTGGATAATGGCGCTTTTCATAGCATTGCTTGAGACCCTCGGCCCGATAGCCATACTGTTCGGCATAGGGACGAGGTACTTTGCGGCACTGCTTGCAATGGACATGCTTGTGGCCATACTGCTTGCAAGGCTTGGCATGGTTCTCAAGGCAGGCCTTCCAATGGGAATCACGAAGGCGGAGCTGGAATTCACGTACATGCTCGCCACTGCCGCGATAGCCCTGATAGGCCCCGGGAAATACAGCCTTGAGGCATGGCTTGCAAAGAAGAAGTGACGCTCGCCCCCGAGGTAAGGCGGTTGCAGGCAGGAAGCAAAAGGCACCATCAATGCCTGCAACCCCTTCACATTCGCCCCCGAAAGCAGGGATGTGGGCGCCGCCGGCGCCCACACTCCTATTTTTATTTTTATTCTCCGCATATTGAGCATGCTATAGCCCCCTCGTCTAGCGGTCAAGGACACGAGGCTCTGAATGGGGCGATTTGAACCGAATTACCCTTAAGGGTTACCTCGTTACATCGGTTCGAATCCGGTGGGGGCTATTGAAAAGGCGAGTCCCTCACATGAGGATTCGAAGACTTGCACGCCGCGCGGGCAAGTAGATTCGAATCCGGTGGGGGCTATTGCTTTTTTTTAATCCCGAGCCGCAGGCAGGGCGCGTCTGCCTTTAAAATTACTAACTGGGAAAATACGGAAACATCGGGCCTGTAGTGGAATGGTTACACAGCCGGCGCTGTTGCGCCGTCGTGCCACAAACATTCGCATGTTTGCGGACGCGTCTGCCTTTAAAATTACTAACTGGGAAAATACGGAAACATCGGGCCTGTAGTGGAATGGTTAACACGTCTGCCTTACACGCAGAAGACTCGGAGTTCGATCCTCCGCGGGCCCATCTACATTTTTGCAATAGGCTGGCAAAAGTCAAAATTGAAAAAAGGAGGATAAACATCAGGGCTTGTCACCAACAACATTTTCCGCAACTGGCTCTTTCTTCTTCAATATGAGCCTTTCAAGGTTCCCTATATAGCGCAGCTGGCGCAGCTCCGACACAATCGCGCTCTTGCGGCGAAGAAGCTCAACAAAAGGCGCAAAGACCAGGAAAGCCACCACCATGTCCTTGAACTGCTCGCGGATTGACTCGCCTGAATACTTGCCAAGCTGGCGGCGCGCCTGGATGTCCGCAACTGCGCCGGATTTCCTCGCAAGGGATTCCACCTTGAACATCTGGAACATCTCGACCCAGCATCCAACCTTTACAAGGAGCTTGCTTGAGATGGAACAAAGACCCACGAGTATGTACTTTGGCCCGTTGCCGTCGGCTTGTATGCCAAAATGCCCGAGCAAGTCCTGCATTGTGCGTATGGTGGAATCAAAAACCGTGCCGGCCGCATGGAAAAAATACAAAACCGCCGCGCCAATGAGCGCGAAGTTCAATGTTTCAAGCGCAATGTCGGCAACTCCGTAGAGTTTCGCCACAAGGAAACCCCTTTTGATTTTTTTCTGGCCCTTGCTGGTCGCAGGGTTGTACTTTTCGCGGGTTTTCTCCTTCGCCTTTTTGGGCTCCTTGTACATCTTGGCAAAGAACCTCTCATTGTAAGGCATCACGTACTGCATCATCCTGCGCTCGAACATGCCATATTTGCGCCCACCCCTCTTTGGGATGGACTTGAACCTCTCCCATCCGCCAGTCTGCTGCTCATTAGGCTTGAATTTCATGATTAAACCCGCGCAATGCAGGCTTAAATTCATTTCCGGCAAGCCGATTGGAATGGCCGGGCGCTGCGCAGGATTAATTACTTTAACGTGCCAAAAATGGCAGAAGGGAGGTCATAGCAATGGCAACTGTCTCGCTGGTCTCAAAGCATGATTACGGCACCATATACTCTTTGAAGGAGAAGGGTTTCCCAAAGAATTCCTACATAATATGCTCCGGCAAGTTCAGGCGCGTCCTTTACAGGCCCCAGCTTGCGGGAAAGAAACTGCAGGACGCCATGGAAGATGCGGGCGAGGTGTTTGTCAGGGTGATTTCCCAGCTCGCCCTGAAAGGCGAGAAGCTTGGCTCCCTCGTGGAACTCGTCTATCTTTCGGGAGGGCTGTTCTATAACATCCCCACGGGGTTCAAGCGCGCCCATGGTTTTGCCATACCACAATGCTTCATCGGCATCCAGAGGGTCAGGATAGAGGGGACGGAAGGGGAGTTCTCCGCCCGCGTCGGATATGAGAATTTCGAGGCATTGCCGCAGGACGCCGTGGTCATAATAGGCGACACCATTGCAACGGGCGCAACCATGTTCAGGGGCTTGCAGTCCCTTGCGAACTCGCTTGACGAGAAGGGCATCAGGATGAAAAAGCTCGTGGTCTGCACCCTCGCAGGCTCGCCCGAAGGCGCGAGGAAGATACAGCACGCGCACGAGAAGCTTGCGGCTGCGCATCCGTGGCTTGAGACCTATTTCTTCGCAGGGGAGCAGCTCTTCACGCTCATGCCAGATGGCACAGACCTGCGCTTTTTGGAGCACGAGTCCATAATGCCCGAGGAGACGAGGAAATTCACCCTGTCCGAATATGGCGAATGGCTTGGCAGGAACATGAAGTGCGCGGTATTCGACTGGGGCACAAGGTGCAAGAACCCGAAAAAGCATTACCATGAATTCATAGAATTCACGCGCGGCATGGCAAAGGCAGCAGGCATCCCGAAAGAGGCGCGGGACAGGATAATGGAAATGGAAAAAGAGGCGGAAGCCGGCCTTGCGGAATTTGAAAAAAAGATTTAGGCGGGCGGCATTTCGAGCCTTGGCTGGGGCAAGCATATATTTAAATACCTGATTTACCATAAATTAACACAGATTAAGTATGGTATCTGCTTGATTCAATAGGCGCACGAAAATGGCAAACCCAATAACAATGAAAGGCAGGGAAATTCCAAGCCCTAAATACGCCGCCTTCCAGTCTAGGCTCGAGGCAGCCACGCCATTCGAAAAAATCTTCCTCAAGGCCCGCCACCCGATAATGAGCAGGAAGCTGTGGAAACAGGAGCAAATGGACATTGCAATCCAAAACGCTTTCGCAGGCAGGCAGAACAACCTTTACAAGGCCATGTTCGAGGACACGGCAATGCCCATGTTCCTCATCGACTCCAACACGGGCATACTGCAAGACGCCAACGAGGCCGCATCCAGGTTCTACGGCTATTCCAGGGAAGAGTTGCGCGGAATGAGCATCACCAACATCAACATGCTTGACAAGGAAACCATAGTAAACGGCATGAAGACGGCAAGGGCCAAGCAAAAGACGCATTTCGAATACCCGCACAGGCTTGCCGACGGCAGCATAAGGCGTGTGCAGATATTCTCAAGCCCCATAATGGAGGAGGCCGGCAAGGGCCTGCTCCTTTCCATAATAAACGACGTAACGGCTAAGCACGACCTGGAGATGAAGAACACCAAGATTATGCAGACTGCAATAGACGGCTTTTTGGAGCACGACCTGAAAGGCACGATAATCAACGTCAACGACGAGTTTTGCGCCAAAACAGGATATTCAAGGGAGGAGCTCATAGGCAGGAGCGTACTCAAGATAAAGGCAAACGAGAGCAAGGAAGACCTAAGGATGCGCCTGGCGGAAATAATAACCAATGGCAAGACATATTTCGAATCAGTCCACAGGAAAAAGGACGGCAGCGAATTCCACGTGGAGGTGAGCGCGAGCTTCACAGAGGAGTTCGGCGGCAGGTTCTTCTCGTTCATAAGGGACATCACGGCGCGCAAGGAAATGGAGAACATGCTCAAGGAAGCAGTGGATTCCAAGGACAGGTTCTTCAACATAATGGCCCATGACCTGAGAAGCCCTTTCCAGGGCCTGCTTGGGGCAAGCAACATACTCAAAACCGACATAGACAGCTTGAGCAGGGATGAGATAAGGACCATAGCGGGCATGCTCGAGCAGTCGGCCAACAAGACATATAACCTGCTTGAAGAACTGCTGACATGGAGCAGGCTGAATTCCGGCAGGATGCAATACTGCCCTGAAAACCTCCCGGTAAGCGCGATAGTCGATGGCAAGATAGCTCTTTTGGACCTGGTGGCGGCAGACAAGGGGATAAAAATCACAAGCAATGTTCCAGCCGGGCTTTACGCATATTTCGATGAGAACATGACATCGCAGGTGGTGCAGAACCTGCTCGGGAATGCGATAAAGTTCACAAACAAAGGCGGAAGCATAGAGGTAAGCGCCAGGGACGCGGGCAATGGATTTGTCCAGATAACCGTCGAGGACAACGGAGTGGGCATAGCCGAAGAGGACATGCCAAGGATATTCAAGCTCGGCTCCAGCTTCACTACGGAAGGCACCGACGGCGAGCCTGGCACCGGCCTCGGGCTGGTTCTTGCCAAGGGAATGATGGAAGCGCAGGGCGGCAACATCTGGGTTGAAAGCCAGCGCGGGCTCGGCTCCTCGTTCCACATAACCCTGCCGGAAGCCAGGCTAGAAAATACCGACGGAAAGGCAGTGGAAGCATAAGCGGCCAGTGCCTTCTTTACCCCTCTTATTTTTATTCAGCAATTGAGACAAAACGGAAGATGAAATGCTAAAGGAAAAACTGAAAAGCCTCATACGCGAGCGCTTTGCCGAATTCACACCGGCCCAGAAGCAGGCAATACCCCCAATCGAGAAAGGGGAGAATGTGCTTCTCATAGCGCCCACGGGGCTTGGCAAGACTGAAAGCGCGCTTTTGCCCATATTTGAAAGGCTCATAGACTACGAGGACAAGACAGGGGTGCAGGCGCTATACATAACGCCCCTGCGCGCGCTCAACCGCGACATGCTTGCAAGAATCGAGTGGTGGTGCGAGAAGCTTGGCATAACCTACGCCGTCAGGCACGGCGACACGCCGCAATACCAGAGGGCAAAGATATCCAAGAAGCCGCCGCAGATACTCATAACGACTCCCGAAAGCCTGCAGGCAATGCTTCCGACAGGCAGGATGTCCCAGGCCCTGTGCAACACGCGCCACATAGTAGTGGACGAGGTCCACGCCATTTTCTCGAACAAGCGCGGCTGCCAGCTGGCACTTGCAATGGAGAGGCTCAAGGAAAACATACGAGCCGGGCAAAATCAAGAAGAAGGAAGCCAATGGCGGCAGTCAGGCGCTGGTGTTAGAAGCCTTCAAATCATAGGCTTGTCCGCTACAGTGGGGGACGCGCAGGAGGCCGCAAACTGGCTTTTCGGCGCAAGCGGAGGCAAGGCAGTCAGGGTGGACTATCCAAGGCCAGTTGGCATAGAGATATGCGAGTGCAGGCCAAAGGCAGAGGACGCCGGGGCCGCATCAAGGCTTTTCATAGACGACAAGGCGGCCGCCCGGCTCAGGGAGATAATGGCGAGGATAAGGGATAAGAAGGTCCTGATTTTTGTCAACACGCGCCACATAGCCGAAAACCTGTCCTCGAGGCTCATCGCCTCCGGCGCAAAGGTGGCAGTGCACCACGGCTCGCTTGCAAAGGAGGCGCGGCTGAAGGCGGAGGACGATTTCCGCAAGGGCAGGCTCGACGCGCTGGTGTGCACCTCTTCCCTCGAGCTGGGGATTGACATAGGCGACGTCACGGACGTGATACAATACATGTCCCCGCGCCAGTCCGGCAGGCTGCTGCAAAGGATTGGCAGGTCCGGCCACAGGATAGGGCTTGTGCCTTCCGGCATAATACTGCCTGCGGACGAGGACGACCTGGTGGAATCCGTAGCCATAGCAAAGGCGGCAAGGGAAAATTACACTGACCCGGAGAAGATGGAATCCGGCGCACTTGACGTGGTCGCCCATGAAATTACCGGGGTTTGCATTGCAAGGGAAGGGACAGTGAAGCTGGAGGAATTGCATTCATTGTTTTCAAAGAGCCCGGCGTATGGCATCGGGATTGAAGGGCTTGCAAAGGCAGCTGACGCCCTTGCGGGCGCGCGGCTGATTTCATATTCGCCTGAAACGGGCCTCGTGGCGAAAAACGCAGGCACCAGGAACTATTACTATTCGCACCTCTCAACAATCCCGAAATCCAAGAAATACAGGATAACGAATACGGAGAGCAACAAGCAGGTGGCCATGCTCGACGAGGCGTTCGCCGCCACCCTCGAGGTGGGCGCAGGGTTCATCAGCAGGGGGATACCATGGGTGGTCACAGGCATCCACGAGGACGAGATTTTCGTGGAGCAGAGCCAGGACCTGGCGCTCTCGCCTCCGGACTGGTCGGGGGACGAATTGCCAGTAAGCTGCAAAATCGCAAGGGAAGTGGCTTCCCTGCGGGAGCAGATGGGGAAGGCGGCATGGAAAAAGGAGTCTGCGCAATTCGGAAGCATCCCGGAGCCGTATAAGATAGAAGGGCTTTTCGCAGAGGCAAAAAACATAGTCATCGAAGCACGGGCAGACACGGCAGTGATAAACACGTGCATGGGCACGAGAATCAATACCACAATTGGCAGGTGCCTTGCGATAATGCTTGGCATGAGGCACAAAAGGCAGCCTTACGTCATGTCCGACCCATACAGGATAATAATCAAGTCCCCGCGCCCCCTGAAGGCAGCGGACGTCAAGGACGCGTTCCTGGAGATTGGAAAAAACGCAGAGTGGCTGCTCTGGTCAGACTATTCGAACTGGGGGCTTTTCAGGTACAAGCTCAACCACGTGGCGCGCGCTTTCGGGGTGCTCTCAGACGACGCCACAATAGGCAAGGCAATGCTTGCCATGCTTGAGAAAAGCGCTGTCTTTGACGAGACCAAAAGGGCAGTCTCGCGCCAATACCTGGACATGGAAGGGGCGCAGGGATTTTACGCGGCAGTTTCGCGCGGCGAATTCATAGTCCACGCGCACGACACGAAATCGTTCTCGCGGATATCCGAGCTTGGCCTGATGCAGGTGCGCGCGCTGGAGCTTTTGGAGCCTGTCCAGCCGTATAGCACCATAGTGGACTCGTTTAGGAAAGGGATACTTTCGAAAATGCTGAAATTCGAGTGCACTTATTGCAAGAAGGTGTCCTATTACGAGGCCGCGAAGCTTGGCGAAAAGATAGCATGCCAACACTGCAAAAGCCCGCTTGTGGCCCTTGTGGGCGACAGCAGGGTGAGGGCGGAGAAAAAGATGTCAAAGGACGAGAGGATGCTCTCCGCAAGCCTGATAGAGGCATATGGCAAGAGGGGGGCATGGGCAATGACGGCGTTTGGCGTGGGGCCAAAGACAGCCGCGCGCGTGCTTGGGAAATTAAGGAAGGAGGACGAGCTCTTCTTTGCCGATCTGCTCGAGGCGCAAAAGCAGTTCATCAGGACGAAAAAGTACTGGAGCGCGTGAAAAATAAGTGGGAGGCGGTTATTTCTTCCTTGCCTCTTTCACCACGTAACAGTTGTCAAGAACGCGCCTCATTTCCGCCTGCGCAGATACCCAGACAGGGTGGATTTTGCACGTCTTCTTGAAAACGCACTTGCCGTCCGGCGAGCAGCATTCGTTAAGGGCAATGGGGCCGTCCATGAGCTCGACCACCTGGCCAAGCGTGGCTTCAGGCGCCTTTTTGGAAAGCCTGATGCCGCCCTTTGAGCCTCGGTTCGACTCGAGCCAGCCCGCGTGAATAAGGTCAAGGACTATGCGGGCGAGGAACTTGCGCGGCACGAGGGTCTTTTTCGATATGTCCGTAGAGGAGACGAAAGTCTCAGGCGGCGTGTTTGAAAGGAACGCGAGAATCCTGACTGCGTAATCCGCCTTTTTCGTAATAGAAAGCAAGTGAACCCCTCCACAAATTACAAACTGGATTTCTTCAATAGATTACTACTTAGGGGGTAATATATATAAAAAATATATTTAAGCCTATGTGGGGGTTTATGACCGCCAAAAGTGCATAGGGGCGGTTCGGAATCATATCCTTACAAGCCTGAAAATCATGGGGGAGAATCCGTCGAAAATAAGGAACTGCGGCGCGCGCGGGACAGGCTTTTTCAAAAGCGCGTTGAGGGCCAGCTGCGCCTGGAGCGTCCCTATTACGTTTGGGGCCGTGGCAATGACGCTCGCGCATTTCCAGCCATCGCCAGTGCAGCCCTCGGGCATTTTTGCAGGCAGGATTCTTGAAAACGCCTTTGCAAAGCCTTTTTTGGAAAACACGCTTGCCATGCCATAGGCGCCGCTTGCGGAGCCGAACACGCACGGGGCCCCTTCTTTCTCGCACGCCAGGTGGAGAGCACGGCGGGATGACGGGTTGTCAAGGCAGTCAAGCACGATATCTGCCCATGCCGCCACAATAGGCGCGTTTTTGCCCTCAATTTTGCCATGAATCGACCTGACATTGCATGACGGGTTTATGGATTTTGCAAGGATGGCGGCGGCTTTTGCCTTTTTCACGCCCATTGAGCGCAGGGACGAGAGCCTCTGCCTGTTGAGATTGCTCTCTTCTACGCTGTCGCAGTCTAGGACCAGGAGGTTTTCAAATCCGAGGCGGACAAGGGTTTCAAATGCGGCCCCGCCAAGCCCGCCAAGGCCCACTACTGCCACCCTCGCGCGCCGTATTTTTTCCTGCTGGCGCTTTGACAGGGTAGGATAATTGCGCGAGAATGATTCCCTATAGTTTGGCTGCCTTGGCATTTTACCACTTTTTTCCAATTTCCTGCATCAATGCGGCAAAAACCGCGATATAACAGGGTTATGCCGCGGAATTTGACTAATTGCCGGGAAAACATTATAACTGCCTTGGTGCCATAATCAATGCAGTTGGCAAGTAACGATTTTTTTTGGGGGTTGATTCGAATGGGAACAAAAGGCATGGAAGTCGCAGGCTCAAATGTCAAGGAAACAGTGGAGCTTCTCAATAAGGCGCTTGCAGACGAATGGCTGGCGTATTACCAGTACTGGGTCGGCGCGCTGGTTGTCAGGGGGCCGCTTAGGCCCGACGTGCAAAAAGAGCTCAAAGAGCACGCGGAAGAGGAGTTCAAGCACGCGGGGATGCTTGCGGAGAGGATTATCCAGCTTGGCGGCACGCCGATACTCAACCCCAATGATTTCATGAAAAAGACGAGCTGCGGCTATGAGGCGCCAAAAGACCCGCACGTGGAAAAGATACTCGAGCAGAACGTGAAGGGAGAGCAGTGCGCCATAGGAGTATACCAGAGCATACTGCAGAAGCTGAAGGGCTCAAGCGACGCGATAACCTACAACATGATAAGGAAAATCATGGAGGACGAGGTCGAGCACGAGCAGGACCTGCAGGACTTGCAAGACGACATAAAGATTGCAAAGGAGTGAGCCTCCCTTGCTTTTTTCTTATTTTCTTCTTTTTAATCAGCTCAAAATCCTTGCGGAATTGGGCTTAAATTTCGGCGGAATTTTAAGGCACTGCTTGACAGGTGGCAAGATGCCCGCATTTTCTCACTTCGTTCGCAAATGCGGGTGGTGGGATTTGAACCCACGTAGGCGCTTGGCCACAGGATTTCCATTGCCCTTTTTTTCCGTTAACGCTTTTTGGAGCGCATGCGACAAAAAGGGTTACTTAAGTCCCGCCCATTAGACCGGGCTCTGGTACACCCGCGAAATGATTAACCCATTCCGGCTTAAAAATAGTGGGGAGGGAAGGTCAGCTGAAGAATTTAGCGCCGCGCCTTGTGGAAAGCGTCCTTAGCAGGCCCCTTGCCGCTCTTGTGCGTCTTGACGTAGGTCTCATTGTCCTGGAGCACGTAGCCGTTGAGGTTCTCAAACGCAAGCTCGCGCGCGCGCTTTGACGGCTTGTAGCCTTGCGGAAGCGGCCTGACAAAGCCAATCACCGTATGCTCGGCATGCGGCTTGTGCACCCTCTTGATTGTTTCCGTTTCCGAGACCTCGACCTCTTTTATAAGGTCAGCGAGCACGTCTGGCGAATGGCTCTCAAGAAGCCTTACGCGGGGGAGAAGTATGTCTATGTAATCCCTGGGCTTTTTGGAGATGCCGGAAGCCTGGAGGATTTTGCCGACGGCGGAGGGTTCTGAAGGCAGGACAGGCATCTTTGCCACCTGCACTACTGGCACGACAAGGTCAAACAAGCGCATGAGCTGGACAAAGTGGAAATAATCATATAGTTCCCCGCGGCCCTGGGCAGCGAATATGTCGCGCAGGGGGGAGACTCCGGGGCCAGCAGAAAGGCCTATTTCGCCGTCGCTGCCTATGTAGGCGGTCATCAAGCCGTCAATGGAGGTGAAATTCAATTGCGACCTGGCAGAGTATTTCAGGTTGTTGACATTGAACAGTTCCGACGGCTTCACTCCGCGCTTGACAAGGGAGATGCATGCCTGCACGTCCCTGAAATGTGCGCGGGCCGAAAAGTCGGTCATGCGGTCGCCTGTAGGCTTGAACATCGTCTCGGAAAATATCCAGTCAAAGCCTGCCACGTTCAAGAGGCCGTCGCGAAACACTACGGTCTTTACTCCGTACTTCTGCATTGCGCGTATTTCGGAGAAAATCTGGCTATTGATTTCCGCGGGATTGGAGAATGCCTTGAGAAGGCCCTCCACAGCAAGCGAAGGCGCCTGGATGGAAATCAGGTCTGCGACTTCGATTGCCGCAAGCTTGGTCTGGCATGCTGCCCTGAAGAGTATGGTCTTTGGTATGAACCAGCCGCCCCTGACGTATTCAAGGTTCACGCCTGGCTTGATTTCAAGTGCCATGCGCTTCTCGAAATCCGCAATGGAGTCTATGAACTTCTGGTCTGGCATGATTTCATTGGCAAAGCAGGACGCCAGGTAGGTGGAGAGCATGTTGCTGTAGGTAGCCGGCGCGTTCAGGCCTATGGTCTCCCTTTTCGTCTCGTCTATAGCAAGCGTGAGGGCAAGGTAGGTTTTCAGGGCTTCTACCCTGTCAGCCTGCCTGTAGGCCGCGTGTATCATTTTTGCAGTCTTTACTATGTCTTCCGGGAGTGGCTCCTTTTTGCGCATGAGCGAGGCTACCTGCGGCTTGAACCTGAAGCCCTTTATGTCCTTGATATCGTGTATAGAGAGCGTGTTGAACGCCAAACCATCACCTAAAGTGGTATATTGGGGAAATGCGTGTTTTTAAGCCTTGCCACGCCCGAAAATGCCAGGCGGCGGATTCTCCACAATACTTTTATAAAGGCAGTTTTCCTAATTCATGAAGCTAATTTTGTTCTGTTAAAACAGGCAAAACCAATGAAGCAATTTATTGCGAGGTGCAAAGTTTATGGCAAAAGGATACGTGAAATTCGAGACTCCAGCCCCGGTAGTCCAGAAAGCCCTTGAGGCAGTCAAGGTAGGCAAGGATACGGGACACATCAGGAAAGGTACCAACGAGGTAACAAAGTCCATCGAGAGCGCGAAGGCGCAGCTTGTCGTAGTGGCAGGCGACGTCGACCCTGAAGAGGTAGTCATGCACATACCCATGCTCTGCTCAGAAAAGGGCATACCCTACTGCTACGTTCCAACCAAAAAGGAGCTTGGCGAGGCAGCAGGAATGGCAGTGCCGACATCGGCAGTGGCAATTGAGAAGGCCGGCAATTCGGCTGAAATGATAAGGGACATCGCAGAGGCGCTCCACATGCCGCTTGCGGGCCAGAAGCCCAAGGCGGAGCCAAAGAGGGAAGAGGCAAAGCCCAAGAAGGAAGAGGCGGCCAAGCCCGCAGAGGCTAAGAAGGAGGAGAAGGCCGAAGGCGAGGCGAAGAAGGAGGCCAAGCCGAAGAAGCCGCGCGCCCCGAAAAAGAAAAAGGAGGAGGCAGCGGCTCCAAGCGCTTAAGCGCCGGGTTCGCCCATCTAGGTGATTTTAATGGCAGATAACGACGGAATACCCGTAGAGGTCGTGGAAGTTCGCGCCAAGACAGGCATACATGGCGAGGCTTACCAAATCATGTGCAAGGTGCTCGACGGCCACGACAAGGGAAGGGTAATAAGGCGCAATATCAAGGGCCCGGTGAAAAAGGGGGACATACTGTTGCTTTTGGACACCGAGCGCGAGGCAAAGGAAATACGCGCCAAATAGGGTGGCTTACATGAGATGTTCGTTTTCAAACGAGGAAATACCGAAAGGCACAGGCGTGATTTACGTCCGGAAAGACGGCACGGTGCTCTACTTCAAGAACCAGAAGGCCAAAAAGAACATGCTCGGCCTTGGCAGGGTTGGAAAGAAGGTCAAGTGGACCTCCTACACCAAGGAAGAGCGCGGCAGGACGGTCAAGAAGTCAGCAAAGCCGTCCGCTGCACAGGCAAAGCCGGCCGCCAAGCCAGAGGCGAAGCCTCCTGAAAAGAAGGCGGAGCCCAAGCAGGCTGCAAAGCCGGCGCCGGCCCCAGAGAAAAAGGCATGAGGCCTTTTTCCCCATTTTCTTTTCCCAATTTTTCTTTTTTTCAGTTTCACAGGCCAGTCAGGACATAACGACTCGTGGTGGTTTGGATGATAGAGCGCACTTTCATAATACTCAAGCCCGACTGCATGGAAAAAAACATGGCAGGCAAGGTGCTGGACAGGCTTTTCACAAAAGGCCTCAAGCCGGTCGCGATGAAGCTTGTAAGGCTCAACGACCAGATACTCACGGAGCACTACGCGCACCTGAAGGACAAGCCATTCTTCCCGGGGATACTCAAGTTCATGTCCCGCTCGCCTGTAATCATGGCAGTGCTTGAGGGCGAGGACGCGGTGAACGTTGTCAGGCTGCTTTGCGGCCCGACAAATTCCACGCAGGCGCCCGCAGGCACTATCAGGGGCGACCTGGGCAAGGACGTGCAGGAGAACATAATCCACGCAAGCGACAGCAAGGAGACCGCTGCCGCGGAGATTGCAAGGTTCTTCAAGAAAGAGGAGCTTTGCTAAGAATGAAAACTGCCCTGCCCGGGCTTATGGGCAGAAGCAGGCTATTGGCGGTAATGCAACATGATACTCCCAAGGCACGAGATAGAGGAAAAAGGCATAGTGTCCGAATTCATAGGCGAGTCGCAGTTCCAGCCCTGCGGGGTCGACCTCACGCTCAAGGAAGTCCAAAAAATAGAAGGGCAGGGCTCGATAGACTTTGACAACAGCGAGAGGGTAATACCAAAGGGCGCGCCGATACTTTTCGAGCACTCGTGGGTGTCCCTCGCGCCCGGCACGTACAAGGTCATATTCAACGAATACGTGAAGATACCCTCGGACGCGGCGGGCTTCGCATACCCGCGCTCGTCGCTCACCCGCTCGGGCGCCATGCTCGGGCTTGCGGTGTGGGACCCGGGCTACCAGGGAAGGAGCGAGGCATTGCTCATAGTGGCAAATCCGGCGGGCCTGCGGCTGAAAAAAAACGCCAAGATAGCGCAGATAACGTTTGCGAAACTCTCAAGCCCTGCAAAGACCCTCTACAGCGGGATTTACCAGGGCGAGAACGCCGAAAAGAAACAGTAAGGAAGCAAGCGGGTATTCCGGCGAAACCGGGCATGCCGGCAAGTTTCAGGATAATGTGTGTGGTAAAAATGGCAGTCAGGCAACCCATAGTAGTCGTCATGGGCCACGTGGACCATGGCAAGACGAGCCTTCTTGACAGGATACGCTCCACAAGCGTGCAGAAAAGGGAGGCAGGCGCCATCACCCAGCACATAGGGGCAAGCGAGATTCCGGCAAGCGACATAGAGGCTGCATGTTCCGGCATGCTTGAGAAGCTGAAGATAAAACTCACGATTCCGGGGCTGCTTTTCATAGACACCCCGGGGCACGAGGCTTTCACGTCCCTAAGGCACAGGGGCGGGAGCATCGCGGACATCGCAATACTCGTGATAGACATAGCGCAGGGGTTCCAGCCCCAGACAGTTGAGAGCATCAAGATACTCAAGCAGTTCAAGACGCCCTTCCTCGTGGCCGCGACCAAGGTCGACCTGATAGAGGGATGGCGCGCAAGCGGCAGGCAGCAGTTCTCGGAAGCACTTGGCGCGCAGCCCGAGCACGTGCAGGCGCGCGTGGACGAGGCGATATACGGCCTTGTGGGCAAGTTCTACGAGCACGGGTTCCAGGCGGAAAGATACGACAGGGTCGCGGATTTCACAAAGCAGATTACGATAGTGCCGGTTTCGGCAAAGACAGGCGAGGGTTTTGCGGACCTTCTCCTCTACCTCGCGGGGCTGTCCCAGAGATTCCTGGAAGGCCAGCTCAAATACGAGGTTGTCGGGCCGGGCAAGGGGACTATACTCGAGGTAAAGGAGGAGCAGGGGCTTGGCACCACCGTGGACATGATACTTTACGACGGGACCATCAGGAAAAACGACAGGATACTTTTCGGCAGCGTCAATGGTGCCGTCACAAGCAAGGTCAGGGCCATACTAAAGCCCAACCTGCCCGGGAAAATCAGGGCCGGCGAGGACAAGTTCCAGTATTTCGACGAGGCCAACGCCGCAGCGGGGATAAAGATTTTCGCCCCTGGCTTGGAAGGCGCGATTGCGGGCGCCCCGCTCGTGGTAGCCGCGGGAGACGCGGATGCGCAGAAGGCAGAGATAGAGTCGCAGGTGCAAGGCATATTGTCAGGCACTGAATCGCGCGGAGTCATAGTCAAGACCGACACGCTGGGGTCCGCGGAGGCCATCACCAGGATGCTTGGCGACGCGGGCATACCGGTCAAAAGCACGCGGATAGGCAAGGTTACCAAAAAGGACATAATAGACGCGGCGTCGGTGGCGGCGGCGGACAAATACCTCGGCGCAGTCCTCGCGTTCAGCGTGCCAATTACAGACGACGCGCAGGAAGAGTCGGAAAAGACGAAAATCCCGCTATTCCAGTCGAAGGTCATATACGAGCTGCTGGACAATTACAAGAAATGGGTCGAGGAGCAAAAACGCTCGGATTCGGAAAACATGCTTTGCACGCTCCCATACCCGGCAAAAATCAAGGTGCTGCCGGGCTGCTGCTTCAGGATGAAAAGGCCGGCGGTCTTCGGCGCGCAGGTAATCGCCGGCACGCTCAAGCCCGAGACAATGCTCATGACAAAGGCGGGCGTGCAGATAGGCAAGGTCAAGACAATCCAGGTCGAGAAAAAATCCGTCGAGAGCGCGGCCATAGGCGACCAGGTTGCCATATCCATTGACGACGCGGTGGTCGGCAAGGACTTTTCGGAAGGCGACATACTCTATTCCTACATTGACAAGAGGTCATATGACGCGCTTCTGGAGCACTGCCTGGACAAGCTAAGCCCGGACGACATGGAGCTTATGAAAGAGATACTCTCCATGACATACACGCAGGTAATCTAGTTTTTCCAGTCGGGCAGGGCAAGTGCAAGGATTAATACTTGCTGGTGCATGAAAATTGCTGGTAATGAAAATGAGACAGATGACAAGCCTCGAATACATGCGCATAGTTTCCGAGCTTGGGCCTTTGTGCGGGCAGAGGCTTGACAAGTTCGTGGATTATGGCGGCAAGTCTTTCAGGCTAAGGATTGGCAAGGCCGACATAGCCATTGACGCGCCATTGCGCATCAACCTGACAAAATACATAAGGGATTCGCCGCAGACGCCTACCGACCTCGCGTTTTCCGTCAGGAAAAGGATTGCCAACGCCAGGCTCGAGTCGGTGTTCCAGCACGAGGCAGACAGGGTGGTGGCGTTCCTGTTTTCAAAGGATGGCGAGGAATTCACGCTCGTTTTCGAGATGTTCTCTACCGGCAACTGCGTGCTTTTGGACAAGGATTCAGTTTGCATGGCGGCTGCGGAATACAATGAATGGAAGGACAGGGAAATCAGGCTGAAAAAGCCGTACAAGTTCCCCGCGCCGCAGGTGCCAAGGGAAGGCATGTTCGGCGTGGAGGCAGTGATAAGCGGCAAGTACGTATCCGCCTGCCTCTCAAGGCTCCCGATTGGCACAATCTACACAAACGAGGCGCTCTGCCGGCTCGGGATTGGCCAGAAGGCGAAAGGCACAGACCTCACGCCCGGGCAGGCAGCGGAAATCGGCAAGGAACTGCGCGGCATGGCAGAAAGCCAAAAACCCGTGCTCTACACGGGCCCGGATGGAAAACCCGAGGAATTCGCGCTCACGGAACTTTCAGGCATGGAGGGGCTTGCAAAAAAGGAAATGCCAAGCCTGTCCGAATGCGCGGACGAGTATTACAATGCCAACCCGGCGGCGGTGCCCAAGGAGGATTCCGGGCAGGGCAAGGAAATGGCGCGGCTTGCCGAAATGGAGGCAAGGCAGCAGGAGCACATGGCCGCGCTTGAAGCCCAAGCCAAATCCTCCGGCGATGCAGGAAAGGCGATACTTGCCAACCTGGCCCTCGTTGAAGCCGCCATTGAATACGCGAAAAAAGGCCATGTTGCCGACAGGGAAATGACAGGGAAGGCAATGGCGCTTGAAAAGGCAGGCAAGCTAAGGATAGACAGGAAAACCGGCAGGCTTGAGATGGAGCTTGATTGAAAATAAGCGCGGCGAATAAATAAAAGGAAAAAAAGCGGTTTCCCGGATTTTGGAAATATTAAAGGAGGGCGTCCTTCTCATTGACCAGGTATTCCTTGAGAAGCTTTTCCGCCTTCTTCGTCTTGTCGACCTGCACCGAATAGAGCGCGAAGTTCTTGCCCCTTGAGACCATGTTGACGAGCTTTATCGAGACGCCCTTGGTCGAGAGCAGCTTTGCAAGCTTTGAAAGCTCGCCGGGCTTGTCAGGGATTTTCAGGAGAAGGACGTCGTTTGTGAGGACGTTGTAGCTGTTGTTGTGCAGGATTTCCCGCGCCTTCTTGTCGTCGCTGACAAAAAGCTGGACAACCGCCTGCGTGCCAACGAGGCCCACGTTCAGTATGTCTATGTTGACTTTGGCCTTGCCAAGGAGATAAGACATGTCCGCAAGAAGGCCTACCCTGTCAGGGGCTATAACAATCAATTGTTTCATTTCAACCTACCCGCAGGGAATATGCATGCTATGAATTAAAGCTTTTTGTAACGTTTTTTGGAAAAAGCCTGGCTTGCAAGGGCGCGGCCGTGGCTCATTCCATGAGGAAAAGCATCAGGACGGGCACTCCCGAAACCATCTTTACGTCGGATTTGGAGGCGATGCCCTGGGATATGGCGCACCCCACCGCCTTTTCGCCTATGAGGTTGGCGCTGGTGCAGGACTCCAGGCCTGAAACGACGTCGTGCACGTCCGCCTCCCCGCCCTTGTAGAAGGACGAGAACTTGGCAATGTCAATTAGCATCTTGCCTTCGGAAAGCTTCCTGCCTATGTGCTCCTTGTCGCACGCGGCAAGTATTCTTTCTCCGCCTATGTCATGGATTTTCATGTACATGGAATTGAGTGGGAATGGAAAGCTAATTAAGCTGACCCCGCAGCCTGCCAGCCATGGCGCGCGCGGCAAAATGAATATATAGAGGTTAGCCCAAAATATGAACGTGGCAAGGGCAAAAAGATCCAAGGCGACCATCAGGCATTCTGCCAAAAAACGCATGAGTCCGGGCAAAAAAAGGGCAAGCCCCAGCCTTAAGAGGAAGAAAGCCACGCTGAAAATGTCCAAGCCGCGCGCCAAAATGCCAAAGATGCGCAAGGCGAAAAAGGCGGCCGGGCGCAAGGCCCTGCCGGGGCGGGCAAAGGCTAAAACCGCAAAGCCGGCGCCTTCGCATGGGCCGAAAGCGCGGGAAAACAGGGAGCAAAAAAACGAGTTTTGGAAGGTCAATGCCCTCATAACCGCGGAGATAGAAAAAATAGGGGCAGGCATAGCAAGAAGGGAGGCCATAGAGATAACTGGCTCGCAAAGGCCCAAAAGGCCCACCGGCGCCGCAAAGAGCATGGTAAGGAACAAGGTGGGCTTTGAACTCAAGATTCTTGAGACGGAGATAAAATCGGGCAGGATGAAGGTGCCGCAGCCAAAGGAAGAAGACGATTTAGAAGGCGAAGAAGAAATGGATGCCTGAACAGCGCAACTATGCGCCCAGTTGGCAGGCATGGGAAATTCCCGCCTGTATCCGCATCCATTGATTTCCACGCATCCTGCGCTTGCGCCCCGGATTCAGACGAATTTTACTCCGCAGGACGGGCAGGACATCATGAAATAATCCGCCACATAGCCGCAGCGCGGGCATTTGTAGCTTGACTTGCCAGAAGACTGCGCGGAGCGGAAACTCGTGCCGCATTTCTCGCATTTTTCCGCGTTCCACTGGTTCGTGGTGCCGCACTTGGGGCATTTTATCCTGAACATGCTTGACAGGTGCACGCCGCAGTTGGGGCACCTTTCCATGCCGGAATCTATTTTGGCCTTGCAGTTCTGGCATTCAAGCGTGACGCCGGAGCCGACCCCGCTTTTCGAGCCGCCCGAGCCCACGACGCCTTTTAGCAAATCCAACAGGCCCATGAAATCACTTTACAAGTATGCCCTGCCTCGAAATGGAAACCGGGAATGCCTGGAACCCGAGCGACTCCGCAATGGCACTGACGCCCCTTGCGCCCGCCTTTTTGGCAAGGATTACAAGCGAGCCGCCCTTGCCGCCCGCGCCTGTGAGCTTGCCGCCCCAGGCGTGCCCCGCGCCCACGCATTCGCTTATGAAAGAGTCTATTTCCGGGGTTGAAACCGCGTGCCTTGACAAAAGCGCGTGGTTTTCAAGCAGCAGGCTGCCAAGCGCCGATGGGGAAGGCTTGGGCCTTGAGAATTCGGCGAGCAGGAATTTGAGGACTGGCTCGAAATCTTCAATTACCGCGGCGCGCTCTTCCGGGCTGCACTCAAAAGGCTTTTTTTCCATGCCAAAGGACTCCGCGAACTTTTCAATCTGTTCCTTCGTAGTGCATTTTTCAGTGGTGAAAGTGTCCACAAGCACCAGGGCCGAATCCGCAGGCATGTTGACGGAAGCCCTCTTGAAGCTGAATTTTTCCGGCTCAAAGGATTTCCTGAATACAATAGGGCTGCCTATCGTGACCGTCCGCGCGTCGACCCCGCTTGCGGAGCCGCCATGCGCCACAAGGTCGGCGGCATGCGCGCAGGCGAACAGGCTGCCCGGGGAGAGCGGCATGCCAAGCAGCCTCAAGGTCGCCGCGGCCATTGCCGCAGCCACTGATGAGGAATTGCCTATGCCCTTTGGATTGGAGGTAATAGGGATGTCTGCTTCAATGCCTGAAATGGGCTTTTTTGCAATGCCGCACAGGGCGTCATATGTGCCTTTGAGGAAAAGCGCGCGTGGGTCGACCTCGTCCACAGGTAGCGACAGGTCGGCCTCGCCCCAGTCGCGCCTTACAATGAAGCCTGCGGATTCGGACAGGCTGACAGTCGCGCTGTTGCGCAGCTCGATTGGGACTGAAAGCGACTGGGAGCCCCAGACTGCGTAATGCTCGCCTGAAAGTATCAGCTTGCAAGGGGCGGACGCGAAAACAGGGGATTTGACCATTATAGTACCAGCGCCGGAATTGGGTTTGTTGAACATGAAAATGGCTGTCAGCAGCCCGCATTATAGCAGAAATCCGAGCATGCGATTGCGTTGGGCACGCAGACTTTCCAGTTGCTGCAGCCATAAGGGGCGCAATCGCAGCAGCGGGTGCCCGAAGAGCACGTGCTGCCTCCGCAGCTGCCGCCTGTGCCTCCTCCGCCGCTGCCTGAACATGTTACTGCAGAGCCATAAAGCGTGCTTATCACGGAAGGAGCCACTGCAACTATTAGTATGCTTATCACGGAGCCTGTCAAAAGGGCGGTTGCCCAGACATTGGCCCTTGCGCGGGTTTCAGCGCCCATGAGCTGCCCGGCGCCGTATATAAGCCCCCCTGCGACAATGCCAAGCATAGCAACAATAGGCAGGATTCCCATCAGGTCCGAACAAAGCCTGCCAAGCGCATTGCCAAGCCCGCCTGAGGAGCCCGAATATTGCGCGAATGGAACTGAAAACAGCATTAACGCCGAAAATGCCGTAATTGCTATAAGTCCCGCTTTGCGCATTTGATCCACACCCTCCGGAAATACCGATGGATTGATTGGAAAGCGGTTGTTTATAATTATTTTTCAACGAAAAGAGAGCCTGTATCGCCATGGCAAAACGGCAAATGCTAAAATGTGCGGCCGGATTGGGAAAATCAAGTTGCTGCATAATAATACCGACAATCAACGAGGAGGGGACGATAGGCGCGGTGCTCGACGGCCTCGGCGCAGGAAAAAACGCCATAGTGGTGGACGGCGGCTCCGGCGACAGGACAAGGGACATCGCATCCGGGCGGGGCGCGCGCGTGATAGTGGAGGCAAGGCGCGGCAATGGCGCGGCTTTCAGAAAGGGCTTTTCAGAATCCCGCTCGAAATACGTAGCCTCGATAGACGGCGACGGCACATACCCTGCAGGAGCATTGAGGGAATGCCTTGGGATAATTGAAAGGGAAGGGGCTGACGCGGTCTTTGGGGACAGGCTGTCAAAAAAAGGCAATTACATCAGGCCCGCCAGGCGCGCGGGAAACATTGCCATGACTTTTTTCATAAACGCGCTTTTTGGCACCAGAATCGCTGACACGCAGTCCGGCCTGTGCGTTTTCAGGCGCTCAAGCCTGGCCCGAAACATGCCGAAATCTGACGGGATGTCCCACTGCCAGGAAATGAAAATCAGGCTCGCCTGCTCGGGCCATAAGTGCATAAGCCACCCGATAGCATATGCGGACAGGCAAAAGGGCAGCAAGTTCAGGTTCTTCAAGGACGGATTCGCGCTCGGGATTGGCGCAGTGAAATTGAGGATAGGGTTGCTATGAGAAAGCGCGCAGGGCCCGGCAAGGCGGGCGGAAGGGAAGCAGCGCTAGCAAACATGCTGTTATTGTACCTGATAGTGCTCGCAGGCGCCCTGTTCCTGAAAAACTTCATTGACGGCGCAGGCGCATACCTGCCTGGAAGCGGGCACGACATGCTCTGGGAAAAATACGACTGGCCCGACACGGCATACATGGCGAGGCTCGTGTCGCAGGGCATGGCATTCTCGCAGGACCCCTCGTTCTCATCGTCCGCGCCCATGATAGGCTATTTCCCGCCGGTTTTTCCCGCAGTCGCAGCTCTAATCTACAAATTCACAGGCGACTATTCCGCGACTTTCACCCTCTTGTCGGCCATGATATGGCTTGCGGCAGTATGGCTAATCGCAAAGGACTGGGAAGGCTGGGAAATGAAGATAGCGGTCATAGTAATAGTATTTTTCCTGACAGCGTACATAGAATGGCCGCCCGTGCTAAACAGGCTTCGCGAGATTTTCGCGGTCCTGATAATGGCGCTGATGTTCAAGAATCCGCTGAACCTCCAGAGGTGGAAGAATTTCCTGATTTTTGGCGCCCTTGCCACGCTTGCCCAGCCGGTTGTTGCCCTGCTTGCGATAGGAGGCTACTTTTTTTTCGACGCGCAGACTGGAAAGATAAGGATAGAGAGGAAGATGGCGCTGTGCCTAGCAGTGCTTGCAGGATTCTTCATAATAACGTATTACGGCCACGCGCTCGCCCTCCTTTCAAACGAAAAGCCGCAAAACTACATTGGCTGCGCATACACGATGCCGGCATACAATTCCCAGGATTACATGAGGCTCTCATTTTTCTATGCGATAGCGTCTGTGTTCTTTCTCGCGTTCCTGCCTACAAGGGAGCTTAAAATAGCCTATGGCGTGCTCGTGGTTGCAAGCATAGCGCTATTGGCAGCTCAAAATTTCCCGCAGACATACCTCGCGATCACTAGCCCGATTGCGTCTGACATGTGCTACCAGACAATACCTTTCCTGGCCTTTTTCGCACTGTTCCCCGACAGGGCGCGGCCCGGGGGAAAGAGGCTCGCACTTGCAAGAATCCTGCTTTTGGCTGCCCTTCTCGCCCAGTCGATGCAAAGCTATTCGTTCAAGAACAGTTCGGGCTATGGGGTCCTTGACAAGCCGGAAACGCTCTTTGCGCCAAATTCAACCGCCATAGCGGCACGCTATTACCTATGGGACAACGCCATGCAGCCATACCTGATACATTTCGATTTCAGGCTCATGTCAGAGCTCGCGCTAAAAAACGCCCCGGTGAGATTCGCATATTCGCCAGTCCAGCAGTTCTATGACCCAAACGGATATGCGCCGGATTTGCAGGGAATCATAATGTCATTTGCCAAAAAGGACATGGAGGAGTGCAGCCTGCATGCCGAAAACTTGCATGGCAGGGGCATAGACTACGCAAGCTTCGAGATAATACTTGACAGGTCATGGCAGCCTGAAAGCGACAGGACAGACAGCTGGGGCTACCGGACAGCTCTTGAAATGGAAAACATGAGCATGATAAGCCAGTGCGGCATGGAGCCAGTGCTGTTGGAAATGGGGAACAGGCGCCAGAACTACTTCATTTACAGGCTCGAAAAATAGGAAAAAGAGTAAAAACAGGAAAGGGGGCTTGCCTACTTCTTTGCCTCTTTTTTCAGGCACATGAACCAGTCAAGGCAATACCTGCCCTCTTCCTTTGACTCGAGCCGGGCGTTTGCCGCGCCTGAAGTGTCGGGCGGGGGGATTATGACATCGTCGCCCGGCTGCCAGTTCGCAGGCGTCGCGACGTCGTCCTTGTCGGATTTCTGCATTGCCACCACTAGGCGCATGATTTCGCCCACGTTCCTGCCGTTTGAGAGCGGGTAGTAGAGTATTGCCCTGACCTTTGCCTTGGGGTCTATTATGAAGACCGCCCGGACCGCCTGGGTGGTCGAGGCGTTTGGCTGTATCATGCCGTATTTTTTAGCCACGTCCATGCGCAGGTCCTCTATTACCGGGAACTTGACGTCGACGCCCTTCATTCCCTTGAACTCTATCTTCTCCTTTATCGCCCTAAGCCACGCGATGTGGGCGTAGAGGCTGTCTATTGAAAGGCCAATGAGTTCTGTGTTGACTTTCCTGAACTCCTTGTGCATGGACGCGAAGGCCATGAATTCGCTGGTGCATACCGGGGTGAAGTCCGCGGGGTGGCTGAAAAGCACCACCCATTTGCCCTTGTAGGCTGAAGGGAAGCGCACCTCCCCCATAGTAGTGTTCGCAGTGAAAGCGGGCGCCAGGTCGCCGATAAGGGGCATCCTCGGGATGTCGGCCTGTTCGTTTTTGGTGTTCTCGTCCATTCCACATACCTCCTATAAGCATTGAAACCCGCAAGCCTTGCGGCTGCATGGAAAACATGTGCCGGGCGAAGCCGGCGCGCGAACCCGCGCTGGAAACAAAACTGCTTGAACGGCAAAAGTAGGGAACAGGATAATAGCCCCGCTCATTCCATTGTGAGGCCTTTCCTGTCAATGACTATGAAGTCGGACGAGGCGAGCACGGAGTCGTAGGGCACGACAATGAGGCCGTCTTCCTTCCTCATTTTCCTGACCATGTCGTTGTCAGGGTTGGGCTCTACAAGGATTGACTCGAGCTTGCCCGTGACCTCGTTTACAGTAAGGTCGATGAGCTTGCCGATGTAGTCCCCGCCGTTTGTCACTATGTTTCTGCCTGCCATCTGCTTTGCAAGAACGAATTTGCCCATGAACACCACCAAGTTTGAGTTGATATCTATTTTCTGGCTCCTATTTAAATACCTTTTGGGAAACCTATGAATAGGGTGCGATGGCTCTTGGACGACTTTGCGCATTTGCTTGTTGGATATTCGGCGTGGAGGATTGCGCGGCTTGCCGGGCTTGGGGAAGGCAAATGGGCGTGCCTGGCAGCGGCACTTGCAGGCTCGGTCATGCCAGACCTGCTCTGGCCATGGGGCGTGTTCTCATACGTTTCAACCCATGCGATAACGTATTACGCCATCTTCGCCCTTCCGTTCCTTTTATGGGGAAAAAGCAGGGCGCCTGCCGCCCTGTTCATTGCGGCGGTGGCATTGCACATAGCGATAGACATACCCATGCATGCCGGCACGTACGCGCCATTTGCCCCAATAAGCGATTGGAAGGTGACCGGCTTTTTCAATTACTGGAGCGACTGGGGCTACGTTGCGGCTTACTGGATTGGCGCGCTGGCCCTTGCAGGCGCCACGTTCCTCGCCGAGTGGAAAAAAACCGGCGGCATGACACTTGGCTGCGATGCCCCTGTCAAAAAAAAGCAATGAACGCACATGCAGGCAGGACAATCTAGCATGGGTTTATATTGGAACGTTGCCAAATAAGTGACAACATGGTGACCTGATGTCCACGTACGTTGAAATAATCACATCCCCGAACTGCCCGCACTCCCCAAAAGCCACAAGAAGGCTCCAATCCATACTCGGCAAGATGGGGAATGTCCATTTCGTGGAGATTTCGATGATTACCGAGCAGGGCCAGATGATTGCCGAAAGCTACGGGGTCGAGGCGACACCCGCCATAATAATAAACGGCTCAATGGCTTATGTAGGCGTGCCGACAACATCAGAGGTGCGCGGCATGATAAAGGACGCTGTGCGCGACCAGCGCGAGAAAATGAGCTACTTCTTCTGAAAAACAGGGGATAAAAATGCAATCGCCTAGCCCCGGCCAGACCCGATAAGCCTGAATATTTCGCCCCTGCCGCAGGCAGGGCCGATTATGTGGGTTTTTATCTCCGCAAGCCTGCCGGCCTCGGCGTCCACCGCGTTGTCCCCGAAAAATACAGCCTCGCGGGGCGAGACGCCCAGGCTTTCACACGCAGCAAGCATCATTTCAGGGGATGGCTTTGGCTCGTGCGAGTCAGCTGTGTGTATGGCGGAGAAATAGCCGAGCATGCCGAAATGGTTCAAAAGCGCATAGGCGCTCTGGCGCCTGTTCGTCACCGCGGCAACAAGAAAGTCCGCGGAAATATCCGGCACTGATTCAAGAGCCGCCGTGGGCCTGAACTCCAAAAACGTGTACGGCACGTTCTTAGCCACCTGCGCGACCATGGCGTCGCGCATTTCGGGCGTGCTTTCAGGCGCGAGCATCTCAAAGAGCCTGTGCGTGGTGTTCCCAAGCATGGCCTCCTTTATGCGCGGGAGAGGAACGTCATAGCCGAACCCTTCTAGTATGGCCTTGTAATTGGCCATGTTTGCGGCCTCGGAGTCCACAAGCACGCCGTCTATGTCGAAAAGCACTGCCTTGAACCTGGTTTCCATGCACATTTTGCCCTTGGAAACGTATTAAATCTACGCAAAGCAATAGAAGGGCGGGCAAATGCCCGGATGAAACAGGCAAGTGGTAGGATGGGACTCGAGATTACTATAGACAGGAAGGCCGGGATTGCGTATTCAGCCCAGCCGCAGGCTGTGACAGCGTGCTCGAAGGGCTTTTTCGGCGAGATTTCAAGGGGGACCGTGTTCCTCGCGCCCGAAGAGGCGCTATACCTGTGCGAGGCGAGGAATGCGCTGCCCCTGGCAAAGGACGGCAGGAAGCTTGGCATGGAAGACGTGGTTTCGGCTTTCAGCTCAAAAAGGCTCATACCAAGGTATTACGCTTACAAGGACTGGAAGGACAGGGGGCTTGTGGCGCGCGACCCAATGGAAATGTCGCCCCCTTACAAATCCGAGGGTTCCGCCAGGCAATACGCAAGGGGCAAGTTCAGGCCAGGCAGGCTCAAGCTCTCCGGTCATTTCCTGCCAGGCAGCCTGACAACTGTCTGCGGGGATGGCAAGGACGGCATGGCCGCATACGGCAGGCACTGGCTTGGCCAGTACGGGACATACAAGGCCCACACGCGCGGCAAGCTCCTCAAGCTCGACATTTTCGAGACAGTGTTCCTTGCTAAAAAGAAGATGCTCAAGATTGCGAACTCCACGGCCGCAAAGGCGCGCAGGGCTGCTCTCGGGGCGCACCCTGACTTCGACAGGCTATACGAGGTGTTCGAGGAGTGGCGGCAAAGCGGCTACGTTGTCAAGACGGGCTTCAAGTTCGGCACGCATTTCAGGCTCTACTTCCCAGGCGCGAGCCCGGTATCGGAAAACGGCGCATGGGTGCACTCGAAGCACGTCATACAGGTGTTCCCGCGCGATTGCAGGATGCTCGTGTCCGAATGGGCGCGGGCAATCAGGCTTGCGCACTCTGTCAACAAGACATTCATACTTGCCATACCCGGCAAGAAGGCAAGGCGCAAGAAAAGCCTTTTCACGCCGGACTTCCTGCTCTACCACAGGGCCGGGCCAGCGGCGCAAAACCCGAAGACAAGCGAGCCGAAATACCTCATGATGGCAATTTCCGAGGAGGAGAAAATAGGCGGCGAGCTGCTCTCCGAAGCGCTTGACACGTGCAGGAGGGCCGGGCTAGGGCTTGCCATAGCCATTGTCGACAGGGAAACTTCAGTAACATACTACTTTGTCAAGAGGGTTTCCCTGCCGAAAAGCAGGTTTGAATACTACGAGATAGAATGGGGCCAGCCATGAGAAGGCAGGCGGGTTATCCTTTCAGGCGCGCTATGGCCTCCTCGGAAGGGACCACTTTAGCCTTATAGGCCATCTTGACGTATTCGAGCCCTGACCTGTAATCCTCTTCCGTGAACGACTCGACCGCGTCCCCAATCACGGTTATATCATAGCCGCGGAAAAACGCGTCGGCGGACGTGTGGCGCACGCATATGTGCGCGTGCAGGCCGCATAGAACTACCTCTTCTACGCCCATGCCCCTTAGAATGCCGTCAAGGTCTGTCCCGAAAAAGCCGCTGTAATTCCTCTTTGGGACAATGTAGTCGCCCTTCTTGGGCTCAAGCTCCGGAATCACCTGCGCGCCGCTGCTGCCAGCTATCGCATGTGGCCCCCAGACGGAAAACTCATGGTCGAGGCCCTCTATGTGGGCGTCGTTCGAGTATATCACAGGCACGCCGACTTCCCGCGCCGCGGCTATGACTTTTTGTATGTTCGGGATTATCTTTTGCGCCCTGGGGCACTTCAGGCTGCCAGTGACAAAGTCGTTTAACATGTCAAGGACTATGACTGCTTTTCCCATGGAAACCACCCTAAGCCGCGGACAGGAAGCTTGGCGCGTGCAAAAACAGGCAAATCCAAAACAGGGCATCCGCGCTGATAACCAACCTTTGAACAACAAAATATATAAGGGAGAATAAACAAATCCGGGTCATACCAGTGCCTTTCAAAGATAAAATGTTGGTGGAACCATGAATGCCGAAAAAAGCCTGATGCTCTGCGCAGTATTCCTTCTCGTCCTTGCAGGGACAGCGTCGCCGTTCCTTCTCTACGGGACAATAAAAAACGAGCAGGACACGAGGCTGACAGGCACGTTCGTCGAGCTTCTCCAGTCAGGCACAGTCATATCCACCGCCACGGCCGCAAGCGAGGGCAAGTATTCGTTCAACGTCACCACGCCGGGCACGTACATACTCAGGTTCACGAGGGACGGCTATCCGCAGACGATAGCCGTGGTAAACGTCAGCTCGGACTCGCAAAGGGACGTGGTCATGTGGGCGACAAGCCTCGCATCCATGTACGGGCAGGTGGCATACGCAGACGGGATGCCTGCAAACGAGCTTTTCGGCGAGAAGGTCAGGCTCCAGAAAAACGGCGTTTTCGTAGTGGGGCTCGAGGGGAAGATAATCGGCCCTTCCGGCTCGTATGCAATCACGAGCATAGAGCCCGGCACCTACACAGTGGTCCTCTCAAGCGACGCGCTCGACTACGAGAAAAAGACAATCACGCTAACGGCAAGCAAGGCTGAACAGGTCAATATCATAGTCTCAAAGAAATCCACGGCGCAAAACAACACGGATGGGCAGAACCAGACAAAGGAAGCGTTCACCATCGTGGCGCCAGGCACGGCCATAGAGGGCAGCCAGGTCAAGGTGGTGCTATTCTCGACCACTACAGGCGCTGTCAGCGGCGCGGTGCTGCTTGTCAAGGGCCCGGGCATTGACACGAGCCTCGACCCCACAGACGCCAACGGCGAGACGCATTTCACCCCTGCGCAGGCGGGGACATATACCATAGTATACGGCGGCTACTCAATCCCGATAAGCGTGTCCATGCAGGCCTCAAACCAGACGCAGGAGCCAGAACCCCAGCAAAACTCCACAGTAACGCTGCCGCCTATAACCCCGCCAAAGACAGTGCAGGAGCAGGCCATATTCGGCGTAGGCGCCACATTCGCAATAGCAATAGCGATAATAGCCGTCCTCGCAGTCGCGGGGGCCGCATATTACCTATACACAGGCAGGAAAAGGAAGGAAGGCGAGCTTGAGACGCCGCAGGAAATAAAGCTGCATAAGGCCGCCAAAAAGGGCAGGAAGGCCAAGGGGAAGCGCAAGGACATGCCGGAAGGCCTGCAGGACATAATAGACATGGAGTCCGAAAAGACCGAGAGCTTCAAGAAACAGGTCAGGCACAAGAAAGGCGGGAAGGCGAAACAGGAAAACGACAAGGACGATTAAGGTTACGGCATTTCCGCGCGCGGGGTTATTCTGGCCCTGGCGAGGTAGACCGAGAGGGCGCTGCCTTCCTGGCGAACCAGGACGAGAAGGTCCTGGCTGACAAGCTCAATCCCCTGCCTGAAATCCGCACTGCCCGCGTGCTCGAGCATTTCAAGCGATTCCATGACAAGCGGGCTGTTGATGCTGCTGAAATACGATGCCACGCAAACTGCGTTCTCCTTTGCGCTGCCGCCTGGACCTATTGACTCATAGCGTGCGAAAAGCACTATGTCCTCCCCTGACGATTTGGCGAAAAGGCCGAGCCTGCCTGGAAGTTCCACGCCTTTTGCAAGCCGGGTTTCGCCCAAGAGCCCGGGGCAGGCCTGGGCCGCGGCGCCAAACCCCTTTGAAACAAGGTAGCGCCTCAAATTTTCAATTGAAGCTGCGAGCCTGTCGCTGCCAAAAAGCTGCGCTGACTTGAAATACTGTTTCCCCTGCAACGAGGAAACTGCGTTCTTTTCAGCGTTGGGGAAATCCCTTGTAATAAACTTGTGCATAGCGACACTTCTAGGCATGTTTTTCCAATCGCGCGGAAAGCCCCGGGCGGCGCCATGGCTGGGGGCAAAAAAATGTCACGCGCACTCTTTTTTGCGCAGGCAAGGCTTATTAGACTTATTCAAAGCAGGGTGAAAAACAATATGCAGAACAAGGCGATGGTCAGGTTGTCGTCAATGTGCAGGGGCAGGCTCTCGACAAAAGCCGCCAGCACGGACCAGAGCACCCCTATCCACCCGAAAAAGACCACCGAGGGCAGGCAGCAGGCGAACATGGAAAGCCAGCCGCGCCACGTCTTCTTGTGGTTGTAGGGAAGCTTGTTTGTCCCGTGCTTGCCAAAAAACGTCGAAAGCGAGTCGCCTATGCCCACCGCTACAAGCGACACAACTGCTGCTGGGCCGCTAAGCGTGAGAAGCACGAGGCTTATGCCCGCAAGCAGCCAGACAAGCCCGAGGTCGTATTCATGGAATCCCGTGCCCCTGGCGCGGGAGAGCATCTTGAACACCTTCGTGAGGAAGCCGAGGTTTGCCCCGCGCAAGAGGAGGCCGAGGAGTATGACGGACGCGACCAGGCCCGAAACAAACACGTATTGGGCGAACTCCCTGCCGAAAAACGCGAAGAGGAGTATGGCAAGGGTGCCTATGCACAGGTGCAGGAACTGCCGCAGGTTTTCAGAGGCTGCGGTGGCATAGGAATGCGCGCCCTTTTTCGGGGTGAACATGGAGCCGGTCCGAAGCGCCAGGCCGCGGGCCACGCCGACTGAAAGCACTGCGAGGGTTATGCCCCCGGCCACGTCGTAGGGCGTATGGACGCCCAAGAACAGCCGCGTGAATGCCACGAAGACAGCGAATGCGAGGAGGGGCAGGAACTCCGCCGCCCCGAGATAGGCAAGCGCGAGTGCGAACGCGACGGTGGTGTGCACGCTTGGGAAAGAATACTCCCAATACGGGCATGGAATCAATGATTCCGCGCCGTAAACGCAGGGCCTCTCGACCCTGTAATAGTCCTTTGCCACCATTGAGGCTGAAAACGCGAGCAGGAGCGCGAGGGCGGCAAGCGCAGCCCTGTTAGAGGTGGGCTTGCGGAAAGAGAGGAAAAGCCATATGGCGGCTATGGAAAGCGCGAAAAAGATGTCCGAGTTGATAAGAGTTGAGGCAAAGAGGAAAAAATCCGTGAAGGGGGTTGTTGGAAACAGCATGAAAGACTGCACCGTGAAATCCTTGGCCGTCATTGCGGCAATAAGGTTTATTCAATAGCAATTATATTCCTATATGCGGGGCGCTAAAGGGCGGATGCGGCATGGCACCGCACGGATATCCATCCGCCATGCAAAGGTATTTATTGTTTTGCCCGCATTAATATCCACCACTGGTGCAAGGGGCTTCCCGTGCGCCGGGAACTGATTTTCAAGACAAACAAACCGAGGTAGATAAAATGAGCAAGAACCTTGAAGGACAGCAGATACTGATTCTGCCGGAAGGCTCGTCGCGCGTACTGGGCCGCGACGCGCAGAGGAGCAACATAGCAGTCGCATACGCGGTTGCAAACGCCATCAGGACCACGCTTGGCCCGAAGGGGATGGACAAGATGCTTGTCTCCGAGCTTGGCGACATAGTGATAACAAACGACGGCGCGACCATACTCGAGGAGATGAACGTGGAGCACCCGGCGGCAAAGATAATGGTCGAAATCGCCAAAACGCAGGACAAGGAAGTGGGCGACGGCACCACGACTTCGGTCATGATTGCGGGCACGCTGCTCAAAAAAGCCGGCGACCTGCTCGACCAGAACATACACGCGAGCACGATTGTGAAGGGCTACAACCTGGCGGCCATGAAATCCATTGAAATACTCGACAGCATATCCACAAAGGTGGAGATAAAGGACGGCAAGGTGCTCGAGGAGATTGCGGCCGTGTCCATGGGCTCCAAGTCTGTCGGAGTTGGCAACCAGAAGGACATACTCGCAAAACTTGTTGTCAAGGCGGTGACGCAGGTCGCCGAGCAGAAGGACGGCAAGTACGTGATAGACCACGACCTCGTGAAAATCGAGAAGAAGTCCGGCGGCGAGATAAACGACACCGCAGTGATACAGGGCGTCCTCATAGACAAGGAGATTGTCCACCCGGGCATGCCCAAGGCATTGAAGAACCCGAAGGTGGCCCTCCTCGACGCGGCGCTTGAGATAGAGAAGACGGAAGTCGACGCGAAAATCGAGATAACCTCCCCGACGCAGATGCAGGAATTCCTCGCGCAGGAGGAGAAGATGCTAAAGGACATGGTCGAGAAAATCGCCTCCACGGGCGCTAACATAGTCTTCTGCCAGAAGGGCATCGACGACGTGGCGCAGCACTTTTTGTCAAAGAAGGGCATCTCCGCTGTGCGCAGGGTGAAAAAGTCCGACATGGAAAAGCTTGCGCGCGCTACAGGCGCGAAAATAGCCACCACGCTTGACGACCTCACGGCAAAGGACCTGGGAGTGGCAGGCGACGTGGTAGAGAAGAAAATTGCAGGCGAGGCCATGGTGTTCGTTGAGAACTGCCCCAATGCGAAATCAGTGACAATATTCGTCAGGGGCTCCACGGAGCACGTGGTCGCCGAGGCCGAGCGCGCGATAACAGACGCCATTGGCGCGGTGTCGTCCGCTATTGAGGACGGCAAGTACGTGACAGGCGGCGGCTCCGCGGAGATTGAAATCGCATCCAAGCTCAACCAGTACGCGACAGAGGTCGGCGGCAGGGAACAGCTTGCCATACAGGCATTCGCAGAGGCGCTCGAGATAGTCCCGCGCACACTCGCGGAGTCTACAGGCGCAGACGCCATAGACATGCTTGTCAGCCTGCGCTCAAAGCACAAGAGCGCGGAGGGCTCGCACTTTGGCGTGAACGTCTACACGGGCGCCATAGCCGACATGAAAAAGGAGGGCGTTTTCGAGCCTGCGAAGGTGAAAAAACAGGCAATCCAGTCGGGCTCCGAGGCGGCAAGGATGCTTTTGAGGATTGACGACATGATATCCTCCAAGGGCAAGTCGGGCGGCGCGGGCGGCATGCCCCCGGGAGGCCCAGGCGGCATGGGCGGGATGGACTACTAGTCCTTTCCCCTTTTTTCTTCTTTTTTTGTATTTTTTCCTTTTACTGCGGCGTTAAAACGCACATGTCTATCCACGAACAGCCTGTTTATAAATTCTAATGAAATATTTACACAGCGTAAGGCGCGCCTTATTTTGCAGACAGCGATTGATGGCGAAATTGCCTGAATGTGGGGAAATGGCAAGCACACGACTTGAAAAACTGTCGGATATCGGGGCCAAGTACCAAAACACCAACTGGTTCGGCAAGGCGCTTCTGCACGCGAAGCACCCCTTCAGGATATACGGCGCGAAATGCCTGCTTGAAGAAAAAAACCTGGCGCACGAACTGGCCAGGAAGGAAAAGCTGGACGCATACGCTCTCATTTTCAAGAAAGCCAAGTTCGCCGTTGCCATTGGCGACGAGGAAGGCAACATACTCAAAATCAATCCCGCATTCTCAAAGATGTTCGGGTACAGCGAGGAGGAGCTTGCTGGCAGGAATTACGGCTCGCTCGTGTTCGGAGGCGAGGCCGCATTCGCGGAAAAGATGATAAAATCCCAGCTTGGGGCTGGGCAGGATTACCTGTCAATGGACCTGATGTTCACAAGGAAGGATGGGAGCTTTTTCTGGGGCGACGCGGGCACTGTGCTGCTGCCGCTAAACGGCGGCGTCAGGAAGAACTCAATAATAGTGATAATGGACATCAGCGGCGAAAAGAAGCTGGAGGAGCAGCTTGAAGAGCAGATGTCAGACCTGCAAAGAACAAAGGCCGACCTTGTCCATACGGTCAAGCTCAAGGACAAGTTCTTCAGCATAATAAGCCACGACCTGCGCACGCCGTTCCAGGCGCTCATAGGATACTCCGAGATACTGGCAAGCGGCGGCTATGAGGGCGAGCAAGACATGAAAACTGTGGCGAGTCAGCTCAACATAGCGGCCAAAAGCGCCTACAAGCTCCTTGACAACCTGCTTGCATGGGCAAACGCGTCAGGCGGAAAAATGAAGATGGACTTCAAAAACCTCGACCTGCGCGAAATAGCGGCAGAACAGGCGGCAACCCAGCAGGCCAAGGCAGACCTGAAAAAAATAACACTTGAAAACCTCGTGCCGGAAGGGATGGAAGTGTTCGCAGACAGGGACACCCTTTCAACGGCCATAAGGAACCTTGCCTCAAACGCAATAAAGTTCACGCAGGAAAACGGCAGGGTAGAGATAGGCGCACTGAAGGAAGGGCTATACGTTTACGCGTGGGTTGCAGACAACGGCCCCGGGCTGGACCCCGAAGTAAGGTCAAAACTCTTCAAGGAAAAAATAACCACCCGCAGCACGTCAGGCGAGGAAGGGACAGGCCTGGGCCTGATGCTTGTCAAGGAATTCGTTGAAAGGAACAACGGAGGCGTGAGCGTGGAATCGGAGCCCGGAAAAGGCACCAAATTCACAATAGCCGTGCCTGCAAGCGAAGACGCAGTGCCGGCAATAGACGGCTCGCTGCGCGAGCAATGACTTTTTTTCAGTCCCGCCTCAATGCCACCACGGCCGGGAGCTTTGACGCCTGTTTTGCAGGGAAATAGCCGGAAACCGCCCCGAAAAACAGGGACACGGACATTGCGCCCACTAGGACTTCCGCGTTGAGGACTGTCTTTGTCACAAGGGCCGAGACAAGAAGCGAGATGGCGCTGCCAATGATTATGCCTATCAGGCCGCCGATTCCTGAAACCAGCACTGATTCTATGAGAAACATCTGGAGTATCTGGTTGTTCGGGGCCCCGACAGCTTTCATTATGCCTATGTCCTTGGTGCGCTCCATTACGGACGTGAACATGGCGTTTGAAATCCCGATGGCCCCAACGACCAGGGCGATGAGCGCCACAAAGCCCAAAAACACCGAAAGTATGCCAGTTACCTGGCGTATCTGCTCGAGCGTGGACGCGGCGGTCATAACCGTGAAGTCTGGCTTGTCCGGGTCCACCTTCCTGCGCCTTGCAAGAGTGGTAGTGACGTCCTTAGCCACGGCCTCCGGGTCTGCCTTGGGGGACACGGTGATGAAAATGTCGAATACCTGGTCCTTGGGGACAGCGCTTGGGAAAAGCTCGCGCAGCGCAGTGGCCTCCATGAGGATGGTGTCGTCAAGGTCGCTAATAGCCCCGGAACTCTTGTTGAATATGCCTGAAACGCGGAAGGACCTGTTGTTTATCAGGATGCTGTTGCCCACGTAGACCTTGTCGTCGAAATACTCGTCTGCCACCTTGCTGCCTATGACGATGGACGACTTGTCGCCCGAGCGGAAATAGCCCCCGTCCCGGAAAGTCACGCCGGACGCATTGGTGTATTTCACGTAAACGTCTATCTCGCTGCCTGCCACGTTGCCCGCTGTGATTTTCCTTCTGAACTGGATGGGCGCATTGGAGACCAGTATTTCTCCTGCCACGGCGTCCACGCCCGGCAGCCTGCGCAGCGCGTCCGCGTCCTTTGTATATAGGACTTTGTTGAAAGTGCCGCTTTGCAGGCTTGTAGTAGGCAGCACCATTACATAGTTGGAGCCGAGGCTTTGCACTGAATCCACAATGCTTGCCTCAATGCCAAGGGACAGGCTCAAAAGTATGACAATGGTGGCTATGCCCACCACTATGCCAAGTATGGTAAGGAAACTCCTAAGCTTCCTGTGCAGCACGTTCTTGAGCGAAAAATTGATTATCTCTGCGATGTCCATGGGAAAACCACTGAAAACCTCATTCGCGCCTCAACGCCACCACGGCAGGCAATTTCGACGCCTGCCTGGCAGGGAAATACCCTGAAGCGCCGCCAACCAATATGGCGACTATGAAACTCCCGCCTATCAACTCCGGGCTGACAACAGTGGAAATGTTACCGACAGCCGATATCAGGGCGCAGACCACGGCGCCAAGCGCAATGCCCACTGCGCCGCCTATCACCGAGAGCATGACGGACTCCGCAAGGAAGAGAAGCATCACCGCGCTGTTCGGCGCCCCGACAGATTTTAGTATGCCGATGTCGCGCGTGCGCTCGAGAACCGAGGTGAACATTGAGTTTGCTATGCCTATCGAGCCCACTACAAGCGAGATTGCCGCCACGGCCCCCAAGAAAAGCGTCAGTATGCCGGTTATCTCGCCGACCTGTTCCTGTATCGAGGCGGCGGTTATGATTGTGAAGTCCAGATTGTCCAGCTTGACTTTCCGCTTGTTGGCAAGCTTCTCCTTTATCTCCTGGCCTATGGCTGCGGAGTCCATGTCAGGGTTGGTCAGTGCCAGTATGGCGGACACCCTGTCCTTTGCAAGCACGCCAGGGAACAGGTCGCGCGCCGCGTCCTGGTCTATCGCTATCAGCTTGTCTATGTTGCCGACGCCCTGGCCGACCTGTTTTATTATGCCGGAAACCCTAAACGGCCTGCCGTTGATGTAAAGCTGGTTGCCGACCTGGATTTTCTCGTCGAAATAATCGTTTGCTATGGTATAGCCGATTACGACCGACGACTTGTCGCCCTTTTCAAAGAACTTGCCCCCCTCATAGCCGGCGGTTATGAACTTGTCATAGGTGTCCGCATTGACGCCCGATATGGTTGCCGTTGCGTTGTATTTCTTGAACCTGATGCCTGCAAGGGGATACGACAGGCTGCCGGAGACAGAATCCACACCCGGCACGCGGGAAACCACGTTGACGTCCTTGTCGGTGAGTATGCCGCGCAGGATCGGGACGAAACTCGTGGAACTTGTGATGCTTGCCTGGCCAGGGAGCACCAGCACGAAATTGCTTCCAAGCTTGTTCAGGCTCGCGCGTATGTCCTTGTCAAGTCCCTGGGCAAGAGCGACAAGTATCACGATTGAGGCGATGCCTATGACAATCCCGAGGACTGTGAGGAAAGACCTCGTTTTCCTGTGGGATATGTTTTTCCACGCGAACCCGATTATTTCTTGCAAATCCATTTGAAAAGCTCCGGAACCTGGCGCCATTTCAGGCGCCCGTGCATGGGCAGGGAGTCAATGGGGCCAAAAAAGCCCCTGTTGCCCGTCAATCCACGTGCTGCGCTTGCTTTGAAGGCTTTTTCCTGAACTTGAAATACCACAAGCCGACCGCAAGCACCGCGACTACCGCTATGCCTATGGCAATCGTCCCGCTGCCCCCGCCTGAAACCGCAGCGTCCTGCGCGGCGGTTGCCTGCGACACAACGTCGAGGTAGACCGTCTTTTTCACCGTGTGCTCGCTGTTGTAGGAGTCCCTGAAAACCGCGGTCAGGGTGACAGGCTGCTTTCCGTCGGGCACGTCCTTTGTCTTGACCTTGAACTGCAGGGTAGAGAAATCGTCCGGGTTCAGGGAGCCGATGAACTGCGAGTTCTGCGCGTCAATGAGCGAGAACGCGTCCGAGTCGAAGGAAACCTTCAGGGCGGATAGCGGCGCCGAGCCCACGTTTGAAGTCTGGATTTCTATGGTGTTTTGCTGCCCGGCCACTATAGGCGACGGCTTGCCGGATGCGAAGAAGTCGACGTCCGAATTCACCACCACGTTGAGGCCGGCGTTCTGGGAAACCGGGGCCTGTTCCTCGCCCTTGCTGTTTTGGTACTGGATGGTAAAGGGTATCGAATAGAACCCGGGCTGGATGTTGCTGACGCCCACGTCAAACGTGATTTCCTTTGATTCGCCTATGTCCACGTTGCCGACCTTGCCTATGGATGAGCCGAGCGGGGTGAGCACAGTATTGGTCCCAAGCGAGACCCTCATCGAATACGCCGGCTTGTCGCCGCTGTTTTCAACAGTGACCTTCAGTTTGGTCATCTGGCCGGGCGTGGGGCTGTTTTCAGCTATCGAAACCAAGAAGTCAGGGGATTTCCTGACTACGTTGAGAAGCACTGCCGCGCGGTCGAAATTGGTGTTGCCGAGGTCGTCGTCGTATATTATCCCGATTGGCAGGGAATACACGCCGCTTGAAACATTGCTTGCCACCATGACTTCGGTCGAGAAGTCCGAGGAGTTCTCGACGGAGCCGAGGTAGAGCGGCAGGCTCATGGCGACAAAGCCGGAGCCCATGCCAAGCACGCTTGACGTGCGCGGGTCGGAAGACTGGCCAACGTATAGCCTGACGTCCTTGACCGAGCCGCCCGAGTTCTTCAGCGTGCCTTCAAGCGTGAACGTCCCGTCAGTGTATACGGTGCTTGACTTGGACGACACCTGGAATATGGGCGGGTCGACCACAGACACCGGGATTGTGAAGCTCTTCTGGGTTATGTCCCTTGAGGAGCTGTAAAGCGTGGAGACGAAGCTGGAGCCGTAGAGCTGCGCCTGGAAATTGTATATCCCCGGGGCCGCGGACGGAAGCACTGAAAACGGTATCGAGATTATCGTGGAGCCGCCGGGTGAAATGTCGCCCACGTAGACTTCCGTGTTAGACTTGAGGGGCCCGCTGCCAAGGGCGGTCAGCTTTATTCCGTCAACAGTGACCGCGCCGTTGTTTGAAACAGTAAGGGTCACAAGGCCGGAAGAGCCCGGCTTGACGGTCGTAGGGCTTACCACATAAGAGGACACGGATATGTCCGCGAATGACAATCCCGCCAATGCCAGGATTGCCGCCATTGCAAACGCCAGTTTGCCAATTCCGGAGATTTTCGACTTGTTTGACATCCACACCACCAATTTTTTCAGCACAAGATGCGCCAGTATCATGATTGTTTTATTTCCTCGACCCTTCCGCTATCTTCTCCACCATGCCGTCTTTTATGTGCACAATCCTTTGCGCGAGGGAGGCGACGTTCGGGTCGTGGGTTACTATGATGAGGGTCTTGCCCTCCGAATGGATAAGGCTGAAGATGTCCATCACCGCCGCTCCGGATTTCGAGTCAAGGTTGCCGGTAGGCTCGTCGGCAAGCAGGATGGTGGGCTCGTTGACAAGGGCGCGGGCTATGGCCACTCTCTGCCTCTGCCCGCCCGAAAGCTCGCTTGGGAGGTGCTCAAGCCTGTCGCCCATGCTAAGGCTTGAGAGGACCTTGGTCGCCCTTTCCCTGCGCGCCTCGAACGGTATGTCGTAAAACATCATGGGGAGCATGACGTTCTCAAGGGCGGTGAGGGTCGGTATGAGATGGAACGACTGGAATATGAAGCCCACCTTCTTGCCGCGGAAAGTGGCGCGCTGGGCGTCGCTCATCTGCAGGGTAGGGACGCCGTCGATGCTTAGCTGACCGGAAGTGGGATAGTCAAGCAGCCCGAGTATCTGCAAAAGCGTGGACTTGCCGGAGCCAGAAGGCCCGATTATCGAAATCCACTCCCCTTTGTGCACCTCGAAGGACACGTCCTTGAGCGCGTCAAGGGAACTCTCGCCCATGTGGTAGGTCTTCCTGATTTTGTCAAGGACCATGACGACCTCGCCCCTTCCCTTGGAGGGGTGTGCCTGGGCGTGCGCGCGCACTTCCTTTTTCGCCTGTTTCTTTTCCATTTTCACACCATGACGCGGCATCTGGGCCGCGCGAATCAGCGCAGCATGTCAGAGAAGAATTCATGCTTCATGCCATTGAAAAACATTGACTTCCAGAACTTCAGGGTCTTCCTGCCCTTTGCGGTTATCGAATAAACCTTCCTTTTGCGCCTGCCGACAGGCTCAAGCGAGCAGCTTAGCAGGCCGTCCGACTCCATTGCGGAAAGTATGGGATACATCCTCGACGGGGTGGCGGTGTGCAGTTCCTCCGCCTGGAACCTTTTCATTATCCCGTAGCCGCAGGACGGCTTCCTGGATATGAACCAGAGCGTGATGAGGAAGAGGAAACTCCTTGAGAACCCGTAGTCGCTTTTGAGGGATTCGTCGTCGTACTCGACCTTCACTCCGTTGACAACATGACTTTTGACCATGCGAAATGCCTGTTCTGCTGGGACGCCTGGCACGATATGCGCGGGAAGGTATATAAAGGCACGCACCTATCCAAAAAAGGATATATCCAAAACAAAACGCATGCGATGCGGGCGCAGGCCAAGAAGGTTTAAAATACATGCAAGAGATAGAACTGGCAACCAGATTCAACCAAATGAAGGCGAAAAAATGGCTGACACAAAAGTAAAGGCTGTATTTTCAATAATAAGGGTCCTTGTTGCCATAGCGTTCGGCTATGTGATATACTACCTGCTGACTGCCGAGGGCGACAACATATACCTCGGGGAAAGCACCCAGATGTTTGGCATAATAGGCGGGATAATAGTCGCTATAATGGTCTTCGCGCTTCTAAGCAAGCTCAAGGGCGGCGGGGACTAAGGATTGCGGGCCCGAAAGCCTCATATCCTAAAAAGGGGATTACTTCTTTTCAAAGCCTGCAAGCATTTCGCCAGCCTTGGACTTGGCGGCTTGCCCGCCCATGACGACCACGGCGCCCGCGTCGGGCTGACCATAGACAACAAGCCATGACTCGCCCGCGCAGCGCATGGCCACAAGCGTAGCGAGGTCCTCCTCGCCTTCGACCTCGATGCAGCCCGAGCCTTTTTGAAAAAGCCCCGCCACTGCGGCCTCCAGTTCGCCGGTTATCATGCCGGCCGGGTTTTTCACCCGAAGCGGATTCCTGCAATAGGACGAGAGCGCCCCGCGAACGCCTTCGTGCACTGCCGCGCGCTTCGTCATCCTGTCAAAAATCACTATTTCAGGCTTGACGCCTGCCATTATCATGCGGTAGGCGCACTCGTCGCCCACAGCGCAGACCTTCCTGCCGCTGGACTTCAGGTAAGGGTGCAGGCCGGCGTCGGGGAACAGCGTCCCAAGCGGCTCCTTGAGTTTCGCGCGCAGGTTATCGGTTATGGCATACAACTGGACCACCGCGAAAGGCAGCGGGGCATCACTGCGAGCCGAGGATTTTTATCCCCGACTTGTTTCCCATGATTACCCTGGTGCACTTTGTGAATATGCCGCAGTCGACCACGCCTGGAATCGCGTCAAGGTAAAGCTCCATCTTTGCAGCGTCCGAGACTTCCATCCTGGCGTCGAGTATGTAATTGCCGTTGTCTGAAATCAGCGGGCCGAACTTGCCCGTGCCTGTGCGAGCGAGGGCCTCGATTCCGTCGTGGCGGAGCTTGCGCTTGACAGTGGAGTAGGCAAAGGGCGTCACCTCAATCGGGACAATGCCTGAAAGCTCCCTGTACTTAGAGTCGTCTATTATGATTGTGAAATCCTTGGCCTCGTATGCCACCACTTTCTCGCGCACCAGCGCGCCGCCCGCGCCCTTTATGCTTTGCAGCTTGGTGTTGACCAGGTCCGCGCCGTCGACCGCGTAATCTATGTGGTCGACCGCGTCAAGCTCGACAACGTGCAGGCCGGACTTGAACGCCAGGTGCTTCGAATCGAATGACGTCGGCACGCACTCCACGTGCCAGCCCTTGGACGCTACAAGCTCGCCAAGGCCGGTTATGAAGTGCTTGGAAGTGCTTCCTGTCCCAAGGCCTATCACCATGCCGTCGCGCACGTATTTCAGGGCCTCGTATGCCACCTTCCTCTTGACCGGCTCCAGCGGGTCGTGGTTGTTGCCTGCTTTTGCTTGCATAATCGCACACCTTCCCCAAATGCCACAGGCACCTATTCAACGCCCGTTTAGAAGGGGGTTAATACTTAATGGAAAGCTGTTTCACACCCCCCATAGCATAATGCTACGGGGCTATTTAACCTCTGCTCCTTGCAGGGGTTTGGGCGGTGCCGGACTAAGGGGGTGCAACCCCCTTGGGCTGGCAATGGACTTGGCGAGGATCGAACTCGCGGCCTCGTGCTTGCAAAGCACGCGCTCTACCACTGAGCTACAAGCCCGTAAAACAAGATGGTTATTTTATAGGCGAAGCATATTTAAAAAGCCGATTTGCAGGGGAAAAATGCGGGCCGCGGCACCCCCATATCTTTAAGAATACCTTGGACAAATACATTTCTCGGGTGCTTTTTATGAGTGAGAAGAAAGAACAAAAACATGCCCACGGCGCCAAAAAGAACGATGGCATGAATTACAACAACATAATAATCGGGATTATCGCGGTCGTAGTGATTGCGGCCCTGGCCTTTTTCGCCCTCGGCGGATTCGGCAACGGGACGCCTCCGACGCAGCCTCCCGCGACACCGGCAGTGACGATATACAAGATTTCAGCCCCCGGATGCACGCAGTGCAAGTCATTCGACTCCGAGGTGGCACAGATAAAGAGCTCGGCGGCGGGCGTAAAGTTCGAGGAAAAGGACCTCGACCCTTCAAGCGCCGAGGCAAAGCAGGTTGCAGGCCAGTATTCAGTGACGCGCGCCCCGGCGGTCATAATGACCGGCGACATCGCGAAGATAAGCGCGCCATACGGCTGGGCGAGCGCCAACGGCGCCATAACGTCCCCTAAGCCTGCGGCCCCGTACGTCTCAATCGCGTCCGGCAAGGTTGCCGGGCTTGTTGATTCGGTAATAATATACACCCCATCATGCACCCAGTGCACGGACCTGACCCAGTTCACGGCCGCGCTCAAGCAGAACGGAGTCGTATTCTCAAGCGAGAAGACGGTAGACGCCAACACGAGCGAAGGGCAGACATACATTGAGAAATACGGAGCGACAACAACGCCGTTCCTCGTGCTCTCCGAAGGCTTCGGCGCATACGACAGCCTCGCGCCGCAATGGTCCAACGTAGGCAGGATGGTCGGAAGCGACTATGTCATGGACATAAAGCTGCCGCCGTACTACGACCTTGCGACAGGGCAGGTCAGGGGGCTTCTCTCCATGACCGTCATTTCAGACAAGGCGTGCCCGACATGCTCCGACCTTTCGGTCTACAAGGGCATATTCGAGCAGACGGGCGTGAAGATAGAGCAGTTCAAGACGCTTGACATAACGGACGAGGGAGCAGCCGACCTGGCAAAGACGTACAACGTTAGCAAGCTGCCCACATTCATCCTGTCAGGCGACATTGCGGCGTACGGTTCTGACTTCGAGACGAGCATAAAGACGGGCGGCACAATGGTAGACGGCGCGTTCGTGTTCACCAACTACTCGGTGATTCCAAACGCGACATACGTGGACTACGTGCCAAACAGCTCGGAGCCAATGAACAAGAGCGTCACAATAGGGCTCACAATCCTTCCAACGTGAAGGCCGCCCTGCCCTTTTTTTTCTTTTTATTTTCCTTCTTTTTTCTTCTCATGAAGGCAGAGCGCAAGCTGGGCAGGGCTTAATTTGGGCAGCGTGGGAAACCCTTTGAAAACGAGCGTTTCAGGCGAGGATGTCCTTTTTCACAAGAGAATGCGGCTTTACAAAGGCTGAAAACGAGCCGTCGAAGTCCGCCACGAGCAAGGTCTTTTTCTCCACCTTGGCCTTGAACCCGAGGCGCAGGAAAAGCACCTCGTCCTTCTGGTCCCTGCCTGAAAACCCGAACGCCTTTTTCCCCTTTGGCAGGTCGGGCAGCAAAAAGCCGCATGAGTCCAAAAGACCGGCGAGGTAGTTCGCGCTGTAATCGTTTTTGCCCTTGAACCTCTCAAGCCTCTGCGCGTGCGCCTTCCTGAAAAACGACTCGTAGGCAGCATGCTCTATCCACGCGCGCATGGAGTCCCGGCGTATCGAGCCCGGCTTTGCAAGGCCGGAATTTTCAAGGCCGGCGCAAAACGCGTCCAGCATGGCCGGAGGGCCGAATACGCCAAACCCGTCCCTGGAAGGCGCGCCGTCGTGGAGCCCGAGAAGGTAGCACATCTGGGGCGTGAGCGAGATTTTCATGGTAATAGAAGCGACGCCCAGGCTTTAAGGCTTTTTGATTGCCCGGATTGCGGCGCTTGAAAGGTATATAAATTCGGAATGAGCCTTTCAACAGGATTGCATGGGAAAGCTAGAAATCCTTAAACAGCCTGATTTTCAAGCCATCGACCCGGCATCCGAGCAGAACCTGAAAAAGGGCAAGCTCATACCAGTAAAGCTGGAAGAGTCCGCCGGCAGCGAGAGCGCCGCTGCAACAAGCCTAAGGCAGAACACCGCATGCCACAGGATAATCGGGAAGGAATGCGGGGCGCTTTTCGAGGCCAGCCCGAAATACTGGCGTATCCCGGAGGCGGAAAAAAAGGAACTGCTCAAAAAAGCCGAGGAGAGGCTATCGGATTTCCTCGCCACGGGCTACGACGCGGTTTCTGAGAGCCTCGATGGCAGGATAAAAATGCCGCCGCGAAATTCCGAGGACATGATGGCGCTGGTGGCGGAGATACACGGGTACATTTGGAGCAACTTTTCCTATGCGAGCACCAATACCCTCTTTGAGGCGTTCTCAAGCGAGCTTGGGGATGGCAAAAACCCGCTTGACTGCGACACCAGCTCGTACCTTGTCGCCGCCCTGCTTGACTCGTTCGGAGCAAAGGGCATAGGGCTGGTGGTGGTGCCCGGCCACGCATTGCTGAAAGTCGACGTGCCTGGGGAAGAGGACCCGATATTCATAGAAACCACGTCAAAAAAGGGCGATATCGCGACATTCAGGACATTCTGGGAAACCGACTACATAACCAAGGGCTGGTCCGTAGAGCCGTATTCGGACGACAATTCCGCAGTGCATTTCGTCCTCGGCTGGGTGTACGCCGCGTCTCCAGGCGACAAATTCGACCAAAATGCGATAGCGGAATTCGAAAGGGCGCTTGAGCTGAATCCGAAGAACGGCTACGCGTCCGCGGCGCTTGGATTCCAATACCTGCACATGGCAAATGCCAAGGACAACGAAATCCTGGAACTGCGCATTGACGGCAAGCTCACAAAGAAGGCAGAGGAAAAAATCGGCAAGGAACAGGCATTGCTTTACAAAAAGGCTGTTGATAATTACAATTTCACCGCACGGCTGGGCGGGGAATGGCTGGAGCCAAACGACGCGGTCGACTGGAACTACGCGGCTGGCAGGATTGAAAACGACAAGAAGGCCTACAACGAGTACCTTGAAACAGCAAGCGAATTCCTGAAAAACGCGAAGGCATACGGCGAAGCGCTCAAGCTGTATTCCAAGCTTCTGAAGCCGGGGCCCAAATACGCCGCTGTCAACGAGGCAATGGGCGACTGCTATGTCAAGCTTGGAGATTACAAGAGCGCGTTTGCGCACTACGAAAAGGCCATGGGAATCAAGACCGACGACGAGCGCTTGCTTGTGGATGTCGCAATGTCATACTCGCAGGCAGGCGGCGATTTCCTTGAGAAAAAGGCATTTGACATAGAGATGGAGGCGGCAAAAGGGAGGGGCGGGACAGGCCTTGCGGCGCAGTTCCTGCTGGTAGGCAACGCATACAGGTTCAATGGCCAAAAAGAGGTTGGCAGGCGCTATCTTGACCAGGCCGTCCAGATGCTTGAGAAACAGGGAAACAGCACGGGAACGCTTGCCATTGCCTACGAACAGGTTGCAAGGATAGATTCCAAGGATGAAAGCTCGAAAACCGCAGCTGTTGATTATTACTGCAGGTCTGCTGGCATATACGCTTCGCATGGCGAGCTGCAAAAGGCAATGGACAACTACGTCAATGCGATAGAACTCGACCCGCGCGACAAAAACGCGATTGCCGGCTTGGCGGAATTCGCGAGGAAGGAGCCCGGATTCGTGATTTCCGAGATAGGGAAGGCGAACGAGAAGGAAATCGAGGCTATTGAAAGCCAGAAGCCCTACCAGGCAGGCGTGGCATACTATGCGGCGGGCGTGGCATGCATTGCCGCAAAGGATTACGCAGGCGCGGAAAAATGGCTTGGGCGGGCGATGAAAGTCGCGCCCAACCTTGAAACCGAGATAAACTCGGCAAGGCTTGAGATGAAAAATTAGGCGATACAGGCAGACAAGAAAGAAACTTCTTTTCATGACAGCAAAAAATAGGAACGCCAGCCAAAGGCAGGCATGAAGACCCGGGGCATGGGGAAAATGGCTCCCGCTAAGATGCATGAAAAAATTAAAAAGTACGAAATAGGCTTTGGGAAATCAAATGAACATGAGGTCGAGAAATGAAACCAAAGTAATTGCCTCGCATTTCCTTGTCACTTTCGTCCATTGCTTCGTTCCGAAGAACTAAGCGTTGAATTTTGGAATTTTGTTTTAGTCCCAAACTATCAGCGTTTCAGGCTGTCAAGCCTTCAAATCAAATAAATTTAGGAGGTGATCTATCCGCAGGTTCCCCTACGGATACCTTGTTACGACTTAGCCCCCCTCGCAAAGATTTAGTTTGAATCCACCAAGAAGCGGAGCCTCACTAAAACCCTGTTTGGGTGACTTGACGGGCGGTGTGTGCAAGGAGCGGGGACGTATTCACCGCTCGATGTTGACAAGCGATTACTAGGGATTCCAGTTTCATGAGGGCGAGTTTCAGCCCTCAATCCAAATCTAGGCAAGGTTTGTGAGATTAGCTTCCCCTTTCGGAGTCGCAACCCATTGTCCTTGCCATTGTAAGCCACGTGTAGCCCGGGAGATTCAGGCCATACTGACCTACCGTCGCCCTCTCCTTCCTCCTGTTTAACACAGGCAGTCTACACAGAGTGCCTCTCCCCCGGAGGGGAAAGTTGCAACAGTGTATGAGGGTCTCGCTCGTTACCGGACTTAACCGGACACTTCGCAGCACGAGCTGACGATGGCCATGCAGCACCTCTCGGCTTGTCAGGCAAGATCTTTAGTCTGGCCTTCATTCTGCCGTCGCTCCCGGTAATATTCCCGGCGTTGTATCCAATTGAACCGCAGCTTCCACCCCTTGTGGTGCTCCCCCGCCAATTCCTTTAAGTTTCAACCTTGCGGCCGTACTCCCCAGGTGGCAGACTTAACACCTACGCTACAGCACTGCGGCAACTCGAGGTTACCGCAACACCACAGTCTGCATGATTTACTGCTAGGGCTACTCGGGTATCTAATCCGATTCGTTCTCCTAGCCTTCGTCCCTCACCGTCAGACGTGTTTTGGTCAGGCGCCTTCGCCACTGGAAGTCCTTGTAGGATTACAGTATTTTACCACTACCCCACAAGTACTCCTGACCTCCCCCACTCTCAAGTCCAGCAGTATCTCCT
>Ga0265297_10001580_pt1 | contig 52354 bp, 49 predicted proteins | sample Munlanlwell13791_FD_192502 | JGI IMG/M metagenome (GOLD analysis project Ga0265297, IMG submission 192502) | Leachate microbial communities from a municipal landfill in Southern Ontario, Canada - Leachate well 137-91 | ecosystem: Engineered > Solid waste > Landfill > Unclassified | place...
TGGTCTCTGTAGTAGGCTTTAGCCCCGTCCATTTTCACCGCCCTAAATCTTGACTGGTAAGCTGTTACGCACTTTTTAAAGGATAGCTGCTTCTGAGCTCACCTTCCAGTTGTCTTTGACCTAGGACTAATTTCAGTGTTGACACTTAGCCTACATTGAGGGACATTAACCACGGTCTGGGTTGTTTCCCTTACGCAATACAAGCTTACCCCGCATTGCGGACTTCCAACCATCTAGGGTGTTTGGGAGTTTGGAGTTTGACAGGAGAGTGAGCAGTTTCCCGCCCAGCTTCCCCAATCAGTGCTCTACCTCACAAACGACCTCCGGTCAGGTCATGCTGCGACATGTTTAGGGAGGAACCAGCTGATGCCGGGCTCGATTAATCTTTCACTCCTATACGCAGGTCACACCAATGATTTGCATATCAATACGGCTTGCGGTCCTCCATGCAACTTTCGTCACACTTCAACCTGCCCACGCATAGATCGCCCGGCTTCGGGTCTTATCCTACTGACTCCGCGCACTTTTAATACGCCGTCCCATGCATTGCTGCTACGGACCTGTTGGTTTCCCTGTGGCTTCCCTTTTGGGTTAACCTTCGCCAATAGAATAAACTCTCTGGCCCGTTCTTCAAAACGTACGTTACGACCCCGGCAGGCATGCCCGTACTACCGCCTCGCGACGGGTTCCTTCACATGCAAGATCCTTTCGGGCCGCAACTCGCGATCTCCTACCAATTTCAGGCACTTTTAACCACCTTTTCAGGGTTACTTTTCAGCTTTCGCTCACGCTACTAATTCGCTATCGGTTTCAAGTAGTATTTAGCTTTGGAGGTTGATGACCCCCACATTCACGCGAGAATTCCAACCCGCGTTACTCAAGACACCCCTTAACCCTGTCTGCTTCTGCGTACGGGACTATCACCCTCTGTAGTGTGCCGTTCCAGGCAACTTCCGCTTCACATCCAGGGTCGAACAGGGGGCTATACACCACATTTCCCTTGCGGGATTCGGTTTGAGCTCTGTCGTGTTCGCTCGCCGTTACTAACGACATCTCGGTTGATTTCTCTTCCTCCCCCTACTGAGATGTTTCAATTCGGGGGGTTCCCGATCCTTACGGATCATAACCTAAGTTATAGGATGTCCCATTAGGGTATCTCCGGATCATAGATTCCTTGCCTCTACCCGGAGCTTATCGCAGCTTGGCACGCCCTTCATCGGCACTTGAACCGAGCCATCCAATGGTAGGATTATACTAATGCTCCGCTAAACCCATTTAACGTCCTTTGTGCAAACCTTTACACGGCCTCGAAGAGTCATTGGTTTGACTCTCAGCCCTTCCCTCGTGACTCACATCTCGAGGTGCATCTAAAACGGCTCCGAAGGATTCGAACCTTCTCTCCTCTGCCACCATCCTGGCATCGGAACCTATTCTTGTCGACACTGGCAACTTTACAGTTTGTTTAATAACCGCTTTCTTACCCTAAAATCAATTTCGTTAGGAGGTGATCCAGCCGCAGATTCCCCTACGGCTACCTTGTTACGACTTAACCCCCCTTGCAAAACCTAGATTCGACCGCCGCGTATACGACGGCCTCATCAAGACCTCACTCGGGTGGTTTGACGGGCGGTGTGTGCAAGGAGCAGGGACATATTCACCGTGCCATTTTGAGACACGATTACTACAGATTCCAGCTTCATGTGGGTGAGTTGCAACCCACAATCCGAACTACGGATGGGTTTAGGAGATTGCCTTCACCTTTCGGTGTCGATACCCATTGTCCCACCCATTGTAGCCCGCGTGTAGCCCAGTTAATTCGGGGCATGCTGACCTACCGTTGCCCATTCCTTCCTCCTCTTTAGCAGAGGCGGTCCCAACAGTGTCCTCTCCATCCCGGAGGACGAGCTAGCAACTGTTGGCGTGGGTCTCGCTCGTTGCCTGACTTAACAGGATGCTTCACAGTACGAACTGACGACGGCCATGCACCTCCTCTCAGCTAGTCAAGTAGAGTCTTCAGCCCGACTATCATTCAGCTGTCTTAACTGGTGAGTTTCCCGGCGTTGAGTCCGATTAAACCGCAGGCTCCACCTGTTGTGGTGCTCCCCCGCCAATTCCTTTAAGTTTCAGCCTTGCGACCGTACTTCCCAGGCGGTACGTTTCACGATTTCTCTTCGGCACCTCGGTGACTCGTGGTCACCGATACACCTAACGCACATCGTTTACGGCTGGGACTACCCGGGTATCTAATCCGGTTTGCTCCCCCAGCTTTCGTCCCTCACTGTCGGAGCCGTCCTGGTGAGGCGCCTTCGCCACAGGTGGTCCCCCAAGGATTACAGGATTTCACTCCTACCCCTGGAGTACCCCTCACCTCTTCCGGTCCCTAGTCTGCCAGTATCCCTGAGACGCCTTCCGGTTGAGCCGGAAGATTTCCCCAGAGACTTAACAAACCAGCTACGAACGCTTTAAGCCCAGTAATAGTGGCCACCACTCGAGCCGCCGGTATTACCGCGGCGGCTGGCACCGGTCTTGCCCGGCCCTTTCTTCACCAGTTGTTTAAACTGGTGGACAGCCCGATTTAACGGGCACTCAGAGTTCCCCTATCACGGTTTCCCGCATTGTAAAGTTTTCGCGCCTGCTGCGCCCCGTAGGGCCTGGATTCGTGTCTCAGAATCCATCTCCGGGCTCTTGCTCCCACAACCCGTACCGATTACAGGCTTGTTGGGCCGTTACCCCAACAACAACCTAATCGGCCGCAGACCCATCCTATGGCGGCGGACCTTTCGACTACAGAGCATTCCAGCATCCATAGCCTATAGAGTATTATCCCCAGTTTCCCGGGGTTATCCTCTTCCATAGGTTAGATTGTCCACGTGTTACTGAGCAGTATGCCGAGGTCTTGCACCTCTCGACTCGCATGGCTTAATCGAACTCTGATAGCAGTGGCCTCTGGCAGGATCAACCAGAATTTCATCTTAAATACGCACACTATCTGAACTGTTTTAAGGAATTAGCGGTTACTAAACAAATTTCCGCATTGCCAGTATCAACGTCAGAACCAACATCGGTCAAGCCGATTATCGTTGGATCTCCATCAAAGAGATTGTGTTATTGTTTCGTCGTGTTGCTTGATTGAACACGGGCTATTATTGTATGTTTCAAGGATATTTATACCTTGTTACATGCAGTTTTTTGCCGTCGGAACCAAACCGGGTTTTCCGGTTGCTTGGGTCTGCCTGTTTGTGTGAATGTTCGTCGTGATTTTTCATGCATTCACGGGCTTACAACTTATGGCTTGAGGGTATTTATACCTTGTTGCCTTGGTTGTTTTTACCTCGAAACCGACACCATTTCCCGAGGGAAGGTTTCGTCGGTTTGTCATCAGAATTTGTGGATCTACATATAACACAGTGAACCATTTAAAGATGATCCCCCTCTTTCAGGCGTATATTTTCCCCCCCACAATTGATGTAAAAATATTCATGATTTTGATAATCTGGAAATGGTTTCCAAAACCAGATTGCCTGCTGAAATTTACGCATTTGCGGTACCAATATGGTTCCTGCGCGAATGCGGCAAATGTGTACCGGCAATGCGGGACCCTGCAACGCTTTTTCGCGAGCGCGGATCGAACATAATCAGGTCTCCGTCGTAAGATGTCCGGACCCTGTGAATCCTGCCGGGATCCTGCCGCAATCGCGCATCCACACTATTCCTCTGAAATGGCATCTTTGAGCAGGTTCTGATCTGTCATATCTGCGGTCCGGAGCAGGGATCGCGCATATTTTTCCGGGCCGGGGCACTAAAAATGGGGAGGGTGCGGCACTTGTGCGGCCCATAATCCCTGACCCACCCCCACTCGCCCAATCACCGTGCGAAGGAGAGCATCAGCCGGTAAAACCGCTCCGGCATCGTTGCCATCGGCACATGGGATGTCGGCAGTTCGAGATATGTCCATCCCTTTTGCATCGTAACCTTTTGCCGGGCCACCTGCGTCACCACGGCAAACTCGCTCTTCGTGCAGAGGACGTAGGTCTTTGGCAACCGCGGGATCGCCCGGGGATCAAACGATAGTTTCTCCACATACGCCGACGCGGCCTCAAGCCCGGTAAACGACAGGGGATCGACACCCCCTCCGGCAAACTGGTCGAAGAGGGACTGCCCCGGGTCCGGAAGAGCAGCGTCAATATACACCAGGCGCCGGATCCTCGTTGGCATCCGGGCCGCAACACCGGTGATCACCATCCCGCCATAACTGTGCCCGACAAAGATGACATTCTTCAGATCCCGATCTTCAATCAATCTGCAGATCTGTTCAATATGATCGGTCAGGTTATGGGTGTGCTCGTCCGCAAGGGTTGGCGCATGGGCAACGTGGCCGTGCTCCCGGAGCATGGCAATAGTCCCGTCCCAGATCCTGCCGCCAAGCCGGCCCCCGGGCGGGTACGTGTTCCGGTTCGTCAGCCGGTTCCAGCCATCGGTTGACATGCTGCCCCCGTGGACGAGAACATAGGTGGCCATGATAAAGGATCTGTACAGCTCCGGAGCAATGGATTTTGTGGATTGTTGGCAGAGCCGCTTCGGTCCCGAAACATAAAAACCGGATTGCCCCTGCCCGACCCCCCTCTGCTGCCAGTGGAAGAAAAATTGCTGAGATTACGGTGTATATTCCACAGGAAATGACCCCTTTTTCAGGCCCTCCCAAAAGGGGGGTCGGGCAGGGGCAGTGCACTTTTTTTTATGCGCAGATCGTAATCGTCACAGGATAAATCATGTACGCTGCTGCACAGCCGGCCAGCGTGCCCTGCCGTAACCAGGCCAACATCCCCCGTGTCTGCCCCCCTGCCCGTACACTGGCGCGGCACGAACAATGACCCAAGCCGACCCCCCTTTCGACCACCAAGCATATCCCTAACCCTGACCTCTCCCTTCTCATATGCCGGATTTCAGACCACGACCGGGAACAACGCGATCGCATCACAGGCTGAAGAGTCCGATAGCTGATATCATCGTCTTCAATGCCATTATCCAGTCTCTCGTGTATCAGAACCCGCTCGGCTGTATTGCGTACCATGCCCGGAGAAAGAACCATCCATCCGTCCAGAAGGTCCGTGAGATGTACACGGCAAAGTTCGAGTACCGGAACGAGCGCGGGAAGCGGATCGGGACCACCATCGAGATGTACGATTCCGTGGACGGTTACGAGACGGGTATCGCAGCCGTCATCTCGAACATGGCAAACCGGGCCTCCCACCGGGGGACCGTGAAGCACCTCCCGGCAGCCGACCTCTTCTCTGTCATGCTGAAATGCCATGATCCCAATGGCGAACTATACTACCTGAGTATCGCCCGCGACCGGATCACCCTCTCATCCTATCGCGACGCGAAGATCCGGGAGCGGGTCGAGGCGTGGACCAACGGGGTGCCGGAACTGGCGTGATTCATGCAGCGTAACAACCTGACCCACCGGGGCATTGAACCAGACCTGTGCAGCACCGGCCGGCAACAATCCTCCAGCCTCCCTTATCTTGTCATCCTGCACGGCCGGCCTGGCATCACGGCAAAACGGAAAAACCAGACTGGCGCCCTGTCAGGACTCCCACTTCTCCTTCAGACCGGCAAGAGTGGGCGGTTCAAGATCCTCCTTAATGAGGCCATACAGGACCTGGTCGTGGAACCTGCCGCGTGCGTGCCAGTACCGTCTTCTGCGGCCCTCATAGGAAAAACCGCACTTCTCCATGATCTTCCATGACGCGGTGTTCTCGTGCGCAGTGTCCCCGTTAATGCGGTACGCGGGGGTCTGCGTGAAAGCATAATAAACGAGAAACTCGCAGGCTTCCGTGCCAAACCCTGCGCCGGTGAACCCGTCATCGATCTGGTACGCTGCCAGGTACGCCCCCGGACAAAAGTCAACCGGAAGGAGGGTGCATTGCCCGCAGAATTCTCCCGTATCCTTTGCAAGTATTGTGAAAACCGGCGATGCGGGCATCTTTCCTTCGGACATGTCGTGTTCAGTGGCCGCAATAACCGGACTGAAATAAGCCCTCGTGGCCTCATGGGTATTGGGCCCGAAGAACAGGTACCGGCACACGGATTCCTTCTCAAGCATCCTGCAGATATCGTCGAGATCGCCTGAACGGATATATCGTGTTTTTATCAGTATGCCGCGCCATTCGGTCTTCATGGTATTCAGTGTATAATTTTGAGACCCGAAAGGATTACGGCTTCTCCCGGTAACGGAACTTCCCTGGCGGTACCCGGATCTCGAACCGTGCGCCCCCGCCCGGTCTCCCGGTCTCGGTGATCGTGATCCCGGTAAGAGAGAGAATCTCGCGCGAAAGAAAGAGCCCAAGACCGGTATTCTTCCCAAATCCCTTGGTGAAGAGCCGGGGGCGGTCCTCTGCCGGAACACCCTGCCCGTTATCTTCAACCACCAGGACCAGCGACACATCATCGATATGGGTCGTGATGCGGAGGGTATCGATGCTGCTCCCCCCGTATCGCAGCGCATTGTCGAACAGGTTATAAAATACTTTCACGAGCAGGGGATCGGCAAAGATCTCCATTGCCGCAACATCAGCCTCAACCCGGATACCGGTAAGGAAGAGCCCCTCCCTGCCGGATTCGATACAGGTTCCGACATCCTGCCATGCCGGGGGGGTTGCCCCCATGTTCTCATAATCCCGGGTGAATTCGATCTGGCGCTCGATCGCGTCGGCAATCCGGTTCAGTTTCTCAATGTATCCCGTGAGTTCGGCCGGATCGTTCACGCATTCTTCGCTCAGCTGGATATAGGCCTTGAGGGCCATGAGCTGGTTCCGGATATCGTGCCGGGTGATTCCCGAGAGCAGGTTGATCTTCTTGTTCGCCTCGGACAGGGCCAGCTCGGCGTGCTTGCGTTCGGTGATGTCCCGCAGGACAAAGAGATCCCCTTCCGGGGCGGCCCCTTCATTCCCGAGGGGCAGGGAGATGACATCGAGATATCGCGGCTGCCCGTCGGCCTGCGGGATCCGACATTCCGACCGGCACCCCTCCCGGGGCTGGCAGTCCCCGGTACGACAGGGCGCAAGTGCCGGCACGAGGCTCCCGATATCCTTCCCGACTGATTCCCGCAGATGGAGACCGGTCATCTGCCGGGCCGCAGGATTGAGATCGATGATTCGGGACGTACCGTCCGTGATGATCACGCCGTCCTGCATGGTGGCCAGGATCTGCGTGTAGGCAACAGGAACAGGAGAGAAGAGGTACCGGAAGAGCCCGAATGCGAGGATGAGGCCCGGGATGAGGAACGACATCTGGGTCAGGTCGATGCCTGTTAAGGGAGTGATCCAGAACGTGCACAGGATATTGAAGATCACCGGAACGACCGCCGCAACGAGAAGGATGCTGAGGGAGCGCCGGTGGCACGGGCCGGTGACGGACAGGTGCGAGACTAACAGGAAGATGGCAAGGAGCACGAGGGCATAGGTGTACGCGATGGTAAGCCAGAAGAACGGCCCGTGTTTATGGATCCAGAAGACCAGCCCCTCCCAGGCCACGGGAGCAAAACCGGTATAATAGAGGTAATGGAGGGGATTGGTGAATTCAAGAAAACTGAGCACGATTACGCCGAGAAAGAAAAGCGGCAGCGTCCTTATGGTCACGTACCGTTCGTTGCCGGTATGGTACAGGACAATCAGGAGGAATGCGACCGGGATGGTCAGCATGCAGGGGACTTCGATATTGTTGAAGACCAGACTGATTAAAAGATCGGGGCTCATGACCTCGCAGATATAGGCAAAGATGTAGATCGTGAGTCAGCCCATGAGAAGAGTGAATGGCCGGGAGATCGGGATGTTGCGGCGCCGCCACCCGAGAATTGTCAGGTAGAGCGCAACGGTGCCGGATATGAGGTAGAGGGCCAGAAAGAAGATCGCAACAGGAGAACGATCAACGGTCATGGTTCCACCTTCGGGAGATTATTGCGTAGCCAGGCCCTGTTCGCGCATCCATCCCGGGATCTGCTTGCGGAAGAGGGGCCAACCAGAGGTTACGGGTATTCTCACGATTCTGGTTACTTTGCGAGGCGATATATATTATTATTTGATCTTCAGGACATTCGTTTCCGGCAGACCATGCGGGACGCAACAAACTATTTCTGGCGATCACCTGGGATCTGATCACGCCGGCCATCACGAAAAAAGCCCGCTTACCGAGCCGGCCACAAGGACCATGGGTGTGCAGCTGAGGACAACGAGCACCGCGAGAATGACCAGCCATGCCAGGATCTCCGGTATCCGGCCGAGGGCTGCTACCCGTGAGAGGGCCCGGGCACCCCTGTCCATGACGGTCGGTCTTCCCCCGGGTGCCATATCCTCGTCGCAGAAATGTGCCATGAAGCGGGCGGAAAAGACAATCATGGGCGGCCAGAGCCCGAGGGCAATGATTCCCCCGATATATGGCACATACGAGACCGCGTGGAGCCCAAAGGAGTAGAGCAGCCCGACAAGGGTGACGATGGCGAGCGCAATAAAATACCTCACAATCCCCACGCGGTCCATGGTCCCCTTGATTGCCAGCACATCAAACGCCTCGCGGACACTCCCCATCCGGGCGAACCGTATGGCCCCGACAATCACGTACTGTACTGCAATGAAGAGGATCACCAGCTGGATGCCCAGAAGGAGGAGGATCACGATCAATCCGGGGGTAGTTCCCTTGAGAAGGCCGGGCAGGATTTCTCCCTCAGCAACCAGATACTGGAGGTAGGCAAGGATTGACGGAACAATGATCCAGACCAGCGGGATCACATGGACCTTGATGCCGTCAAGGCAGAGGGAGAGCCAGTTGTCGAACTCCGGCGGGGCTGCATCGCCTTTCAGGAGCCGAACGACATATCCCGAGATGAGGAAATAACACAGGAGCCCGACAAGGATCAGACCCCCGGCCTCTCCCCACGGCATAAGGATCCAGTGAATCCGGGTGCCTTCAATAAGATTCAGGCTGCCGGCAAGCGATGAGAGCGCCAGCCACGGCAGGGCGAGAAGAACGAGGATAAGCCAGCGGGTCCATCTCCCGGTCAGGGTTGCACGGGTAAATGCGGCGGATTCCCGGATATAATGGCTGACATCCATAGCGTATCCGTTCAATAGTACGCCGCACGGATACAAAAGACAGGAGGATTACTGCATCCATGCCCGGCACTATTCCGGTCCGGGAGATATAGTATCACGCGTGCCCGGTTGCACCCGGGCACTCCGTCACCGGCACAAAGGAAGGGACCAGCCGTGCAAGATACCCGGCAACAGGGGCGGGAATTTCGTATATGGAGATCCTCCCTTCCCTCCGGGGGATCACAATGCGGTCCTTTTCGAGGCGCTTCATGTGCCACGAGACGGAAGGCCCGGTGATGCCGGCTGCATGGGCAAGGTCCTGCCGGGTTGCCGAAGGCCGCTCGATCAGGAGGGCCAGGATCTTCTTTGTAGTATTGTTACGGAGGTGCTTGTGAATGAGTTGTTCATCCGCATTGTAGGTGCCACTGTTCTCGAAGAACCTGACCGATGACGTATCACCCGCAACCGCGATCTTATGGGTGTGGCTGAGGACACCGAGGTGGTAACGCAGGGTCCCCATCTTCATCCCCATCTCCGCAGCAAGGCCACGTAAGTGGATGCCGGGGTTCATCCGGATATGCTCGTAGATCCGGGCACGGACATCCTGGTCGAGCACATTACTCCCGGAGACCCGGCGGATCCCCATGACAGCCCAGAGCTTTGCCGCAAGGAAGATCTCGGGGGGGAACAGCAGGACCTGTGCCAGCATCACCCAGAACGGCAGCGCCCAGAACCCGACCGGCACGGGGGCCCTTGCCTCGGCATCCGCAGTCACCGGGCTGTCATAGCCTGACCGTACAATATATTCCTGTGCCGAGACCCCGGGCACTGCCACTATAGACAGGAAGAGTATTATCAGGAGGAGTGCGGGGATGGGTTTCATGGTTATGCTCACGCGGAGTAAGTGTTCAGGGTATACGGGGTGTATTCCTGGTTGCTGTTCTGTACTTTGAAGAACCAGTTGCCGGCCGTCACGTTCAGCAGGCTGCCAAAGTCAAGGAAGATCCGGCCATCCTTCCTGCCATCCATTGCATCCGAGTAAGGCCCGAAGGTCTCGTCCGGGGCATAGACGGTGAGGTTGAGATCCTTTGCCGGGTCCTTCCAGTCCAGGTCAACCCATTCATGCTGCATCCCATCCGGTACCGCATCAGCGAAATAATCGGCCATGGCGGGGGCAGCGCCAAAGTCCATACCATTAACAAACAGGTAATCACCCCTCCCTTCCACGTCTGCCACGGCAATGGTCCTGACCTTATAGACGGTGCCCCAGTCATTTTTCTCTGTATTGAGACTATAACTGTGGACACCGTCGCTTTCATCCATCTTCACGGTCACCACACTGGTAGCAGTGTCTTCGTATACTGCAGAGACGGGGATCGCGGACACGCCTCCCATACGGTAGGTAACAAAAACCGTTTCCGGCTTCTCTGTACCATTGACACTGTTCATGGTAACCCAGACGGTACCGGTCCGGATTGCAGGGGATAGGTTTTCAATATCCGGCAGGGCTGCCGCAGGGAGGACGAGCAGGACAACAAGGAGAACGCAGATCCCTGCAATGAGCCGGAGATTCATGGTTAATTATCCGGTTCCCGGGATAAATAAGATATCTGGCACAACTGTCTACAGGTCCTCTTGCTGCGGCGGGGGCAGGATCTTATTAAGGCCCCATAATCTTCAGGGCGCGTTCCCGTACCGGCTTTTGAAGATTCCGGCACATTCGTTTTCGGGTCACCGGACCGGTAGAGACCTGTGCGACAACTCCTTTTTAAGCAGGCATCGACTTCACGGGTATCCTTTCGGCCGGGTGAATTCCCGGCCCGGAGCAGACCATGATACAACTCGAACATCTCACAAAAGAGTACAACGGCGTCCGTGCGGTCAATGACCTGACCACAGAGATTCCGGATGGGGAGATCTTCGGCCTCCTTGGCCCTAACGGCGCCGGGAAGAGCACGACCATCCTGATGCTCACCGGGCTCATCGAACCGACATCCGGCCACTGCCTCATCGGCGGCCTCGACGTTGCCCGCGACCCGATCCGGGTCAAGCAGCAGATCGGGTACATGCCCGAGGACGTCGGTTTCTATGCATCGCTCAGCGCAGAAGAGAACCTCACCTACTTCGGCAGGCTGTACGGTATGGATACGCCTGCCTGTAAAGAGCGTTCCGCGGAACTGCTCTCCCTTGTCGGCCTCGACGGCGTGACAAAAGACGTGGGCGGCTACTCCAAGGGGATGCGCCAGCGGCTCGGCCTGGCAAAGGCGCTCTTGAACGACCCTGCGGTGATCATCCTCGACGAACCTACGGCAAACCTCGACCCGCAGGGGGTTGCGGATTACCGCCGGATCATCACGGAGGTTGCTCGGCAGGGGAAGACCGTTGTCGTCTCCTCCCATATCCTTGAAGAGGTGAGCCGGGTCAGCACAACCGTAGGGATCCTCTCGAAAGGCCGGCTCATCGCACAGGGGTCGTGGAGAGACCTTGCACGCGACCTCTCGGGAAGGGCTGATACGCACGTGACCATCCTTGTCGAGACCCGCGACCCGATGCCCGACCTCGTCCACCCGGACCTTGTCAGCATCAACTACGAACATGACCGGCGCGGGGTTGTTATTGTCGCCAGCTCGGACATCCGCGACGCCATCTCGGACAGCCTGGCACTGGCGGGCATCAGGATACGAAGTCTCTCTCGTGAGGGGCTGACCCTTGAGGAGACCTTCCTCTCGTATTACCAGGTGGCGGGGTGAGGAGCATGGCACGAAACGGACTTACCACCATTGCAGCAAAAGAGTTCTTCGACCACCTCCACAGCAGGAAGTTCCTCCTCATCTTCGGCATCCTGCTCATCGTTGCCATCGTCGGCATGATCGGGGGCATCTCGGATTACAACAAGAACCTTGAGGATTACAACAAGCACCAGTCCACCATCGACTCGCCGCTTTCCAGTTACATGGCGGAGAAGCCGTCCATCCTCTCGGTCTTCTCATCGGTCGCCACCTACCTCGTCTTCGTAGGCGGCATCCTCGGGATCGCGATGGGGTTCGATCTGGTGTCAAAAGAGAAAGAGAGCAAATCCTTAAAGATCCTCCTCTCCCACCCGGTATACCGCGACGAGGTGATCAACGGCAAGGCGCTGGGAGGGATCGCGGCCCTGGCCGGGGCGCTCTTCGTGGTGCTTTTCATTGCGCTTGCAACCCTGCTCGTCTACGGCATCGTGCCGGACGGGAACGAACTGATCCTGATCGGGATCTTTGGCCTTGCCTCGTTTCTTCTCATCTTCGCGTACTTCGCCATCGCTCTTTTTATGTCTACCATCATGGACGAGAGCGGGTCGGCCCTGATCTACACGGTGATCATCTTCATCGCGCTCTCGGCGCTCATTCCGACGCTGGCCAGCACGACCGTAACCGAACTCGTTATCGGCAACCCGCCGGAACTTCCGCGTGAGCTCATCGACCAGATGCAGCAACCGGCCAATACGAGCGAAGTGTCGGGAGTAACGGTCACGTTTGCCAGCAAGGGGAACAACGGGGCATGGGACGAGTTCGGCGAGCGGATGCAGGCTTATTCGGAGAAGCGGCAGATGGTGTACAGTACCCTGGCACTCTTTTCGCCAACGATGAACTACGACGCGATCACCTCCGCGGTTACCCAGCAGTATAGCAGCAGGGCGATGGTGATCGGAAGCAGGGGAAGTACAACAACTACCGCCGCGTTCAGCGTGGGAACGTCCGGGGATGTCGGGCTCGAAGACCTCCTCTACCCGATCATCGCATCCATAATCGCCCTCCTCCTCTTCCCGGTAGTCTTCTTCGGCCTTGCGTACCTGCGCTTCATGCGGCTTGATGTGCGATGATACCTGAAAAAACAGGCCGCGGTGGGCGGGAGGGATGCGACCCCCTCCTCCTTGCCGGCCTCCTCATCGCTGCGGTAATTCTCCTCATCCTGCCCCAGCCGGTCTCGGCCGACCTTACGTCATCGAAGGACACGTACGTCTCCATCACCTGCGAGCTGCCCGGCCAGATCATCGAAGCCGGCGAGACAGCAACGTTCAGCCTGGATGTCGCCAACAACGGCATGGAGAACAACAAGAAACTTTGGTTCGAATCGTTCGACACGGAGAAGTACGACTGGGAGATCCGTTTCAAGGACGGCGAGACCGAGATCAACAAGCTCTCCCTGCCGCCCAATGGCTCTAAAACCATATTGCTCGAGGTGGAGACCAGCTCGGACACTCCCGTGGGGGAGTATGCCGTCCGGGTCCATATCGGGGACGGATGGTACTGGGCGTATGTGACCATCTCGGAAACGCACAAGGGCGAGAAAGGGACATTCAAACTCAGTGTTGTCGACAAGGACGGGGAGAAGATCAAGGGGGCAAAGGTCACGTTTGTCCGCGACTCCGACCATGCAACCGTCGATGAAGTGATGAGCTCGGCAGACGGGAAAGTGGCGGCCGATATCGAGCCGGGACGCTATACCCTGACCATCGGGAGGGACGGGTACAAGGAAGTAGAGAAGAAGGACATCCGGATCAAGGGCGGGATCACGACCGATGCGGGGACCGTGATGCTGGAGAAAGCCCTGTTTGCGGCGGAAGTCACGGTGAATTCCCCCGTGCTGACGACAACGGCCGACAAAAAGCCCCGCTACGATGTAACGGTCCGGAACATCGGGAAGAACGACGACACCTTCCGGCTTACAACGGAGCAGATCCCTGCCGGGTGGTATGTCCGTTTCGAGCAGAAGGCGGTGGCGGGGACGGACATCTCCGAGCTGTTCATCAAGAGCGGCGAGGAGAAGGCGCTCGTTGTCGAGGCAATCCCCCCCTATGATGTCGCGGTGGGCGACTACCGGATCCCGCTTGTTATCGATTCCTCGGCCACGTCATATACTGAGAACCTGACGGCCAAGATCAAAGGGAATTATGAACTGAAAGTCTATGCCGAGAAGTACCAGTACTCCGTGAACAAGGGGGATACGCTCACGTTCGACATCCGGCTGACCAATGCCGGCAATGCGGGGAGCCTGACAAACGTGAAGACCACCATTGCGGCGCCGGATGGCTGGAATGCCGAGATCACGCCCGAGACGGTCGCCGGCATCCCGCCGGGCGAATCTGCTGATGTCAGCGTGCGGATCGTCCCGCCCGGCAACATCGTGGCCAGCGAGTACAAGATCACGGTGAAAGTGACATCCGACCAGACCGAGGTGAAAGATGATTTCCGCGTGCAGGTAAAGGAGCAGTCGCTCGTTGCCGTCTTCGGGATCATGCTGCTGGCGCTGATCGCCGGGGCGGTCTATTACATGTTCAGGAAGTACAGCCGGAGATAATCTTTTTTAAAACGAATCCCCGGGACAATGAACGGGACCGGGAAATGCCAGCCGGTCATCCCGCACGGGGAACGGATACCGGTTGTCATTCCACCCGTGTTTGCGGAAATTTATTCCGCAGCGGAACCTGAAGGGGGTTCTGCCTCATCCGCCCGGCATATCTGCACAAAGATATCCCCGTAGAACTCCTCCTGCCGGAGGGAACACCGCCCGTCAAGGGCAAGGAAGAGGAGCGGGATAAACACTTCCGGAATCCCCCACTCCATCCGCTGGCATAGCTCGGCAAGCGTCATCTCCTCGTCGATCTCCAGCCCTCCGAGGTACTCCGCGAGCTGGGTCATCGAGGACTCCTGGAACCCCTCCTCGTGGGCGATGCTGACCACATCGTCCGCATCGATCAGGGAGTCATCGGAGATATCAACAGAGCCGTTTGACATCCGACGGCGACGGCGCTCCTCCTTCTCGATGTTCTTAAGCTCGGTGATCAGCTCGAAGAGGGTGATCGGGCTCTTGCGCATGCTCTTCCGGTCGAGCCGGCGCTGGATCTCGTTCTCCAGCCGTTCGATGGGGCCGAGCCGGCTGCTGAAATCGATCTCGTCGCCCATCTCACCTCCGAACTCGTCCCCGAACAGGTCATCGTCGCCCTCCGTTTCATCATCGGGTGCCTCGACAATAACGAGCAGCTCGGACTTCATCCGGATGAGGGTTGCAGCATAGAAGAGTGTCCTCCCCGAGAGCTGGAGGTTGAGTTCACGCCGCCTCTCCAGTTCGGAGAGGAACCGGTCGGTGACCTCGATAATATCGATGTTCCACGGGTCGATCTCCCCCCTTTCCGCAAGGCCGACAAGGATCTCAACCGGGTCCTCGACAACACCCTGCGTCTCAGGGGGCTGCCCGTCAGCCTCACCGGGCGGAGATACCGGCGTGTCGTCCGTCCCGGGAGTCACGGGCTGCGTTGTTTCCGGGGGGAGATGACCCGGATCCTCCGCCTTCCTCCCGTCAGGCTGTTCAGCCATTCGCCTTTACCCCGGTAACAAGGGTGCTCTTATCCGAACGGAGGGTGACCCCCATGATCCGCTGGGCGGCCTCGATCATCGGCTTCCTGAGGGATACGATGACGAACTGGGAACTGGGTGCCAGTTCCGTGACCATGGAGGCGATCCGCTCCACGTTCGCGCCGTCGAGGGACATGTCCACTTCGTCAAAGGCGTAGAACGGTGCGGGGATGTAGTGCTGGATCGAGAAGATAAAGGCAAGGGTGGTGAGCGACTTCTCCCCGCCGGAGAGGGAGTTGAGCAGGTGCACTTTCTTATCGCGGGGCTGAACAGCGAACGTCATCCCACCGGTGAACGGGTCCTCATCGTTCTCCAGCACAAGATGGCCGCTCCCGCTCGTGAGCCGGGCAAAGATCTCCCGGAAGTTGGTATCGATCGCCTTGAACGCCGTCGTGAAGGCCTCGTACTTCATCTGCTCGAACTGCTCGATCCGCTCGATTAAGGTCTCCCGTTCGGTCGAGAGCGTCTCCTTCCGCTCCGTCCGCTCCGTCACCTGCCGCTGCACCTTGTCATACTCCTCGATCGCGAGCATGTTCACGGCCCCGATCTTCCGGAGCGCCCCGTCCGCCTCGGCGATCTTCCCCTCGATCTCCGAGAGTGTCAGTTCGGTGTCCATCTCGCCGACCTGCTGTTTGAGCATCTCGATCTCGATCCCGAGGTTACGGGCACGTTCCTCGATCGCTCCCAGCTGGATTGTGATCCGTTCCTTCTCGGCATCGAACTTCATCAGTTTCAGTTCGGAGTCCTGGATGTGCTGGGACACTTCGCCCCGTTTCGTCCGCAGTTCGTCCAGCACCCCGGAGAACTCTTTCTGCCGTTCCTCGAGTGCGGCAATCTGGGTCTTGTGGGCCGTAATCTGGTCGTTGGAGGCACCGATATCCGCATCGATCTGGAGGTTCCGGTCGTCCTGGCGTTTCCGTTCCCCGGCCAGTTCTTCGAGCCGGGCATTGAAGTGCTGGCGCTCCCGCTGGGCATCGTTGATGTCCCCGTCTTTGTTCCGGAGACGGCGCTCGGACTCCTCGATCTCCCGGCGTTTCTTCTCGATCTGTTCCGTGAGCGCCGGAATATTGGTATCGTCGAGGCGTTTCTTGATCTCCTCGATCTGGCTGTTCAGGCCGTTGACAACCCCGGTGGTCTTGTCCAGTTCGGTTTCAAGGGCGGTGAGTTCCGCGCTGCAGTTCTTCGTCTCGTCCTGCTGGCGTGCCACCGCCGCCTCGATGGTCTGCTTCTCGACCGTGATCGCCTCGAACCGCCGGGAGAACTCCTCGGTGAACATCCCGAACCGGGCCACCTTCTGGTCGATCTCGTTCCGTGTCGCCCGCTTTGCATCCACCTCTTCGGTGAGCCGCTTCACGCCAGCTTCGAGCGTTGCGGCTTCACCCTGGAGTTCGCCAAGATGCGAGCGGATGCGGATGATCTCGTCGTCGACGGCAGCACCAAAACCACGGGGGCCGGCCTGCTTCTTCATGGAGCCACCCGTCATCGCCCCGCTCCTCTCGATCAGTTCGCCATCGAGCGTGACCATCCGGAACTTCCCGATCATCTTCCGGGCCCGTTCAAGCGTGTCGACCACGACCGTTCCGCCAAGGATTACGGAAAAAGCACGGTCGTACCTGGGATCGTATTCCAGCAGGTTCACCGCATAGTCGATGACACCGGGCTCCTTGAGCGGGGGGAGCTGCGGGGGTTTGAGCTTATTTAACGGGAGGAATGTCGCCCGTCCGAGCCGCTCTTCCTTGAGGTACCGGATCGCGTCCGAGGCAATCTGGTCGTTGTCGCAGACCACGAACTGGAGCTTGTTGCCCGCCGCGATGTTCAGGGCAACCGAATACTCGGCCGGGGCCTTCCCCAGCTCGGAGATGGTCCCGTGCACGCCCTCCATCGCCTTGATGGCCTCAAGAGCCCTGCCCCCGGACTCGCCCCGGGCCTGCTGGGCCGCCTCGAGCCGGATCGCGTCCTGCTCCCGGTCACGGATCTCGGTGCGGAGACGCTCAAGGGACGAACGCTGCGCAAAGAGCGTGCTCTCCAGTTCCGAGAGGGTCCGGTCCAGTTCCTTCTTCCCGGCCTGGAGGTCCTTGACACTCTTGTCGCTGTCGGTCAGCTGGGTTTGTTTCGCGTTGTATTCCTCGTCAAGCTGACGGAGGAGGCCGGTGAGGCGTTCGAGCTCGGTGGTCCGCATCCGGCTCTTCTCGATGAGCATGTCCTGCTGGTGGAGGATCTCCGAGCGCTGTCCTTTCTTCTCCTCGATCTCCTTTAAGAGCGCAAAGAGCCGGTCGCGTGCACCTTCCGTGTCCTCGCTGTGCGCCTTGATCTCGGTCTCGAACTTCCCGAGTTGCGCCTTTGCGGTCGCCACCTCCATCGCGATGTTCGTCCGGTCGATGGTCAGGGTCCGGATCTGGTCCGTGCACTCCGCGACCCGTGCCTCGGCCCGTTTCGTGTCCATGTACACGCGGTTGATCGCTTCGAGGTTCGTCTCCTTCTCCTTCTTCATCCGGACAATGGTCTGCTCGGCGAGCTTGATCCCGCTCTTGGCTTCCTCGAGTTCTGCTATCAGCTTGAGGTAGTCAGCCCCGCTCTTCTTGTTGATCAGCTCGTCGATGTCCTTTAAGTCCGCCTTCAGGTAGGAGAGCTCGTTCTCCTCGATCCCATGGTCCGATGCAATGCGGGTGAGCTGGATTTTGTGGTCCTCGGTCGACCGCTGGAGGGAGGTGAACTCTTTCACCCGCTCGTGGAGCTGGGCGGCAGAGCGGCAGTTCTGGTAGAACGTGAGCTCGTTCTGCCACTTCTGGTACTCCAGGGCATGGGTCCGTTCGCGTTTGAGCTCGTTTGCCCGGCGGGTCAGTTCGATGAGGAGGAGTTCCTCCCGCTCGATCCGCTCCCGCACGATCTCGAGCTCGGCAAGCGACTGCTGTTTCTTGGTATCGAACTCCGACACCCCGGCGATCTCGTCGATGATCTTCCGGCGCTCGAAATCGCTCATCTCCATGATGCGGGTGACATCCCCCTGCATTACGACGTTATACCCGTGGGGGATAATCCCGGCTTTTGCAAGATGATCAACGATATCGCTCTGCTTGCAGAGGCGCTCGTTGAGGTAATTGTAGCTGTAATACCCGTTTGCGGTCCGCTTGATACGGCGCCGGATCCGGGTGCCGTCCGAGAATTCAAGGGCTACTTCTGCGATGTTCCGGCCGGAGTTCAGGTTGATCAGATCGGTGAGCTTCTCGGCCCGCAGGTTGCGGGAGCTCGATAGGGCAAGGACAAAAAGAATGGAATCGATGATATTGCTTTTACCGGAGCCGTTCGGTCCGGATATAACGGTAAACCCCTCTAAAAAGGGAATTTTTGTCTTTTTTGAAAAAGACTTGAAATTGTCGATCTCCAGTCCTGTGATATGCAAAGATCAGGCTCCTTACTTCTTTGCAGGATCCTTCTTTTCTTCTTCAGTTGCGTAGATAAGATCACCCTGCTTGGGCTGGGCTCCACCCTTCTTGTTCCGGCCATAGCCGGCCCGGGCGACGATATAGTCCTTCTCCCCGCGGCGGGGCTCGAGCTTCATGGTGCCGTCCGGCTGCATGATCATGTCCATGACCGGTTCTGCCGGGGCCGCCGGGGCGTCGGACACACGTCCCTTCGGGCGGATGACGGTGCTGCCGGAGGAAGACGGGTACGCGGGTGCAGACGATGCCCCGGGCTGTGCTCCCTGGACAATCGGGCCACGCTTCAGTTCCTGCCTGCTGCGCTCTTCAGTCTGTTTGGACATCTTCATGGCAATGGACTTGAGGTCAAGCAGCTCCTGGGTAAGCCCCTTGACCAGTGCCTCCATGTCCCGTACCTTCTTCTCGAGGGCCGCGACGCGGTCCTCGCTGGCTCCTGAACCTTCCATCATACTAATCAGCTTCTCCTGTTCATCGAGTTCGTGCTCAAGGTATTTGATCTTTGCATCGGACAACGCCATACACGAAAACACTTACTGTACTGGTGCGGCGCACTCCTTAATTAATATTAATAGTAGTGATCGCCTGATTAGGAGAAAAGCGTTTTGGCTGAAATCCGGGTTTTGGGTGAAAATTGCCGTTCTTATCTGATATCAGGGAAGATGAGAGGCCGGCTTTAAAAAACAAGAGCAATGCATCCGCGTTGTGACGGGCCGGCAGAGGTGGGGGTGCGGGGGAAGGTGCCTGCCCGGGAAAATGCGGGTATCGAGTCGAAGAACGCTGATGCGTTCTTCTCCTGGCTCGGGGCTGATGCCCCTCACCGGGTCGAAGAATTACAGTGCATTCCCTTTTTCTCCCCGAAATTCTGACGGATCCGAGACCTTTATCAGAATTCGAACGGGTTATCAGAATCGTGAGGAGAAGAAGATATCCGTAGGATATCTGCGACCTCTCGGAACGCGAAGGTCGGCTGATGCCTCCCTTCTCCTCCTCGGGGTTTGACAGATCCCCCTCCCTCAAGTCCTTCGGACTTTCGGGACAGCGAAGAATGCTGATGCATTCTTCTCGTCCTCGCGGTTCTTCGAACCCCTCGGAAAAGAAAACCTATTACCCCCAAAGAACCAACCTTTCTCCATATGTCGTATCTGGCAAAAACGGATCCAGCAATTGCAGATATCATCGAAAAGGAGAGGCTCCGCCAGGTTAACGGTCTGGAGCTGATCGCATCCGAAAACGTTGTTTCGAGAGCGGTACTCGAGGCAATGGGATCGATCATGACCAATAAGTATGCCGAGGGCTACCCCGGCAAGCGGTACTACGGCGGATGCGAGTTCCACGATATGGCCGAGAACCTCGCCCGCGACCGGCTCAGGAAACTTTTTGGCGCCGAATACGCCAACGTCCAGCCCCACTCGGGCACCCAGGCCAACATGGCGGTTTATTTTGCGTACATGAAGCTGGGAGAGAAGATCCTTTCCATGAAGCTCAACCAGGGCGGCCACCTTTCTCACGGCTCTCCGGTCAGTTTCACCGGGAAGTTCTACCAGGTGGCACAATACGGCGTTGACGAGAAGACAGAGATGCTCGATTACGGTATAGTCGCGGAGATGGCAAAGAGGGAGAAGCCCCAGATCATTGTCTGCGGTGCCTCGGCCTACCCCCGTACCATCGACTTCAAAGCCTTCCAGGAGATCGCCGACGATGTCGGTGCCTACTGTATGGCAGATATCGCCCACATCGCCGGCCTTGTTGCCACCGGCCTCCACCCAACCTCGGTCGGCGTGGTTAACTTCACCACCACCACCACCCACAAGACCCTCCGCGGCCCCCGCGGCGGCGCTATCATGTGCAATGCCGACCTCGGGACACTCATCGACAAGGCGGTCTTCCCCGGCATGCAGGGCGGCCCCCTGATGCATACAATCACGGCAAAGGCGGTCTGTTTCGAGGAAGCGCTCAAGCCCTCGTTCAAGGAATATAATAAACAGATCATCAAAAACGCCAAGACCCTTGCCGAGACCCTGATGGCAAACGGCCTCCGGCTCGTCTCGGGCGGCACCGATAACCACCTCATGCTCCTCGACCTCACCGAGCAGGGCATTACCGGCCTTGAAGCCGAGACCGCACTCGGGAAAGCTGGTATCACGGTCAACAAGAACACGATCCCGAACGAGACCAAGAGCCCGTTTGTCACGAGCGGCCTGCGCATCGGCACGCCCGCCGTAACTTCGCGGGGCATGAAAGAGGCCGAGATGCGCCTTATCGGGAACTGGATTGCAACCGTTGTCAGGGATGTCAAGAACGAAGCGGCAGCAAAGGACATCCGCGCAAAGGTCGAGGCACTCGCCAGCCGTTTCACGCTGTATCCGGAATAAGTACCAGAATTAAAAGGGAGTTGCCATGACCATAATCCTTGACGGAAAAAAGACGTCGGAGAAACGCCTCGGGGCCCTCAGGGAGGAGATCGCAGGTTCAGGACTCCGCCCGCACCTCGCCACCGTGATCGTGGGCAACGATCCCGCGTCGCAGATGTACGTGCGGATGAAACACCGGGCCTGCGAGCAGGTCGGTATCGGATCGGTCGGGGTGGAACTTCCCGCTGACGTGACGACACGCACCGTGGTTGACAAGGTCCGGGCGCTGAACCGGGACGGTACGGTTGACGGTATCCTCGTCCAGCTCCCGATGCCGCAGCAAATCGACGCCGAACGTGTGATTGGTGCCATCGACCCGAACAAGGATGTTGACGGGTACCACCCGGAGAACATGGGCCACCTCTTTTTAGGAAAACCCCGGTTTTCTTCCTGTACCCCGACCGGGATCATGACGCTCCTCTCCGAATACCAGATACCCATTGCCGGTGCCCGGGCGGTCATTGCCGGGCGCAGCATCGATGTGGGCCGGCCCATGGCCGCACTGCTTTTGAATGCTGACGCAACGGTCACGATCTGCCACAGCAAGACAAAAGACCTTGCCGAGGAACTGAAGCGGGCAGACATCCTTATTTCCGCGATCGGCAAGCCACACTTCATCACAAAAGACATGGTGAAGGAAGGCGCCGTGGTCATCGATGTCGGCATTAACCAGCTGGATGGGAAACTGGTCGGCGACGTGGACTTTGACGCAGTCAGGGAGATCGCGTCGGCCATCACCCCGGTCCCCGGGGGCGTTGGCCCGATGACGATCGCCACGCTGATGGAGAACACCTTCCGTTCGGCAAAGGAGAGGGCATGCGATCGTGTACTGTAAATAAACTCGTTATCGGCGGGGATGCCCCGCCCCGCGTGATGGGCGTACTCAACGTCAGCCCGGAATCATTTTACCACGACTCTTTTATCCCGACCAATGAGATCCATAAAAAAGCCGTTGAGATGATCGAGCAGGGTGCCGATATGCTCGATGTCGGGGCACGGAGCACCGCTCCCAATGCACAGGCGATCAGCGGTGCGGAAGAGGGGGGGCGGATCGATGCCGCGTTGAAGGAACTGGACGGCACCGGGTTCACGGTCTCTGTCGACACCATGAACCCGTGGGTGCTGGACATCTGCCTGAAACACGAGATTCATGCCGTGAATGACATTGCCGGGTTTGCATCGGATGCCTATGCTAAACGCGTTGCCGGGTCCGGGCTGCCCGCCTTTGTTATGGCAACGGACTATACCCCGGGCGATGCGGTTGGGGTTGCAGCAACGGAAAAGGCACTTGCAGCCGTAGTCGGGCGGTGTGAAACCGCAGGTATCGACAACTACGTACTCGATCCGGGCATCGGGATCTGGACCCCGTTCCGCTCGTACGATGACAACTGGGAACTCTGCCGGCACTTTGATGTATTCCAGCAGTTCAACCGGCCGCTCCTTGCCGCCATCTCCCGCAAGAGTTTCATCGGGAACCTGGTCAACCGCGAGCCGGAGGAGCGGCTCGCGGGAAGCCTTGCCGTCACCAGCTTCCTCCTCCAGAAAGGCGCCTCGGTTGTCCGTACCCACGATGTGAAGGAGACGGTGGACGCGGTCAGGGTGTACGAACGGATGGTGAAGACACCGTGAACTCCTCGTTCGAGGTGTTCGGGCTCCCGACAGGGATCATCCACAGCGGCGACCCCATTGCCGAGCGGGTCATCGCGACAGCAGAGAAGACCTGCGGCGGTTTTGAAAATGGCGATGTCCTTGTCCTCGCCGAGACCGCGGTGGCGACATCCGAAGGGAATGTCATCCGCCTTGCCGACATTACGCCCCGTTCCCGGGCACAGGAACTCGGGGAACAATACAATATTGATCCCCGGACGGTAGAGGTGGTCCTCCGGGAGAGCGACTCGATTGTCGGGGGTATCCCGGGATTTTTGCTCTGCATGAAAGGCGGCACGCTCCTCCCGAATGCCGGCGTGGATGCTTCGAATGCCCCGCCCGGCTGCGTCACCCCCCTCCCGGCGGACCCGGACCAGAGTGCCCAGCGGATCAAGAGGGTGATCGAGTCCCGGGCCGGTGTGGAGATCGGGGTGATCATTGCCGACAGCCGCACCCACGCGATGCGTCTCGGGTGCAGCGGGGTTGCGATCGGGTCGGCCGGCATCCCGTCCGTGATCGATGACCGTGGGAGAAATGACCTGTTCGGGCGCAGGCTCGATGTCACAAAACGTGCGGTTGCCGACAACATCGCCTCCGCTGCCGAACTGGTGATGGGCGAAGCAGACGAGTGCACTCCCGCTGCCATTATCCGTGGCATCGGCCTCCCTATTGGCGATCACATCGGTGTCGATACGATCGATGCCACCGAATGCCTCTTCATGGGGGCATTTGCCAAGGACCGGAAAGCGTGGTAGGTGCCCCTACCGTCTCCGCCGTTTCGCAAACGTGATCTTATCTTCCAGCGCTTTTCTCTTCCCCCGCAGGTATGCCGGGGGAGCGCCGTCTACAACAAGGGACGCGATCTCGGCAAAGTCCCGGATCATGTCGGTCCGCTCTTCGGCGGTAAAATCGGGGTCCGAGATATTCTCGATGAACTCCGCTTCGCCTTCGACCTCGTGTTCCGGCGGGGGAAACGAGGCCCGGCACTTTGTCCGGCAATACCGGCACCGCCCAGAGTATTCCCCGGAGGAGCGTTCGCCACGCGTCAGGATCCGGAAGTTCCTCCCGTCGCACTTCGGGCAGGTCCACTCCAGCGTGAGCGCCTTGAGTGTCCCCTCCACAGCCTTCTCGAAGAGCGATTCAAACATCAGGATTACCTGTCCGGATCGTGTGAATCAGCGTATTTTCATCCCCCCATATTAATCCTGTGACAGCAGAACGGGGCATTCCGGAACATCGTCATATCTTCCGGAACGTGATCCTGCTCTGTCCGTAATAGTTCCAGAAGAACGCGCAGACCGTGGCGATCACCTTTGCCACCAGGTAATTGAACGAGGCCAGTTCCACAAGGAGCCAGATGATGCAGACATTCACCATCAGGCAGCTGATGGCGATCATCGTAAACGTGGTGAACTGGGAGAGATAATCACGGGTCCTGTCATGGAATGTGAGGACTTTGTTGAGACAATAGCTGACAAGGATCCCGCAACTGTAGGAGACTATGGCGGCCGGGATGTACCATATTCCCAAGGGTTCGCAGAGATACCAGAGCAGCCCGATATCGACAAGCGACGATACCACGCCAACGAAAAAGAACCAGAGGAGGTGTTCGCGTGCCAGCACGGAAAAACCGTCAGGCATCCCCCTCCCCCCATGGCAGTACCCGTCCGGTTTCATGCGGCAGATTACCCCGCATACCCGGCACAGTCATACAGGCTGTTCTGGCTGCCGGAGCCTGGACCCCCGGCTCCCGGTTGGGAAGATATGACGTCCTGCAGGCCGGGAATTGTGCTGTTTTGGCTTCCGGTAAGGGACGGAAGGCCACGGTCGCTGGCCGGTGCACTGCTGACATCGCCCCATTCTGAAGAGGGGATTGCCATGCACGTGGACTGGACCCAGCTGAAGATGGCGCTGTTCCCGGCGTTCGATCCCCCGCCACCGCCATGTCCCGAGAGCCGTGGGCCGGCAACAGGCAGGATATTCCCCGACCCGTACATCAGCGGCGTGCAGGCCCGGACAAACGGTGCGATGAAGAGGAAGGCAACCGAGCCGACACCGGCAAGCGCCTGGGGGAGGACCAGCGACCAGCCGGAAAAACCCAGCAGTGCCGCACTCGCTGCCTGCACCCGGAGCCCGACCGGGGGCTTGTCGACCGTGATGAACCCCGCTGCATCGAACGAATTGAAGATGAGGAGAGAGGGGTTCTCAAGCATACTCCTGACCGCTGCCGCGTAATAGGCATTCGAATAACCCTGCCCCCAGAGGTTCCAGGTATTCAGGAATGCCGACAGGAGCAGGACACCGGCAAAGAGGATCTCGTACCGGTATTTTTGTATCATGGGTGTGTCAGTCATGCGAAGCGGTCCTGGACAGAATCGATACGGGAGAGATTGCGACGTTACTATCGCACTTCTCCGCAATAACGCGGTTGTCCCTTGGAAGACCGGTGTTATATATTGATGATACAGCCGTGGTGAGACGATGATACCGTGAAGGGATATATTGAACCCGGTCGGATCATATATCGCGGTATATCAGGGAGACCCCCTGCACGGTTCCTCCGTCAGATCATCCACGGGACCCGGCGTGTCAAAAAAATACCAACCTATTTTATCACACACAATAATAGTATGGTAATCTATACATTTCCATCCTGTAGGCTGAAGAGACTTGTTCCGGGTGATCCAAATATGTCCGATAAACAGACTATTTCCATTTCAACAGATCCGGCATTTTTAAAGGAGTTATCCGAGTACCTTGAGGTCCTGTCAAACCCGGTGCGGCTGAAGATACTCAAGGTCATCGAGAAGGATCCCCGCGAGATCAGCGAGATCGCCTCCCGCATCGATACGAGTTATGCCAATACCAAGAAACACATCGACCAGCTCGTTGTCATCGGCCTGGTAAAAAAGGAGGCAGGGTTCGGGCGGGAGACCGTCAAGGGCATCCACCCGGTCTGGAAATTCTCCCTTGTTGACGGGGGGCTCGAGACACTGATCCGGAACATCGGTGTCTTCTCCAGCATCAACATCCCGATGGGATACGGGGACCTCCACTCCCGCATCGGCCCCATCAAAAAAACACTCCTTGAAGAGTCGGGAGAACAGTGCCCGGCCCTGCACCTTGTGGAGGGCGGCGCATCCGGGAGGACCTTCCTTTTGAAAAAAGACCGTGCCAGCATCGGCCGGATCGATCCGGATTTCCCGGCTGCTGCAAAGGAGGGGGACATCGCGCTTCCCGTGGAATACGCGGCAGTGACGCGGATCACAAAACCCCATGCCATCATCTTCCGGTCGGGGGAGGAGTGGTTTATCGAGGACCGGGGGAGTTCGAGCGGGACCTATATCAATGCCGGGCTCATCACGCCGATGACGAAGACGCCGCTGAAGAATGGCGATGTCATCGATCTCGCGATTGGCGAGAGTTCCGCACGGTTCCTGTTTGTGGCGAACGAGTGAATAACAGATGGCGGGCAACAGCGGTCCAGGACCAGGGAAGGGGAATATCCAGAAACTGCGTGCTGTACTGCCGGTCCTGTTCCTCGTCACCCTTTTCTTAACAATCCCACCGGTGTCCGCAACGGTCTTCATGTACAATGCGACCGGGAACGGTACGATCCAGAGCCTGATCAACAGTACAACGAATGGCGATTCCATCTTCCTGCCCGAGGGGACGTACCATGAGGACCTGGTCATTGACCGGTCTATCGTGTTTGGTGCGCTGGACACGGCCACCCCCCCGACAATCGTCACGGCAGACTCCCGGGCCGGGATCGTCCTTGAAGCGGACGGGATCACGCTCAACGGGCTGCATATTTCCGGCACAGCCAAAACCGGGCTTCTCGTGGGATCGAACAACAACCGGATCAGCGATATCACGATAGAGGGGATGTCCCGGGGCATTGAACTGAAGAATGCGGCGAACAATATCTTCTCAGAAAACATCCTCGTAAACAACAGTATCGGGATCACCATCGACCGCTCATCGCGTTCCAATACATTCTTCCTCAACCAGTTCGGAAACACCGTTGATGTGACCGGCCAGTCAACTGATAACCTGTGGTTCCAGACCCGCCAGGACTATGGATACGAGGAAAACAGCTTCTCCGGCCCGCTGGGTAATTCCTGGAAGGCATATACCGGGACGGACAGCAATGGCGACGGTGTCGGCGATACACCCTACACGGTACTGGAAACGGCAACCGCCACTTCGGGAGCGGCAGGAGCAGCAGAGATATCTGACCGTGCTCCGCTCACCAGCCTGCCCGACGCATATTCCCTGCTCGTGAAGAGTACCGTCCCCACGAATGCCACCGGTATGAGCGGTCCTGCCTCGCATCCTGCCATCCCGACCGGGGCAGAACAACAGCAGCTCCCGGACCAGCCGGTCCAGAACCTGCAGGCTTCCGATGTCCCGGGGAGCCAGGGACAATACCCGGGAACGGTTCCTTCCTCCGTACCCGGGGCGGGAGCAACGCCGCCTCCCGGAGGATTTCCCGGGATCCTGCCCCCGTTCTGGTGGGTGATCCTCCTCGTCATCATCGTCTCCGTGATTATCGGTGCGTGGGTCGAGCGGAGTCGCAGGAAAGTGCATCCACCGGCAGCCCACGTGGAGTATGTGCAGGTCAGCCCCATGACCAACGCAACTGTCGTGAAGCGCCCCGGGACGACCGTGCCTGCGTCCGGGGAATGGAAGGATCAGTCCTATTTTACCGCCCATCTCCCACCGGGACTGGAGAGGAAGTTCCCCGATGCAGAATACATGGGCGAGGGGGGCGTTGGCCGCGTATTCCGGGCATGGGATCCAAACGAAGGCCGTCACGTGGCGGTGAAGATCCCGGTCCGGTTTGATGAAGTGACAGGTACGCAGTTCACCAAGGAGCTGCACATCTGGCAGGGGCTCCACCACCAGAATATCGTCGAGATGTACGCGGCAAACATCTTTCCCATGCCCTACATCGAGATGGAGTATGTTGAATCGTCCCTTGCCCTGGTGAAATTCCCCCTTGACACGGATAAGGCGGTGAAGATTATATCCGGTGTGGCAGAGGGTCTCCGGTATGCTCACGAACAGGGTATTGCCCACCGGGACATCAAGCCGGAAAATATCCTTATCACTGCCGAGGGCATCCCGAAGATCACGGACTGGGGGCTCGCAAAGGCGCTCACGGACACAAAACATACCGGCCTCATCAGTTTCTCCCTGCATTATGCGGCACCCGAGCAGCTCGCCCCGAATATTTACGGTGAGGCAGGGAAGCCGACGGATATCTACCAGCTCGGGGTCCTCTTTTACGAGATGGTGACCGGCAGGCTGCCATTCAGTGGTGCCGGTATGGGGGAGATTACGCATGCGATCCTTCACGATACGCCGCTGCCCCCGGAACCCTCAGGGAGGAACGCGGACGCGATCAGGCGCATCATCGAAAAATGCCTGCAGAAAAAACCGCAGGACCGGTATGCATCCGTTGCCGATGTCATTGCCGATCTCCGGAACCTCGGACCCGAGGAGTGACCGGGCCGGACCGGCTTCAGGAAATACTCACGTGAAAAAGGGGATCTGGTTTATCGCCAGATGCTTTTTGCCACTACCGCTGCCAGCCTAAGTACTGGCTTCCGGGGAAGTTTCAGATGGCGGTGTACCGGAGGGCTTTTCACCGGTCGGCTTTTCGCCAGAGGGGGCTGTTCCGTTCATCTGCAGGCCATCCGGGGGAGTGCCCGAGGGTGCAGTACCGTTCATCTGCATACCGCCCGGGGGTGTGCCGGAGGGCCGGGTACCGTTCATCTCCACTCCTGACGGAGGCGTACCGGATTGTTCTGACGACCCGGCTGCACCCTCAGCGGGGGTGACCTGGACTTGTTCGGACGATGCCAGGCTGGAGGCGGCAGATTGGGTGGAAGAACTTCCGGAATCTGACGTGCAGCCTGCGACAAATATTCCTGCAACGAGGATCGCTGACGCGACCAACATGATAATTACGCTTCTTTTCATGGGATCTGTCTCCTTTTGGTATCCGGACAGGAATCTACCCTGGGGCCCGGACCTATGATCTCCACAGCGGGGATCATCCGCCATGAGGATGGCCACCGGCTCTTTTATATTCAACGCATGAGGGGAGTGAAATACTGTCCCGGAAACCGCATTAATTGAACCCATGAGTGTACATTATGAAAACCAGTCCCCGCGGCAGGCAATAAAAAAGAGGGTACGGCCGGGACCGGGGAGATCCCCGTATCCCTCCGTGACATGTGCCGGGATGAGAGGGCGTTGTGGGCCCCGCCCGGTCTTCCCGGGGATGAGATCATCTCATGCGCAGGAACCTTTAGAATGAGGGTTTGTTATGTGCTGCTTCTCACTCACGAAGCTCCTGACAGTTGACAGGCTGAAACTGTCCTGTCCTTCCCGGGTTTTGTGTTTCTCCTGAACCTTGTGCATTCTCTGATACAGGCCCCCTGACCGGGGCCTTCATGCCCACTGGGTGCCGGCCATGCCCGGTTGCCTTCCCTGGCTTCCACGATCCCGTGGGGGCGGGAGGACAACAACCTGGCCGGATATCGTGTCAGTGATTCACGGTGCGGGTCTTCTTAAAAACCACCTCCAGGTCCTGATGACTGCCCTGCCGGGTAGTCATCCTGCATCACGATCACCGCAACGGCTCTTATAATAGGTACATGAGAAGGGTGAAATATTGCACAACGCCCCGCATTCATTATACCGGCTGGTCAACACAATCCCATCCTGTCCGGCTATGAATCATATACCCGGTGGTTCGGTTAAAAGAGATTGGTGACCGAAACCGCGAAGGGGTTGTCACGAGGATTAAAAATAAAAAATTATCCCCGGCGTTTCCGGGATGACCGTTGGGAGACCCGCTGCCGGTTTTCAGGTGAGGATATCTTCGAGATTACTCTTTGAACATAATACCTGAGTAACAGGGACATGGGGTTGTCGCCTCCTGCCATGTCAGTCGCTCCTCAGTGCATCAATCGGGTCCATGTTCGATGCCTTCCATGCAGGGTAAAGCCCGGAGATCACACAGACCAACAGGCCCACGACCATTCCTGCGGGAACGTAGATGATACTGGCCGGGAGGAAGAAGAACTCCGTGGTGCCCATCATCGCATCCACGACAGAGTACCCGATGACAACGCTCATCAGTCCTCCTATCCCCGCCCCAATGATACCGAGAATGAACGCTTCGTAGAGGAACATCCGCCTCACCTCACCGGTCTCAGTGCCGATCGAGAGCAGGATACCAATCTCCTGAATCCGCTCATTGACCGACATCATCATCACATTGAAGATACTGACGGCTGCAACGATCAGCGAGATACCGCCTATCGCCAGGCAGAACAGTGTCAGGGTTTCGAGCGTTGACGAGATTGTATCAAGCTGCGAACTGGCATCGCTGATCCTGACAGCCGGGGTCTTCGCATCGGTATTGAGCTTGGTATCGATCGCCTCCTCAATTTCCGAAATCATGTCGGTATCGTCAACGATCACGTTCACCTGGTCGTAGACATCCTTCCCGCCGTACTGGGCCACGTACCATTCCTTGGTGACAACGATCCCGTTATCGGTACTCACGCTGTCCGCAACGGTACCCCGTGTATCGATGATCCCGACCACCTTTACCGAGGCCCGGGATGCTGATGAAGACCCGTCGGGAGGCCCCTCCGATGCCGAACTGATCTTGATCTTGTCACCAATCTCCACACCAAGAGTTTCAGCAAGGGTATACCCGATGAGCGCTTCATTAATTCCCGCGATGTTGGTCCCGTTCCCGATAGTCAGGAACTCGGTCACATCACTCGGGTTCATCCCGTAGATCGTGCCCCGTGCGGGAACATTCCCATACGTGAACTGCGTGCTGGACGAATAGATAGGGATCACCGTACCGTTCGTCCCCACAGCAGCTTTGATCTTGTTCAGCTGGGTCTTTTTAATACCCGATTCTTCGGTCGAGGATGATGATTGAGACCCGGGGGGTCCCATACGGACGGCATCGGCAGTAATCACAATGGTATTTGCGCTCGATGAAAGCTGGTCCTCAACCTGCAGGGACATGTTGGTCCCGAGCATCCCCATGCACGAGATGGCGACGACACCAATCACGATACCAATTGAGGCAAGGATCGAGCGCGTGAAGTTCAGCCGGACACTCCGGACCGAGAGGTCAAAGAAGATATCGCCGATCATGATTCCACGATCCTTCCGTCATCCAGATGTATCGTGCGCTGTGCATATTCTGCAACCTTCAGGTCGTGGGTGACGAGGATGACCGTCTTTCCTTCTTTTTGCAGGCCGCAGAGGATCTCCATGATCTGGAACCCGGTCTTCCGGTCAAGGTTGCCGGTCGGTTCATCGCAGAGGAGGATCTTCGGGTCGTTGACAAGCGCCCGGGCAATCGCCACACGCTGCTGCTGGCCTCCCGAGAGCTGGTTGGGGCGGTGGACTGCCATCTCCCGATCGATTCCCAGGGCTTCGAGCAGGGTGGAGGCTCGGCCGGTCGTATCGTGTTTCTTATACTTCAGGATAAGCGGGTACTCCACGTTCTCGTAGGCTGATAGGAGGGGGATCAGGTAGAACTTCTGGAAGATGTACCCGATGGTGTCGCGCCTGAGATGTGTCCGTTCCAGGTTGGTCATCTTCGCCACATCCTGGCCATCGATGTAAAGGTTCCCCGTTGTTGGAACATCGAGGATCCCGAGCTGGTTCATTATCGTAGATTTACCGGAACCGGACGGTCCCATGATCGCGATGAAGTCGTTCTCCATGATATCGAGGGAGACGTGATCGAGCGCCGTGAAATCCCCGCTCTCGAGGTGGTAGGTCTTGGTGACATCCACCAGGCTGATAAGGGGAGTATCGGTCATATCCGTCCCCTTACTGCTTCTTGATCTTTGACATGATCCATTTCCGTTTGGTGTACGCAACGGCACCGACAATGATGAGAGCGAACATTGCGATGACCGGGTAGAACGAGCTGAGGCCGCCCTTCGCGCTGGTGATGCTGGAGAGGACGCTGCTCGAAGAGGATGATGACCCACCGGGTCCGCCGCTCATATCCCCGCCGGGTCCGCCCATACCGCTCGGAGCACCTGAGGAACTGCCGGAGGTCCTGGATGTACTGCCGGTCGTGCTGGCAGAGGGTATGCCTCCGGAACCGGAGTAGGTTGTGAGATCAAGGGTCTTGGTGACCGAGTAATCGGTACCTGCGGAATCCTTCCAGTGGATGACCAGCGGGACGGAGGACAGGTCCGTGCAGGTGAAGGTGACCTCGAAGCTGGACGAATCATCCGAGGCAAGGCTACCCACGGCATATTCCGGATAGGTACCCGTTCCCTTCCCGGGCAGGCCAACCGTGACAACAACTCCGTTTGCATCCGTGACACCCGTATTGGTGATATCCCCACTCAGGTCATAGGTAGAGCCTGATGAGGTGAGGGCCAGGTTATTGATCGTCGGTACTGCGGCGTCCTTGGCATTGCCGGGGGTGATCGGCAGATTTACCGATAATTCACGTTTGACATCCCCGTTCTGGTAGTTGATAGTGAAGGTGATATTGGTCGCTTTGTGGGGCGTGACGGTAAAGGGGACCTCAGTAACACTGTTTGCTGCAATTTCACTGATGAAGGTCTGCGATGGGGAGATATCCGTGCCACTGTCTGTTGTCGTGATATAGATACTCTTGATTGCCCCATCACGCGGGTTGATCAGGCTTAAGTTGACGGAGGCTTCGCTGTCAACGGTGAAGGTCTCCGGCTTTGAGGAGATGGCGGCGTGCAGGTCCTCCGAATCAACATTAAAAGTGATCGGATAATGGATATTCTGGCCATCCTTTGTTTCAATGCTGAAGAGGGCGTAGTAATTCCCGTCCATCCCGTTCACGGTCACGTCGAACGTATAGGTGATTGTATTCGAGGATCCCAGATATGTCAGGGTCTGCCACCTGTCCTCATTCACAATGCTGATATCATTCCCGGAACTGAGAAGATTCGGGTGTGTTATTCCTACCGATGTGTTACCATCGTTGGTCAGGATTACACTTACCGTTCCCGACTCATACGGATAGAATGTCTCAGGGTCCATGGTGACCCCGGATACGTAAACATAGGAGGATCCTCCGTCATTCCGGTTCGTATCCGCACTCACGGGGGCTACCGATGCCATCAGCACCAACAGGATACAGCTGGTTAACAAATATTTCAGGTTCATATTTTCACGTGTTCCAATTCTCTGATGAGTGGAGGAGGCCCCGCCTTCCCATGAGGGAGGCACCGGGCCACGTCCAACCGGGGGTTTACCCCGAAATTGTTTGGTAAACTTTACATGATGTGTATATTATATTCACATCACGGCAGGAGGCCAATTATTGTCGGAAACCGGGATTAATTGAACCGGGTGGTTGCATATATCGCCAGGGCGGGAGCGGGCAGGAAAAGCCGGTTGTGCGTCCAGGCCAGTCCTTCGCAAATCGCGTATTTTATCCGTTTCCGTAACTGAACCGGATCAGGAAGGTGGTACGCGTGGCATTCCGGTGCCAGCAGTGCGGGGAGTGTTGCAGCTCCATGGGAGACGTGATCGGCATCCGGGAGAAGACCGGGCCGTCCGACTTTTTGATCTGGTTTAAGATCACGGGCGAGGAGCGGTGGGTACGGATCGATCCGGATAAACAAGATCTGTTCATGGGACAGGATATCCAGGAGGTCCGCCCCCTGGCCTGCCCGTTTCTCCGGGAACGTTCCGCGGGTTCTCTCATCTGCACCGTGCACCTCACCCGCCCCGACCTCTGCCGCCAGTATGCCTGTTTCCGCATCCTTGTCCTCGCGCTCGGCGGGGAGCGGCTCGGCCGGGTGGTGGATGCCTCGCGGTATTTCACGACCATGGACCCGAAACTCCGGGCACTCTGGGACCGGGAGATCGCAGGGGCCGGGATCGCGGACGAGACACTCTGGGAAGAGCACGTCGATCGTGTCCTTTCCGGGGCGGGATACCGGGTTGTCCGGTAATAATCCAAAAGTACAAAAGCAGTTGTAAAGGCCGTTTAGGGTCAGGGTTCCTTCTTCAGGGCATCCAGCGCCCTGCGTGCTGCCTCCTGCTGCGCCTGCCGGACACTCTCCCCGCTTCCCCTGCCAAGGACCCGGTTGTCGAAGAGGACCTCATACGTAAAGATCGGGTTGTGATCGGGCCCCTCACGTTTTGCCTGACGATACGTCGGGATCGATTTGTACCGTTTCTGGAAATGTTCCTGCAGGATCCCAATCGCGTTCTCATCAGGAATATCCCCGGTAATAGAATCTCTCATGATCGCGTTGATAAAGTATGCCACCTCATCGAGGCCCAGCTCACAATACAATGCCCCGGTTAAAGCCTCAAATGCCCCGCCAGTAATTCGTTCGCCATATGTCTTCTGTTCTCTGATTACATCGGGAATGATGAGATGGGACGTCCTTTCTCCTTGCTGCCGGATAAGCAGGTCCAGTGAACGGTTTGAGACAATCCGGTTCAGCTTTTTGGTCATCGCACCTTCATCAAGCATCACCTGCTGCTGCGTGAAGAGCGCCTGGGCGACAACAAGTTTCAGGACACTGTCGCCGAGGAATTCATACCGCTCCCACTCATCTTTGGTCACATCCCAGCACCTGCTCTCCGGGTCGCCATATGCTGCGTTGAAACAGGTAACAAACGTGGTGATGATCCGGTTGAGGTCCGGATCGGGTGCACGGAGGAGTTCGATGAGCGGCTGGCAGGATGTACTGGCCATATGGTGCCATTCCGGCGAGTGATAAGATATTCCTATCGTTTTCGGGCTGCACGGACCCGACCGGTCTCGGTCTCAAGGTGGAAGCCGAGCTCCTCGAGATATGCCCTGCTCTTACCGGTCCCGTGGATGAGCAGCTCCACGAAGTCGTCGTCCTCGTCAATGTCCGTGTGGAGGCGGAACGAGTCGATCACTTCCACCGAGAAGCCGGCGTCCTGTGCGATCTTCATGTGCTTTGAGAAGCTTGCGCCGTAATAATCGACATGGAACTTTTTCGGATCCTTGATGTACATGACGTTCGTCCCGCCACCCCGCCCGGGCACGATCGCCATGTCCTTTGTCGTTGAAGTCACCCGCAGGATCGAGGCCTCATCCGCGAGGGGGAGGTCCGCCATGATGATGAGGATGTTCTGCTCGACCGAGGGGAGGATCTCGTTGAGCGACTGGTTTAAGTCCGCATCCGTCACCGTGACCTGCACCATCTCGGAATCGAACAGCTCGGTCCCGACAATGACCGGCGTGCACATCGCGTCCTTTGCCGCACTGACCACATCCTCGAGCATGGCAAACGCGAACTTCTCGCGCTCCTCCTGCGAGAGGATGGCAGAGAGCCGGGTCTTCGGGTTCTTCGGCTTGTACGGGATCAGCGCATGCGGACACATATCAAAGATCGTATGCGGGGCGATCAAAAATACGTGCTGATATGGATTTATACCGGATTTATCAGCCCGGCCGCTCTACATTCTCTAGATATGGAAGACCAGAAATTTACGATTAAGAAACTGCCGGCCCGGACCGTGGTCGGGATTGCCCGCCGCACCTCCAATGCGGAAGCGGCCGGTGTCATCCCGGGCTGCTGGCAGGAGTTTTTTACCAGGAACGCGGTGGCGAAGATTTCGCACCGGGCAGTCCCCCCGGTCATGTACGCCGTGTACTCGGATTACGAGAAGGACTGGACAAAACCCTACTCGTACCTGCTCGGGTGCGGGGTCACGAAAGCGGATACCGTCCCGGCCGGCATGGAAGTCCGCCAGATCCCGGCGCAGACCTACGCGATCTTCCGGGCCAAAGGGATGATGCCGGATGAGATCGTGGCAACCTGGGCCAACATCTGGGCATCCAATCTTCCGCGGACGTACACGTACGATTTCGAACTGTACGACCAGCGGTTCACACGGCCGCAGAATAAGGAAGCCGACATCTACGTGGCGATCGAGCCTAAGGATGATATGGTACCGATCTGATCGGCCACCTTTTTTATAAAAGCCCCGGCACGAACGCCAGTGCCACAGAGACCGCAACCGGGATGACAAGGTTGTCATCAACCGGGGAGAAGAGCTCGATCACCCCGGCCACAACCGCAATGGCAATTGCGCCCGGCAGCGTGAGGAACGGGAGCAGGACGAGGATTGTTACGATGATGCCGGCGATCGTTCCCTCCCAGGACTTGCCATTATAGATCCGGGTCCGGCCGAACCGCACGCCCACCATCGTGGTCACGCTGTCGAGTACCGCAAGGGTGACGAGTGCCGGCACAGCGATCGTGACGGGAAAGAGGATCACGCAGGCCAGCGCACTGACCGCAAAATAGAGCGCTCCCCGGCCGGGCAGGCGATCCCCCCGGTCGAAGGCATCGACTAGCGGCGAGAAGAGGGGAACCCGGCACCCGCGGAGGATGAGATCGACCATCACGATCCCGATGAAGAGCCCCCCGGCAAGGATCGCCACCGCTACCGGCTGGCCGGCCACAAGGACCATCCCCGCAACAGCAAGGCCAAAGACAAGGTGCACGAGCTGGCGGACGGTTTCCTGCATCAGGGAGATATACTCACGGAGAGGATAAAAGCCTCCGGTCCGGGGGACCGCAACCACTCGCAGGATTGCCACGGGAATCCGGTCAGCGGGTGCCCGTTGTGTTTCCGAGCGGGATGCTGATCTCCCAGGGTCCGGTGATCCCCTTAACCCGTGAGAAATTCACTGATAGCGTGCGGGAATCTTCCGGAATGGGTTCGATTGTCCAGAAGACCACCGTGGTATCGCCCTCCGGCCGGTACCCCAGGCCCTGGCCTGAAGGATTAAAAAGCGGCCTCCCCCCGTCTACCCGCCACTCTGCGTGGGGATCGGGATATTCGGGAGGGGCGGACACACCGGGCGGTACAGAAAAGGACGGCGGCGAGGAGATCCCGAGGCGGACCTTTGCAGTACACACTTCCGCACTACAGACCAGCGATTCGACCGCGATGGTGAGATCGCCGGTTGTCGAACTCCGGTTTACGGCCATGTTGCAGATTAGGGGGTGCGCCGGGGGCTGGTACTCGTAGGGCGGGATCGTCCCCTCGCGATACGGTACCGGTTTCATCGATACTGCAACGGTCTCCATCTCCTCACGGGAAAGCGAACCAGAGAGGGCATAACACCACCCGTCCCCGCCCCAGTTCAGCTCGCCGGTGCTGCTTTTCTGCTGCTGTAATCCGTTACTCCCGTTATCAGCATGAAATACCGGCGCTTCAGGGCACGATGCGGTGTCCCGGGGTTTCTCGGTCAGGTGAACCCACTCCTCCTGCCCGCGGCGGTACAGAAACCCGTAGGTATCGTTCTGGCCTGTATTGTTCCCGAAGGAATAGATGATCGAACCTTGTGAGAAGAAGTACCCCTCCGGCAGGTACGTGGGCAGCGAGAGGATCGTTCCCGACGCCCAGTTCTTCTGCATATCGGTAAGGGAAAGCGCAAAGAGGGGTGTCGGGGGATGGGGGGGAGGCACAGCCGGGGGCCCTGCCGAAGGTACGGTTACCGACGGTTCCCCGGCGGCAGGTGTAGCCGGCCCGAGGCACCCGGCTGCCAGGAGAAGCGCGATAATAATGATAACCGGCGTATATCCCGGCAATAAACCGGACTCGTTCTGCATGAAGATACCAGGACTAATATTCAATAGTAATTATCTAAAATCCTTCGGAATGCATCTGCCCGGCGGACCAGCCACTGGAACTATGCCCGCAGCAGCAAGGCCGAAGAGGAGGTGCACGAGCTGGCGGACGGGTTCCTTCATGGAAGAAGTGTACTTCTGCGGGAGACTAAAATCCTCTGTTCCGGTGTGAATGTAACCGGCCTTACAGGATCAAAAGCAACTAGTCGACACCGGTTATGAGGACCCCGGCTAGCTGGTGCCCGTATCGGTATCGAGCGGGACCGTGATCACCCATGGGCCGGAGACGCCCCTCATCCGGGCAACATTCAGCGTGAGTTCGCGTGAACCTTCCGGCAGCGGTTCGATCTTCCATGTCACGTGCGTTGTATTGAACATGAAGCCCCCGCCGGGCATAGTCAGGAGGGACCGGCCCCCGTCCACCCGCCACTCCGCCTGCAGGTCCGGGTTGGCGGGGGGCAGCGTGACAACGGGTGCCGGGGTGACCGGGGATTCCGGATTCTCGCCAAGGAGAATCTTCACCACGCATGCTTCCGGTCTGCATTCGAGCGACCTGATGGTGATGGTCTCGCCGTTTGCCGTTGCGCTCCGGTTCACGGCGAATGCCCGGACCAGCGGGTGGGCCGGCGGCTGGTATTCGAACGGCGGCATGACGCCCTCACGGTACGGTACCGGTTCCACCGAAGCTGCGATCGTCTCCAGTTCTTTTCGGGGCAGCGTACCGAAGAGAACCAGGCACCACCCGTTGCTCCCCCAGTTCAGTTCCCCCGTGGCTCCTTTATTTGCCAGGAGCGATCCGGCTGCTGCCGCTTCAAACAAGGGTTTGTCCGGGCAGGTTGCCGGACCCCGGGGTTGTTCCCTGATAATGACCCATTCCTCCTGACCGCGTTGATAGGTGAAGATACAGTACCCCTCGCTCTCAGGACTTTTTTCCCCGGGCCGCAGCGCCGATGTACCGGAATAGAAGAAGAAGCCATCCGGCAGGTACGTGGGGAGCGCGAGGGTCATCGTGCCCGGAAGGTTTCTCTGCATCATATACAGGGAATCGTAATAGGACGGGAGATAGTGCGGGCGCATGGGCTCCATGGTGGGAACGGGGGACTGCGTTGTGGGTACGGGGGATGGCATTTGCGATGCCCCGGGTGCGGGGGCAGCCGGGACAACGCACCCCGCAGCAAGGATACATGTCATTACAATAATCACAGCAACAATTGTTTCCCGTTTCAGAACAGAAGATCCGGCCCGCATATTAATACAGGAATGAATATTTTACCGGAATTATCAAAAAGGTTTCGGGATGGCCCCGGTCCGCGTAGCTCCCCGAAACATAGTATCGCCCGTTCACGGGGATGAGTCCGGCCCTTCACCTTCACGGTACGTGCCCTTGGGCAGCGTTATGACAAAGCGGGCGCCTTTCCCCGGCTCCCCGTCCTCACTAATCGTGATGCCCGTGATGGCAAGGACCTCGCGTGCAAGGAACAGCCCCCAGCCGGTCCCTTTGCCATATCCCCGCTCGAAGATCCTCTCCTTTTCCTTTGCCGGGATACCGGCGCCGTCGTCCTCGATGATCAGCCGGGCCGATGAGCCATCATCCTGCAGGGTGATGCGGATCTCCGTTGGCCCGCCGGCATGACAGACAGAATTGTCGAACACCTGGAGGAGGGCCTTGTCAAAAAGGGGGTCGGCATAGACCACGAAAGTGCCCGGCGGGGTCGTGAACCGGATGGTCTGCAAATCAAGTAATTCCTTCACGCGGTTCATGGCATTGGCCAGGTTCTGCCAGCGGGGGGGTTCTGCCGCGATGTTCTGGTAGTCCTTGGCAAACTGGAACTGCCGGCGGATCTTGTTGACCGCATACCGCTCACGCTCAAGGAAGGCCTTCTGTTTTTCGTCCTCGATCACCATACTCAGCAGTTCGTTATACCCGACGATCGCGGTCATCTGGTTGAGGACATCGTGCCGGGTGATGCTCCCGACAATCTGGAGTTTCTTCTGCAGGAACGCGATCTCGGCTTTGAGTTTTTCATTCTCTTCTTCCAGCGAAAGTGGCGGACCTGCGTTGGACCGGCCGCCTCCGGCATCCCCGTGATCTTCCAAGACGAAACCCCCTGCCAGCCCCGGTAATATGCACGGGGATGGGTAACAGGATGATGAACTATATCCCGTCCGGTTATTTATGGTTATCATTATTTTTCCCCGGAAATGGCATCGGGAGTGCGATCCTGTCCCGAGCTTTCATGAGGTCGTAAGGAGAACCTCTTGTATATGCAGCACCGGACGCTCACCTTTTCGCGGAATGTCTTTCTCCCCCTCACGACCGCATGCCGGAACCGGTGCGGGTATTGCTGTTTCCGGACGCCGGTACAGGAGGGATGCATCATGGCGCAGGCAGAGATCGGGAAGACCTTAAAGAACGGTGCGGAGCTCGGGTGCACCGAGGCGCTCTTCACGTTCGGCGAGCGGCCGGAGGAGGAGCCGGGCTTCTCCGCGATGCTCACCCCCCTCGGGTATGCCACGATCCTCGACTACTGCGAGGCGATGTGTAAAAACGCGATCGAATACGGGATCCTCCCCCATACAAACGCCGGCATCCTCACGTATGAGGAGATGGAGCGGCTGCGCCCGGTGAACGCGAGCATGGGGCTGATGCTCGAGACCACCGCGGAGATCCCGGCCCATGCAACATCGATTGGGAAATCACCAGATGTCCGGCTCGCGATGATGGAGGACGCGGGGAAACTGAAGATCCCGTTCACCACCGGCCTGCTCCTGGGGATCGGCGAGACGATGGCCGACCGCGAGGACTCGCTCCTTGCGATCCGTGACCTCCACAAACGCTACGGCCACATCCAGGAGATCATTATCCAGAACTTCTGCCCGAAGCCGGGCACTCCCCTTGGGCAGAGCCCGGTCCCGTCAACGGATGAGATCTGCGCCACGGTCCGGATGGCAAAGGACATCCTCCAGCCGGAGATCGCGGTCCAGATCCCGCCGAACCTGGTCAATGCGGGCCGGCTGATCGAATGCGGTGTCGATGACCTCGGCGGGGTCTCTCCCCTCACGATCGATTACGTGAACCCGGAACACCCGTGGCCGGCGATAGAGGAACTCAAAACGATTGCCGGCGATGCCGTGCTTGTCGAGCGGCTCTGCATCTACCCGCGGTACATCGAACGCGGCTGGTTTGACCCCGGCATGCAACCCCTGATAAACCGGCTCGCACAAACAGTACAGGCAAGGAGCAGTGGACTGTGAAACAGAAGGGCCTCCTCTATACCGGCAAGGCGAAGTCCGTGTACCGCACGGACGTCAAGGGACAGCTGATCGTCGAGTTCCGCGATGACATCACCGCGTTCGACGGCGGGAAGAAGGACAAGCTCAAGAACAAGGGCAGTTACAATGCGGAAGCCTCGGCCTTCATCTTCGAGTACCTTGGGAAGAACGGGGTCCCGACCCATTTCGTGAAGATGCTCGACTCCCGCCGGATGGTGGCACGGGAGCTCTCGATGATCCCGCTCGAAGTGATCGTGCGCAACATCGCGGCAGGGTCCATTGTCCGGAACTACCCCTTCAAGGAAGGGTCGAAGCTCAACCCGCCCGTCATTGTGATCGATTACAAGGACGATGCCCGGCATGACCCGATGCTCAATGACGACCTGATCGTGGCGCTGAAGATCGTGACCCCCGCGGAGCTGGATAAGATCAAGAAGACCGCCCTGAAGATCAACACGCTTCTCGTGAAGCTGATGGCCGTACAGGGCATCACGCTCGTGGACTTCAAGATCGAGTTCGGGCGCGCCGGGAAGACCCTCTGCCTTGGCGACGAGATCAGCATGGACTCGATGCGCCTCTGGGATAAGAAAACCGGTGAATCGCTTGACAAGGACGTGTACCGTTTCAACAAGGGCGACGTGATGGAGACCTACAACAGCGTGCTGCAGCGGATCACAAAAGCCGGAACCAAAAAAGCGGGAGTGACCAAACGTGCGCCCGTAAAGGCAAAACCGAAGGCCGTGACAACGAAGAAGACGTCCACAAAAAAGCCTGCCGCAAAAAAACGGTAAACAGCCACGCACTGCTGCACCACCCGGCACATTGATCGCAAAGTCTAATGTGCCGGGTGCATACATGATCCTGACAATACTGCCTGACCTGATACCATGACAGAGATTACATCGGAAGAAGCGGAAATGCTCAAATGGGCAAACGGCTACGCACAAAAACACGGCTGGTCTCTCAACGCGGATGAGAAGCAGCTCGGCACCGTGATCAGGGGGCTTGTCCGCAACAAGACGAAGTTCGGACACCCCTACTGCCCCTGCCGGCTCCGGAGCGGTGACGAGGAGAAGGACCGGGCGATCGAGTGCCCCTGCGTGTATCACAAGGAAGAGGTCGCAAACCAGGGCCACTGCCACTGCCACCTCTACTTCAAAGAACCCCGATAACCACGATCCTTTTTCCCATGCCCGGTCTCCCTCCAGAAATGACGGAGATATCTTCCGGTCTTGGCCTGTTTACCGGCCCACAACCCCGTGTGATCATTCTCGGAAGTTTTCCGAGCGTCCTTTCCCTTGAGAGACAGGAGTACTACGGGAACCCGAGGAACCGGTTCTGGGCCGTGATGGAAGAGATTTTTTCCGTTCCCGCATCACTTCCGTATCCGGACCGGAGCGCTCTTCTCGTTGATCGCGGGGTCGCGCTCTGGGACGTTGTCCGGTCCTGCGAGCGGCCGGGCAGCGCCGATAGCCGGATAAAAAATCCGGTGCCGAATGATCTTGCCGGGTTTTTTTCCGGGCACCCGACCCTCCGGCTTGTTGCGCTGAACGGGGGGACGGCCGGCCGGCTCTATCACCGGCTCGCGGAGGTGCCGGGCCTCGCATCTGTTACGCTTCCATCAACGAGCCCGGCGTATGCGGCGATGCCGTTTGAGGAGAAGGTAAGGAAGTGGCGGGATGGGCTCTCCGTCGTAGATTCCCGAGTCGAAGATACCTGGTATATCCGACGGATCTGAAAAGTGGGGTTCCTTTCATTTACAGGGCCTATTGTATGGCCGGAAAAGGGGGGCTGCTGGAAGCCCGCTATTTTGCAGGTTGAAGTGGGGCTAAATTCACCTTATTTTTAAAAAGACGCCAGATACGCGGGATTTTCCAGTGGCGTGGACAACAGTTCCTGTGCAGAAAAATATCGGTTGCCCGGATTGGCAAACGGAGCCCTTTACGGCCCCGGAATAGTACTGGACTTTTATGGGGCGGGAGCTACGACAACAGGGGGTCGATGCAGTGATGCCTTGCAGAAATTATCACAACACGGTTACGAACGTTCACGTGAATTCGCAGTTCTTCCGGAAATATTTTCAGCAGGTCGTTTTAATCCGGGAAAAAGAGAGATAAATTTTCACAAAAAACGTGGTATGAAAAATGTGTGATTTTTTTGTGATTGGTATTGCTCAGCCCTGCCGTTCCATCCGGAACCTCAGGAAGACCACATGGTAGATCGCGTAGAAACCGACAAGCACGGCCGCCGTGTATCCTGCGATCGCAAGCCACGAGATCTCCTTTGGCAGGGTAACTGATGAAACCTGCAGCACGAGCGACGACCCGATCACGAGCGAGGCAACCACGATGCCCATCATCATCTTGTCGCTTGCCTTGTCGAGCGCCATTGTCACTTTCTGGATATCGTTCTCCACGATCTCCAGCTTGAAGGACCCGGTCGAGAGCCTTCGTAACATCAGGTTCAGGTTGCGGGGCATGTCGAGGAGCGCATCCGCACCTTCGAGCAGTGCCATGGACGCCCGCTTCACGTATCCCGCGGAGAACGTGTTGGTGTCGGCAAGCTTGGTGAGATACGGCGTGACCTCCTTCCCGAAATTGAACTTCGGGTCAAGCCGCACACCGATATCGAGCACCATCATGAAGACCTTTAAGAGGAGCATCAGGCTCATAGGCACCTTGAGCTGGTACCGCCGCATCGATTCCGTCAGCTCGGAGACGACAAGACTGAAATTGAGCTGGGACACCCCTTCCGTGCCGCCACCCGAGAAATCGTGCATCATGATATAGAGATCATCGCGGAGCGGCTCGCGGTTCTCTTCGGCGATCACGATACCGAAGCCTTCGAGCGACCGGATCATCAGTTCAATGTCATCCGTTGAGAGCGCAAAGAGCAGGTTGATGAAGTTCTGGCGCTTCTCCGGGCGGAGGATGCCCACGATCCCAAAGTCGAGGAAGACGATGTCACCGTCTTTTGTCACGAGCAGGTTGCCCGGGTGGGGGTCGCCATGGAAGAACCCGTCCTCAAAGATCATCTGGAGGTAGGAATGGAACCCGCGGACACCGATCTCGTGCGGGTCGATGCCCATCGCGGTGATCGCCTCTGCATCGTCGATCCTGACACCCTCGACAAATTCCATCACGATGAAGTGGGGAGTGCAGTATTCCCAGTAGATCTTCGGGGACCGGACATTCGGGACGTTCTGGAAGTTCCGGGACATCCGGTCCGCATTCCGGGCTTCACGGGTAAAGTCGAGCTCTTTGACGATCTGGTGGGAGAAATCGTCGACCATCCCGACCGGGTTATAGAGACGGGTCTCGGGGAATATGGTCTCGATGCGTTCCGCCATGGACTGGAGGATAAGAATATCCGTCTCGATCAGTTCCGGGATGCCCGGGCGCTGGATCTTGAGGGCAACCTTTGTGCCGTCCTTGAGATAGGCACGGTGCACCTGCCCGATCGATGCGGACGCCACCGGGGTCTCTTCGATATCACAAAGACAGTCTTCCCAGTTCGGGCAGTTCTCCTCGATCACCACCATAATTTCGGAGAAGGGGACAGGTTTGGCATGGTCCTGCAGTTTTTTGAGCTGCTCGATCATCTCCGGCGGGAGCAGTTCGGCCCTCGTGCTCATGATCTGCCCGAACTTCACGAAGGTGGGGCCGAGCTCCTCGAGTGCGAGGCGTATCCGTTCGTAAATAGTGGTGTCTTCGGAAGGTTTCCCGGAACCGGGCATTGATAACTTCAGCCGTCCGGGGAACATCTTCTCGAGCCCGATACTCAGGCCATACTTGCTCAGGATATCCGCGATCTGCGCATACCGGACGATACGGGTGACCATGAGTACCACTTGGATGTGGTGATACTTAATGCGTGCTTTTCATCGTAAGACCGGCCAGGGGATGCCGGTAAATAACAAAAAAAGAAGAGGGTAAAGGGAGCCTTCACAGCCTCAGGGCCGGATGCTCCCGGGACTGTCGTTGATGTTGACCGTGAGGTTGAAGGGCGTTACGGTGAGGAACTCCGTTTCATTCACGCCCGGTTCTGCAACAGGCTCCAAAGAGCAGCAGCTGAACGTGTCCGTTGCTCCAAGCCAGGTTCCCGTGCACTGCAGGCCGGCAGTCACCACGGTCCCTCCCTGCTGCGTGCAGGTCGCTGACGCGTAACGGGACGGGTTTGTTGTGACCGCAGGGACAGGTGTCGTGGCCGGTCTCTTCATGGTCATAACCGTGGTCGCCTGTGCGGCCGGGGATGGCGTCAAGGGTGTCTGGACTGCTCCGGGAGTCATGGTGACGGTCGTGACGGCCAGGGTCTTCTTACTGCTCTCCGGCCCGGGGATCGACAGGCAGCCGGCCACGACGGGCGAGAGTACGAGGAGGAGGACCGCCAGCAGGGATAACAACGGGGTCATTCTTTTCATAAGGCAGTCCTCATCTGGTCGGCAGCGTCATCCAGCCGGAGCACCATCGTGTTCAGTTCGAGGGAGAACTCTGCGGGCAGGGCGATACTGTGCGCCACGTCACGGTAGGCCTGGGCAAGGTCCACCAGGTCTTTCTGTACATGGACCATCTCGGTCCGGGTCGCCCCGAGGTTCCCGGTGTTCAGTATCTTTCTTGAAGCCGCGATGTCCTTCTTGGTCCTGGACAGGACGGGGTCTGCATCGCCGATATCGAGCAGGTAGGGGACCAGGTCTGTGTTGATACGGTCCGCCCGCACCACGGCCCGGTCGGCCTGGTCGAGGAGGAGCATAAGGCGCATGCTGTCCGGGACCTGCTCCTGCGCAGCCGCAAGTTTCCGGCTAAAATCTTCCGAAAGCGACAGTACCTGCGGGCTGATCGTCAGGATTGTCAGCTCGGTTTTTGAGGTGAGGGCCGCCTGGACCGCAGGACGTTTCGCTGAGAAGACATCGAGCGCCCGCTGTGCGGCGGTGGTGTCGTATCCCATGGTTTTCAGCGCATCGAGTTTCTGCTGGCCGTCCTTTACCCAGGCATCGAAATCCGCCAGCTGATTTGCCTTCCTCACCGACCAGTACGCTTCCCGTTTATTGAGGATATAGGGGTTGTTCTCCTTTGCCGCCAGCACCTGGATGTTCAGGTCTTCCCATTTTCCCTGTCCCCTGGTGACAACGACAAAGGTCTCTTCGCGGAACAGGCTGGTCGTGTTCGTCATGTCCGCGACCAGGGCATCGACCTCTTCGTTGGTGGCTGCTGACGGGATGAGCGTTTCTTCCTCACGGAACTGTGCCAGCAGTGCGCTCATGCCGGACGTGTCCGCACCATAGAGCGTGCCGCAGTAGGTGATGGCGGCATTCATCTCGACGTCCAGGTCGAGCGCGGTCCATGCCAGGTGCGCCTGCCGTATCTCCACGTTGTGCTGGGCCGTGGCATTGTCGAGAGCAGTCACCGGCAGGCAGAGAAGTGCCACGAGCACGAGGAGGGTGGACAGGATACGGGCAGGTCTCTTCATCGCAGTTCCTCCTCACGAATGCCGGCCGCGTTCCCGGCAGCGGTTAAAAAAATCCATCGTAGTCCCGGTTTCACAAACAGAAGTTATTGTTATTTAAATATCAAGATTTGTCGGTTTGAGGTTTAGAATCCGACCGATCGAACGGCCGGGCAACCGCGTTCAGGATTTCCGGAACACCACGATCCGGTTGGTGTTCGTGCCGCAGGTGTTGTTGTCCACCCCCCAGATATTCGAGGTCTTGGTAAACACCTGCTGGTTGATCAGGATGCAGTCGCACACAAAGCCCGCCTCCGTCCCGAGGGGGACAACGTGCTCCTCCAGCCGGATCGTCCGCTTGCGCACCTCCCCGACTTCGAATGCAACATATCCCCCGGGACTTGTGATGCGGAAGAGTTCACAGAACACCCGGCCCATCACCGCCGTCCACTCGTCCACGGTCCGCGCCATCGTGATCCGCTTCCCGATCGCTTTCTCGTCAAGACCGTTGAACCAGCACCGGAGCCAGTTGTCTTCCCGGTACTGCACGATGTCGAGGAACGGCGGCGAGGTGACCGTCAGCTGAATGGACCTGTCGGCAATCTCCGGGGTATCCTGGGCATCTTCCGACAGGAGCATCGCCTTTTTGCCGGCCTTTGCAAGGTTTTTCTTTTCATCGTCTGCCAGGGTGCGCAGGAGGCTTTTTGTCTTGTTGATGATGATCCGCCGGGTATCCCGGTATTCCGGGACCTGGCTGCGTTTCTGGTTGATCCTCTGCTGGCTCTGCGGGGATACCGCCTGGTTGGGGGGGAGGGTGTACACCGAGAAGAAGCCCTTCGAGTGGCCGGTCAGGCGGTTGGTCGCGACCATCGCGATCCAGCGGTCGATCATGTCGTCGCGGTGTGCGTTTTTCCGGGCGAGGAGATAGTCCCGCAGTGCAATGATCTCCCGTTCGGTACCCGGGTGATAGAACATCGAGAGGTCGATATCCGCTTTTTTATCCTGCGGCGGGATCGCGAGCAGCCGTTTTTCCACCGCGGCACTATCCGGGGGGAAGAACCGGGGCTCGGTCATGATCCGGGACAGCGGGCTGGTATCGTTGCTGATCGCGTCCCTCCCAAGGAGGGCCGCCTCGAGGACGGTTGTCCCCCGGCCGCTGAACGGGTCATATACGGTGTCCCCTTTCCGGGTAAGGAGCTGGATGAAGAACCGGGGCAGCTGCGGCTTGAAGCACGCCCGGTAGGAGATCTCGTGGATCGATCCTCCCTGGCGCTGGCGGGAGGTCCAGAACTCTCCGGTAAACTTCAGGACCTCCCGGCCTTCGATCGTCACCTTGTCGGTATGAACAGGGACACCCGAGGGTGGCGTGAAGCTCCGCAGGTAGCCGATCAGGTCGTCGCCGGCAGGGAGAGGTGAACCGTTCGCCATATCGCATACTCAGGTTGGCGGATTGAGTGTATATGCTGCACGGTATGATCTGCCTGCACCGATATGCTGACATATTGGTTGGCCTCTATGGAATGTACGGGGAGATGGTATGAGATCCACTGGGTCCGGTGATCACGGTCCACACGGCACCGGGCATGAGTTCATGGAAAAGACAAAGTACCAGTACATCACGAAGAGCGACCAGCAAAAGGGGCTGCCCCAGCCCCCGCTTGAGGTGCCCGCCGATCCGGACAAACCCCTTATCGATCTCCCCTCACCGGTATCCCTTGACATTCCCGCTGCCGATCTCAGGACCGGTATCGAACAGCGGCAGAGCATCCGGAACTACGCACACGAACCCATCACGCGTGAAGAACTCTCGTTCCTCCTCTGGTGCACGCAGGGAGTAAAGCGGGTCCACGGCACGCAGGCAACGTTCCGCACGGTCCCCTCAGCCGGTGCCCGCCATGCCTTCGAGACGTTCCTGCTGATCAATGATGTGGAGGGGCTGGAGCCGGGGCTGTACCGGTACCTCGCGCTCTCCCACAAGCTCCAGCAGATCGATACCGACCCTGTCCTCTCCCACCGGATCACGGCAGCATGCTTCGACCAGCAGTTCATCCTGCGGAGCGGCGTGGTCTTCCTCTGGACCGTGGTCCCGTACCGGATGACGTGGCGATATGGCGAACGGGGGTACCGGGACCTCCACCTCGATGCCGGTCATGTCTGCCAGAACCTGTACCTCGCAGCCGGGGCCGTGGGGTGCGGGGCCTGTGCGATCGCGGCGTTCAATGACGATGAGATGAACGACCTGCTGGGGATCAATGGCGGGGACCAGTTCCTAATCTATCTCGCGACCGTGGGGAAAAAAGCGTGAACGGAGCCGGAGTACCGGTTACGATGTGTGAGCGCCGGTTGCATCGAACGCAAGCGGATACTCGACCGTGCCGGAGATCCCGTCCAGCGCAGTGTCGGAAAGCCCGAGCGCCATGAACGCTTCGTCCGGGCAGGGGAACGGCGCGTGGATGCCATTGTCCCGTGCACAGGTGAACCCGAAACGCGGGTAGTACCCCGGGTGGCCGACAACGATTACGATCCGGTGGCCGAGCCTGCGGCATTCTCCTAAGCCTTCCTCGACAAGGGCTGCACCGATCCCCCGGCACTGGTAGTCCTGGTGGACCGAGAGCGGGGCAAGGGCGAGCGCGGGAGTTGTAGCTGTGTCGGAGACGATATTGACAGGGGGAAACATGATATGGCCGATGATCTTACCGTCATGGACGGCAACAAGCGAGAGCTCGGGGTCATAGTCCCCGTCTTCCCGCAGGGCACTGACCAGCCGGGCTTCCCCGTCCTGTCCGAACGCCTCACGGTTCACCTCGTAAATGGCGGGAAAATCGTCGGGAGATTCCGGGCAGATATAAAAGGAATCCATCTCTACCTGTTGGTCGGGAGGGGTGATAAGGGAGCGTCCCGAGCGGGCATGAAATACAATCTCAGATCACAAGCAGCTGCTCATGTGCCCGCAGCCAGTCCCGCCGCTGTCTGTAATCTGGCATCAGCTCTTCCACCTTTGCCCAGAACTTCTTCGAGTGGTCGTGTTGTCTGAGATGAACGAGTTCGTGGACGATAACGTAGTCCACGATCGAAAGCGGGGCCTGGACGAGCCTCCAGCTGAAGTTGAGCCCGCCCCGTGACGTGCAGGAGCCCCAGCGCTGCCGGGCGTCGCTGATGCGGAGCGATACCGGCGAATACCCGGTCATCATCGAGTAATACATGCACCGGGCATGGATCTCCGTGTGGGCTTCTGCCACGTACCAGCGCTTGACCGCATTCCGGATATCAGACTGGAGTGCACGGGAGACTACGAGCTTATCGGTGCGCGTGATGGCCCCGCTGGTGTCGTCAGTGACATGCAGCGGGTACGCACGGCCAAGGAACCAGAAGATCTCGCCCTCTTCATACCTATGGGCAGCTGCCTGCGGCCGCTGTTTCATCTCGGTGATCTTTTTTATGATCCACGCACGCTTCTCCCGGATCATCGCTTCGATATACGATGCGGGGACCCGGTGGGGCGCCCGCACGATGACGGTTGCACGGGGGGTCACCTCGAGCGCAATCGTCCTGCGGCGGGAGCGGATGATCTTCTCAACGGGAATCTCGGGCATGGCAACAACCGTAGTACCAGTACCGTGGACGTGGGCGGGAAAAAAGGTGAGGGGTGTGGCACCGGTCTGTCAGTGAGCGTTTCGGTCGTTTATCCCATCGCTCGTGACCTTCCCGTCCCTGAGCCGGATGATACGATGGAAATAATCCTTGTGCCAGTCCTCGTGGGAGACCATCACGATCGTCTGTTTCATCTCCTCGTTGATCTCGCGGAAGAGGTCGAGTACCATCCGCGAGTTCTCCGTGTCGAGGTTCGCGCACGGTTCGTCGGCAAAGAGGATGTCGGGCTTGTTCACGATTGCCCGGGCGATCGAGACCCGCTGCTGCTGGCCCCCGGAGAGTTCCCTCGGGAGGTGGTCCTGCCGGTCGAGCATGCCGATCTTCGTAAGGATGTCGGTACATGCATCGCGGTACTGTCCCTCGGTAAGATCCTTCCGGAGCATCGCCGGCAGGGTAACATTCTCCCTCACCGTCAGGTCCGGGACAAGGGCATAGTCCTGGAAGACGTACCCGAGCTTGTAGAGCCGGAACATCGTTTTCTCGTAATCGTTCAGGGTCGAGATATCCGTCCCGTCGATGATAATTTTCCCGGACGTGGGTTCGTCGAGCAGGCCCAGCATGTGCAGGAGCGTGGTCTTGCCGCTCCCGCTCGCTCCCATGATACCGAGGAACTCGCCCTTTGCAATATCGAGCGTGACCCCGTCAAGTGCCCTGACTTCGACATCCCCCATGCGGTAGATTTTCTGTAAATCGGTAATCCCGATCATATCAGGCCCTCATTGCACTCTGGATATCCTCGCGCGATACCTGGTATGCGGGGACGTACCCCGCAACAATCGATGCGGCAAAGAGGATCAGGGAGTTAATGATCAGATCCATCGGGGTCAGGTACAGGGTTGCCGACCATTCGGGTGTGACAATGGGATTGGCTGCCAGGTATGCCGCCATGGAGAGCGTGATCACGAGGCCGAAGATGATCCCGAGCACCGCCATGATGATCACCTGGAACCCGTAGTTGTGCATGATGACCTCCTTGTCCACGCCGATTGCCTTGAGGATCCCGATCTGGCGCCGGCTGTTGATGGTCTTGATGGTGATCACGATGAAGAGGACAACCGTCGTGATGATGATGCCCACGATCAGGGAGACCATGTTGATGATCGCAAAGCTCTGGAGCGCCTGGCCCATCATCTTGGAGAGCAGGTCTGCGGTGGTCTGTACCTTCTGCGAGACCCCGTACTGGATCAGCTCGTTCTTGATGAAGGTCTCGGAGTAGCCGGGTTTTGCCTTGACGGTGATGTAATCTGCATTATCAACCGCTTTGGGATCCGCCAGCGCCATATCCGTGTAGCTCACGTAGACCGCGCTGTCTGCAGAGCTCCAGCCGGTATAATAGATCCCTTTTACCCGGTAGTCCTTCACGTACCCGTTGCCGTAATCGATCGTGATCGAGTCGCCGACCCGCACGCCCCCGAGCGAGGACTGGTACTCATCCTCCTGCCGGATCGAGGCATCACCCGCAACCGGCTTGCCGATGATCACTTCCCCGGTATCGTCCTGGCCCAGGTAACTGCCGGCGATCATCTTGGTATACAGGGGGGAGACGTACTTCTCGTCATTGGGCGATATCCCCCGTACCGAGACCCCGAGGATACGCTGGCGGTACTTGAGGGTCGCTCCCTTGGTGAAATGGGGGGTGGCCCGCTCCACGCCGGGCATGCCGTTGATGAGGTCGAGCGTGGCGTCAAGATCGGAGACGTACTGGTCGCCCGACTTGGGGCTGACAAGCACGTTCCCGACTTCGTAGTCCACGACCTGCTTCGTGATGCTCTGGCCGATCCCGTTGAAGAGGCCGGGCAGGAAGATCATGTTGGTGAAGCACATCCCGATGATCAGGATGGTCAGGATCACGCTCGACCTGCTTCCCCGCTGGAGCGAACGCAGCGCGAGGAGGAACGCAACCTTTAATTCTTTTTTGCCCATGGGAAGTTTCCGTCACCATTCTTCGTAGGCAGGTACCAGTACCGGTAGGCAAGGAAGCCGAGAATGCCGAGGATAATGAGCCCGAGGATGATCATCCCGGAACTATCCGTTGGCGGGACACGCATGTCCATCTGCCGGGTGAGCGTGTGGGCCCCCATATCGTCGGTATAAACAATCGTCAGGTTGTAAGGGTGGTTCCCGCCCTTCATGCCTTCGAGCAGGAAAATGGCCGGGGCATCGTTGCCCGGTTTGATCTTCCCGATGAATGCTTCTTTAGAGGATAACTAAAAACCCCATTTCAAACCCATGAACATGAGGTGGAAATGAAGATCGAGCGAAAAAATCGGGATAGATCATGTCCATTGTTCTGAGTTCTTTTGATATTTTTGGGCAGCTACC
>Ga0265297_10001581_pt1 | contig 52317 bp, 21 predicted proteins | sample Munlanlwell13791_FD_192502 | JGI IMG/M metagenome (GOLD analysis project Ga0265297, IMG submission 192502) | Leachate microbial communities from a municipal landfill in Southern Ontario, Canada - Leachate well 137-91 | ecosystem: Engineered > Solid waste > Landfill > Unclassified | place...
GCTCTAAGCGCTGCAGTGGCTCGCTAAGGAATAATATAAGCGGATTAAGAGATGAACTTGGTCAATTGCGTACTGCAGCCGGGTCGCTTACCGAAGAAAGCGACTTAACCCTTGTAGCACAGATAGCAGAAGCTATTGAATGCTTTATGCGCCGTATTAACGAGGCCAGAGAACAGTCAGTTCAAATAGTTGCAGATATCAGTGTCGCTGGGGCAAGCGCCAGGCAGCTCGGGCAAGCCGCCCATGAGCAATGGTCCTCGGTAGTTGCCCTTGCTCTTTCAGCGCGTTCCGATTTACAGTCGCCGGAAATTGCCGAAGAAGCCGCTAATTTATTGCAGATAGTCCGCCAAACGCAGTCAGCAGCAGAAACTTTGCGAGGCAGAGAAAGAGAAAGATTGGAAGCCGCCCTTACAGAGATTGAGCAGAATAACAGGCAGGCAGAAGGATTTATACTTAGAGCAGGGGAATCGCTTAACGAACAGCGCGGCCAATTAGACGAAATAACTACTTTAGAGGCTAATGAAGCCACAACTGCAATTACTCAAGCGCGCAATTTTACCGACGTTTTAATGGCTGATATAGAAACCTGGCGCAGCCGCCTTAAAGAAACATTAGCCCATATAATGGCTCTTGTATATATCGTAAAAAGGCACCCTGATTTGGAAACGCGCTTCGGCGCTTTAGTGGCTTTACCGTATTCTTTAGAAGAACAACGTAATGAGCTGGAAAGACAAGTTGTTTTGTTCAGAGAAGCCATCGATAGCCGGCAGCTTGCTTTGGAAGCATGTGTCGGCCAACGGAAGACCGAGGCGCAGTCCGCACTTCTAAGAGTTGAGGCAAGTTTACGTGAAATCGAAGCTGTTCGCGATGACATTGCCAGCCGTCTTAGCGACGCATCTGATGTGCAGTTACGAATGGCCGGTCAAGATGTAGATACTGTCATAGTTTCTTACGAACGTAGCCTTGCTCGTATAGAAACAATTCCTGCCCAGGTGAATCAATTAATCCTAAGAATTGAAAAGCTGATAGCAGAACTCGAAGTTGTATCCCGTTCTTGCCATGACATTCTTGAGCAATTTTTTATTGAGCGGGCAGCGTCAGCAACACAGGAAGTAAAAGCGCTGCAGATGGAGGTTTCTACTTTTGCCGATAATGTGGGCGTAGTTTCCTGCGGTCTTCGGACCCAGCTTAACGAACTGCGCGTTCAGCAAAGGAAAGAGCGCGAAGCTAAACAGCAAAAACAGCGCGAAGCAGCCGGATTAGTTTCACAGGCAGCCCGCTGGTTAAGCGCGCTTACTCAACTACGTTTGGTTGATTTAGGAAGCGGCAGCCTTGAAGAGAGCCCTGCAGTAGTGCAGATAAGCCGGCTTGTTGCAAGGCTTAAACCGCTTGATGCCGATAAAGCAAAGAGCGTCGAATCTCAATTAGCTGTTGGTTTAGAAAACAGGCGCACGGCGTTTGAGCGCGAGCACACCGCTAGGTTCGTACAACAAATCGAAGGAAGATTTTTACAACGGGAACATATGAGCCTGGAGGAACTTATCGGATTGCGGCAGGAATTAAGAAATCCTCAGCCACCGGCGCGCTTGGAAAGGCGTGAGCAAGCTTTATTGAGGGAATGGTTCGGCGTAGTGGATGCGTTATTGCGCAATGTGGCAGGAGCGGGAAAGTTACTAGATTTCTTCGCTAATCCCAGATATTTTCTTGAAAATCTGCCGCGTAATGTCTATGACCTTGAAAGTTTGTTTGCTTATTTATCCAACGGCAATCCTGATATAACAGAACGGGAACGCCGGAATCCTTCATTGTTTATGGATGTCGTTGTTGAGCTTGAAGCTTTGTCGGATAGGGCATTTAGAAATGATTCGGCGCGCAACATCGTTCTTCAGGCAATGATTGTCAGCAGCCTCGCATCAGAAGGGCTAATCGAATGGGGCCCCAATACCAGAGTGGCAGCATTAAAAAGCGCTACCGTGGTTGGCATAGAAGAAGCTGTAACTTTACGCATAGAGATTGACGCTGAAGGTGCTGTTTCTTTATTTAAAGTTCAAGGAGAATTTGAGCTGGAAAATGACGCTGACGGAACAGTATTGCTTCTTTCATCGAGCGGCAAATCATATGCATTAAACTTCTATTCTTTCGAAGAAGGTTGGGAACAGGTCCTGCTTCATACCGCCGGATTCATTTACCGTCTGGAGATTAATACCATAGAAGACCAAAAGGCCGAAGAGGCGGTTCTTAAACAGCAAGAGGAAGATATGCTTTATTTAGTGCAAGAAGCAGCTGTTGCCGCGATTGTTACAGATGTTACATCAGCTACAAAAGTGCATCAGTTGCATAAGGCGCTTGATAAAGCTCAAAGGCTTTCTGAAGAGTTAAGTAGGGCTCGCTCGCAGAAGGCCGCCGAACTTATCTCCACGTTAAGAAAAATATCTGAAGTTGCGAGAGAGCGCCTTGACAAGTTCAACGAACGTTCTGAGCGGAGAATTCGCCATAATAAAATGAGTGGAGGGCCTTCGCATAATTTTACGCTGGAAGTTTTTATAATGATTTTAGCCCAATTACTTGCCGTCTTTCTTGTGCTTATTTTATTTAACAGATTTTTAGAATTAGCCGGTTTAAAACCAGCCCAAGCGTTTATCTTCAATTCGGTTCTGGCCGGAGGTTTTAATTTTGACGGACAATCAAAGGGCGATAGCGATATGCCTCAGCCGGAAAGTTTGACAATACCGGATGTCTTTCTCACGGAAGAGGAAATCCGTCATTATTTCGGAGGCGATATGCCGGAAAAACTTAAAGCCGAAGGAAAAGTTTTGTATATCCGCAGGCTCAACTCGGATTTGGACGCGGGATTTATTTCTTCGTGGAGAGAGCAAATAGGAAAAGATATTCCATGGCAGAACCGTTGGCATACCCGTTATGGATATCTGCCGCAGCATTTTCCGCAATTTTCTTATCTGCCTCCGCGGGCTGTTGGTTTATTTTCTCAAACAAACGGCAGGGAGAATCTCGAAGGCTATATGAGCTTATCGGATAAGGTAATTGGCGAAGACCAGGCCCAAAAGCGTTACATCTATCGTTTCAAGATTACGCAGATGGAATTATATTACCGCAACATTAAAAAAGAATGGGCAGTTTTTCCGGGCGTAATAGATATATTGTTCGATTTTATCATAAAGAATATCGAGGAATCTTCGATGCTTTACCAGGGCCTGGAAATTTCCGGAGACGGCCCGGGCTTTAAAACTTTCACAGAAAGATATGGAGTAGGCGAAATCGCTTATACCCAGGGATGGACAAAAGCTCAGCTCGCAAATCTATATAAAGCCCGCCGCCTAGTGCAATTCTTCAATCAGCATGTTATTTTTTCGCGCATAGAACCAAATGCTTCATCTTCTTGGTTTATGTTTTTATCTTTGCTTGCATTTTCTTTGCCGGTTGTTTGCATGGCATTTGTAAACGGCGGAGATAAAAATAAGGATAGCGATGACAAAGAGAGAAATGTAGATAGCGGGCTTGTAAGCCAGTTAGCTCAGCATATACAAGGCGAGTATTTCTTTAAAAGAGCAATGCTTGAGGAAACGCTTAGGATAAGAACTGCGATGAGAAGGGCGTGGCTTAACCTTATACCTTTTAATTTTAAGCAATTGTTGAGCGCTTTAGGCGGGCCAACAGCGATAAAAGCAATTGCCGGAAGCGCGCTCGCCGGCAAGGTCAGGCATTGGCTTAAAAGCAATGCCGAGCCCAAACGAGCCGAGCCAAAATTAGCAGACCTTGAAGAGCTTGCGCAAAAACTCGGCGCCTTACCCGGAGATTTAATTGACCTGTATTTCAGCGAAGCAGTCTCAAAAATTACCGCTGTAACTCCGTTTGCAGAACAATTCGCAAGGGCTGGTTTCCTCGGTATAGAGGCAAATCTTTATGTTTACTTGCAGCACATAGTGCGTATTGCTGAAGCAAGGATTATCGGACTTTCAGCCGATAAGGAATATCTTAAGAAGCGCGCAACCGAAGGCTATGAAAAGGTATTAGGCGCCACAGCCAGCCGCGTTAAATTATGGCACGGCGAACTTTTTGACGAAGCAACAGCCTACATAAGCTACGAAGACTTAGGGTTTATCCACAGAGAGCCGTTTTCTATTGCAGGATTTGTAAACCGCGGGAACGTTTCGGATTATATGATTGTTGTTTTTTCAGCGGACAGAAGTCCGGCCAGGCAGGATAGTCTTTTAGTTATTGCCCGTGACGATTCCGGGGTAATCCGTATTAGCGCTGTCCGGAGACTGCCTAAAGAAAGAAACTACAATCGCTGGACCGTTAATTCAGAGAGGCTCAAAGCGCAAGGCGGGGATTTCTTTGTTGATTTCGGCTGGCGCGCAAGGAAGGAGCACTTTAAAAATCATGATGCCCGCGATGAATTTGTCTTAAAATATTTTAAATTTCAAAGAGCGCTTCGGTCCCAGAATTATGATCTTAAGGCGGTAAAAATTGAACTTCCAAGATGGTATCAGTCAGGCATATGGGAGAAAATGTGGCAGCCCATACGCAGCCATATACGCTTAATCTGCCCGAAAAAATGCGTGCGTTCACCGCAGGTATGGGCGATAGCGCACGTTGATAGCTCCGGCACCAGGAAACAACTGCATCGCACAAGCGACGGCAGGCTCGATTACCTTATTTTCGTGCCTTTAAAAGGCGGAAACGCCGTGTATAGCTCTCTTCAGCATATTCCAGGCTCACCCGAAGTAAAAGCAAACGAAGAAATGCCGCTTGTCAGCCTGCCGCAATCAGGGCAAATGTATTACGCTTTTAAAATCCCGGAAATACTTACTTTCTTTCTTAATGTCTTAAGACATTATGGAAGGTGGCAGGTGCGCGTATTGTCTCCTGACACTGCGGATGAACGCAGGTATCCGCCGGTTAATATCGGCCTTTCTGCGGACAGAGATAATTACCGGATGACAGTTTTTTATCTGGGCGGGGAGTTTAAAGGCGCAGTAGCACATCTTACCAATCGTGGGCACTCTGCGAAATCATCCGGTCTTGCAGTAGTAAGAGTATATCTTGCAACAGATGCGCAGGTAAGTGACCAGGGAAGTTTCCTCAATCGGAAAGGCAATCCCGTGATCGGCGATGTTTTTATAGATGCCAAAGGCAGATGGGTCAATAACTTAGGCAGAGTGCTTGATATCGAACCGCTTCATCTGGTTACGGAAATTGCGCTTCTTGAACCAGATTATTTCAGCTTGTCTGCGCTTACCGCAGAACATTCCCTGCCGGTTTTAAGTTCTTTATATGTGCACCTTCCGTTGTTGCAGTATCTTGTTTCAGCTCCTGACCAGCGTCCATTTGGTTTGGATCTTGAAGCCGCAGCATCTTTGCGCGCCCTGGGCAAGCCGGTTCCCACAGTTGTTCATGGGGAAGTATTACGCGAGATACATTCTCAGACGGAATACTACGTCCAGCCTGCGGTTGAAGAGCGTATGATTTTTGACGCTGCAAGGCAATTATGGCAACCTAAACCCATTACCCGTATAACTTCCGGAAGGCAGTCGTTCGATTCCGAAGCCAATCAGCTCCTTCTGCGCAAAAAAATGACAGGGAAGGACAAAAGGCGTTCTACGGCGAGAAAAAGCGATTCCTTATCTGCAGAATTCAGCACTTTCTTTCTTGCCTTAATCGGGCTTGGAACGGTGTTTATATTTATAAATGCATTTTTAATAGTAAGCTATTTTAGCGGCAGCAAAGCATTGATTGGAGGCACCGCCGCGCTTGTTCCTAAAAATGTTTCAGCAGAGCATAAGAAAATAATTTACGTAAAAACGCATGACAAAACATTGGAATTTCTCGGCAACGATGAAACAGTCTTAATCCTGGATTTTCATGATGATAGAACCCGGAAAGCTAATGATGCTGCAAAATGCGGGGTGCAATTTACCGTAAACAATGCCAATTGGGTTATTGCCGGAGAAACAATTGACAGCCAAACCGGCGGAAGAAAAATAAAAGAATGGTTTGTGGTCCATCCCGCCTGGCAGATAAAAGGGGTAGAGCCAAGATTTATGCCAGGATTATACATGGCCATACCTGGTAAATATCCGCACATAACAGATCTAAATCATTTACCGCACATCGAAGAACCGGTTGTATTATCTATATGTTTTGACTATTTCCTGCATAAAGGCATGCTCGCTGTTGATTTCGATAATACAGAAAAAATGATAGGCATGCGCCTGGATGCTTCTAGCGCCCAATTGCTTTCTGAAGCGCGGGATATTTTTAGAAAGCTTAAAGCAAAGGGCATAACGGTTAAATATGTAATTGCTGCGGAAGAAGAAAACTATTGCCCGAAGGAAAAAATTCCTCTTATCAAAAAGGCGCTTAACCGGGCATGGGATGAGGCTCAAGGTAAAATTTTAGCAGCTTCTCTTTGCCAGCGAAGCAATAATATTTCGATTTCATTATTTAATATATCTGCATTGGGTATATTTTCCGCTTTGCTTGGCGCGGTATTCACCGCCGGAAGTTTACTGTTTCTTTTCGGCAAGCGTGTATTTTTAGCTAATGCCGCAACAAATTCAAACTCTTTAGGCATTGATTTCGCAGGCACTGACGACCAGGGGCTTAGCCGGGTTATCGCAGACGATTTGATAGCCCAGGCTATTTTACGCGAACATCCGCGCTTATACGACAGCACAGCTATTGTTGACTCGGTGCGGAATTTCTTTTCGGGAACGGGACAATTTACGGATGGTATCAGGCATATCCGTTACGGGCGCATTGCTTCTGTGCTCGCGCAAAGAATTGTTGAGGTGTATGTTTTACGCAATTTGCAGCACCGTGGTTACTGGCAGGTTCAAGCAAGGAAGCACGGAGAAATAATTAAAGTATATGTCCGTTCGGATAGCCATATTGCTTCTGTCATAGTCCACGAAATAGCCGCAGCCATAACCGCAACAGTGCCGTTTAAGGATAGCGGAGAAATAATGCCTACCTCGCACAAGACAAACCTTGCCATAGAAAGAGATTACCTGGAAGCAACAGGCCAGTTAGACGCTATGGCGCAGCAGGAACTTACCGCTCAAACCGCAGAAGAAGCGCGTATTGTCGAAGAGGAAATTTATGGAATTCGTAAGGGGCAAAAAGATTACAGCGCGCATAAACTTTCCGGGAGCATGGTTGATTTCGGCGTTCCCATCCAGATAGTTGAAATAGCACCTACCGGCATATTCGCCGCCGGAACCAAAAGAGTTGTCGATGAATTACGTAAAAGAGGGCTGCTAAAAGTAGTAAATAAAGAGCACGCATTTTTCGACAACGAACCGCAGCAAAGAATTATTTATGTTGGAGGCCATCTTAATGCCTGCATAGATACTTCGCTTACCGCAACGGTGGGAGTTGCCGCAGACTGCGGCATAGAGCTTGAAATCATGCTTCCTTTGGATTTAATTTATATTAGCCAAGAAGATTTTCTAGGCAACGCAAAGCAGGCGGAGAGATTAAAACGCGAATATGCGGAAAAACTTTTTGAGATTCTTGGCGAGAAAACTGCCAAGAACGCCAATTTTGCAATTTATTGGGACGGCGAAGCAATCGGAACGCCGGTAATTAGAAATCCGTCGCAGCCAATAACCATCGTAATCAGGTTTTTTACCTCCTCAGATTTAATGCTTAAGAAAATCAACCCTTCAAACAGCTTTGTTAATTTAGGTTTAACCGAAATATTGTTTGCCGCAGTTATCTTAATGATGGTTTTTGGAATTATCGTAGCGGTTTATTTAGTTGAGCCGATGTTGCAAGGCAGTTCATTGGGATATTACTGGCAAAAAGCAAAATACATTTTGAATGTTCTCTACATGCCTGTTTTATTTACGATTTTGATTATAACCTTACGCGAAGAATATTTAAAACTTACAGGCGGCGCGGTTTTAGTTGCAATTTTGACTAAAAGCGTAATGGGGGCGATGACCGGATTTATGGGCGAACATGTGGGTCAATCCATAAAACGCGAAAGGAACTGGAAAAAAATTATTTGCTGGTCTGTGGCAAGAATGATTCTTAGCGGAGTATTGACGTTTACTGTTTTCTATTATTTACTTAACAGATTTGTTGAAAATAATTTGTTAAAAGTCGTGCTTGATTTGGGCCCCTACACCGTATTGTTTACTTATCTTATTATAGTTACCGGTAATTGGATTGAAACTCATTGCGGAAATAACAACAAGGGATTGAGCACCCAGGAAAAATTGAAATTTCTAGTATTATTTTATCCGCTGCACTCTGCTTATTGGTCTATTGTGCTGTATGTTGCCTGGACGTATTTTCCTAATTTGGTAGTAATTTTTTCTGCTGTCACATCAGGCTATTCAACAATTCTGCAGATAAGTTTATTAAAATGGTGGATAAATATGCTTCCGCAGGGCAGAGTTCCATACCTTAAATGGTATGTTAATCCAATATGGGAATTTTTTGCCTACTTTGTCAAAAGGCAAAGTAAAGGAGAAATTTTTGTGGATAAACTTATCGATTGGCGCAACGCTCCTTTAAGGGTTTCCGGCTCCAGAATTCTTAAGCAGGGGTTGTGGCAGGAATATTTAAGCTGGGAACAGGAACACTTGGCAGCAATGGATATAGAGGTAGAGGATGAATATCCGGAATTGATAAGGGTTGAAATAGACGGCGATGCCCACCAGTTGCAAGTAGCCGAAGATTTAGCCGCTTTCGGGAGACTCGTTGAGCTAGTCTTCCCCGGTTATGCCGCCAAAATGCCGGTTTATCTTCCGGGCCAGGGGCAGCATTTAAGGGAAGGAGTTTTCCGTTTGGAAATTATACGGCTAGAAAATAATCAAAATGCGGCATCTCGAGATTTTCCGGCAAAACAGACCCACGGCAACAATAGAGCGGCCGGTTGGCTTACGTATTTATCGCTGTTGATAATTTTACCGGCTGTTACCTGCGCGTTTTCAAGGCGTGACAGATATGGTAATGAAAGTAGTCCCGCACTGCAGCACAGTCTTGCCTCGGCGGATTTAAAGGAAATGATGTTGCTGCTCGGCGAAAATGGTTTTTCCAGAGGTTTTGTGGTCAGCACAGTACAGAGTTTGTATCTGGCTAATCGCAGAAAAGAACTTACATCCGGCAAAGCGCAAGCTTTGGTAGGGGAAGCTGCAAAATTAGGATGGGTAACCAGCATTATGGTTTCGGCTGATACGAAAGACCGGTTATATTTATTTACCGCAAGCGGCATCAAATGGCTTGGCTGGTATAAAACTGTGAGGAAGAAAATCGATGTGTCGCGCCCGGGAGCAGAGTCAAATAGAGCATTGCATTCATATTTACCTAAAATAATAAGGAAAGGAATGTCTGTGGCTGATATGGGTTCCGGCACAGGCAAAGGAGCAATTGCAGCCGCGCGGTTAGGCGCCGAGGTAGATGCTATTGAAATAGACGCACAGACGTTAGAAGAGGCTAAAGAACGGTTTATGGAGGAGGCACCGGATGTAGCCGCACGAATTAAGCCGGTGTTAAGCGATTTATTCGCCAATAAGTTGATATCGGCTAAGATGTATGATGTTATAGTGTTTGCTCCTCCGAGAGTCAGCGAGATACTTCCTGAGGAGGCTTCTGATTGGCTTAGGATTGTTGTTGATCCTGGATTCAAACTCTTATCAAGATTTCTTAAGGAAGCAGGCAAACACTTAAAACCTGGAGGGATTATTCTTTTGGCTTACGGCGATGACGATGATGTCGATGAAAGCGGAGAGGTTTTTGTAGGGGGTTATCAAACTTTACAGCGGGTTGCAGGTAATACCTGGGAAGCAAGAAGAGTTATTTCTAACCCCGATGCGATGTTCGGCATTTATGAATTAAAGCTTGTTACAAAAAGTTCTAACGGCAGCAATTCGCAGAGTTCCTCGATAGCGTTATTAAGCCTGACTATGATATTAAGGCTTATACAGGTGGGCGATTATCTGATTAGCAGTCCCTGGATTACTTTTACCCGCCAGAAGTTACAACCTAAATCCTTGCCTCGCAATTACGTATTGGAAGATGTGCTGCCTGCGCAAAATTACCGGTTTGTTTCAAATAGAATTGGCATAAATGAAATTAATGCCGATTTGGCCGTTGCTTTTTCCGGCGCTGCCATAGGAAGAACCAAAATAGGTAAAAAACTTGCAGGCTATCTTGCCAGGGCAACCGTTGAGTATGCCGGCGACAGAAGAATATCGCTACTGATTGTAACGGGTGGGGCAAAAGGCACTGATGCCGCGGCGCAGCAGGCAGCGCAAAAAAGAGGGGGCAACGTTCTTATCGTCCATAAAGAGCCTTACAATGGCAAAGCGCTTCATTATGGCCACATCTGGGCTGAATCGGACAATATTCCGAAAACCTCAGGGTCAGTATCAGGGTATTTAGCCAGAGACGGTATTATCAGCGCATTATCCGATATCGTGGTTGCAGTCGAGGGAAGCGCTGAAATTCGTTGGAAAAGCAATAATGGAAAGAAACCTAAAATAACCGAAGGCAGCGGCACAACCGATACAGTTTTGAAAGCCATTATGCAGGGTGTTTCTTGTGTTGTGGTAAATTGGGCCAATATTATATTGCCCGATGGTGCTAAGCCAAAAGTCAGCGGTAACAATAAGTTGCTTGACATTTCTTACCGCTACCGCCGGCCGATTATCGCTTTTCCTCAAGCAACATGCCCCTTTGCCTACGATGAGATAAAGGGTCAATGGTATGAGCTGCTTGATGATATACTGAAAAACATTGACCGTAAAGATATTCAATATGTTCCGCAAAACCATAATGTCGATTATTTTCTCCTCGCAGTAATACATTTAGGTGTGATTTTCATGCTCATTTTAGGGCTATTGGCAGCTTATAGACAGAAATTTTCTTATGTGCGCTTAGCACTACTACCCATACCGGCATTAATCAACAACCAGTTGATTTTGAATTTTTTAAGCAGTGATATTAGAGGGCCTTCCGGAGTTTCAGGTGCGGGAGGGTTCGAACATTCTTCATTGAGAGAGAAGCTAACTAAAGAAGCGCGGCAGATAATAAGAAACGTTTCTTTAACCGGCGGAGAAAATGAAGCAGAAATAAACCAGGCAGTGAGTTTAGTCCAGGAAGAGCTTTTCCGGAGCGGGGCTTTAATCGCCGGTATTTCTGCGGCGCAGATAGAACGATCAATTCAGGAGATAACCCCGCTTATAAGGCGCCTGATAGAATTGAAACACCAGGAGGCAAAAGCAGGACAGATAAATGGGCCGGAATTTAGCGATAGCTTTGAAGAAGCAAGAGAGCAGGATGCTTCCGGAGATTATTCGGAAAAATTGAAGAGCCAAAAAGAAGGAGTAGTATTGCTTAGAGAAAGTATAACCGGTTTTATTACGGCTAAAGGTATCACGCCGGCAGCAGACGAAAAAGTTCTAAGCGAAACACTGGAAAGGATTTTAAATGAAGACCGGAAGTCCCTCGACATAGCAAGCCGATACGCCAAATATTTTAATCAGCCGCCTGCAAAATTAATCGAATTGATTTTGCGCCAAATTTTCTTTCCGACTACACAATCGGAAAGTTTTTACATTCCTTTTGTTTTTCTTGCTGCAATTGCCCTTGGGGCGGTGTTCATAGCGGAGCTTGAGCTTATATTTACTGATTTTCTGCGTAATCAGTTTGCAGGAATTCTTGCTTTTGCGGGTAATGCCTCTGGGGTGAGCCCTGACAATAAAACATATCAAGGTAGCGCCGTTTATGCAAACGCCCAAGCTTTTGACGAAGCTGCTTTCGGGAAAAACCAGGCGCCATTTGTCCCCGCAGCACAGAGAACAGCTAGAGTTTTATTTTTGATGCCATTTGACAATTTAGATTCCACAGACCAACCGCTGGGTTGTTTCCATCTCGGACAATTTTTATTGGCGAGTACCCTTGCCGAGCGCGGTATTGCTACAAAAATCCTGCCCATTGATTCAAAAGCTTTCGAAATAAGCAGCAGCTTAAGAGAAAAAATCAGGGAATTTGCTCCGACTGTTTCGTGTTTATCCGTATACGATTTTTATTTAAGGAAAACAGCCAAGCTGGTAGCCCAGCTAAGGGAAGCAGCGCCGCGTTCTTTCATAGGGGCAGGGCATCGCGCACCGACGGCGAACCTTAAAAATGCTGTATATCTTGAAACTGATTTTCTTTTCCGCGGAGCAGGAGAAAAAGGTTTACTTGAATTAGCATTGGTTTTGGGGCCGCGGGACAGGACCTCAACTCTTGACGATGGAGCGGCAAATAGGCTTAATTCTGTCGATGGTTTGTGGTTTCCTTATAACGGAAATATATTAGGCCGCTACGAGAATATTGGCAAAATCGACAGACAAATTCTGGAAAATACACCATGGAGATGGGAATTGCTTTACGACATCTACAAAGAACAATCCAGCCGGCCGACCGGCTCGCTGCTAATTATGGCTTCAAGGTATTGCCAGGGCAGGTGCACTTATTGTTTCTTGCAGGATATCGATTCGGTTGCACACGCAGTAATGGGAGAGGAAGTATTCTTAAGCAGGCTCGTAGATATTCAGGAAAGGATAAGGCAGGGGAGTCTCCCTCAAAGCTTTAAAACGATAAGGCTGGATGTTGATAATAATTTCTTTTTAGGCAGGGACGACGCTCAGCTAAATGCATTCTTTAAACAATTTACCATTCGTTGTCCGGATATGCATATAGTCAGGGTTATGACGCGCACCGATACGGTTTTAAAAATACCGGCAGATGTTTTAAACTGGTTAAGCGAGCACGGAGTATTGCTTATAGTAGGCGTAGATTATTTTAACGACAACGATCTTAAACGCACAAGAAGAGGTTACAAGGTAGACACCGTTTTTGCGGCAGCCAAACGCCTGCAGGCATATAAAGTCAAATATTATTTCTTCGAAATGCATACAACTCCCTGGATGAGCCCGGCAGAGCTTGTCAGCAGCCACGCAAATCTTTTAACCTGCAAACTGCAAAGTGGTCTTTTAGAAAGACGGGATTATGACCCTCCGATGTACGCAGTCATAGTCCAACCGTCCTCAACCATCTACAGGCAGATGTATGATAGCGGCTTAGGCGAGTATGTAATTATTCACGACAATTTAAATCTTGATTCCGCGGATAATTTGAAGGCGGGAAGTTTTGAAGATTTTACCTTAGGGGTGGTGTATCCCCAGGAGAGATTGACCTTAGAGATGTTCTATCCGGTAAGAGGCTTTGAAGAATATTTTGATAACGAAGGAGAATGGACAGGAGATCAGTTGCAGTTAATAAGGATTATTTATAACGGCATAGATTTTGCAACTAATGGCGCTTACAAGCAACTATACAATAATACGTCTTCTGCCGCTATGGCTGAGATCAGGCGTTACATTCAGCGTTATAACGATACCCTTATGCAATTAGACAGTGATAGCCGCCTCGAGCGCACATTGGAAATATTCAAGGGTTTAATTGAAATAGATAGTTTGGCCAGCGCTGTTTTAGGCAGGGTGTGTTGTTGGGGTGTATTTGGTTTTGACCCCGCGTCGAAAGACATCCACGAAAGAAGGATGGTTGCCGAGAATTTGCGTTTATGGTGCCGCTCGCAGAGAAAATATTTTGAGCAAAAACTGGCGGCATATGAAACTGATGCAGAAAAGGCCAAAGAAGAAGAGTTAGAAAAAATACTTAACTGGCTCATCCAGCCCTTGCCTGAACTGCTGAAAGCATTGGCAGCTTTGCGGGAAAAAATGAGAATTTCGCTTGACGATAAGTTTACTCTGCAAATCTTCGCAAAAGATGCCACGTTCGGAGCTTATTGCATGTTGATGGCTGCCATATTTAATGTGGTGGATATTGCTGCTTTATCCGGAGAAGAGCGTAGATTGGTTGAATTATTCAGAAATAACGTGCATGCTGAGTTAATGTTCGGTTCAAACTTAGCTATTTTCTTGGAGCAGTTTAAAATTCTTGCTGAAATAAACGGCACAGGCGAAGATATGCTAAGAGCGCAACAGATAAAGCTGCAAATTTCCGCAAACGCTCAAAGCATAGCCGAGAAACCCGAAAAAAACAAAGACAATTTGCAGGTTTTACCTGCGGTTTTTTATTTGGTTCTTTTCTTGGCGACGCCGGTAGCACTTTTGGGATTATACAGATTTCATTTATTTAATACAATCAGAAAGCGTTATCCGTATATTACCAATGCCCACCAGAAAAAAATCTATTCATTACGTAATGTTAAAAAACTCGATGAACTGCTTCAAAGATTTATCAAATTATTCCACGGCAATAAGCTCAACCCCGAACTAATTGTTGTGACCGAGCAGATTGAGCAATTGGAACAAATAATGAATTTGCGCCGGCCATCCGAAGAGTTTCAGATTGAATGGATAAACGGCATTTACGTTATTTATCCTTATCATTATTCTTATGAAACTAACGGCCGCGTTGTTTATTATCCGGAAGCATTTTCGGCAGTCGAAGATTTGATTAGTCAAGAAATCAGCGAAGCCCCAGATGCGCTTATCGCAATCCGCATAGATGGTAAAACCGGAAGCGGCAAAACTACTCTGGCAAATAATTTACAGGCTAAAGGCATAACCGGAATTGTCCCGGAGGCAATTACAATAATGGCTGTTCAGGAATACGAAGCCTTTAATAACGGTTTGCCGGTAGAACAACTTAAATTAGATTCCCGAAATGGCGCCAAAAAGATATTTATCATAGAAGGGGTGCATCAGCCGAAAGAATTGATAGCGGAAGGCGCAGAAGATATAAGAGAAATATGGCTTTTTACCGAAGTAGGAGATGTCGAGCGTTATCGCCGCATTCTCGATAAATACGGAAAACAATTAAGAGGTGATGCGCCGTTATTGTTCCCAGATGAAATTCCAACCCCAGCTTTTATACAAGCATTTCATCATAATATAATATTGTCTCTCGCAAGGACCAAGAATATTTTTGACCGCTATTGGCAGGTCGACCCTTCCCGTTTTAAAGCCCGGGTTGTAATAAGGACCGCTGATGATTGTGCGGGTGCGCCTTTGGCAATTACGGGAAGGAAAAGTTTTTCTAATTCAAAAGGTATATTCTTCTCCGCAGTTTTACTGGCTGCGGTATTTTTACTGTCATTATTCTACTTTTTATCCAGAAGGCAAAGCCGGACTGCATCCGACCCATCGATTCTAGAAACTCTCGCCGACTATCCGTTTAAAACAGATGCTACTTATTGCAACCATTTCAAAGAACTTGTAAGGTTTGCTTATCAGGGCAACATAGGCAGATTTTATGAATATATTATACCAGGTGCACATTCGCCGCAGGCTGCAATGCTTGCGCTTGAAATTGTGGCGCAGGCATCCGCAGCCGGTAAGAAGGCGGTAAAATTTTTCAAACAAGCAGCGCAGCATACCGACCAAAAAGTGCGGCGACTGGCAGAAACAATGATGGCTGTTGCAGATAGTTTAAAGAGCTGCAAAAATCTGGCGAGTTTTCGTCCGTTTGTTTTTGAGTTTATCCGGCAATATGGAAGCATAGAAAATATGAGAGGAATGCAAGTAAAGGAAGCAGGGCCCGCAGACAGGACTCAGCTATTGGAATACCTGCGCTTTAAAGGAATAGATGCCCAGGGCATAGACAGGATGCCCGACTACCTTATAGCCGCCAAAGAATATCTTCATTATGCCGATGACTACAACGGTTATTTCAGGAATGTAGCTCCGGAATCGCTTGATTTAATCTATTCAAGGATTGGTTTATATGCTTTAACCGAGCTGGACAGGGAAGAAGATGGAGAATTCAACCCTGCATTAAGGGCAAAAGCTGTTTGCGACAGATATGCTCCTTTGGTTTATGCTTTAAAATCGCACGGCCTCATAATAACCACGCATTTCCAGGATGTTGAGGAAGAAGAATTGTTGTCTGCGAAAGAGATGGAAGAGTTAGGGTTGGAGCTTACGTCAAGATACATAGACCATTCAAAGTTTCTGAATGATGACAGAAGGGAATCGCAGGGCGTATTTATTGTAAGCGTGATGCGCAAAAAAACAAACCCTCATCAAACGAATCATCTTAAGTGGCTCGTTGATGATGAAGAGCTGAGAAAGCAAATTGAGGTTACTAATCCTTTGATTTTGCATATGCGTAGCGATTTCCAGAATACTTTGGCCAGGCTGCTTGGGCCTATCGGACAGCAGGGTATTGCCACCGACGCTTTAAGCGCAGCGCTTAATTCCGAAACCGAATTGCTATTTAACAATAAACTGAAATATCTGGCGGAAGCTGTCAATCCTAAAAGAGGCAAGCTCTTAAACCCGCAATATGGTATGTGTGTTGAGGCAAGCTATAACTTAGGTTTGGTCTTTGCGTCGCTTTTCCCGGGCCATAGAGTTGAGCTAATTGAGGGAGAAATCAGGGGTGCGCAAGGAAGTTTACGGCCTCAGAACCATGTTTGGATAATGATTGACGACAGCATAATAATCGATATCACTTACGGCCAGTTTTGCCACGAATTTGAAAATAGAGTTTTTGTGACAACGAAAAGCAAACTGGAAGAGTTTGGTTTTGCCGAATGGTCGCGCGTGGCGCGGTATGTCGCGGTTGAAGCAACAGATGTTGTATTTAATCCGATAGAACGCAATCAATCGCATTTCTTTTCATTTTTGATTGTGTTTACATTCAGCTTGTTTGTTTTTGCTATGTGCGCAGAGTTCGGTGCTTCAGGAAACGATAAATATCCCGGCCGCAGTAATGAATTACAGGAAAATAGTTTTTTTGACAATCAATATTTTAAATTTTTAATCGCTTCGATTACAATTGCATACGAAAACGCATACAGAATGTTTTCTGATGCTGATGCATATGTTAATTTATGTTTGAGCGCAAGGGGCAGTGAATTTATCTGGGAATTACTTAAGGCTGAATTGAAAGAATCATCGCTTGATTTCTTATTTGCGTGCGATGGCAGACTACCCGAGGGCATGATGCGTGATGAAGCATTCTTGCTAATGCGAATGCTGGAGAGCTCCGATTATGAATACCTTGATTGCTCAGCATCTATAAAGAGCGCTTATTTACCATACGGTTTTGTTTTTGTATTTGGGGGGCAATTTATTTTCTTAGATTGCAGCGATTTCTTTATTGCGAAAAAATTATCGCATGAACAGAGAAATTCATTTTGTAAAAAAGTAGAAGCCTGGGCGCGAAATGCCGTTTCAGTATTAGGCGGTAATCATTCGGCTCTATCGTCTTATTTGATTATCAGAAGATATGAGCCGCAATATCCTTTATTTTCCTTATCAAGTAATAAATATGAAACGGTTAAGCTGGATATGTTCGCTCCAACTAGGTTAGTCGGTAACACATTTAGTGAGCAATCGCCGTTTGTATGGGATATGTCTACGTTTGTTGCTCAACCGTTACCTGAGATCGGCCACGAGATGCTGTTATTGTATGGAATTAGCGATGTAACTGTCCGTGATTTTGTTCCGGTGCTGGTTTCTTTGTGGGAAAAAGCGGGAGTTGATATTTCCGGCAGAAGAATACGTGATCTTGGCACAGGCATGGGGGTATGGATACCGAATTTTCTGGCCTTTAATGCCCAAAGCGTGGTTGGCTCTGATATATTTGAATCCTGCCTTATACTTTCAAAGCTCAATATCATGTTATGGCAAGAAGAAGGCTTTATTGCAAGAGGTGCTGTTGTTGACATAGTAGCAGACTCGGTTGACCAAGAGCCCGGGCTTGATAATACGGATATCGTTATTTTTGCCAGCCCGGTGGTGCATCCGGATGAAGGTTTCTTGGGTCCTATGTCCAAATTAGGCATTCCGTTTCTTTCGGCGGTTACAATTACCGAGTCGGTTTTTATGAATGTTTTTGATTCGCTTGCCCAAAAGCTTATCCAGGGCGGGCTTGAATTAGTGCTTATTCGCCTTGACTGTAAGAGTTTGGAAAATCCACACGGTTTGGCCTCGCTTGATATGATTTTAGGGCAGCGATATTCTCAATTAAGCTTTGAGCCGTTGGACGCAGAAAGAAACTGGTTTAGTGTACGTTTTAGTTTTCCTAAAAAGGGGATGGAAGACAATAGTGCGGTTAATTTGCAACTAATAGTTTATGGCTTAGGACTTATGATTATTGGTGTATTCTTGATATGGTATTTCTACTGCCGCGTCCAGGCAGCACTTGGCGACAATCCGGCTTCGAAAACTTCCGCTGTCAAAACCGGCGACAGAGAAATTTTGGAAAAATTATTACATTATGGAAGAATTGCCCCTTCGGCAGGAGATTTGCAGTCGTGGAGCGCTGTTGCCGTAGATGAGAGAAGTATTTTACGTAATTTATTGGGTGATGCAAAGGGTATCGAGGCTGTCATTATAGTAAACAGCGAGCCTTACAATTATGATTTATTACAGCGCTATGAAGACAGGGGAAAATATCTATATTGCCTTCAGGATGCCTGGGCTGTGGTAGAAAACATAACTATGTCTCTTTATGCTTTAGGAAGAGACGCTGATTTGGCTGATAGCTTTGATAAAGATAGAGTAAGGCAATCCGTGGGATTAACTACACGCTCAGACCCACAGGCAATAATTGCCATAAGAGGAAAGATAAGGCTCGATTCGAAATCCATCGCCGATTACAGGAATAGATTCAGCGGTGACAGCACATCCGGTATCCTTGAAGGTATCTCCCAGAGAAGAAGCACGCGCCATTTTAACGGCTCGGAAATTCCCGCGGATAAATTATGTTCGGTTTTAACAGCGGGCGGTTGGAATACATCAAAGGCAAAAGTAGTTAATGCAAGGCTTAGCTATATAGAAACAGCCGCAAATACGAGAGTCTATATTGTTTCTAACCGGGGGCATTTAGCAAAATACATAGAAGCCCAGGATTTTATAGATGATGCGCCGACCCTTCTTGTTTATACCGCTTACAACGCAGAAGACCGGGCTGTGGCAAGCTTATCAAGGGCAATTGAATCTTCCTTGATTAAGTGCCAGATGCTTGGCCTCGGCGCTGTCTGGATAGGTGCATTCCACACAAAAGCTTTGGTTCAATGTTTAAACCTGCCGCCTGATTTTATACCTGTTGCGATTGTGCCTCTCGGAAACAGCCAGGATGCCAAAAGGGCACGGCGTTTTAAGAATAATATTTTCTTTAAAAGAGTAAATTCTATTCGTGGATTCTCAGATTCTCCTGCGCTTCCCGGAGATAATAAGAGTATTGCATTTAACGCCGCGTTTCTTGCAACAATGCTTCTCGGCGCGGTGTTCGTGCTTTCGATGGCTTTTATTCTTCTAGAACGTTTGCGTCAATTGCCTTTGCCTGCCTTCTTAGCCAACACAGGCCATATTGTATTTAGCCAAAGCCAAATTCCTGATGGATTTGGTTCAAATAACGGCAACCCTCAGAAAGGTAAAGATATTCCTATGGGATTTCCAGTTGAGTATCAGCGGTTTGATGTAAATACCCGGCCTATGGTAAATGTGGCAATCATTGGAGAGCCTCGCAGCGCAGAAAAAATGGCACAAAATTTTGTAGCTAGCGGTTATGACGGCGGGCGAATTCAGGTTATTAGCGTTGGATTAGCTGCCGATACCAAACCTCAGGAAAAAATTGCCAAAGATGGCGTAATCCACCTTGCCATTATTCAGGAAGGTCTATCAAAGGCGGACACTCCTGTTATTCCTCACGCAATCGACATTTTGATTCCCCGAGTAGTTCCTTTAATTACTTTTCACGGGGCAAGCACAGAATATTTAGGTGATAGTTACAGATACGGTTTTGCGGGAAAGGCTTCCGCGGGCGGTTTTTCGGACAATTTCCAGACTTATTTAGCCACTGTTGAATCTATGGTAGCTATGCAGTATCCAAAACGTTTTGCATTATCGCGCCACAGAACGTCGGAAGAGTATTTGGCAATTATCGTATTTCTAACCGGAGTATTTTTAGGCGGCTATTTGATGTTTAGGTTTTTGCAGCGGTACAAAATGCATTCCGGAAGGGCATTCAGTATTACAATTGATTTATTTTCAATCATTAAAACAATTATCAATAAATCCGCTACCCGTTTAACCGGCAAACGGATTTTTGATTTGTCTGCCGAACAGGTTTCCTCGCGTTTATTGTCCGGCCGCGCTTTTATCGGCGACAAAAAAGAATTTGAAAAAGCTTTAAGGCGTATTTTAAGCCTGCTTGAGGCATTCCAGGCATCAGACAATTTGCTTGAACCTGTGCAAATGGCTAAATTCATTGATTACAGAATACGCACCTGGCTTAAGAAAAAATACGGCATAATTATACACAGCTTGCTTGATACAAGCGACACATCTTTAGCGGTTAGATGGGACGAGAGTTTTCATTTGATAGTAGGTTCTTTCCGCCTGTTTCATGTGCCGATTGCGCAAATTAAAACGCACTATTTGATAGGATTTGAAGTAAGTTGCGTTTTTAATGACCTTAATGCAGCTTCTTTTAATCTTATTGTTAAAGAATTGGCTGAGTATATTATCAGATTTGAGTCAAACGGTCCTGATTCTACAAACAGCCGCCAGGAAAACGGAAGGCAGGATAATTCTTTAACTGTTTCCGGCAGTTTATTCCTTGCCAGCATTCTTCTGGGCGCTGTATTTTTGATAGCATTCGTAATTATTGCCCGCCGCATAAAAAGAATATTTTTCCCCGTATTCCTGACGCCATTTGAAACTCCCGAAAAAATAGAAATGATTTTAAGCGAAGCACTGCAATTGTCAGGCAGTTTGCTGATTTCTTTTGTATTGTTTGCTGCGTTAAAAAATAATCCCCTCGCGCACATTTTAATAATTTTATATATAATCGCAAATTTAATCGCTGTCAGGAGACTTCCTTTCCATATCTATATCTACATCAGAACATTTAATAAAATAAAAACTGAAGAAACGGATTTTTCCATCTTAACCAGTAAGTCACAGCAAAATCAATTAGTTTCTATACCCAGGCCGCTCACTCCATCGTATATTAGAGGAATTATTCCGGAAAAATCAGTATATAGAGGCAGGCAAGCGCAGGATTTAGCGGAAATTTTTGACGGCTTTATGAAAAGAGCCCGTATCAAAATAGGTTTGGTAAATTCCGTTAAATATTTGGATAAAAAACACAGCGTCAGCTTCAATATGGGCGGGTTAGCCATAGTGAGCTTTGAGCTTTCGCGTCCCGGAGAGGATGTTGTCGAATTGTTTTATATCTCTGACGATAATATTTTGATAGGACACGGCGGCATAAAATACACTCCCGCCAGCGGAAAAGTTAAATTCAGATTTTCGATACACGGAGGGAACCAGCACTCTACAGACGGAAATTTCAGGGGATATGCTGCCGGCAAAAGAGCGCTTGTGCTTATAATGGCTGCGTGCGCAAATGGTGGTTTCTGTAAGGGAATGGAAATAAATAAGTTTACGATAGCAACGAGCCGTTTCCTTCTTTCTTACAGGCCAAAAGGGCAAAAAGAGCCGCCAATGGCAAGGTTTGTCCGGTTTGCCAGGATTTTTGGATTTGCTTATGATTCCGCGACCGACGAATATTATTTTTCAATGGCGGAATCCAGCCCAAATAATTCCCCTACACTTATTGTATCAATCATAGCGGCTGCCGCTATAGCTATGGTAATGTTTTCTGCCGTGTACTTAACGCGGAAGTTTATTTATCGCAGGGCGATATATTCAGGAAGAAAATTCGGCATTAAAGTTAATTTAATTTCTATCGTTAAAACAATTATTAATAAACCTTACGGTTTTATTACAGGAAAAATTATTTTTGAATTATCCAAGGAGGAGGCAGCTTCGCGTTTATTGTCTAATAAGTTCTTTATCGGAGACAAACGGGCGTTTAGGCGCGAGCTTAAAAGCATTTTGCGGCAGCTTGGCATAACCGCGGCTTCTACGACCATACTTACGCCGGTAAGAGCGGCCAGTTTTGTCGACCACAGAATACGCAAATGGGTCAAAAATAAATACGGACTTACCATATACGATTTATTCGAGGAAGGCGACAGGCATTCGGTAATAGATTGGGATACGGTTAGAAACCAGCCAACAGGCTTACTTTACCTCCTTGCAAAGCCTATTGCGCAAATAAGGCCTGATTCTTTAATCGGGCTTCGGGTATTTTCCGTCTATAACAATTTAGACGCGGCTTCTTTCGATTTCGTTGTCAGGGGGCTGGCGGATTACACTGTCACGTTTTGGATAAGCAAAGACCAGAGTCATCCTATTAATTTTAGAACCAGAAGAAAATATAATACAAAACAAGACGATTCTTTTTCTTTGATATATGCCCTGCCTGTCTTTGGCTTATTTTTATTTACCCTGTTTTTCTTGCTTGCCCTAAACACCGTAAATATTGATAAGCGGCATGCCGCAGCAAAGAGAACGGGGCAGCTTAAAAGTTCGCATATGGAGAGAAAAACTTTTGATGACGTATGGGAGGAAATACAAAACGATTATGTCACGCGCTCGTTGCCGGATGTTTCTGACCCGCGGGACTGGCTTATTGAAACAGAATTTGAAATGGTTCTTGCGGAAAGTTATGCGCAGATGACTATGGCAGAATTCGATGAAGTTTGCGAAAGCTGGAAGTATGAATTTCATATACGCGATTTTGAGGAAAACGGGATATTTTTCAATCCAGCCGAAAATTATCCTTACGCGCAGATTATCGTAGATATACTCGGTGAATTCTATCACGAGGCTGCGCATAAAATAGCCAAAGCAATCAATATGATAAATGTGGCAAAATTGTCTCTGCCGCAGGAATTAAGAAATAATCTTGCAAAAGAAAAGGAAGAAGATTTACCGCACGAATTGAAATCAGGTTACAGACTTAAATCATTTCTAAGAGAGCTTGCAATAAGGTGGTCAAAATTTCCTAACGCAGAAACAAGCGCAGCTGGTATGGCGCTTCAAACCGCAGAAGTAAGGGGGTACACTGCATTATATTATTTTAAAGTATTGGTTCAGCGCGCTTTTAATCTTACGGGGCAGTATCTATCGCCAAGTAATTTCGAAAATTTCAAAGCTAATCTTTCCCGTACCATTGCAGGCGAATATCCACTCGCGCTTTCTTCTTATGCTAAAGGTATGAATTTGGCAGATGCGCCTCTAACTTCCGCGTTAATTGACGCGGAAGATAATAATTCGTTTGTTCCATCCGGAGCGTTTCTTCTTGCAACAATGCTTCTCGGCGCAGTGTTCATATTTATAATCGGAATTATTTTTGATGATTTTCTGCGAAATCTCCCTCTGCCGGTTTTTGCCACGCACGCAAATTATAATCTGCCGTATTTCCATAAAACAACAGAGTTCTCTTACCTAAACCGCGTAGCTACATCTACTTTTGGCCCAACCGGCAGCCAAACAATTTACGAACCTGACTACGAAGGAAACGATGCCACAAGAAATCTATCAAGGCCGCAGCGTCTTTTGCAGGTTGTACATAATGGAATATACGCTCTTCCTATATATTACGTGAGGCTTAGGGACAGGGAGAAAGACCCGGGAATAGGCAAATACACTCAGGTCGTGCAGTTTGTCAAAGAACAAGTTATGCCTTTGGGGCACAGGGCAATTTTATTCCTGCCATTTACGATGCAGGTGCCATGGTCGCACTCTCCTTATGACTGCGCTGACTGGAGGTCGTTTAACACCGACTATATTGACTGGGGCGCTGTCCCGGAAGCGCAGGCATTTTTAGCGCAATTCAATTATTACGGGCATTCGCAAAGAAGTATAGATTACGATTCGCTGCGCCCCAGAGAAATAAATATCGGCATAGCTGCTTTTCGCGCCTTGCGCGCTAATCAGTCCGGTATATACCGTGAACGTTGGGTTCTTTTTAAAGAATTTTTACGTCAAAGAGAGGAGAAGGAGAGAAACGGAGCAGAGTGGGATTTATGGGATTTGGAACACGTTGGAAGATACTGCGCCTTCAACCATCTTCTCGGCAATGATTTTGGTTTGTGGGTGCACGAAGGAATGAATTGCGGCTGCCAGGAGCACCATCCGATAGTCGGAGCGTATAACAGCGCCACTCAAAATAGAGATTTTCAGTATGCGGACCTAATTGAATTTTATAAATACCGGCAATGGGTAGCAGGTATGCAGGCATATGAAATGCTGGAAGGCTTGCTAAGTATCGGCATGAATTATTTTATTGACCATCCTTTCTTTAGCGCAAAAGGCGGAATTGATTTCTGGCTGCGCCGCAAGTGGTATGAAGATTTTGGAAAATCACCGGGGGTGCCGGGCATAGGCGGCGACCCTGAGCAATACTGGCTGTCTCTTGCGTTGCCTAATTGGGGAGTTTTGCGCGAACGTAACTACGAACCTTTCCTTGCGCCATACCGTTATTATTTAACGCAGCTCGCAGCGTCAGGCATCCGGGCGGATGCGATACATTTTCTATTTCCGTGGATTCATTGGGAGTGCGGTTCTTACGCAGAAAGATTCCAATCCTGGCATTCTCCGGGCAGCGAGCTTTTGGCAAGACTAGACAGCCTCCTTGATTACTACTGCGCGTTTCGTATCGGAGAGCTTCTCGGGCCAAAAACAGAAAGCGCAAGGGGAATGGGGTTTGATAATTACAAGTGGCATTTCTACCGTATGTGGAAGTGGGGAGGAGGACCTGATTTTAATCATGACTGGAACGTAAAAGCTTTAGAACTGCACGACGGCTCGCGTTTTTGCGTTGATCCTGAACATGGATTCTATCAATATGCAAGTCACGAAGATTTAGATAACCGCCTCGAAGGCAGCGGAGGATTAAAGGAACTTATGAGCAGGTTTTTGCTTGGCAGCGAGGATATAGCAATGCTTTATGCCGGCGACGAAGTTCTTGATACCTGGTGGATAAACAATCCATCTCTTCCGCAGGCAATGATAGGCAGGAACTGGGCAACGCGCTTTCCGTTGGAAGGCGACGAGAATTTTAATCCATGGGTTGCAGCACAAATGTTAGAGCACCGGCGCTGGATAGGCGATAGGCTGCTTGAAAGATTACGTTATAGAGAAAATAACAGGAACAACATATTCGATATTTTTTATGTTGCCGTAATTCTGTTTGGAATAATACCTGTGTTTGTAATTTCGATTATACTTTTATATTTTCTGCGCCGGCTGCCCGTTCCTGTTTTTATCTCAACTTTGCCTTTTACGCAATCTCGCTTCTTACAGCCACCCAAAGGTACTGTTATGTTTTCAGTTGGTACGCCCTCTGATAGCTCCGATTCGAAAGATTCTCTTAAGCCGTCAACCATAGAAGATTTTCCCCTGGCGGTAAAAGGGGAAGAGAGATATCAGGCGATTGTCGCAAACGTAAGCTACCGTTATTTTTGGATGACACGCGGCCTGCCGGCATTTACGCTTGACAGGCACCCTCTTCTTGGCGGAAGGATTTTTAACCCGCGCTTTGGAGAAAAAAGGAGATTTTTCGCAAGCAGCGGCGGCAAAAATACTGAAGTTGTAAGACTCGCTGCTATGGAAGCCCAAAAAGGCTTATCAATTGCGCTCGGAAGCCATCTTATGCGAGGTTTTAGTCCGGATATAGAAAATAAATTAATAGTTCTCGGTTACTTTGTCCCTACGATATTTATGGCAGAAGGTCTTTTCGACTCGATGTTAAATTGCAGGGGCCTGATAGTCAACGACCGCGAACCATTCGTAAGCCATATGGCAATTGCGGCATGCAGAAATATTGATGAACCGACGTTAATGCGGGCATCTATGGTAGCTACGGCAGTGGCTTATGCGTTTTTAAGCCATAAGAAGCGCGAAGAAATAATTGGCCACAGTAGAAAGCTAGCTGAGCTGCCATTGCTCGCCGCGGCCGCTTATGAAGCTATGTGCGGGTTTGACCGGGAATTTGCAAAGCTCGAAAAATCTGTATTCAACGTTGATCATGAACGTTATCTGGAAATGATGCGAAAATTAATGGCAGGCTATGATGCCCGAGGAGAGAAGCCTTGGTATTACAGGCCGCCTAATTTTGCCGGTTTTACGGATAAAGTTAACCAGACACTTGCCAAGCTAAAAACTTTTCCTCCGGAGCAAACCAGCGTATCCGCGGATGTTTTGAGGCTTAATGCCTGGAATGAAGCCCATGACGAACACAGCCCGCGCCAGATAATTGTGCAGAATCAGGAAACCGCGATGCATATGGTTTCCGCCGCTATTATCACAAAAGACCCGGTGTTGATAGAACGACTTTTAACCTCTCTGGATATCGTTCTCTGTTTTCTGCGTTACGGCGATGAGGCGCTGCTGCCGCCTGTCCGGGTTCTACCGCATCTTTGTTTTCTTCTTGAACGCGGATTTTATAAAAAATTTATCGACGGGCTAACGAATATACGTTCCGGAAAATTTCCGGTTCAGCCGCCGGAAGATATTACGGTGCCTTCTTTCATCGGCGGGGAAGTGGATCTTTTCGTAAGCACCGCGCGCCAGATTCGTTTCGGTGATTTCATAACAGAAACTTTATTCTGGCATATGCAGAATTTAAAAGAGCCTTTGAGACGCAAGCTTCTTCAGGAAACTTTGGATATTGCGCTTAATCTATGGAAAGAAATCCAGCAATCCGCGGGTTTTACCGTTACGGAAAATGACGATGCAAACAAAAGCATATCTTTCAATGTTTTATTTTTGGCTGTGTTTGCGCTTGCCTCGGTATTTATCAGCCATCAAGCGCCAAAATATCCAATACGGCAGGGTTTAAAAATATTGTTTGGGTTGATTCAGGAAAAATTAGGCACGGCTAACGGTTACCCGATTGTTGTAGCTATCCAAGGCGATTCATTCGTCGGTAAAACTTATCTTTCAAGAAGCCTTACAAGAAGAAGCGAAGTGTTATTGATTGAAGAAGACAATTTTTATGATGAATGGCACCAGCGTGGCTTTAATTACGATAAATACCGGCAGGCTCTCAGAGAAGAATATGCAAAACCATGGAACAAGTTGATAGTTTTGATAGGTTTTCGTTGTGAGTCCGTAGAAGGTATTAGGTTCAGCCTTAGGGTAAAGCTTGAAGCCGATACGCAAACGCGGGAAGAAAACCGCGCTGCTTCATTAGTTAGCCGGCAAACCATTCGCGAAGGAAGCAGAGATTTAAAGACCTGCCCCGGCAATAGCTACGATTTAATTTTGGATAATAGCGCAAAACACCGCCTTCCCCAGGATGCGCGGATAGATCTTTTTGGCGCAGCGCTATCTTTGGAAGAATCAGCCGCTCCCGCTGCCTTTCCAAGAGAAAAAATAATTATGGTTCCTGAAAATCTAGTCAGCGATATGGATAGTGAACAGCATAGATTATTTTCCAAAGCAGCCGGCCCGGAGGCTGTGGATTATTTACTTCAAACAGCAAATAATCATTTCGATTTTTCATTACGGGAAAGAGCCGTGTTATTGCTTTCTCTGTTTGTAGTAAAGCCGGCAAAGTCTTTAAAAGCTGAATTAAGCGCCTGGCAGGAAAGGTTGTTCCTCAGCGGTTTAAGCTATCATGAATATATGCATATCCATTTACAAAGAGTACCTAATCTTTGCCGCGACAGTTTTTACAGGTTGGTAGAGAATTTATACGAAAAGCGCAGAGCGCAAAGCCAGGAAAAGCTTAACGTGCTTGATGTTGCCTGCGGCGCTGCGGATTTTGCCCGCTTTCTTTTAAAACTTTGGGATATTCCGGTAAATATTGTTTCAAGCGATGCGTGCTGGCATGAATATGCTGTTTCTAATGGAATAGAAATTATGCTCAGAGATATGCAAAATTTATCCGGAATTGCGGATGGCTATTTTGACATAGTAACTTTGAATTATCCAAATCCAAAGACAATGCCCTTAAGCGTTTTATCCGGAGCCTTCCGGGAAGCTTACAGGGTAACCAGGGATGATGGGCTTTTCTGCCTGGTGTTTCCGGCAGAATACAATTACGAAGAATTAAACAATACGCTGGAGAGGGCAGGATGGAGAGCGGTTCAAAATTATTTCCATAATCTGCCGCGGTCTTATCCGCGCACAATATTTTCAATTGATGCGCGCAATGCTTCGCTTGTTGTATGCGAGAAAGATAATAATGCGCCAGGCGCATCTAACTCAGTAGCCGCGCCTATACTTATGGCAGTAGCGCAATCAATTGCGATATTATACGCGTGTAATTGTTTGATTGAGTCTTTGTTTCCATTCATCGGGCTTGAGACAGCAGAAAAACTTGCGGAAGAAATAGAAAAGCACAGCCGCTTACCGGAGAGGGGAGAAACGCTTCATCATTTCTATCTTGATGACGGATATTTTTACCGCGGGCAAAAAGCAGGTATTGACGATATTGTTAAGAGCGGCTCAATAGGCGAAGACGAGCGGGGCATTGTTTATGTCAGCAAAAATTTTGAGGACACCATAAAATACAGCGGAATGGATGAAAGCGCCGGTTATCAATGGGCAATATTGATTTATCCAAGCAGTTATTTCAATGAAGCCATAAACTGCGGCGTTGCTTCTTCGGGGATAAAGTGGTCTCAGTCAAATTCACGCATAGCTACTTACCCGTATTTTATAAGGACTCTGCCAATTGCTCCTGTGGGATTTCTTATCGTGGACAGAAGGAAAATGCAGGAGTATGAAGACATAGTTAATTTAAAATCAGCCGATACAAAAGGATTGCGGCAGAAATTGCTTAACCTTGCCGCCGATGGTTTACGGATTTTATCCCTGCCTGATTCAGAAGGCCCGTACTTAGATCCTGATTTTCAATACGACATAGAAGATTTTATTGCTGAATTGGATATACCTCAAGCGAACAGGTTTCTTGCACACAACCATAATTATAATAAAGATTTAGAAAGAATAATCCGTTGGATATTGTATATGCCTAATATGTCCGGTATCTTTGCAGGGCTTGCTTTAAATATAGAAGAGCTGTCGGTAATGGCAGATAGTGTCCAGGGTGGAGGTAAAAAAAGGAGGTGATGATAAATAAAAAAATTAACATAGTTGATTTAATTTTAGTAGAAGGTAAAATTATTATAACAAGTTTGTATTCCGGCGTTGGCCGGGACAAATGGAGGTGCTACAATGAATGAGGATTTTTACGGTTATAGGCGTGCGTATCAAAGATTCAGCTGTTTTTTAAAAGGCAAATGCGAATCCAGCGACGGGAAGCTTCAGGATATATCCTGCAACGATATAAGTTATAGAGGCGCAGGCATAATGGCGTTAGAGCCGCTGACAATTAACAGCAACCTTAGAATGCAGCTTTTTAATCTTAAGAGCGGGCTTATTGAAGTTGAAGGAAAAATTTGCTGGTGCAATAACGTTCGTGGAAAATGGCGCGCCGGAGTTTCTTTTAACAAAATTTTGCCTTTTAGCCTTGAGAAGATAATATAATGTTTGCGGAGCGGTTTAAATACTAAGCATAAAAGGAGGCATGCAACATGGCAAAACGGGCTTTCAACGAAAAAAGGGTATTTGACAGGACTGCTTGCTCAATGCCCGGCAGGTATGTGCTTAAGGATATATCTTCCGGAACATTTGTTTGCAAGGATATAAGCCCTAAAGGATTAGGCATTGAAACAACCAAACCCCTTCCTGTGGATGCTAAAGTAAGGATAGAGATAACCACAAAGAAGAAAGTACCGCTTATGCTGGAAGGAAAAGTGCGCTGGTCGAGAAAAGAGAATGACAGCTACAGGGTAGGTATTGAATTCAACGAGCCGTTGTTTATATTGCTGAGCATGCTTGTATAATTTGCAGGGATTCCGTAGTATTTGTAAAATAAATTTTTTCGTCTCTCCTTATGTATTTTTATCGCCATCTTTGCAGGGTATATTTTATTTTTTCCGCTTTATTTTTTTCTGTCAGCATATCCGCACACGCCGAGAATAAAACCGATAATCCTTCCTACGGCGACAAAATAATAATTGGCTCAACAGCTGAAGCAAGCAACCTGATACCAATGCTCTCTTCGGATAGCGCTTCTCATGAGGTAAGCGGATTTGTATTTAACGGCCTTATCAAATACGATAAGGACCTTACCTTAATAGGTGATTTGGCGAATAGTTGGGATATAAGCGAAGACGGGCTTGTTATAACTTTCCATCTTAAGAAGGGAATAAAATGGCAGGACGGAGTTGAATTTACCGCAGACGATGTTTTATTCGGTTATAAGACTATTATCGACGAAAAAACATTAAGCGCATACAAAGAGGATTATTTTCAGGTAAAAAAAGCAGAGGTCCTGGATAAATATACTTTCAGGGTAACTTATGATAAGCCGTATGCTCCTAGCCTTGCCAGCTGGGGGAGCCTAGTGGTTTTGCCAAAGCATATTTTAGAAAATGAGGACATAAATAAAACCGGCTTTTCCAGAAAACCCATAGGCACAGGCCCGTTTAAATTCAAAGAATGGATTCCCGGACAAAAAGTAATGCTTGAGGCAAACGAAAACTACTTTGAGGCAAGGCCCTATCTCGACGGCGTTGTGATAAGAATTATACCTGATCCTACAACAATGTTTCTTGAGCTTAAGACGAAAGGCCTTGACTGGATAGGCTTATCGCCTTTGCAGTATCAAAAACAAACCGAAACTGAATTCTTCAAGAAAAATTACAAAAAATTCAGGTACCCTTCTTTTACTTATACCTACCTTGGTTTTAATCTTAAGCACCCATGGTTCTCGGATAAACGAATTCGCCAGGCAATTGCTTTCTCTTTGGATAAGGAGGAAATCGTTAAGGGGGTGCTTTTGGGTTTAGGCAGTATTTCAACCGGGCCATATGTGCCAAATACCTGGCCGTATAATCCTAACGTAAAAAAGTACGAATATAACCCGCAAAAAGCAAAAGAATTATTGAAAGAAGCAGGCTGGCAGGATACGGATGGAGACGGCATTTTGGAAAAAGAAGGCAAGAAATTCGAGTTTACCATACTTACCAATATGGGTAATACCGTGAGGATAAAAACTGCGACGATAATACAGTATCGGTTGAGAGAAGTTGGTATAAAAGTCAATATCAGGCAACTCGAATGGTCGGCGTTTATTAACTGGTTTATAGATAAAAAACGCTTTGAAGCTGTTATACTTGGCTGGAGTATAGGGCTTGACCCGGACCAGTATGATATCTGGCATTCTACAAAAATAAAAGACAAAGAATTAAATTTTGTAAGTTTCAAAAATCAGGAAGTAGACGAACTGCTTGAAAAGGGAAGAAGGACTTTCGATATCGAAAAAAGAAAACAGGCTTATTTCAGGATTCAGGAGATTCTTGCTGAAGAATTGCCGTATATCTTTTTGTATGTGCCGGATAGCCTGCCCATAGTAAGCTCAAGGTTTGAAGGAATTACGCCTGCGCCAATAGGGATAGGATATAATATAGAGAAGTGGTACGTTCCTAAGCGGTTACAGAAATACCGCATGCAGGAATAAACTTTGAATTTATGTTAACCTATTTATCAAAAAAAACAGTCGAACTTCTGGTTACATTCTTCGGCATAACCCTTGTTTCTTTTTTCCTTATAAATTTAGCCCCGGGCAAACCTACTGACGTAATATCTGATTTAAATCCCAGAATGACGCCGGAGATAAGGGCAATTTACGAAAAACAGTGGGGGCTGGATAAGCCTGTTCATATCAGGTACTTTATTTGGCTTAAAAACTTTTCAAAATTTGATTTTGGAAGGTCGTTTTCAAGCGATTCCAGGCCTGCCTGGGATAAAATCAAAGAAAGACTCCCTATCACAATTCTTATAAACAGCATTTCCATGTTTTTTATTTTTCTTCTCGCGGTTCCTATAGGAGTGCACTCCGCAGTTAAGCCAAACTCACTATCCGATAAGGTGACGACAGCCGGCGTATTTGTGGGATTTGCTATGCCGGTATTCTGGCTCGCGCTTATTTTGCAGCTTGTTTTAGGCGTATGGTTGAACATTTTTCCCGTTTCAGGCATAAAATCCTTGAATTACGAAAATTTATCTTTGTTCCATAAATTTTTAGACAGTACGCGCCACTTATTTTTGCCCATATTTGTAACTGTTTTTGGAAGTTTGGTCGGTATATCGCGCTATATGAGAAGCCAGATGCAGGAAGCTTTAAGCCAGGAATACATAGTGACAGCAAGGGCAAAGGGATTACCCGAAGGAAAAGTAATTTATAAGCACGCGCTAAGAAACGCAATTCTTCCGATAATAACCATTACCGGGCTTTCTATCCCGGGGCTAATCAGCGGAAGCGTTATTTTCGAAACTATATTTGCCGTTCCAGGAGTAGGCCAGCTTATGTATCAGGCAGCAATGGCAAGAGACATTCATATAATTATGGCTGAAGTAGTTATCGTATCCATACTTACGCTTTTTGGTAATTTATTGGCGGATATAGGATACGCACTTGCAGATCCGAGAATCAGAGTAAAATAAAAAATATGTTTTGGAAAAGATTTAAAAAAAACAAACTTGCGGTAATAGGCGGAATTCTTGTGTTTGGGCTTTTTGCTGTTGCGGTTTTCGCGCCGTTTTTGGCCCCTTACAACCCGAATATTATAAATATGGAGCAGGTCCTGCAGTCTCCGGGAGCCGCGCATATTTTAGGCACAGATGATTTGGGCAGAGACGTATTAAGCCGGATGATTTACGGAACGCGTATTTCTTTGTCCATCGGTTTTATCGCGATAGCTATAGCAACGATAATCGGGGTTGTTCTGGGAAGTATTTCCGGCTATTACGGAAAGTTGATTGATTCATTGATTATGCGTCTGGTAGATATAATGCTTTCAGTGCCTACTTTTTTCTTACTGCTCACGGTGCTTGCGATAGTCGGGCCAAGTATTTGGATTGTTATGTTTGTGATAGGCTCAACCGGCTGGATGTCCATAGCGAGGCTGGTTCGTGCTGAATTTTTGACCTTAAAGGAAAGGGAATTTGTTCAGGCTGCCCGCTCGATAGGCGCCTCCGACGCGCGGATAATTTTCCGGCACATTCTGCCCAATGCGCTTGCGCCGGTTTATGTATCTTTTATTCTGGGCGTTGCCGGCGCAATACTTATGGAGTCCGGTTTAAGCTTCCTTGGTTTTGGAGTGCAGCCACCAACTCCAAGCTGGGGTAACATCCTAACGAGCGGAAGAGAGTATATGGAAGTTGCCTGGTGGCTTATTTTGTTTCCCGGCATAGCAATATTTATAACCTGTCTTTCTTATTATATTCTTGGCGAAGGAATCAGGCAGGCGCTTGACCCGAAATTAAAAGTGTAGGAAAAAATTATAATCACAAAATTATGAGCGACGTATTACAGGTAAAAAACCTGCACACTTCTTTTTTTACGGATGCAGGCGAAGTAAAGGCGGTCAGAGGTATAAGTTTTTCTTTGGAAGAAGGTAAAACCCTTGGCCTTGTCGGCGAAAGCGGCTCAGGTAAAACCGTTACGGCTTTGTCGATTATGCAGTTACTTCCAAATTGCGCCAAAATAACAGCCGGCAGTATATTATATAAAGGTAAGGAATTATTAAAGCTTTCGCAGGAAGAATTACGGAATATCCGCGGAAAGGAAATTTCTATGATTTTTCAGGAGCCGATGACGGCGCTTAACCCGGTTTTTACCATAGGCGAGCAGATAAGAGAGGCAATAGAATTGCACCGTAATTTAAACAAAAAAGAAGCAACAGGCGAGGTTATAAAATTACTGGCAGACGTAGGCATTCCCGAACCATCCAAAAGAATTAAAGATTATCCGCACCAGTTAAGCGGAGGAATGCGCCAGCGCGTATTAATTGCTATGGCTCTTGCCTCATCCCCAAGCCTTTTAATCGCTGATGAGCCGACAACTGCGCTTGATGTTACAGTGCAGGCGCAGATACTCGAACTCATAGCAAACCTGCAAAGCAAAACCAAAATAGCGGTTATCCTGATAACGCACGACCTTGGCGTGGTCGCTGAGCAGGTTGATTTTGTTGCGGTTATGTATGCGGGCGTAATTGTTGAATACGCATCTACGCAGGATTTATTCAACGAGCCAATGCATCCTTACACAAAAGCGTTGCTTAATTCCATACCAAAGCTGGAAGATAAAGATGTAAAACTTAATACCCTGAAAGGTTCAGTCCCGCCTTTGGCAGAGCTGCCCAAGGGCTGCATATTTTATGAAAGGTGCCCGGAAAATAATGCGAATTGTAAAGATGCGGCCCCGCAGTTATTAGAAATAAAAAAAGGCCATTTAGTTGCGTGCCGCAAGTAAATAATATGAGTGAACTTCTAAAAGCCCAAAACATAACTAAATACTTTCCGGCAAAGTCCGGATTCTTTGAGTCTAAAGGCGCGCTCATCCACGCATTAAACGATGTAAGCTTTGCTGTTGAATGCGGCGAAACTTTAGGTCTTGTCGGAGAGAGCGGGTGCGGTAAATCTACCTTGGCAAAAATAATTGCAAGGCTTATTGCTCCGACAACCGGCAGGATCTTTTTTGAAGGAAATGATATAACTTCTGTAAACGGAAAGCAATTAAAACGAATCCGCCGTAACATCCAGTTTGTCTTTCAGGACCCTCACGCATCGCTTAATCCCCATATGACAATAGGCAGCACAATAAGTGAGCCATTCGTTATCCATGGTTTATCCGGCGCGAAAAAAGCGCTTCAGGAAGCAGAAAGAATTCTGGATTTAGTCGGTATTTCAAAAGAAACAGTTAAGCGCTATCCGCATGAATTTTCAACCGGCCAGCGCCAGCGCATAGCAATTGCGCGCGCTTTGGCGCTCACGCCGAAACTTATTATTGCCGATGAGCCAATTGCTTCTTTAGACGTTTCAATCCAGGCCCAGATACTTAATTTATTCGAAGAGCTAAAGGAAAAATTCAATTTAACCTACCTTTTTATCAGCCATGATTTACGGGTGATTGAATATATAAGCGACAGGGTTATAGTTATGTATCTTGGCAAAATAATGGAAATAGCAGAAAGCCGCGATTTGTATAAACACCCTATACACCCTTATACCGAAGCCCTTCTTTCTGCCATACCCGTAATTTGTACCCAAGCCAAAAAGAAACGCATAATACTAAAAGGAGAAATACCCGGCCTTACTAAACTTCCTTCAGGCTGTGTTTTCCATACACGCTGCATTTATGCCAGGCAGAAATGCATAGATGAAGTGCCTGGCTTAACAAAGCGGGACGGACGCTCGTTTGCCTGCCATTACCCGCTATAGCCAAACTGGTTATATTTAAATTGAATATTTTAGTTTTTTGCTTATAATCAAATAAGCAGTTTATTGTATTATTCCCGTATAAGGCATAGGAGGCGTTATGGCTAAAAGATATATTTTCCCTTTATTGGTATTTTTCTTTCTATTTTCCGCAGGCGCAAGCGTTTTTGCGCAAAACCAACCTGGGTCAGGCAGGCTGCCCGGGCCTAAAAAAACAATTGCAGTTGCGCGTTTTGAAAACACTTCCGGCATAAATTCATACATTGCTCTTGGCGATGATTTTTCAGCGCAGTTAAGCGATGCCCTCATACAAAGCGGAATGTTTACTGTCTTAAGCCGCAAGGATTTAGGGGCTGTGCTTTCTGAACAGGATCTTGCAGAAAGCGGACGCATGGCTAAGTCTCTTTCCGCAAAGAAAGGAAAAATTATACCCGCGCAGATACTTATAACCGGAAATATCACCGAATTTGAAGAAAACACCAAAGGCGGAGACCAGGGTTTAAATATTCATGGCGTAAGTATAGGCATGGGCAAGTCCGATGCCCATATTGCGGTTATTGTCCAGATTATTGACTCAACAACAGGAGAAATACTTGATTCAAAAAGAGTGGAAGGCCTTGCTGATGCGTCAGGCTTTTCCGTAGGTTACAGCGGCTCTTTCAGCGTGGGCAGTTCTAGTTTTAAAAAAACCCCTCTTGGAAAAGCTACGCAAATCGCAATAGACAGGGCGGTTGATTATATTTCCCAAAGATTAGCAATGATTCCCTGGCAGGGAAGGGTGGTTACGGTAAAAGACGGGCTGGTTTATATAAATGCCGGCGCTGAAACCGGAATACTAAACGGAGAAACTTTTATCGTATGCAGAAAAGGCGATGCTCTGATTGACCCTGAAACAGGGCTTGAGCTCGGTGCGGAAAAAACAAAAATCGGCGACATCATTATATCGGAAGTACAGCCGAAATTCTCAAAAGCGAAAATATTAAGCAGCACCGACCAGATTAGGCCGTCGGACTTGGTTATAAAACAGTAAATAGAAAAGGAGATAGAAAATGAAAAAAATAAAATTAGCGGTTTGCCTTTTCCTGGCTTCTTGTTTTTTATTTTTTATCAGTGCGGTCAACGCGCAAGAGCCGAAATATCAGGGGAAAAAACAATTAGTAAAAAATTTAGTTGATGAAGCGGCTGAACTAATCAAAACCAAGGGCCAGGCCGGGCTTGATGTTGTTGCCGATAAGAAAGGAAAATTTAGCGCAGGAGATACTTATGTTTTCGTTACGTCAGGAGAAACCGGCGCCGACCTTGTTAACCCTGCGTTCGAATATGTCGAAGGCTTGCCTGCGGAAAATTACAGTAATCCCGATGCCAAAGCAGCGCAAATGACAATAGTTGATGCCGTAAAAGACAAAGATGCAGCTTGGGTAGAATATTTATGGCCGAAGCCAAACGAAACAAAATTTTCCAAAAAAATTGCGTATCTTAAAAAGATAATCATTAACAACAAAGTTAGAATTATTGGCGCAGGTTTTTATCCCGAATGAACATAAAGTATAATTAAATATAGTTATTTTAAAAAAGGAGAATAGATGAAAATTATAATACTTAGCATAATAGTGCCCCTTTTCTTAATGGCCTGCGAACCTGTCCATAAAGCTGCTCAGGAAGTAGGTAAGCCCGTAGGCGCAGCTGGAAAAGCTGTGGGTGGTATTACAGAAGGCGCTGCTGAAGGTTATAGCGATAAACAAACCGAAAACCCATATAACAGATAAAATTCCAAACACCAAGCACCAAATTCCAAACAAATTCCAATGACTAAAATATCTAATGTTCTAAACGCTTTAGGCATGGGATTTTGGTCATTGAGTATTGGAATTTATTTGGTGCTTAGAAATTGGGAATTGGAATTTTGCAAAATATGATTGCTTTACATGGACTCACTAAAAGTTACGGCAAGCGTGATTTATTTAAGGGTGTTTCAATAACCATAAATCGCGGAGAAAAAATTGCGTTTTTAGGGCCTAACGGAGCCGGCAAGTCTACGCTTTTCCATATTATTCTGGGAGAAACAGAGGCGACTGACGGCTCAATACAATTTAATAAAAATATCCGCATAGGTTACCTGCCGCAGGAGTCAAGTTTTCACTCAGAGCGTACGGTGTTACAGGAAATAATTGAAGGCGATTCAGAAATTACCAGGCTTAAGAAAGAAAAAGAAGCGCTTGAGGCAGCCAATGAAACCGCAACAAAACATTACGGCGACATAATGCATAAGCTTGAATCTCTCGGGCTTTTTGAACTTGAATACAAAGGCAAAATTGTATTAAGCGGTTTGGGTTTCAAAGAGAGAGATTTCAACCGCCCGATAAAAGAGTTAAGCGGCGGCTGGCAGATGAGAGTATTGCTTTCCAAGCTTTTAGTTTGCCATTATGACTGCCTTCTTTTGGATGAACCTACGAATTATCTCGATTTAAATGCCGCTCTCTGGTTTAAGGATTATCTTACAAACTATAAAGGCACGTTTGTGATGATTTCGCACGATAAAGTTTTCCTGAATGAAGTTACTAATTATTCAATTATCCTGGAGAATGGAAAAATTGCCAAAATAAAAGGTAATTACGAACAGTATCGTAAAATTCTGGATGAACAGCGCAGTCATTTGTTAAAACAGGCTAAAGAGCAGGAACGCGTCCGCGAACAATACCAGCGCTTTATTGACAGGTTTCATGCCCAGCCTAATAAAGCTTCCCAGGTCCGCGCGAAGAAAAAAGTTTTGGAAAAGATGGAGTTAGTTGTTGTGCCTGAAGACCGGCGCGAAAGCATAAGAGATTTTCATTTTCCGGAAACTCGGCCAAGCGGCCACCGGGTAATTGCGCTTACCAATATTTCCAAATCCTACGGCGATATACAGGTTTATAAAAATATTGATTTTGAAATTATAAGAGGTGAAAAAGCGGTCTTGGCAGGAGAAAACGGCGCGGGCAAATCAACTCTTCTTAAAATACTTGCCGGCGTAATCGATATAAATGAGGGCGTGCGCACAGCCGGGCACAATGTAACGACAGGATATTTTTCGCAAACCCGCATGGATGTTTTAAATGCCGATTTTACCGTGCTCGAAGAAGGCTGTTCTGCAGCAAGGGAAAATGTTACCGCCGAAAGTGTGCGTACTATACTCGGAGCTTTTTTATTCAAGGGCGATGACGTAGAGAAAAAAGTAAAGGTGCTTTCAGGAGGCGAGAAAAGCAGGTTGATACTTGCAAAATTACTTATAAACCCGCCTAACTTTCTTTTGCTTGATGAGCCTACGACTCATCTTGACGTGGATGCTGTTGATGCGCTGATTAAGGCGCTTACAGAATATGAAGGGACAATTGTATTTATAAGCCATGATATTTATTTTGTAAAATCCGTTGCCAATTGTGTTTTTGAAGTAAAAGACGGACACATTACGAAGTTCCCCGGAAATTTCGATTATTATCTTCACAAGAAAGAACAGGATATGAAACAGATGGCAGATAGCAGATTGCAGATAGCAGATTTAAAGGCAAAGAAAGAAGAGAAAAAAGAAAATGATATAGCGGGGGAGAAGAAAGAATTAAGCGAAGAGGAAATTAAGAAACATAACGAGATAATTTCCAATAAGATAAAAAAATTACGCAAGAAGAAAGAAAAAATCGAGCTTGAACGCTACGCAAAAGCGCGCGTTCTGGAAAATCCCCGCCACGGGGAAGAATTAATCCGCTATTATGAAGGGTTAGTTTCCGAAATGGACAAGGAAATAGCGATGATAGAAGGAGAAATCAGCAGGTGGAAGGAAAAGTTTATAAATACATAGCTTGCTTATCTGATATAATAAAAAAATGAATATTTACCTGATAATAATTCTGTCAATCATCGCAATTGAGTATCTGCTTAACTTAATTGTCGAGCGCCTTAATGTCAAAAACGCATCCGGCGAGTTACCTTCCGAATTTGAAGGTTTTTATGACGCGCAAAAATACAAACTTTCGCAGGGTTATCTTAAAGAAAATACAAATTTTCATCTTATAAAAGATACGATATCAGTAATTATTACTTTGTTTTTTATATTGGCGGGCGGTTTTAACTTTATCGATAATATTGCAAGAAGTTTTAACCAGGGGCCCATTCTGACCGGTTTGGTATTTACGGGGATTCTTGGGGTAGCACTTCAGCTTTTAAGCATTCCCTTTTCTGCGTATCACACTTTTGTGATAGAGGCAAAATACGGCTTCAACAAAACAACTTTAAAAACGTTTGTCTCGGATATCGTAAAAGGCCTTATCTTGTCTATCATCATAGGCGCAATAGTTCTTTCGATAATTTTCTGGTTCTTTTATGCTGCAGGAAGCTTTGCCTGGGTTTATTGCTGGATTGCGGTAACAGCTTTTCAGCTATTCCTGCTCTTTGTCGCCCCGGTTGTTATTATGCCTCTTTTTAATAAATATACGCCTCTTGAAGATGGGGAGTTAAAAAGTGCAATTGAAAATTACGCAAAGGAACAGAAATTCGCATTAGCCGGTGTGTTTAAAATGGATGCATCGCGGCGCTCGACAAAATCTAATGCATTTTTTACGGGTTTTGGAAAATTTAGAAGGATTGCGCTTTTTGACACTCTTATACAAAAACATACAACAGATGAGCTTGTGTCGGTTCTTGCCCATGAAATAGGCCATTACAAGAAGAAACATTTTATAAAAGGAATTATTTTATCAGTCATTACAACCGGCATTATGTTTTTCATACTTTCCTTTTTCATAAACAACAAAGGCCTGTTTGATGCATTTAAGATGGAAAATCTTTCCATATACGCGAGCCTGATTTTCTTCGGTTTTCTTTACAGTCCGATAAACTTATTCATTTCAATATTTTCCAACATAATTTCAAGAAAACATGAATACGAGGCGGATACCTTTGCGATTACAACTTATAAAAAGCCGGAAAGTTTTATAACTGCCCTTAAAAAACTTACCGTCGATAACCTTTCTAATCTAACTCCGCACCCGGTAAAAGTTTTTCTAAATTACAGCCACCCGCCGGTTTTAAAGAGGATAAAAGCAATCAGGGCGCAGGCTAAAATTAAGGTTTAGGGCGAGGTTGAAAAAATTATCCTGTTGATAGAATATTCTTACCAATAAATTTGAGTTTCTAATAAATCTAGATATAATATCTTATAATGTTTTATCCTAAATATTTCAGGTTTTTTGTCCGCAGTACTTTTTTGCTGCTATTTATTTTTGTCATGCCGTTTGTTGTCTTAGCCCAAACCAGCCCTAATTATGACGAGGCTAAGGCGCTGGCTGCACAAATCGGCCTTAGCCCTTCCGGATGGATTCCGCCTGATAGCGACGACACAATTATCAGAATCCCCGGGGATGGGAGTACCGATGACCAATACGGCCTCAGGTACGATGGCGCCGGTGCCGGAAAAAAACTTATTACAAGGAGTGCGGCTTATCAATCCCGATGGATAAATACCAGTTCCAGTAAAAAATTCGCAGGCCAGACTTATACAATTTATGGAGATGCCGATAAGAGGGCTGATTGGGTTACTACCGGAAATGATATGACTAGCTTTGTTACCGATAACAAGGGGTCTTTAACCGGCGCGGATATCACTAAGCTTATTGAACGCGGTCTGGGCATGAATAATACCGGCACGCATGATGTGGTAATAGAATACGGCATATCTCCCGACGCTGACGGTAAATACGGTAATAATTTGTTACGGCCTACACGCAACCCCGACATAGAAACATATTCGCATACTGCCAGCGAATATGGTACCAATGCTTCTTTTTCGTCAAAACCAGCTGCGATGACTGATGCAACGTGGGAAAACTATGTAGGCGACGGCACCGCAGCAAAAATCGGCTATTACGCAACCTGGTTTAAAGACGCTATTACCAATAACACTTTTCCGTGGACACAAACAGGTTATACATTTTTTTGGGGCAATGGCAGCAGTGATTATACAAAAATAAAAGGAATGAGTGAATTTATTGTTTTAGGCGGGACGAATGTTACTATTGAGGGTATTTATCCGACTCAATCCTACATTTTTACCAGAAATGACGGCACTAACCTTAGTACGGCCGCGGGCTCAGAATACGGAAACGGTTTCGCCAGTTTTGAGGTTGACGGTCCATGCGATACTGTTTGGGCCGGGCATCGTTTCCAGAGCAAAGTAAAGACAGATACAGACCCAACCAAGAATAACGACATCATTATTGATGGCACCGGAAAAATTTCCGGTGGCCAGGGGATTTTAGTCTGGTCATTGAACTATGACATAGATAACAGCGGTGAAATTAGCGGTTCAACTACTGATAAGTGGGGCCTTACTAACACCTCTAACATCGCAATTCTTTTTAAAGGCATTACTGATGCAGAATCCGGCAGCAGTGTTCCGGTTCCGGCAACCGGAAATAATACGGTTACTAATACCGGAACTATTTCAAGCCCAGGTGTAGCCATAGAAGCTGAAAAAGGAGATACGTATGTTACCAATGATGTTGGCGGAGTAATTTCCGGCGATAGTTATGCAATTTTAACTTCCGTATTGGCTTCCAGTGATGATACGGTGACTCTAAAAGGCGGAGAAATAACCGGCAGCATAAATTTAGGCGAAGGAAACGACACCTTTGATTTAACCGGAGAAAACGGCCCGGTTACGCTTAATTTTTCACTTGATAGGGATACAGCTACTTCTGCCCAGATAGTTAGTGCTGAAACGGTTAATATCAATGATGGTAAAGCTATTTTGGGCGTAACCCTTTTACCTGGAGTAAAAAATGTCCGCGACAACGAGAGTTTTCTTATAGTAGAAAGTACAATCCTTTCCGCTACTGCTTCAGAAATTACCGTTAAGGAAAACACTCCGCTTCCAATGGTAAGTTTCGTTCCTCAAAGAACAGGGCAAGACCTTTATCTTGTTGCCACCCGCGATAATTCTTATTATGCGCAAAACAGCGGGAATTCTTCTTTGGGCAATACTCTTGATGGCCTTGCAAATACAGCAAGCGGAGATATGGCAGAGATAATAGGCGCGCTTGATACGTCAGGCAGCGCATCCGATGCTACACAGCTAGAGCCCGGCGTAAACAATGCGATAAATGAGGCAGGCTATGCCACGCAAGGCCAATTTATAAATACAATCATAAACAGAATTGGTGATTTCTTAACTGCTTCCTTAGGCGGCGCTACGGGGGTTTCTACCGGAGATGAGCCCAGACAGCCTCAAGGCGTGTGGGCGCAGGCATTTGACACTTACCTGCATCAGGGGCCCCGCGGCACAAGCAATGGCTACAATGCTAATGTCTGGGGAACTTCGCTTGGTTATGACAGGGCAGTGCTTGATAATTTTATCATCGGATTAAATACCGGCTATGCGCAGGATAGAATAAGAAGCAAGGATAATTCTACCCGCACCGATGTAGACAGCTACCAGGTTGGCATGTACGGAAATTACGCCAAGGGCCCTCTTTATCTGGATGGAATTTTTTCTTTTGCCTATAACCAGTACGATTCAAGCCGCCGCATAATGTTTAACTCAATTGACCGCACGCCTAAAAGCGATTACGGCGGGCAGCAGTATTCAACGTATTTAGAGGCAGGATATGCTCTTAAGAAGAACGGTTTTGAAATCACGCCGCTTACCTCACTTCAATATATGCACCTGCGTACTAACAGTTACACTGAAAAAGATGCCGGAGACGCAAACCTTGATGTGGATGCCCAGGATTACAATTTGCTACAGTCTGGGCTTGGCGCAAAGGTATCTTACCCTTTTACAATAAACGAATATGCTTTTATCCCGGAATTTCACGCCAAATGGCTTTATGAATTTTTAGGTGAAGCACAGCAGGCAACCTCAACATTTACCGGCGGAGGGGCGTCTTTTGCCACGTCCGGATTTAACCCTGCCCAAAGCAGTTATAACCTCGGCTTAAAACTTACTTTGCTTTCCATGCAGAACGTAAGCCTTTCGTTTGGCTATGATTTTGAAGGAAAATCAGACTTCTACAGCCATTCAGGAATAGTAAACTTAAGGTATGATTTCTAGCGGGCAATAAACCCTCATTTACGCATAGCGCGATATAATATGCATATTGAGCGAAAAATTTATTTTTCAGTTTTACTGGCGCTTCCGTTATTGTGCTCGTGCATCGGGGTAGCTACATTAGTTGACCGTGATTTAAGTTTCTATAAAATCGCCAAATCAGCTAAATTTGAAAAAACATACCTTAAGACAAAATATTTTACGCTCGCAGCTTGTTATCGTTTTGATAAGCCTGGAGAGCCGGTAAATATTTATATTGAGGGCGATGGAAATGCGTGGATATCGCGTGCGCGCCTTTCAAATAACCCAACGCCGAGAGAGCCTTTAGTGTTAAAGCTTGCCAGCATAGATACAAATGCGAATGTCGCATATCTTGCCCGGCCTGGGCAGTATCTTGAGCAGGAAAAATTAAATATTGATTCATGTTATTGGTCGGATAAGCGGTTTTCTGAAGAAGTGATAGCGTCTATGGATGAGGCAGTAAGCGAGCTCGCAAAATTAGCAAAGACAGATAAAATCAATTTAATCGGTTATTCGGGCGGAGGAGCAATTGCCGTTTTGATTGCTGCGCGAAGAACCGATATAGTTTCTTTGCGCACTGTATCGGGAAATCTTGACATTGAAGAAGTGAGCAGACTTAATAACGTAAGCAGGCTTACAGGTTCGCTTAACCCTATTGATTTTGCGCAAAAGATAAAAGACTTGCCGCAGCGCCACTTTGTAGGCTCAAAAGATACTATTGTGCCGCTTTCTATCGCAGAATCTTTTGTTAAGCGCATGGGCGATAAAGATTATTTTCGTGTAACAATAGTTGAAGGCGCTACTCATTCAAGCGGCTGGACAGCACGCTGGAAAGAGCTTTTGGATTATCCTCTGGATAATGCGCAATTGTTATCCGGAAATTGAAGCGTAACTATCTTGCAAATCTTAAATACGGCGATAAAATAAACCCATATTGTTTGGCGCAAAAATATGGGTAAATTCAAATAAAACATAAAGGCATCTCTCGAAAAAGAGCTGCCTTGTTTTTTATTTGTAAGGCAAAGAAGGGGCCGGGCATTGGTTTGTGCAATCTCGGTTTACCCGGTATCCTAATCATGGTGCATAATATTCTATCTTGGGTTTTTTTGGGAGCGGTATTTTTCATTGCCGTTATATTGATAGTAAAATTCTGGGTTATTCCTGCCAGGGGATTTATCCAGCTTTCAGTTTTTACTTTAAGCGAAATAGGTTTTATTTGTAACGCCGGGATTCCTTGTTCTAATTGCCTGCTTTCTTTCGGTATCTGTCCGATTGGCACTATCCAGCGCATTACTTTTATGCCGGGTTTTCCAATTTATATTGTTTTGCTTAGCGTAATTGCAATAGGCCTGATTCTGGGCACTTTAACCTGCAGCTGGCTATGTCCGGTGGGTTTCATCCAAGACGTGTTTCGCTCTTTGCGCTTAAAAGAAATAAAAATTAATAATAAGTTAAAAATAATCAGGAATTTTACTTTGGTTACGGTTGCTGTGCTGATTTTTCTTGAACTGCAATTTAATTTATTGGCTAAAAACAGAATAGGAATTTTTGAAGAGGCAACCATTTTAACCGGCGCTATATTGCTTCTTTTTGCAGTTTTTATTAAAAGGCCGCTTTGCCGTTTCATTTGCCCTGTGGGGTTTATTTATGGTAAACTTAATGTAATAAGCCCGGTTAAAGTTGTTCTAAAAAGAGACAAATGCTCAACCTGTAGAAATTGTGAAAAAGTATGTATATCCGGCATAAAGCCGCAGGCTGAGGCTAATAATGAGCTTTGCGTAAAATGTTTTAATTGCTCAAGGATATGCAATTCAAAGGAAAATCATTTTTAACCTGCTTTGCGGAAAGGATGGATAGGAGAGGGACGATGAATAAAAAGTTTTTTTTAATCTTAAACGTAATGTTTTTTATGTTGATGGCCGTTATGGTTTTACCTTTATCAGCGCAAGAAAATATTACGGTGAAAGCCAATCGCGATCCCTTTGAGATAAGCCCTGAAGGCAGCATGCCCAATTGCGATAAAGAATATCGGTTTAAATATGAAACTAAGATTAATTCCATAGATGAATTTATCGCTTTTTTAAAAGCGCACCAGTCGGAAGAAGAACTTTCCGATCATTTTAGGCCTACGCAGGAATTTTTAGTGCCCCGTTATACGCTAGATTCAATGAACGCGGGCAAGAAGAATGTTATTAACCTCGACAATCTTAAGGCAAAAGTTGAAACCATAGATTTGCAGCGTTCAAGGCTTTCCAATAAAAAGATTCTTATTCTCACGATTTGGTTCAGGGATTTCGGAGAAAACTACCCTTGGCAAATTTTAATTAAAGCCAGCGATAACGGGCATGTGTCAGTAAAATTTTGCGCAGGAATATAACGATGATTAGCATCCTGGTAACCTTAGTTATAATTATTTTTTTAATAGCGTATATTATTTACGGAAAATTTCTGGCTAAACACGTTACGCTTAATAACAACTCGCTAACTCCTGCCTGTAAAATCAATGACGGCATAGATTATGTTCCGGCAAAGCACACATTGCTTTTGGGCCAGCATTTTTCCGCAATTGCCGCAGCAGGCCCCATAGTCGGTCCGGTTTTAGCCTGCATTTGGTTTGGCTGGCTTCCTGCATTCCTATGGATTGTGCTGGGGGCGATTTTTATCGGAGGAGCGCATGACTTTTTTTCTCTTGTTGCTTCAGTCAGGCACGACGGCGCCTCAATAGGAGAAGTTGTTAAACAATATATGCCGGGCAAGTCCTATAAATTTTTCCTTATCTTTGTCTGGCTCGCCCTGGTTTATGTGATTATTGCTTTTACTGATATTACTGCGCATACTTTCAAAACTACGATTGAAGGGGCTAACTTTGGGCCTGCGGTTGCAGCTTCTTCGCTTTTATATTTATTACTTGCCATGATAATGGGTATTTTGCTTTACAGGTTTAAGGTAAAACTTTTGTATGCAACCGCCGTATTTCTGCCGTTACTGCTTTTTATTATCTGGGCCGGCCCGCACCTTCCGCAAGCGATACTTAATGCTTTTGGCGTTTTTTCCGTAAAACAGTGGGATGTGATAATTTTATTGTATTGTTTCGCTGCCTCGCTTATTCCGGTATGGCTTTTGCTTCAACCCCGCGGATTTTTGGGCGGATGGTTTTTATACCTTGTTATTGCAATAGGGCTTATAGGCGCACTGTTCGGAGGATTTAAAATAGAATTCCCCGCTATCAATACAAGCGGCTTTGTCAGCAGCGTAAACGGGAAAAATATTTTTCCTCTTTTATTTATTACTATTGCCTGCGGAGCATGTTCAGGTTTCCACGGTATTGTAAGTTCCGGGACAACATCAAAACAGCTTAAACGCGAGACTGACAGCGTCCCAATTGCGTATGGCGCAATGCTTTTGGAAGGATTGGTCGCAGTGCTTGCTATCGCAACGGTTATGATGCTGCCAAAGGCAGATGGTATTTTAAAATCAGACCCGAACTTAATTTATGCAAACGGCCTTGCCAAATATTTAGGCCTTATCAAGATACCGTATGAAGCTGCATTTGCTTTTGCTCTGCTTGCATTTTCTACTTTTGTTTATGATACTTTGGATGTATGTACCAGGCTCGCCCGTTATTGTTTACAGGAGCTTATGGGCTGGACTTCAAAAAAAGGGATGTATCTTGCAGGCTTCATGAGCGTTTTGGTTCCGTTTTTATTCCTTATAATGACAAAAGAAAAAGGCTATCTTGTTGCCTGGCCGATTTTTGGAACCAGCAACCAGCTGCTTGCCAGTTTTATTCTGCTCGCAGTCTCCAGCTGGCTTATGCATATGGGTAAAAAAATAAAGATTGCCGTAGTCCCGATGTTATTTATGTTTGCTATTACTTTATGCTCGCTTATCCAGATGATAGCTCCTTTCGTAAATTCCCTGTCCGTCGGCCGGGCTAAACAGCCGCCTTCAAGCGATATAGTTCTTTCCGGAATATGCGGAATTTTGCTTTTAAGTTTAAGCGTTATGCTTATTCTGGAGGCAAGGAAGGTTTTTATTCCAAAGAAAGTCCTTTCTTAAGGGCTTACGCAAAGTGAAGTTTTCTCACCGTAAAGTAAGTAATAACAAAAATTCCCGCTTCAAGCGCAATTGTTGCAGCCGCGGCTCCCATATACGAAAAAGAATATACCAATAAAAATATTAAAGGCAGCCCCAGCATAGCCATAATTACGTGGATTCTTGAATAAATATAGGTTTTTCCGCAGACAACCAGAAACTGCACGCGAAAAGCGTTGATTGCTACAAAAAACACTGAGATTAATAAAAGCCTTAATGCGAGTACTGATTCTTGGGCTTTGCAACCGCAGGCAATTCCGATAATTAAATCGGCAAAGATAAAAATAACCGGCAGGGTAACAGAAGAAATAATCGTTGTTATCCGTTGTATATGCTGCATAATCTCAAACGCTTTTGCTTTGTTCTTTTGAAATATTTTATTTAGGCGGGGGAATATTGCCTGCGAAAAAGAGTCCAGCGGAAACGTCTGGCAGGCGCTTGCAATTTTTTCTGCTATTGAATAAAGCCCGGTTATGCTGTTATTGGTAAGAAGGCCGAGGATAAAGACGCGCGTATTTGTGTAGGCATTTATCGCGGCGATTGAAATAAAAATATCCCAGCCGGCCTTAAGCTGCGCCCTTACGGTATGGTAACCTTCAAATTTATAGGCTATCCGGAATCTTTTAAAAACTATATATTGGCTGATGAGCCCGGTTGTTAAAAACACAAAAGAGTTTATAAACGCTACCTTAAGATAGTCCCCGGGCCCTTTTATAAATACAAAGATTAAAATTGCCAGAGCAAAACCGCCTGTGATATTTAAAATAGTAATATATTTCATTTTCTCTGTGCCCTGGAAAAACCATACGGGAAAAATCGTATTTCCAACCACCGTTCCGAAGCTTAAAACATAAACCAGCCAGTCACTTCTAAATTTTGGTATAAAATACACAATGGCACAAAGTATTAAAAAACTTAAAGCGGCAAGTGCAAGCTTTACCGTCATAACCGAGGAGAATGCTTTGCATACCTGAGTGTGCTCCTGTTGGCAGAGGGAAATTTCTTTTGTGGCGGTAATGCTAAAACCATAATCTGTAAGAATCATAAAATATTGCACAAGGGCCTGCGCAAAAGCAATTAAGCCGAATTTTTCAGCACCCAGGACCCTGAAAAGATAAGGTATTATGATTATTGGAAGAACGTATGTTATTATCTGCAATACAGAAAGCGAAGCGACGTTATGCATAACGACTTTGCGTTCTTCCGGATGCGCCATTGCGTAAGTTTTTTTAATCAGCTTTATTAAAGCTCTCATGCTTTTAATTTATATTGTTTTAGGGGCTAAGTCAAGTATTGAGAGTCAGAATTTGTTTTTGCGCCAGATAATGATATAATTTTCTTATGAGGAAGTTTCCAAAAGATTTTTTATGGGGCGCAGCAACATCTTCCTATCAGGTCGAAGGCTCAAACCGCAATTGCGACTGGTGGCAATGGGAAAAGCGCGCTGGTAAATCTCAGTCAGGCAATGCCTGCCGGCATTACCAGCTTTACGAGCATGATTTTGATATAGCCAAAAGCCTGAATCACAATGCGCACCGTTTTTCCATAGAATGGAGCCGCATTGAGCCTCGCGAAGGAAAATTTTCCAGCGAGGAATTAGGGCACTACCTTGATGTTATTTTGGCCCTTAAGAAACGTAATATTGAGCCTGTAGTTACATTGCATCATTTTACAAATCCAATCTGGTTTACGAAGCGAGGAGGTTGGGAGAGCCAGCATTCAGTTGAGCGTTACTTGCGTTATTGCGATTTTGTAGTGCGCGGCCTTACAAAACACGTACGCTATTGGATTACCATAAATGAACCGACAATATTCATATCGCACGCTTATCTGCTTGGGGCCTGGCCGCCTCAGGAAAAATCATTGCTTAAAGCAGCATATGTTGAAGAGCACCTGGCTCTGGCGCATATCAAAGCTTATCATCTTATCCATAAGATTTACAAAGAACTTAGCTATTGTAAACCCAGCGTTAGCATCGCCCAGAATGTAATGGCTTTTGTTCCCTGCAAGCGGAGCTTGAAAAACCGCCTGGCAGCTTATTTACGCGCCAAAGTATATAACATAGGTTTCTTGGAAAGAATATCCATGGGTAATTTTTTAAAGCGTATGCCGCTTGATTTTATCGGCATTAATTATTATTCGCGGCAAGTCGTTGCGCTTAAGCAATTAGGCACAGGCAACATAGCAATGGATGTTTGCGAGAAAAAACATCATCGTATAGCGAAGAATTCACTTGGTTGGGACATATATCCGAAAGGGTTGTATGAAGTGCTTTTATCGCTTAAAAAATATAATCTGCCGATAATGATAACGGAAAACGGCATCTGCACCAAAGACGATAACCAGCGCTGGAAATATATATATGACCATTTAAAATATATCCACCACGCCATAAAAAAAGGAGTAAAGATTACGGGCTATCTCTACTGGTCGCTTATGGATAATTTTGAATGGGACAAAGGTTTTGCTCCAAGATTTGGAATCGTAGGCATTGATTATAAAACTTACAAGAGAATCATAAGAAAAAGCGCTAAAAAGTTTGCAGAAGTTTGCAGGACAGGTGTTTTGCGGTAAAAATTATTTATCCGCCTTCGCACTTTGCAAAGTGTCCATGGATAAAAAGAAATTAGCACTCATTCATATCGTTAAAAATGCGCTGGGTATTCCGGATGAGGAATACAGGAAAATCTTGCAGGAAGTTTCCGGCGTCAGCACTGCGAAAGACCTAAATGAGGCAGGCTTTCGCAAGTTGATGAATTACTTCGTCCGCAGTAAATATTACCACGTCAATCGCTACGGCCTTACCATAAAACAAAAATTATTTATAAAATATCTGGCTGCGGAGCTTGGCTGGGAGGAAAGCCACCTGAATAATTTCCTGCATAAATATTACCATAAAACCACAATTGACGAACTAACCAAGGCTGAGGCCATAAAAGCGATAGAATCCTTAAAGGCCGTAAAACAGCATCAAAAATAAAGCATCCGCGCTTTTTCTACGTTTAGGCATAATTCATCCTTCGAAAAATCTGATTTTTTATACTAATTTAATTTGACCCTGCTTGGGTAAAACATTAAAATAAAACATATGGTAAAGTTAATTTGGCTGATTATTGCTTTGTTTGCCAGTGCCGCCGGTACCACAGTTGTTTATCATAAAACACAACAGGCCGATATCAATTATTACGAAGGCCATAGATTGTATGAAAAAGGAAAATACAGCGAAGCCGTTTCATTCTACAAAAAATCTCTTTTCATAAAACCCAACCGCTTGGCCGCGTTAAAAGAATTAGCTTATTGCTATCAATGGACAGGAAACCATCCGGAGGCCATAAAAACTTTTCAGGAAATCATTCTTATGCATCCGCAGGATTACTCCATTAAAAAATCAATGGCAGAAACCCTGTCTTGGCAAAAACAATATGCCGAGGCTATTGCGCTTTACGAAGAGATAATTGTGCAAACAGCGGATAGCGATGCTCAAATTAAACTTGCTCAGGTTTACATTTGGGATAACCAGCCAAAAAAGGCAAGAGCGATATTGGAAAATGTCCTTAAAGACAAACCAAAAGATTTTACGGCGCGTTTCCTTTTAGCGCAGGCTTTTCAATACGGCAACGAGCCCAAAAAAGCTATCCCTATTCTTGAAGAATTAGCCCAGGAAGAAATACCGATAAGAAGCAAAGGAGGGATGAAAGATGAGCTGAATTATTTATTGATAGAAGCGCTTATAAGTGGCAAAGATTACAAAATGGCAGAGCTTGTTTTAGAGAAAAGGATAGCGGCAAATCCGCAGGATATAAAGGCAAGAATTTATCTGGGGCAAGTTTGCCTTTATAGCGGAAATTACAAACGTTCGGAAGAAATTTTTAAAGATATCCTTAAGGCAAATCCCGATAATTTTGAGGCAAATTTACATCTCGCCGATGCCTTTGCTTACAGCGGAAATTTTAAGGAAGCAGAATCATTGTATAGAAAAGCACTTGGACAAAAATATGATTTGAAAGTAAAAGAAAAGCTGGCTGATGTTTTAAGCTGGAATATGAAATATGATGAAGCCCTCCGGCTTTATGATGAAATACTGAAAGGCGGGGAAGATACCGGCATAAGGCTAAAGAAGGCGCGCGTTTTAGGCTGGCAGGCTAAATACGGCAAATCGCTTAATGAATATAAGCATATACTTAAAGCAGCATACGATAAAAACGTTGAGCTGGAAATGCATGCAAAAAAATTCTACTGGGATAACCGCATAAAAAATGCAATTTCAAGTTACGAAAAGTTAATACTGGTAGAACCGCAAAATCTGGATGCGGTTTTTGATTTATCGCAAATTTATTCCTATCAATCAATGTGGCCGCAGGCTATGGATTCCTATAGGCAGATACTGGATGTTTCCCCTAATCACTTTCGCGCAAAAGAAGGCCTTGAGAAAGCAAAATTAATCTCGAAGCATTTGTTGTGGAGCCCGGCATACGAATATTACAGGGCAGAAAGCCCCAGCCGTGATACTAATATCAGAAGGCAAAGCTTGATAAATGAGTCCAACCAGCCGCTTAATCCTAACCTTGCTTTTTCCGGAGCGTATAAATTAACTTTTCGCAGTTTTTCCGATTATGGAGATATTCTGGAAAATGAAGGCAAACTAAAGCTTACCTATATAAATAACCCCAATTGGCATACAGCCGCCTATTACGATTTTGTAGTTTACAATAAAGATATCAACACAGTTCATACTTTCGGCGCAAATTACGGCCTGCGCACTTTTGATTATGGTATGTTTGATTTTTCTTACGACAGAGAGCGCCTCGAAAACAACAGCAGGGTTATTATAGGCCGTTTCTACAGCGATAATTACAAAGAACGCTGGACAATAGATGTGAACAAAAGCCTGAAGGTGGGTTTCGATTATTT
>Ga0265297_10001582_pt1 | contig 52253 bp, 52 predicted proteins | sample Munlanlwell13791_FD_192502 | JGI IMG/M metagenome (GOLD analysis project Ga0265297, IMG submission 192502) | Leachate microbial communities from a municipal landfill in Southern Ontario, Canada - Leachate well 137-91 | ecosystem: Engineered > Solid waste > Landfill > Unclassified | place...
CAGGCCTCAAGAAAAGCAAGCGCGGCCAGGAAAACCGCTTGCAGCCGGAAGATCCCGATCAGGGCGCTGAACCTTTTCGCCGCGACCAGCGCGAACGCGGTCAATAAAATACCATATATAATAAAGGTCGTCATTATACCCCCAGAGCGGCCGAAATGACCGCCAGCAAAGCCAGGATCCCGGCAAAGAACAGAAAATCGACCACCCTAAAAAGCCGCATCTTAGCCAGCGAAACTTCCGTGAAAGCGACGATCACGGCCAGCGCGAGAAGCGAAAGCAAGAACCAACCGACCTGGCTGACCAGCGGCGGCCAGGCGACCAGCAGGACCAGGGAAAAGAAGATCGCCTGTTTCAGATAAGAAGCCAGTTCAAGTAAAGCGAGAGAGCGACCGGAATATTCCAGGACCATCGCTTCGTGGATCATCGTCAATTCAAGATGAGTTTCCTGATTGTCGACCGGCAGACGGGAAGTTTCCGCCAGGGTCGCCAGAAACAACGCTCCCGCCGCCAGAATGGCCGGGACACCCAGCCCGCCGGCGGCGATCTTTAAAAAGCCGGTCCCGCCGGCAACTAAGGCGACGGCAAAAACCGCCAAAAGAATGATCGGTTCAAGAAAACTGGCAAAGAACATTTCCCGGGAAGAGCCGAGCCCGCCAAAAGCGCTGGCCGGATCAAGCCCGGCCAGGGCCAGGAAGAAGCGCCCCAGCGACAGGACAAAGATCAGAAGAATAAAATCGCCGGCGTATTGGGCCAGCGCGCCATTGCCAAGCAGCGGCAACAAAGCGGCGGCGGCCAGCGTCGCTCCCAGGACAACGTATGGGGTCAGTTTCATCAGCCAGGAGGAATGTTCGGAAAAGCATTCGTCCTTGTGGAATAATTTAACGAGATTGAAATATGGCTGGAAGATCCCCGGTCCGCGGCGCAGCCGCAGATTATTTTTCACCTTGGCGACCACCCCGCTGATCAGCGGCGCGACCGCCAGCAATAATAATAACTGAACAACGATCTCCATTGTTAAAACCTGCCTATAAATAACAGCAACAACAATACGACGACCAGAATATAAGACAAATAGATCTGGATGCTCCCGGCCTGGAAACGCTTCATCCCCTTCGCCGTCTGGAAAAGCCCGCCGACGAACGGCAGATAAAAGAATTCTTTAAAAACCTTAGCGGTCCTGGCTTCATAAACCAGCGACCGGACATGGTAATGAGAATCCTTGGTCGTCTGGGTACTGCGCGATGGCCGGAGGAAAAAACCGAAAGCGATCCGGAACGGCTTGGAAAAGCCGGTCGCCGAGTATTCCTGGCGCGGGGTCAGCTGGTAATAACCACAATCCCAGGTCGGAACAACAACGCGCCGGGACCGGCCGAAAAATAAAAAGGTCGCCGCTATTACCAGCCCGAACGCGGCAACAAGCGCCAGCATGACCAACGGCGGAGACAAGTCGGCTCCCGGCAAGCGTAAGATGTATTGGTTAAAAGCAAACGAAGGGATCGGCACGCCGGCGGCCGAAGCGGCAACCTTCGCCAGCAACCCAACGATCGGGACCGCTCCAAGGGAAAGCCCGATTATTAAGAGCACCAGCCAACCCATCCCCAGCAACATGGTCAGCGGCGCTTCTTTGGCTTGTTCCGCTTTGGCGCTCCTGGGTCGGGCAAGGAAGGTCAGGCCAAAAGCCCTAACCATGCAAGCGGCGGTCAGGCCGCCGGTCAAAGCAAGGACGGCGGCACAGAGGGCCAGGATAACTTTCAAACCGGCCGGAGCGGTCAGCGCCCCCAGGAATAAGACCTGCAACGTCAGCCATTCGCTGATAAAACCGTTAAGCGGCGGCAAGGCGGCGATCGCCAGCGCCCCGATCAGGAAAAAGGCCGACGTCCAGGGGAGCTTATTGATCAAGCCGCCAAGCTTCTCCAGGTTTTTTGTCCCGGCGGAGCGATAAACGCTCCCCGCTCCCAGGAAAAGCAGGCTTTTAAAGGCGGCGTGGTTAATAAGATGATATAAGGCGGCGACCAGGGCCAGGCTCGCCAGGACCGGCTGGCCAAGCGGGATAAAAACCATCGCCGCCCCCAAACCAAGCATAATGACCCCGATATTTTCAATGCTGGAATAGGCCAGCACGGTCTTAAGATCGTTATCGATCAAAGCGTAAATGATCCCGACCAGGCAAGTCAAACAGGCCAACAGAATAACGATCCCGCCCCACCAAAGGGCCTGGATCCCCAGCACAAAAAAGACAAAACGCAGCAAACCGTAGATCGCCACCTTGATCATCACTCCGGACATGAGGGCGGAAATATGGCTCGGCGCCTGGGGATGGGCGTAAGGAAGCCAGAGATGAAGCGGGACGATCCCCGCTTTGATCCCAAAGCCGATCAGGAAAAAGAAGAACAACAGGTCCCGGCTCCCCGCCGGCAGGACCGCGGAGTGCCAAGCCAGCAGATCAAAAGAGCCGGTGTAATGATGGATCAGAAATATTCCCGCGGCAATAAAAGCCGCCCCGACGTGGCTCATGACAATGTAGATCGTCGCCGCCTTGATCGACTTTTCGGACTCCTTTTCGAACATGACCAGAAAATACGATAATAGGGTCATAACCTCCCAGCAGACCAGGAAAGTCAGCGCGCTCCGGACCGAGACGACCAGCAGCATCGAGCCGACAAAGGCCAGCGCCAACAACTGGCCAACCATGATCTTACGGCGCGAATATTTACCCGCTAAATAACCGAACGAATAAAGCAGGACCGGCAAAGCAATGGTTACTATTAGAGCGAGGAAAAAAAAAGCCAGCGGATCAAGCAAGAATTCCCAATTGAACATTAGCGCCTTTTTCTATTCTGTCGCCAACGGCAGAAAATGTTGAATTTAGTGACTTATTAACTTTACTCCTGTCGCTCCGGCTTGTCAAATTACCGGCCGCCATTGACCTGGTCGACGTGTTATAATGACGCCATGAAATATTTCCTTGTGCTGGTCCTGATTTGCGAGCTGGCCGGTAGCGCCCTCGCCCTTTTTAGCGTTAAAATCCCGGACTTGGCCGCCGGCGACCGTTCCGCCTATGAAACCCGCCTTAAAGAGAGCGGCAGACTGGCCGGCAGTTCGGAACGCGACGTGCAAAAAGCCCGCTATGCCGACCGCGACTATTTCGTGGTCAAAACGACCGGCCGGGCCGAGCTGGACAACGGCGACAAGCTGACTTCGCTGACCACCGCTTACTACCTGATCAATCCGGACGGTTCGGTCAACGTTTACTCTCATGAAGGAGCAAGCAAGAAGAACGGCCAGCCTTTCACTTATGTAAAAATAACTTTTGACTGGCCGGGCCGGGTTGCCGGCTTACTATTCAAAAACCTGGAGAAAAAACAGACCAAGACTAAAACGATCGAGCTGACCGAAAATACCGTTTACGCCTCCGACCTTCCCCCCTACCTCCAGGCGATCGTGCGAAACAACCGCCCGGCCGGGAAATTTAAGCTGATCATTCCGACCGGCGACACCTATAACATGACTTATCAGGCAGAAGCCCAGGAAAACAACGCCATCCGGGTCGATCTTAAGCCGGACCTGGGGATCTTCTCCGGCCTTATCCCAACGATCACTTTCTGGTTCCAGGCCGAGGCGCCCCATCAATTCATCCGTTACGAAGGGCCGCAAAGCGGGCCTTTCTCGCCAATAGTCGTAGAGAAAAGAATTAAGTAAGCGCTGGCTTTCAGCACTCTTTTGAGCTATTATTCCTAGCGGATATTCTTTAGTTTACTCGGGAGGGGATCAACATGACCGGATTAAACGGCGTCAGCGGACCGATCTTCCAAAACACGAACACCGATAACGTCAGCAAACCAAATCAGGCCAAGGAATACCAGGAATACATCCTGAACATGCAACAAAACTTTAACACCATGCTCAACGATCTGGTCAGCGATTCGAGCAGCGGCAGTAAAAGTTCTTCCGATTCCGACACGCTTTCTTCCTTGATCAAAAGCACGACCTCCGACACCGGGGCCTCCAACTCAACGCTGCTCGATCAACAGCGATTGTCGATCCTGGAACAGAACTCCCAGCTGCTAGGCCAGCAAGTGATTTTCTACAACTCCACGACCGGACAGCAGGAGACCGGGACCGTCAACAAGATATTGGTCAGCAGTACCGCCGTTCCTTCGGTCGTCCTCTCTGACGGCCGGGAACTCCCGGTCGCTTCATTGGTCGGGCTCAAACAAAAGTAAGCGGACCTCGATCCATAACCAAGGAGGTGCGAGCAAAATAAATATTGCCCCCGTCCAAAACAAATCCTGGAGGTTCGCATGAAAAAAATATATCTTTCTTTATTGATCGCCGTTTGCCTTGCCACTCTCGTTTCGGCCGAAATGCTGATCACCGCCAATCCAATCGGCCAGGGGAAATGGGGATTTGCCGGAGCCTACATGCAGGACTCAAATTTACAAGCAGGCGGCCTGACCAGCCTCTCCTTAACCACTTACGGCGGTTACGCGGCTTACGGACTAACCGACAAACTTGATCTCTTATTAAGCCTTGGTTCAGCCACAGTCGGAAATATCCCGGCAACATTCGGCGGTATTCCCATGGCCGGAAGCGCGATGTCGATGACCGCTTACGGTTTAACCGCTAAATACACCCTTATTGACGAGGGGACCCTGCTCCCCGTCTCGGTCGCGTTCGGCGCCGGATACAAATCAGTCACTTCTTCCACCACTAACCCAACCATCGCCGGCGGAGGGACCACCACCGCAAACGGCTCACAAATTTTGGCCGGCTTTGGCTGCAGTAAGATCATCATTCCGTTCGTTCCCTATGCCGGTTTGATGTATCGCAGCAACGCTTCCGGCGGCTCTACGGTTTCAACCCAGCTCGATTTAACGTTAGGCACCGCGATCGCCTGGTCGAGACAGGGCGCGGTCCTGCTTGAGTACACTTCACAGTCGATCACGCCAAACGGCGGCTCGGCTTACACCAGCGGACAAATGGCCGCGTCCGTCACCTATACTCTTTAGCTGATGAAAGGGGGCTCCTTATTGGGAGCCCCCTTTTCCCTCTTGCCCGGTTCTTACCCTAAATGCTAAACTTCAGAAATGAAAAAAATATTTAATTTAATTATCATTCTGACCCTGGCGGTTTTTATGACCGGGCTGCTGTTGCCTGGGACCGCGGAAGCCCGCTACATCATTAAACGAGCGACGGTCAACCTGGAACACGAACCGATCGGCCGCTGTTTTATTTATAGCGACTACTCGTTTATTCTTGAGCTCCCGGAAGGAACGATCAAGAACGAATTAGCCAAAGCTTTGCGCGAACTGATCGCCCGGGGAGTCGCCGCCCTCCGTTACGAGGAAAAGGAGGGAGACGCGCTGGTCATGAAAGAAGGGACCTTCACTCGCGACGAACCTAATTTCGCCAATGCTCTCCTCTATTCCGCCGCGGAACTTGCCAACGCCGCGACCAAAGACGGTTATCTCTCGTTCACTCCGTTAGCCGATCAGATCATACCGGCACTGACGGCAGAACCCAATAAAGCCTATAAACTATCGGCCTTGACCCGCCAGGCCGACCTCGATTACAAAATGATCAAGAACATCGATTCTCTCCCTACTCCGTTCCCAAAAGGGAGCAACTACCAGATCGGCGATCTCAAAACCGTCAAAGGAAAATATCTTGTTTATAAGTTCATCGCCGCTTACGAGGGGGAAACGGCCGAGGGGACCGGTTATTTTCACGACCTGCTGGTAGTTAAGACCAACCAGGCGGGCGAGATCCTCGACGCGTACAACTACACGCTGGAGTGGCAGGACACCCCCAGCCTGGCGCTTTATCGGGCCACCAGTACCGGACAAAAACTGATCAGCGGTTTTGACATCGGCGGGTTGGAACTGGTCAACATCGGCTCACGCGCTCCATTCGAAGGACGCGGCGATCTTTCATTCTAATTAGCCCGGGAGGTGAAAAATATGGATAATAATGTAAAAGAAGAGTTCAAGGTCTCCGGCGAGCAATTGCTGAAAAAGATCAACGAACTGATCAAGGAAGGGAACGTCCGGCAGATCACGATCAAGGACAAAGAAGGGAAAACGATCATCTCCTTCCCTCTGACCTTCGGCGTGATCGGCGCGGCCCTCGCTCCGGTCCTGGCCGCGGTCGGCGCCGTCGCGGCGCTCGTCACCGAATGCACCATTTCGGTCGAACGCAAGAGCTAGAAAAACGCGCTAAAACTAGCTCTCTTTGCCGGTCAGCGGGACGCGGACTTTTCCAGCTTGACTATGATATAATGCCGTCGTCATGAAAAGAAATATTTTGACTATCGTCATGTTGTCCCTCGCCGTCTTTGCCCTGATCGCCGGCTGCCTCTCCCTGCCGGGCGGGACGGAACGCTTGACCGAGAAGAACAACGGCACCGATGTTCATCTAACCGTCGGCGACACGCTGATCGTAACCCTGAACGCCAACCCGACGACCGGCTACAATTGGGAGATCGAAGCGCTCAACCCCTTGCTGCTGTCGCGGGTCGGCGCACCGCAATTTCTAACCTCAAGCCAAATGATCGGCGCGTCAGGTAAAATGGTCTTCACCTTCAAAGCCAGCTCCCCCGGGACCTGCGATCTGAGCCTGGTTTACCGGCGCTCCTGGGAAAGGAACGCCAACCCGGCCGGTCTTTTCAAGATCTCTCTGACGATCAAAGAATGATCAAAAAATCGGCTTAAAATTATCGCTCGAGACAGTGACCGTCAACTGAAACAACAAGATCTCCTCGCAAGAACTGTTCGGCAGCAAAAAATAATCCAGGTTAGCGCGAAAACTTTTCGACTCTTCAATAAATCCAGCGTCTTTCGTTTTCTTAAACAAATCATAATAAACATTAGTCCCGCGAAAGACTAAACTGCAGCGGTCAAATATTCCGCCAACACCAAGAATTGAAGTGCCTTCATTGCCGGACTGATTGTTTAACCGGAGCTCAAAATTTAAAAACGGGGAAAAAGCTTGGATATCCAAAACTCTGACCGGAAAATCGGGCGGACATTTTAAGGCCTGGCGGCAACGCAAGATCCGATCAAGGGTCAAATAATCGGACTCTTCACCGATTTGCAAAGCCAACCCGCACTCGGCCGCGGGAATGACCATTTCCTGGATCGCTTTTATCGCCGGGATCGCTTTTTGTTTCAAGCGGCCAAGCGATAATTTTAAGGCCGGGATCAATTCAAATGAACCATGTAAATTAGCGGTTGAAAAAGGGACCGCCCCCTCAGGATAAACTTGCAAATCAGGCCGCCTGGCCAGATTAACGCAAGCCGACTTCGCCCTCATGTAGGCGGGAATATATTTTGGGGACTGCAGTTTCCCGATCATACCGGTAAAAACAAAGAAAACATCGTCCAGCTTTTCCCCGGTTCACAACTGGTCTCGATCGTCACAAAACCCTTATGCCCTTCGACCGCGGTCTTAACGATCGTCAGGCCCATCCCGGATCCGTTGGTCCCTTTTGTCGACTCGCCAAAATCAAAGACCTTGGGGAGGATCTCGTCCGGGATCCCGCTCCCGTTATCGCGGACATCGAGCCGGACATAGCGACCTTCCGGGATCGAAGCGCGGAAGGTCTTATTCCCTTCCGCTAAAGTAACATAGCGGGCTGAAATTGCGATCTCGCCCCGCTTGCCTTCAGGGATAGCGTCATAACTGTTGATCAGGAGATTAAGCAAGGCCAGTTTCATCTTATTCTCGTCAAACCTAGCCTTGGGATTCTCGGGATTGGCGTTGACCATCACCACCAACTGCTTTTGGCCCAAGTCCTTAATATGGGTAAACGTATATACCGCCCAATCAATGATCTTCATGATCGGTTGCGGCTCGGTGGGGATTTTGACCGGACGGCTGACATCCAACAACTCCTTGACCATCCCCTTCATCCCGCCCGCCCGCTCTTTGACCGATTTGAATCGTTCTTTCGTTTCTACCGGAGTAAGTCGTTCAATATCGGGAGCATCGGCGACCATAATAATTCCCGCCAACAGATTGTTGAGATCATGGACCACGCCGCCGATCCGCTCGAAAGCCTGCTGATAGGTCCTTAAACGGGCCATTTCCTTTTGCGCTTCGGCCCCCAGCATTTCAATTATCCGGGCCCGTTTCCTGGTATGGCCCAGCCCCAGCGCGACAAAGGTCGGCACAAAAAACAAGGTAAAATCTTTGGCTGAATGATGCCAATCCTTTTGTTCTTCGGTCATCAAACCATGGGCGGAAAAAGAGAGGGAAAAAGCAAAAGTCAGGGCCATCAGCCGATTATAAAAGTGGGCGGCGCGGTTGACCGCCAATTTAAAATTGTCAGGCATTTGGGACAATTCGGTCATCGTCCGATTGATCACTTTGATCCGGTGCTCAAGCCCATAGACCCCGGTTTCCATAGCGCCAGCCGCTCCTGGAATAACGGACATCGCCCGTAACGGATACTTGCTCCATTGCGCCAGTTGGATCTCGATCCGGTTACCCAAACCGAGTTTCCGGTCCCAATGGTCGAAAGCGCGCGGCTGCCACCAGGGGGATACATACCCATTTGATTTGCGGACTTCAATCTTCATCGCTCTCTCCCTTCGTTATTGATCGTTACTATATCGGGAGAGAACGACGCTAATTTCAGGGAAAATCGAGGTTAGAAGCGGTAGCCGACTAACGCGGTCAGGCCGGATTGGTCGGCTCCGGCCACGATCTTGCCCAGGCCAAATTCAAAGAAGAGCTGGCCGTCACCCATTTTGGTCTCGCCGCCGTAAAAGAGTTCCCCGCCCAGCGAACGCTCCCCACCGGCCGAGGAAATCAAAGGCAGGTTTACCCCGGCTCCAACATAGGACCGCATCCCAACGGTCTCCGGCGGATTAAGATAATAGTAAGCGTCGCCAAAGGCCGCTAAATGAGTCCCCGAGCCGGAAGCAAACAATCCGCCGACTCGGACGTTAAGTTCGCCGACCGGCAGATCCCATTCCCCCCGAACCGCCGCTAAATTGGCAAAATACCCGCCGGCAAAAGCGATCTCCCCGGCCCAAGGTTTGGTCGGCTTAGGAGGCTTAACAATCTTCACCGGTTTGGGGCTATGTTTCAGGACCGTTGGCAGTTCACCCAGCGGGTCATAAGCGATCGGTTCATAGGTTTCACTCGGCGCAGGCGTTGGAGCTGGTTTCGGCAGTTCCACGACCTGGGCGATCACGATCGGTTCTGGTGTCGGCGTTGAAACCACGACTTCAGGGGTCGCGGTCGCTTCAGCGGTCAGTAAAGCAACGACCGGAGCGTCCGTTTTCGGCAAGGCGTAGAGGACTTCCAACTCGGCATTGATCCGTTCGATCTCTTGCTTGCGTTCAGCCGCGGTATAGGTCTCTTTAACGCCTAAACTGTTTTCCAGGTTGTAGAGGCGCGATTTTAAGACCTTGATCATCTCCCGGCGTCCTTCCGGGGTCAGGTTCTGGACCTGTTTTTTCAGCCGCTCCAGCTGGGCTTGTTGCCTTGGAGTAAGTTCAGCCAAGACCGGAACGGCCAGCAAGCCAACAATTAAAGTCAAAGTAACGATATTTTTCACACAGTGAGCATAATCGTTATCGCTCACCCTGTCAATATAGTATAATTCAGTCATGGACCTCTTTGACGCTAATCTCAAGAGCTACAAGGAAAAGAACGCTCCGCTTCCCCACCGGATGGCTCCCCGCGGCCTCGATGAGATCGTGGGCCAGGACCCAATCCTGGGGAAAGGCAAGCTCCTGCGCCGCCTGATCGAAACCGACAAGGTCTCATCGGTCATCCTTTACGGACCGCCCGGAACGGGAAAAACCGCCATCGCCCGGGTAATTGCCAATTCGACCAAGGGACATTTTGAATGGCTCAACGCCACGGTCGCCAAGGTCGAGGATATTCGGCGGGTCAGCCTGGAATCGAAGGAGCGGATCAAGCATTACGGGACCAAGACGATCCTCTTCCTGGACGAAATCCACCGTTTTAATAAGCTCCAGCAAGACGCCCTCCTCCCCGACGTCGAGGAAGGGAATTTGATCCTGATCGGGGCAACGACGGAAAACCCTTTCTTCTACGTTAATTCCGCCCTGGTCTCCCGTTCGAATATTTTCGAGTTAAAGCCCCTGACCGCCGAGCAACTGAAAGAAGTCCTCAAATTTGCCCTGACCGATACCGAACGCGGCCTGGGGAAATTAAAGATCAACTTGGACCCGGCAGCGCTCGACCACCTGGCCAAACTTTCCGACGGCGACGCCCGGCGCGCCCTGACCGCCCTGGAACTCGGCATTCTCTCCACTCCGCCAGGCAAAGACGGCCGGATCCACTTTACGCTCGCGGTCGCCGAAGAATCGATCCAGAAAAAAGCGGTCGTCTACGATAAAAAAGGGGACCAGCATTACGACACTATTTCCGCTTTCATTAAATCGATGCGCGGCAGCGACCCCGACGCCGCCCTCTACTACATGGCCAAGATGATCTATGCCGGCGAAGACCCCCGTTTCATCGCCAGGCGGATCGTCATCTGCGCGGCGGAAGACGTCGGCAACGCCGATCCCTTAGCGCTTGTCGTCGCCAATTCCGCCATGCAGGTCGCCGAGTTCGTCGGGATGCCGGAAGCCCGCATCCCCCTCGCCCAGGCGGCGGTCTATGTCGCGACCGCCCCCAAGAGCAACGCTTCGTACCTCGGGATCGACGCCGCGTTAAAAGACGTGGAAGAAAACCCGACCCTGGAAGTCCCGCTCCACCTGAAGAACGCGACCTATGAAGGGGAAAAGAAACTGGGTAAAGGCCAGGGCTATAAATACGCCCATAGCTTCGAAGGGGGCGTGGTCAAACAAGCCCATTTGGCCGAAAAGAAAAAATACTACGAACCAAAAGAGATCGGCTTCGAGAAAAAGATCAAAGTCCGGATGGACGAACTGGCCAAGAAATTCGCCGGAGAAGAAAAATGAGACTCCTTGGCGCCCACATGTCGATCGCCGGCGGAGTTGATAAGGCGATCGAACGCGGTCTCTCTATCGGCTGCACCGCGATCCAGATCTTCGTGAAAAACAACAACCAGTGGGCCGGAAAACCGTTCGCGCCCGGCGAAGTCGAACGTTTCAAATCCGCCCATGATCAAAGTGGGATCTTCGTCTTCGCTCATGCCGGATATTTAATAAACCTTGCCGCCCCACCCTCTGAAAACCTCGAGAAATCAAAGCGTTCAATGCTGGAGGAATTGGAACGGTGCGAAGGGCTCAAGCTCCCCTTTATTGTCCTCCACCCCGGCTCCCACCTGGGGAAAGGCGAAGACCAAGGCGTAGGCTTGGTAATTAAACATCTTAATGAATTGATCGAACAAACCAAGGGCTTTAAAGTGAAGATCGCGTTGGAAACAACCGCCGGCCAGGGCTCAAACCTTGGGTATAAGTTTTCCCATCTAGCGGAGATCATCGCCGGAGTAAAAGCACCGGAGCGGCTTGGGGTTTGTTTTGACACCTGCCATTCTTTCGCCGCAGGGTATGAATTAAAGACTAAAGATGGTTATCAGGCGACCTGGGAAGAATTTGAACGAACGATCGGTTGCGACAAGCTCCTGGCCTTTCATTTGAACGATTCCAAAACCGGTCTCGGTACCAAAAAAGACCGCCACGAACAGATCGGCCAGGGAGAACTGGGACTGGAACCGTTTCGCTTATTAATGAACGACAAACGATTTGAAAAACTGCCCATGGTCCTGGAAACGCCCAAAGGACCGGAAATGAAGGAAGACGTCGAGAATCTGAAGGTTTTGCAAAGCCTGATTTAATCGCTATTTGCGCTCCGCAATGATCTAGTCAGAGGTCGGCATTTGCCGGACAGCCCGCCTTACTTCTCCATATTCCTCACCAAGCTGGGCAAAGGAATTTTCCAGGCCCGATTTAGTCGATGGATGAACGAAATAGAGCGGCAGTTTATTGATCAATAGTTTCGGGTCGGTCTTGACTATAAAGTGACGAAAAACTTCTTCCAGCTGCCGCGATCTTTCCGATAAAGCAACAATCAAGTCAATAATGGCTATCGCGAAAACCCCCAGGCTGATCACTTTTCCGGAAAGTCCATGCTGGTTATATTCATGCAGAGCGTCCACGGCCGTCATTGCTGAACTGATCATGGCGACTAATAAACAAACTTTTAGCAATGAACGATTAGACAGCTGACGGTCATATTGCCCGACCGCCAGATTCAGCAGTTCAGAGTTTTTATTAACTTCCCATTCTTCGACGCGAAACGTCCTGCTGACCGCGGTTAGATCAGACAATCCATTGGTCCCAAGGTCCGGCTTTTCTCCCCTGGCCCGATCATAAGCCAGCTTAATATCACGCCGGATACCGCCATAATCATAAAGAGGATTAACCACGCTTAATGGTAAACCGATAACGGCGGCAGCAGAATCATAGGCATCTCGCGCCAAACTAGTTGGTTCTCGATAAGCCTTTGCTCCAAGCTTGAACAGCGCTTGTTTCAAAGGACCGTACGTAGCCGGCGGTTTGACTGTTATGCGGTTGAGATTGACCATCGCTACCCTATTATCGGAAATATCAGCCAAGAATTTCATGCCTACCTAAAACGTCTGGATTCTGCCCATGGTCCTGGAAACGCCCAAAGGACCGGAAATGAAGGAAGACATCGAGAATCTGAAGGTTTTACAGAGTCTTTTCACCGTTTAAGGCAAAAAACATCGGCTCTTCTTGCCTCAACCAGTTCAAATAATTATTACGGTTCTCAATAAATTGACGCCATAATACCTCACGGTATCCCGTCCACTTTTCATGGGGGAGCAGCCAGTTGATCGCCGCTAACACCCTTTCATCTTCTTGCATCGCCTGGTGCAACGACAAAACTTTTTCCTTGTTCTTGTTTTCCGCCAAATAAGCCGGAAAGAATTTTTTTATCAGGGCCGGCTTCGCTTGGGTCTTGTTGTTTACGACAAATACCAGGCTGACCGCCGCCACGGCCCGGGGATCAGGAACTTGGTAGGCGTCAAAATCAAAGATCTTGTCATAGTCCTTCAAGCGATCGTCAATTTTTTCCCGCCGTTTTTCCGCCGATTCCCAATGACCGGACCAAAGCTCGCAAAAGACTTTTCTGATCATTAAATACGCGAACCCTGATTTCAAATCACTACCCGCCGCCAACAAACAGACCGTCGCCGCCAGATCACCGACTAAAGGGCGGAACCAATCGTAATAAACAACTTTGCCGTTAAAGCCCCGATATTTTCTGGTAATTGAATTGATAAAGCCATCCAATGTAGTGATCAAAAAAGGAGTGACCAGCCATTCGATCTTTGCCCCGCCATAATATACATGGAGCATATCTTTAAAAGTAGCCAGGAACATATAAGCGCCGGAGGTCACTAAAAGCGAGTCGGCTAATTTATCCCACTTGATATGGTCGGCATTTTTCCACCAGGCAGTGACATCCCGTCCGTGTTTCGCGACCAGATCGGCCGCGACGTTCCTGGCGGCATTTAAAGACAAATAAGCAAAAGCATGATAAAAATCAGTCGGCACGCCGAGTACAATATTCAGGTGCGGCAAATTGACCTGCCCCAGCATCGCCCAAAAACTTAAACCAAGCTTGATGGACAAGCCGCCCCAGGTCAGCGTTTGCTGCTCCTCAACCGGAACTCGCGGCGCTGGTTCGACGCCGTTTGTCCGCGAGGCTGAGAACACTTCACCGATCGCCGAATAAATCGCCCCTTTATAAGGAATGATCTTCCCCCAATCGATCGCGTTTGGCCCGGAAGAGAGCAAACCAAGCTCTTCAATCAGGATCTTGGCGGAAGTAACGCTTGGCGGCTGAAAATGCTCAACCGGGACAAATCTGGCGCGTTGACGGCGAACCGGTATCTTTAAAAAACCGGGTTCTTTCGGAGGGATTGAAGCAACCTTAACCATGATTAAAGTATAACCAAACAACGTTACCCGCTAATAACATCCCGGTTAAATCATTGTTACAAGCAACAGCTCTTCCTTGATTGACATAGCTTTCACCGATTGTTTACCACCCCGGACTAAGCTATAATTCAGCACAATGAGCCCAATAAATAATGATTTGTCCCCCCGAAAAAAAGGCTACGAAGAGCTCGGTTTTGCCAAAGTCGACCACCATCGGATCGACCGGAAAGGCTTCCCCGAAGTGATCTACTGCCCGGGAAAAACACCGGATCAGATCGCTCAAATAGCGGCCAAGATCGCCAACCAAGGCCATGACGTTCTGGCAACCAGAGCAGACAAAAAAGCGTTCACCGCTGTCAAGAAGATTTTAAAAAAAGCTGTCTATCATGAAACAGCTAGAATTATTACCGTTAATTGTAAGTTGGCAGTTACTCGGAAGTTAAAAATAGCCATCGTCACCGCCGGGACCGCCGACCTCCCAGTCGCGGAAGAAGCGGCCGTTACCGCTGAATTTCTAGGCCTTAAGGTCGTCCGGCTCTACGATGTCGGGGTCGCCGGGATCCACCGTTTAATGAAGAACTTGCCAAAGATCAACAACTGCCGGGTAGTGATCGTCGTCGCCGGGATGGAAGGGGCGCTCGCTTCGGTCGTCGGCGGGCTGATCGACAAGCCGATCATAGCCGTCCCCACTTCGATCGGCTATGGCGCCAGCTTCAAAGGGCTCTCCGCCCTGCTAACCATGCTCAACAGCTGCTCCCCCGGGGTCAGCGTCGTCAACATCGATAATGGTTTCGGCGCCGCGGTCTGCGCTCATTACATCGCGGAGCCGGCCTGATGCGTCTCGCCTATTTTGATTGTTCCTCCGGCCTCGCCGGCAATATGGTCCTGGGAGCGTTGCTTGACGCCGGACTGGACAAAAACCAGCTAATTAACCAACTTGGGAACCTGCGCTTCGCGGCTTCCAAGTTGCAGATCAAAAAAACCAAAAAACATGCCATCAAAGGAACTTATTTCGAAGTCATGAGCGTTGAACAACCCCACCGCGGTCTTACCGACATCCTAAGGCTCATCAACAAAAGTAAATTATCGAAAACGGTCAAAACTCTTAGCGCCAAGATCTTCCGCCGTTTAGCCGAGGCGGAGGCGAAGGTCCATGGCCTGCCGATCAATAAAGTCCACTTCCACGAGGTCGGCGCGGTCGACGCGATCATCGACATCGTCGGCACGGCGATCGCCATCGAAAAGCTGGGGATCGAAGCGATCTACGCTTCGCCGATCCCGCATGGCCAAGGCTTCATTAAGCACGCGCACGGGATCTTGCCGAACCCGGCCCCCGCGACCGCGGAACTGCTTAAAGGGATCCCTACTTACGGCATAGACGTTAAAGGCGAGATAGTGACCCCGACCGGCGCGGCGATTATCAGCACTTTGGCTAGTAGCTTCGGCCCGTCTCCCAAAATGGCAGTCGAGCAAATTGGCAACGGCGCCGGGGGGAAACCCTTCCCCACGCTGGGAATGCTTCGGGTTTTTATCGGGGAAGCAAAACTGCCGACCGAAAACGAGACGATCCTCCAGTTGGAAACAAATATCGATGACATGGAAGTTGAAACTTTAAACAAAGCGATCGCCGCGCTAATGAAAGCGGGCGCGCTCGATGCTTTTATCGAACCGATCCTGATGAAAAAAGAGCGGGCCGCTAACAAACTGACCGTTCTTTGCCGACTGGAAGATAAAGACCAGCTGTTAGAAATGGTTTATAAATTGACCACCACCCTTGGGGTCAGGGTTTTTCTGGCCAGCCGGGAAGTTCTGCGACGGAAATTTGTTAAGGTTAAAACGAAGCATGGAAAAGTAAAATTAAAATTAGGCTTATTAGCCGGCCAGGTCCTGACCGCCGCGCCGGAATACGAGGATTTAAAGAAATTGGCCAAGAAACACCGGGTGCCGATCTCAATGATTAATTCGTCTGTATTTGGCGCAAGATAGCTTGTCCGTCTGGCATCAACAAGGCCGCTAGCAAATAGTCGTAGAGCTGGCTTCGAACTTGCTCGGTTAGCCATTCTTTATGAAGCAGATCAAAGACCTTCATTGTTTCCTTGTCAGAACGAAATTCCGCTACGATCCGCCGCTCGATTATCGGCCGAACTAGAATTGTCGGATAATAATCGAGATCAAGATCGGCAAGATTTTCGATCTTTCTTGCCGCTAATAAGTCGGCTGACGGCAAATTATCGTTGATCTCATAATCGGTCAGTTTGTTCCCTAAAACTAAGTTTGCCCCTTGGGCCAAAAGCCGGTCGTAAGCTATTCCGCCGGCAATTTCTTCCGCTTCGCTTGAATCCTTAGACAATCGTCCTGATTTGATCTCGCTCAAAAGATACGTCCGCAAAAAAGCGGCATCGGTCAAATAAGCTTGGCGTTCGTTTGGGGTCGATCGCCAATACTGCTCCGAAGTCGAATCGCGCCATTTAATATGGGCCGCCTCATGGACCAAAATTTGCGCGATCTCCCAGGCTGAACGGATCTTCTGGTTTTGATCAGTGATATCAATCCTGATAACTCTGGCCGGCCAAAGGGCATCTCCTCCACGGCTATCAGCCGCTCCTTCGTGGTTATTAATATCGGTTTTAAATATAATTTCGTTGGGGTTTTCATTAACCAAGTCCCAATAACCTGTTCGCATCAGTATTTCTTTAACTTCCTTTGGCAATCCGGCCGGACTAACCGTAACCCGCTGGATTCTCGCTAGTTCCGCCATGTCAGCTACTTCCCCTTCAACCCGCAAAGGAACACCCAAGCGCTCACTAAAACCTTTCAGACTAAGCTCAATCATTCTGGGGGGAATCTTGTATTTTTCGGCCAATTCGTATAGTTGGGCGTAAGCCAAAGCGTAATCATCCCTTTTCTGGGAACTTAAGGGGGCTAATAAATATTCCGTTTGGAGATGTTGGATCAAATCCAGATATAAATCACGCAAATATTGATTTTCACCAGCCAGGGGTTGAAAAGAATCGGTAATTACTCCTTCGATCGCTTCACGGATCTCTATCGGAAGGGTTGGCATCGCCTTATTCAACTCTTTACTAAATGGTTTTGGCAATTCTTGGCGAGCCTCGCTAAACAACTGAAGCGAAATCAACCAGCGAAAAAGTTCAACCTTATCTTTTGAGCCAGGAGGTTCATTGTTAAATATATTTGTATATTCTTCAACTAACCGTCCAAACTCCGCCACTGGTGTTTTTCTAATTTTTTCATCAAAGAAAGAAGCCAGATGATCTGGCATTGCCTCGCGAACGATCTCCGCGTTAAGCGCCGGCGTTAAACCGGGCAACAATCGATACATGGTTAAAAAACCATCGCGAGAAAACAAACTCTCCGCCGTTTGCCAGCCATTATAGGAAGCAACGGCGGCCGTCCAGCGCTGGCCGTAGCTTAAACTCATTCCTCGCAGTAAAGCGCGGCGTTCACTCTCCCCTCCAATCGCGAACCGGTAGAGGAGTATTTTCTCGTTTTCTGGCAACCGCTGTTTATCAAAGGCTTGTAAAAAAAAGGTCAGCTCGGTCTGGATGTTGCAACGGTTAAGCTGTAAAGCAAAGTCGCGCCAGCGACTGGGATTCGTCTCGTAAAATCTTTTTGCCAGGCTATCGATTTGCTCGCCCGCTTCTTCAAACCGATCAAGAAGCGTCAGCTCTGCTTCGTTTAATTGGCCGCGATCGCTGATCTTCATTTTTTTGATCGTTTCGGGGTTCTTTGCTAATTCAGCGGTAGCCAAAGCGTATTCCTGAAACGCGGCTCGCCATTCATTGTCTAGCGCAATAACTTGAGCGGGAGGCGCAACAAGAGGAGAAAAGGGATCTTCCGGTCCTCTTCCTAAGGGAACCCAGCCGCGCACCGCGGTCGGCCTAAAAAGGTTATTCCAGCCGGATTGAGAACTATTTAATGGGTCCACGAGTTCCCCTTACTGCTGTTTTTCCTTAAATAACGCGACCTGTTCTTCCAGGCAACTGACCGCCGCCCGGACAAACCCGGCAAAGATCGGGTGCGGCCGGTTGGGGCGCGATTTGAATTCCGGATGGTACTGGGTCGCCAGGAAGAAGGGATGGGTCGGCAGTTCGATCACTTCCACCAGGTCGGCATCGGGATTGATCCCGGAATAGACCAACCCCGCGTCTTCCAGCGGTTGGCGATAGTCGTTGTTGAATTCATAGCGATGGCGGTGCCGCTCTTCCACTTCATCCTTGCCGTACATTTTCTGGAGCATCGTCCCCTTCTTGATCCGGCAGGTGTAAGCCCCCAGACGCATCGTCCCCCCCTTATCGATCAGTCCCCGCTGTTCAGGGATAAAATCGATCACCGGGAACTTGGTCTCGGGATCGAACTCCGAGGAATTGGCCCCTTTTAGCTTGCAAATATTACGGGCGAATTCGATCACCGCGCATTGCATCCCAAGGCAAAGCCCCAGGAATGGGATCCGGTTCTCTCTGGCGTAACGGATCGCTTTGATCTTTCCTTCCACCCCTCTGGCGCCAAACCCGCCGGGGATCAGGATCCCCTGGACGTCGCGCAGGACCGAATCGATATCTTCTTCCTCTTCCAATTTCTCGGCGTTCAGCCATTTGATCTCGATCTTGGCCTGGTTGGCGATCCCACCGTGCTTAAGCGATTCCACGATGCTCAAATAAGAATCTTCCAGTTCGGTATATTTCCCGACGATCGCGATCCGCACGGTGTGGCGAAGCGAGTGCCATTCCTTGACGATCTTTTCCCATTCGGTCAGGTCAACTTTTTTCGATTCCAGATCGAGGTACTTCACCACGATCTCGCCAAGATTTTCTTTTTCGATCGCCAGCGGCACGTCATAGATCGACGGCATATCGGGCAGGCCGATGACCGCTTCTTTATTGACGTCGCAGAACAGGGAGATCTTCTCTTTCATCTCCTGGCTGATCGGCTCCCGGGAGCGGCAGACAATGATATCCGGTTGGATGCCGATCTCGCGCAACTTCTGAACGCTGTGCTGGGTCGGTTTAGTTTTGAATTCGTGGGTGGTATCGAGGAACGGGATCAAGGTGACATGCAGGTTGACGCAGTTGTCGCGGCCGACTTCCTTGCGGAACTGGCGGATCGCTTCGAGGAACGGCAGGCCTTCGATATCGCCGACCGTGCCGCCGATCTCAACGATCACCACGTCGAAGTGCTGGCTCTTGGTAACTTGCCTGATCCGGTCCTTGATCTCGTTGGTGATGTGAGGAACAACCTGGACGGTCCCGCCAAGGTAATCGCCGCGGCGCTCCCTGGTGATCACGTTCCAGTAGACCATGCCGGCGGTAACATTGTTGGGCTTTCCAAGATTGACGTCGATAAAACGTTCGTAGTGGCCGAGGTCCAGGTCGGTTTCGGCGCCGTCCTCGGTCACGAAGACCTCGCCGTGCTGGTAAGGGTTCATCGTCCCGGGATCGACGTTAATATAAGGATCAAGTTTTTGGATGGTGGCGGAGATACCGCGACTTTTCAGGATCCGGCCAAGAGACGCGGCCACGATCCCCTTTCCTAATGATGAAACGACCCCGCCGGTAATGAATATATATTTAGTGTTCATCCGCCTACCCCTTCTTCTTCTATTTTTTCGGGAAATTTCACGATCTTTACCCTGGTGATCCTCCGCCGCTGGACCCGCTCGACGCTGATCAGCAGATTCTCGTAATGAACCACGTCACCGACCGAGGGGGCTTTCCCCAGCTGGCTGAAAACAAAACCGCCAACCGTGTCGTAGTCCCCTTTGGGGATATCGACTCCCAAACGATCGTTAAGATCGACGATCGACAGTTTGCCGTCGATGATCGCCGCCCCGTCCTCGACGTGTTCGTACCCTTTTTCTTCCCGCTCGAACTCATCGTGGATCTCACCGACGATCTCTTCGACCAGGTCTTCCATGGTCACGATCCCGGAGGTCATTCCGTACTCATCGGCAATGATCGCCAGGTGGGTCCGGGCCGCCTGCATCTCATGCAGCAGTTCGGACACCTTCTTTGATTCCGGAATAATAAACGGCGCATGAAGCATTTCCCGGATCGTCGCCCGGGTCTTTTTCAAAAGGTCCTTGGCGTAAACTACCCCGATCACGTTGTCCAAACTCCCTTCGTAGACCGGGATCCGGGAATGGCCGCTGTCGAGGATCAATTTGGTCACCTCTTTGACCGTCTGGTTGACCTCGCAGGCGATCATGTCGGGCCGCGGGGTCATAACTTCTCTGGCGATCGTGTCGCCAAAAGCAAAGATCGAACTGATCATCGCCCGCTCTTCTTCTTCGATCAGGCCTTCCCGCTCCCCTTCCGCCAGTACCATTTCGATCTCTTCTTCGGTCAAAAAGCCGCCTTTACCGATCTTGCCGCCGCCAAAAAGATAGACCAGCGGCCGGCAGAAGATGTTGACCAGGAAAGCAATCGGCTGAAAAATATATTTTAGAAAATAAATTATCGGCGCGGCCAGCAAAGCGATCCGTTCCGCGTTATGGATCGCCACCGTTTTAGGCGTTATTTCGCCGAAGACCAAGAGAAAAAACGTCATTAAACCGGTCGCGATCCCAACCGCAAAGCTAATGTTCCCAGCCCCGCTTTTTTCAGCCAAACTGATTGCCAGCGAAGTCGCGACAGCCGCCGCCGCCGTATTGACAAAATTGTTCCCGATCAAAATGGTAGAAAGAAAATCGCTCGGCTTCTCCTTCAACAGATTTAGCGCGATCGCCCCGCGCGCTTTTCTTTCCAACAAACCTTTAATTTTCAGCCGGGACAAGCTGGTAATGGCCGTTTCCGAAGCGGAAAAGAAGGCCGACATCATTAGCAGCAAGACCAGCACTAGAATTTCCAGCATTTTTCTCCCCCTACAAATTTAGGATCTTCGGCAAAAATATTATCAGCCCAACGATCGCCGCCCCGCCGGACATCACCAGGACCGCCGCGGCCGACGAATTCTTGGCTAACGCCGCCAGCGGATGCGGTTCGGGCTTGAGCATGTTCACCACTTCTTCGAGCGCCGTGTTAATTAGCTCAAAAGCAAAGACCAACGCGATCATGGCAATAATGAACAGCCACTCGGTCACGCTGACCCGGAGCGAAACCGCCGCCGTCAGCACGGCGAACGCCAGCACCGAGTGGATCCACATGTTGCGCTGCGATTGCAGAGCATAGCGGACCCCGTCCTGGGCATATTTAAAACTGCGAATAAACCGCTTCGGCATCTCTCATCTTCTTTCCGTGGTCATAACCTATGACGTGCAGCACGCCATGGATGACCAAACGTTTAAACTCCTCTTCGTAAGCGACGCCGTACCGTTTGGCGTTCTTCCTGGTCGTCTCTTCGGAGATTATAACATCTCCCAGAAAACCGGTCTCATTCAACGTGAAAGACAGGACATCGGTCGGCTTGTCCTTTTTCCTGAACCGCTTATTTAAAGCATGGATCGTTTGGTCGTCGACCACGGAAACGTCGATCGTCCCGCTCCGTCCTTCCCGTTTAAGGATCTTTTTGACCAGGGCGGCGAACTTCATTGATCCTTGATCTCCGCCCCCAGCCCGGTCAATTTCAGGGCAATCTTATCATAACCGCGCCGGATATGGTGGTCGCGGTCTTCAATGATCGTTTCCCCCTCGGCCGCTAAACCGGCAATGACCAAGGCGGCCCCAGCCCGCAGGTCGGAAACCCTGACTGGCGCGCCGGACAATTTCGGCACGCCGCTGATGATGGCGCTTTGCCCTTCCAGCCGAACATTCGCCCCCATCCTTTTTAATTCATTAATATGCATAAAGCGGTTCTCAAAGACCGTTTCCGTAATGACCGAAGTCCCTTTAGCCAGGGTCAGGAGGGACGCGAACTGCGGCTGCATGTCGGTCGGAAAGCCAGGATAAGGCAGAGTTTTGATGTCGACAGCCTTGATCCCGTTGGGGGCCTGGACCAGGATCCCGTCGGGAGTAATATCGAGTTGCGCGCCCGCCTCTCTTAATTTAACGATCGTCGCTTCCATGTGCTCGGGAATGCTCCCTTTGACCAGAACCTTGCCGCCGGTGATCGCGCCGGCGACGAGCAGGGTCCCCGCTTCGATCCGGTCGGGAATGATCGAATAATCGACCGGCATCAAAGTGTTGACGCCGCTGACTTTAATGACCTCTTTCCCCGCCCCTTCGATCTTGGCTCCCGCCCGGTTCAGGAAATTGGCCAAATCCTCGATCTCCGGTTCGCGGGCGGCGTTCTCAATGATCGAATCTCCTTCGGCCAGCGCCGCCGCCATCATCACCGTTTCGGTCGCTCCAACCGACGGGAAATCAAGATAAACCTTGCCGCCGCGCAATTTTTTGGTCTTGGCAATGACAAAGCCGTGTTCCAGCTGGACTTCCGCGCCAAGCGCGGTCAGCCCTTTAATGTGAATATCGACCGGCCGCGAACCGATGGCGCAGCCGCCGGGAAGCGGGATCTTGGCCAGGCCTTTGACCGCCAGGATCGGACCGATCACAAAGAACGAAGCCCGCATCTTGGTCACCAGCTCATAAGGAGCAACATGGCGGACCTGGAAATTCCAGACGTTCACGGTATTCGGATTGGATTGGGAATATTCGGCCCGCAGGCCCAGCGCCCGCAAAACGCGAACGATAGTGGTAACGTCGGAAAGATTAGGGATATTGCGGATCACCGATCGGCCGGGAAGCATGATCGTCGCCGCCAGGATCGGCAAAGCGGCGTTCTTGGAACCGGAAACGGTTACTTCCCCTTCCAGCGGACGTCCGCCGCGAATAATCAGCTTATGCATTGAATTCCTCCGGTCCATTATCGGCCATGCCGAAGTAATGCAGGATCGAATAAATGATCCGTGACGAGGCGCGGCCATCGCCGTATGGATTAGTCGCTTGCGACATTTTCGCGTATTCCGCCTCATCTCCCAGCAATTTACTCGCTTCCGTGACGATCAGGTCGGTATCGGAGCCGACCAGTTTGACCGTCCCGGCCTCGATCGCTTCCGGCCGTTCGGTCTTGTCGCGCAGGACCAGGACCGGCTTGCCAAGCGATGGGGCTTCTTCCTGGATCCCGCCGGAATCGGTCAGGACCAGGTAACTCGCCTTGAGCAGATGGATGAACGGCTCGTAATCAAGAGGCTCGGTCAATAACACGTTCGGCACGTTCCCCAGGACCTCGTTGACCACGGTGGAAACGGTCGGGTTTTTGTGGACCGGCAGGACGATCTCCACTTGTTCATGAAAACGTTCGGCAATGGTTTTGATCGCCAAACAGATCCCGCGCAGTGGCGCCCCCCAGTTTTCCCGGCGGTGGGTAGTGACCAGAACGATCTTTTTCCCCGGCGTCAACCGGATACCGGTCGAGCTAAGATCAAATTTCCGCTTGGCAACTTCCAGCAAAGCATCGATCACCGTGTTCCCGGTCAAAGAGATCTCTTCCCGGGGAACCAGTTCCCGAAGTAGGTTGTCCATCGCGCTTTTAGTCGGCGGGAAGTGGAGATCGGCCAGGGAGGTCAGGAGCTTCCGGTTGATCTCTTCCGGATAAGGCTGCCACTTATCAAAAGTCCGCAAGCCGGCTTCAATATGCCCCAATGGCACTTTGTAATAATAAGCCGATAAACCGGCGGCAAACGCGGTTGAGGTATCCCCTTGGACCAGGATAAGGTCCGGCCGCTCGTTGAGGATGATCTCCTCGATCCCCTTCAGGGTTTTGGTCACGATACTGGTGAGGGTTTGGTTGGCTTCCATAATGCCAAGATCGTAATCGGGATCGATCTCAAACAGGCGCAAGACCTGGTCGAGCATCTGGCGGTGCTGGCCGGTCACGACGACCAGGATTTCCAGGAACTCCTGGTATTTGCCGCACTCCTTTATTACCGGCGCCATCTTAATGGCTTCCGGCCTGGTCCCGAAGACGAACATTACTTTTTTTCGGTTTGGCATGTTATCTCTGTAACGACATGATCAGAGCGGTAGCGCTCAATAAAAAGCAAACGATGTAAATCGACATGACCGCTTCGCGCTGGGTCAGTCCGGCCCGGATCAGGATGTGATGGATATGTTTATTGTCCGCGGCAAAAGGGCTCTTCTTTTCTTTTAGCCGGCGGAGAATAGCAAAGGTCGTGTCAAAGATCGGGACCCCGAGGATCAGGAGCGGCACGATCAGCGCGACGACCAGGGTGGTCTTGAAAACCCCGATGATCGAAGCGGCCGCGACGATAAAACCAAGAAAATAACTCCCCGAATCTCCGAGAAAGATCGAAGCGGGGAAAAAGTTGTATTTCAAAAAGCCGATAGCCGCGCCGGCGATAGCCACGATAAAAAGGGCCGCTTCCAGCTGGTGAGTCCGCAAGGCGACGAAGAACAGCGTCCCGGCCGAAATAGCGATCACCCCGGTCGCCAAGCCGTCCAAGCCGTCGATCAGGTTGATCGCGTTGGTCATGCCGACCAACCAGAGAATGGTCAGCGGGATCGCGATAAGACCGAGCGGGATGATCCCGTTAAAAGGATTGGAAAAGAAGGAGATCTCGACCCCGAAATAGATCGCGACCACCGCCCCGATCGTCTGCCAGATCAGCTTGGTCATTGGGCGGGAACCCACCAGGTCGTCTTTTAAGCCGGAGAGAAAAACGATCGTTCCGCCGGCCAAAAGACCGATGATCGGCCGGGGATTAAGATGCACGCCGGTAAAATAAGCCGTGATCAAACCAAAGAGTATCGCGACCAGGAAACCGGCATAGATCGCGACCCCACCGATACGCGGAATATCTTCAGTATGGATCTTGCGGGCATTGGGGTGGTCGACTGCTCCTATTTTTAAGGCGATCTTTCGGACTATGGGGGTACAAATTATGGTTATTATTAGAGCTATCAGGAAGCTCGGTAGAAATATATGCATTCTGGAAGTACATTATATCTTAAGCGGAACAATGACACAAGGTGAACGCAATATGTTACAATTCACCCATCATGCCCCAAGCCCTGTTTGAACAATTGACTTCGATCGAAACGCAAGCGGCGGAGATCGTCGCGGCGGCCGAAAAAGCCAAAATCCTCGCTATTATCCACGCGCAAAAGCAGGCCGAACAACTCCTCCTCTTAACCGAAGCCTCGGCCAAAAAAGAAGCGGCCGCCCTGATCGAAAACGCGAAAGAAGCCGGCCGGACGGAAAAAACGGCGATCGAAGCCGAGAACCGCCGCCAGATCGAGCAATTAAACAAGCTCACCAGCGCTAAAATTGAGGCGGCCAGGAACCTATGTCGCTGATCGCGATGCAAAAAGTGGCGGTCATAGGACACCTGGACAGCCGCGAACCGCTCCTTAATTTTCTCCAGGAAGCCGGCGTCATGCAGATCTCCCCGCTCCCCTTGGGCCGGCCAACTTCACCCGCCGCGGAAAACTTCGAACTTTACTTAATGGAACTTAAAGCGGCAATCGCCGCCCTGGATACGGCGGCCGGTGTTAAAAAAAGTTTTATTGAAAGCTTCGCCCCCTACAAAGAAACGATCAGCGAAGAATTTCTCCGCCAAACCGCCAAAGAATTTAATTGGCGGGAAGTGATCGCCAGCCTCAATCGGATCGGCAACGAACTGGCCAACCTAAAAAATCTGGAAGGGAAACTGCTGGCCGACCGCCGGCTCCTCCTGCCCTTCGCGAAAATTGGGGTTCCGCTCGATTCACTGCGCGGCCGCGCTCAAATAGTCATAATAGCCGGCAGCTGCCGCGGCAAAGTTTTGGCCAACTTGATTCAAGCGTCTAAAGAGAAACTGACCGCCGGACACCTGGAAGTTGTCGGCGGCGACAAAACCAAAACCTATTTTTTCCTGATCGCGACCGACTCGGAAATCGCGGCGGCTAACGCTTTATTCGAAGAATTTAACCTGGAAAAGATCGTTCTCCCCAGTTCCAAATTAACACCGGCAGCCGAGATCAACCAGCTCGACGGGTTGCTTAAGAAAACCGCCGCCGAAAGAAAAGCCTTCAACCATGAACTGGCGGGCCTGATAAAACATAAGAAACGGCTGACTTACGCCTACGATTACTACCTCCAAAAGAACGACGAGCGGCTGGCCAGAGAACGGCTGGCCCACACCGAACGGTCGTTCATCCTAACCGGCTGGCTGCCGAAAAAACAATTGTCGAAGCTCAAGGCCGATCTTGAGCAACGCGACAAACTGATCGCCGTTCAACCGATCGAGCCGGAACCGGGAGAACAAGCCCCCTCACTGATCGAAAATCCCGGGATCTTCACCCCGTTCGAACTGATCACCAAAATCTTCGGCTCCCCCTCCCCCGGCGATATGGACCCGACCGGACCGCTCTCCTTTTTCTTTATCCTGTTCTTCGCCCTTTGCCTATCCGACGTCGGCTATGGCCTGATCCTGGCCGGGATCGCCGTCTACTACCAAAGGACCCTGACCTTGAGCGAAGGCGGGAAAAATCTGCTTAACCTTCTCCTCTGGGGCGGGATCGCGACCGTTTTTGCCGGGATCATCACCGGCAGTTATTTTGCCGTCAGCCTCGACTCCCTGCCGCCGGCAATCGGCGGCCCGTTAAAGAGCGCCCAGCTGATCGACCCGGTCAAGAATCCGCTGAACATGCTGATCATCTCTTTGCTCCTCGGCCTGGTCCAGATCATTACTGGCCTGGCGCTCGGCTTCTACTGGAAGGTCCGGAACCGCGAGTATTTGAATGGGCTGTTCGATTACGGCCTCTGGATCTTTTTCCTGCTCTCCTTGGTACTGTACGGCGTGACCGCCGCCCTTGGCATGGAAACAAATTCATTGTTCAGCCGCCTGGCAATGGCCGGAGCGGCCTTACTGGTCCTGACCCAGGGGCGCAACGAACGCGGCCTCCTGAAAAAAGCGGTCAGCGGGATTCTAAGTTTATATCGAACGACCAGTTTTCTCGGCGACACCCTTTCCTATTCCCGCCTGCTCGCCCTGATGATGACGACCTCGATCATCGGCATGGTCATCAATATCATCGCCGACCTGACCCGGGGAAGCGTGCCGATCATCGGATACATTATAATGGCCGCGGTCTTGATCGTTGGGCATCTCTTCAACCTGGTCATCTCCGTTCTGGGGGCTTTTGTCCATTCCGCCAGACTGCAGCTGGTCGAGTTTTTCGGTAAGTTCTACGAGGGAGGCGGCAAAGCGTTCAAGCCCTTTCGTCGCGAAACCGCGTATACTATAATAAGTCCCAAATAAACAAGGAGGAAGAATCATGACTATTGGTTTGGCCCTGGCATTGTTCGGCGCGACGTTCGCGGCAGTTTTCGGAGCGATGGGTTCCGCCTGGGGGATCTCGATCGCCGCGGAAGCCGCGGGCGGGGTCTTGAGCGAAGATCCGGAAAAATTCGGCAAGGTCCTGGTCCTGCTCGCCCTCCCCGGCACCCAGGGTTTTTACGGCTTTTTGGGCGCCTTCTATATAATGTTAAAGGTTTATATCGTGGGAGGCGGCGCCGCCATTCCGCTTTCGGCCGGTTTACAGCTCCTGGCCGCCGGGATCCCGGTGGGCCTGGCCGGTTTTGTTTCCGCTTATTATCAGGGCCGGGCCTCGGCCGCCAGTATTTTCTTCATCGCCAAACGTCCTGATGAGCTCGGCAAAGCGATCATCCTCCCGGCGATGGTCGAAACTTACGCGGTCCTGGGGCTCCTGGCCACTATTCTGATGGTCTCCTGGATCAAGATCTAAATGGGATTGAAAGAGATCGAAGAAAAGATCATCGCTGAAGCCAGGGCCAAAGCCCTGGCGATCAGAGAGGATGGAACAAAGGAAAGCGAGAAGATCGGCGCCGGCGCGGCCGCCCAAGCCGAATCGCTCCGCCAAGCTATCCTGGCGAAAGCCCGTCTCAATGGTGAAGAAGAGCGCAAAGCGATCGTCGTGCCGGCCAGGCTCCTGGCCAAGCAAAGATTGCTGGAAGAAAAACACCGGCTGATCGGCCAGGTTTTCGAGGGTTTAAGCGACTTCCGAGAAGCCAAAGAGGGCGAGGTTATTAAATTTCTCTATGGTTAAATTCGCTTATGCCATCGGCCGGATCCGCTCGCTCGAGACGCAACTGCTCGATGCCAGCCACCTTCTCCGCCTGACCGACGCGCAAGATATCGACAGCGCCTTCCTGATCTTGCGGGAAAATTCTTTCCACGCCGCCGAGATCGATAAACTGGAGCACTCTTTTGATTTCGAGGCCCTGCTGCGCCAGGAACTGGCTTCGACCAAAGCCCTGCTCGACTCGCTCGCTCCGGGAGAAGAAAGCCTGGCCGCGCTTTGGCTGAGATATTCAGATCTATCGCTCGGCGATTATCTCGTCCGCCTGGAAAAGACGGCCCGCCGGGTCAAAAGCCCGCTTTTCCGACGGTATGTCGCGGCTTACGCGGCCCTTAACCGGATAAAGCTCTCCCTGCTGGAACAGGACGATCCCGATCAGCTCATTGAACGCTACCGGTTCACCGATTTGGCCAAACCGGTCGCCGCCGGATTGGAAGAGTACCGGCGCGGCGGCAGCCTCTTCGCGCTGGAGAGAGAAACCGACAATCACCTCCTCTCGATCATGAAGGAAGCGAAATATCTGACCTTTGGGATCGAGCCATTGCTCGGTTATTTTTTTGCCAGAGAGCAGGAACAAAAAATGATCCGCTTGGTCATGACGGCCAAACTGCTCCAGGTCGCGCCGCAATTGATCAAGGAAAGGCTGCGCCAAACATATGTCTAAGATCGCTTTTATCGGACCGAAAGAAATGCTTGAACCGCTCGCTTCCAGCGGGCTCGATTTTTATCCCTGCAGTTCGCTCGACCATTCCTGCCAAGACCTGGAAAAGCTGACCGCCGGCGGCGAGCACGATATAATTTTCGTGACCGAACGGCTGGCCCGGGAAATGACCGCGCTGATCGAAACGGCGGAAAAGAAAGGGATCAACGTCGTCTTGCTCCCCGACCACCGGGGAAGCCTGGGCTTGTTCAAAGAATTAGCGGAAGGATTAATATCATGATAATAAAAGTTGCCGGGCCCTTAGTCGTCGCCGAAATGGAGAACGTCAAAAAAGCCGACCTGGTCCTGGTCGGTCCCCAGCGGCTCATCGGCGAAGTGATTGAACTGCGGGGGAAAAAAGCGTCCATCCAGGTCTATGAAGAGACCGCCGGCCTTAAGGTCGGCGACCCGGTCGAATCGACCGGCGCCCCGCTTTCGGTCGAACTCGGCCCCGGCATGATCGGGGCGATCTTCGACGGGATCCAACGCCCGCTCGATAAGATCAAAGAACAAGCCGGCGCGTTTATTCCCCGGGGGATCAACGTTTTGCCGCTGGCCCGCGACCGCCGCTGGGAATTTCGCCCGCTCGTCGCCCAAGGGGCCCAGGTCAATGAAGGCGATATTCTGGGGACGGTCCAGGAAACCCCGCTCGTCACTCTCAAGATCATGGTCCCACCGGGAATCGCCGGCCGGGTCGACGAAATAAAAAGCGGTCAATTCACCCTAGAAGAAACGGTCGCCGTCGTCGGCGGCCAACCAATCACCCTGCTCCAAAAATGGCCGGTCCGCAAAAGACGCCAGCTCGCCGTCAAAAAACCGGTCTCCGTCCCGCTCGTCACCGGCCAGCGGGTCGTCGACACCCTTTTTCCGATCGGCAAAGGGGGCGCGGCCTGCGTTCCGGGACCTTTCGGCGCCGGCAAGACCGTGATCCAGCACCAGTTCGCCAAGTGGTCCGACGCCGATCTTATTGTTTACGTCGGCTGCGGGGAACGCGGCAATGAAATGACCGACGTGCTCAAAGAATTTCCGGAACTAAAGGACCCAAGATCCGGCCGGCCGCTGATGGAACGGACGATCCTGATCGCCAACACTTCGAACATGCCGATCGCCGCCCGCGAAGCCTCGGTCTACACCGGCGCGGCGATCGCCGAATATTACCGCGACATGGGCTACAACGTCGCCCTCTTTGCCGATTCGACTTCGCGCTGGGCCGAAGCTTTGCGCGAGATGTCCGGCCGGCTGGAAGAGATGCCGGGAGAAGAAGGTTACCCGGCCTATCTTGGCTCGCGGCTCGCCGATTTTTATGAACGGGCCGGTTACGGCCTTTGCAAAGGAAGCCCGGAACGGGAAGGCTCCCTGACCATCATCGGCTCGGTCTCCCCTCCCGGCGGCGACCTGTCGGAACCGGTCGTCCAAAACACCCTGCGGGTCGCCAAAGTCTTTTGGGGCCTGGACGAAAACCTGGCCCACAAACGCCATTTTCCGGCGATTAATTGGCTTCTCTCCTATTCCCTGTACGCCGAAAACCTGCGCTATCCTGAAGCGATCGCTGAAGAGTTCAGGCGCCAGCGCGAAACGGCGCTGAAGCTTCTCTCCCAGGAAGCCGATCTGGAAGAGATCGTCCGCCTGGTCGGACTGGAGTCGATCTCCCACAAAGAGCAGTTGGTCCTCTTCGTCGCCAAATCGCTCCGGGAAGATTTTCTCTACCAAAGCGCCTTCGATCCGGTCGATCAGTACTCGTCGCTTGGCAAACAGCAATTGATCCTTAAGATAATCCTGGAGCTCCATCGTCTGGGAGAAAAAGCGCTTAATGACGGAGTTGAGATTGAAACCATCCGACAGCTGGAAGTCATGGCCCGGATCGCCCGGGCCCGTTTTTCGACGGAAAGCGAAGTGGAGGAGATCGAACGGCAGCTCAAAGATGAGTTCGCCGGGTTAAGGAGCGCCAATGTATAAAGTCAAAGAGATCGCCGGCCCATTGGTCTTGGTCGAAGGGGTTCAAGGGGTCGGCTACGATGAGCTGGTCGAAATTAAATTAGCCGACGGAGAAATCCGTTCCGGCAAAGTTCTTGAAGTCAATGAAGATCGCGCGCTGATCCAGGTCTTTGAAGGGACGGAAGGGTTGGAGATCAAGCATCTCGAATTCCGTTTCCGCGGCCGCGGCCTGGAATTGCCGGTCTCCCGGGACCTTTTGGGGCGGATCTTTTCCGGTCTGGGCCGGCCGCTCGATGGGGCGCCGCCGGTCCTGCCGGAGAAAAAGCTCGACGTCAACGGCCTGCCGATCAACCCGTTCGCCCGGGACTATCCGGACGACTTCATTCAGACCGGCATCTCCACGATCGACGCGCTCAACACTTTATCGCGCGGCCAAAAGCTGCCGATCTTTTCCGGTTCCGGGCTCCCCCACTCGCGGCTCGCCGCCCAGATCGCCCGCCAGGCGAGCGTCCTTAACAAAAACGACCAGTTTGCCGTCGTCTTCGGCGCGCTCGGCATCACCTACGAAGAATCGGAATTCTTTATTTCCAATTTCCGCCGGACCGGCGCGATCGAAAACTCCGTCATGTTCATCAATCTCGCTTCCGATCCGGCGATCGAGCGGATCGCCACTCCCCGGCTGGCACTGACCGCCGCCGAATACCTGGCCTTCGACCTGGAAATGCACGTCCTGGTCATTATCACCGACATGACCAACTACTGCGAAAGCCTGCGGGAGGTCTCGGCCGCCCGGCGGGAGATTCCCGGACGCCGCGGCTATCCCGGCTATCTTTACACCGACCTGGCGACCCTCTATGAACGGGCCGGCCGGATCAAGGACAAGAAAGGATCGATCACCTTGCTGCCGATCCTGACCATGCCGGACGACGACAAGACCCATCCCATTCCCGACCTGACCGGTTACATCACCGAAGGGCAGATCATCCTCGGCCGGGACCTGGAACGGAAAGGGATCTATCCGCCGATCGACCCGCTGCCCTCCCTTTCCCGCCTGCGCGACAAAGCGATCGGCGCCGGCAAAACCAGGGAAGACCACGCGGGGATAGCCAACCAGCTTTTTGCCGCTTACGCCCGGGGCCGCGAAGTCCGGGAACTAGTCGTTATCCTCGGTGAAGCCGCCCTCTCGGAGATCGACACCAAATATCTCCTCTTCGCCGATGAATTTGAAAAACGTTTCATCCGCCAGGCCGAGAACGAGAACCGGACGATCGTTGAAACATTGACCCTCGGCTGGCAGCTGCTCAAGATCCTGCCGCGAACGGAACTTAAACGGATCAAAGACGAGATCATCAATAAATATGCGGATCAAAGTTAACCCAACCCGAATGGAACTCCTCCGCCTGCGGCGGAGGGTGCAACTGGCCAGGCGCGGCCACAAACTGCTCAAGGACAAGCTGGACGGCTTGATGCAGCAATTTTTAAAGACCAAGAAAGACTACCTGGCCCTCCACGCCGACCTGGAAAAACGGCTGGTCGCGATCTTTACCAAATCGATCTTAGCCTACGCCCTCTCCCAGCCCGGAGCGGTCGTCAGGGCTAGCCAAGCTTCGATCACGACCAAGGTCTTGAACATGATGGGGGTCAAACTTCCTTCCTACACGCTGACCGTCGAAGGAGAACCACTATACTCGGACCTCAAAACTACGGTAGAATATAGGGAGGCGGCCGTTAGCTTTGCCGCTATCCTGCCCGACTTGGTCGCTTATGCCGCGCTTAACAAAGCGATGCGGCTCCTGGCCGCGCAAGTGAACGAGACCAGGCGGCGGGTCAATGCTTTAGAATACGTCGTTATTCCGGAACTGGAAAAAAACGCCCGCGCCATCGGCCTGAAGCTCTCGGAACGGGAACGAAGCACCAGGGTCGTCCTGATCAAGATCTCGAAAGGAGTAAAAAATGAAGAACTCAATAATAGCTGAACTGAAAGAAAGCATTGAAACCAAGAACCAGGTGATCAAATGCCTGGTCCCCCAGATCGAACAAGCGACCAAGCTGATGATCGAAGCGCTGAAAGCGGGGAACAAGCTCTTCTTTTTCGGCAACGGCGGCTCGGCCGCCGACGCGCAACATTTAGCGGCCGAATTGATCGGCCGCTACCGCAAAGACCGGCGCTCCCTCCCCGCCATTGCCCTGACGACCGACACTTCGATCATCACTTCGATCTCCAACGATTACGGCTACGAAGTGATCTTCGCCAAACAGATCGAAGGTCTGGCCAAAAGCGGCGATGTCGCGGTCGGCCTCTCCACCTCCGGCAATTCCCGCAACGTGATCGTCGCCCTGGAAAAAGCCAAAGAGCTTGGCTGCAAGACGATCGGCTTCCTCGGCTGCGACGGGGGCAAGATCGCCGAGATCGTCGACACGGCAATCACGGTCCCTTCCAGGGTCACGGCGCGGATCCAGGAAAGCCACATCACCATCGGCCACATCGTTTGCGGGCTGATCGAAAATGAAATGTTCGGAGGTAAATAAATGAAGTTCATCGTCACCGGCGGCGCCGGGTTTATCGGCAGCGCGATGGTCTGGAAACTGAACCAGGCCGGGGAAAAGGACATCCTGGTCGTCGATCATCTGGGAAACTCGGAAAAATGGCAGAACCTGAACGGCAAAGTCTTTGCCGACTATTTGGAAAAAGACGTTTTTATCGAAGAGCTCCTGGCCGGCAAATTCGGCGGCGTCTTCAAGGGGATCTTCCATATCGGCGCCTGCTCTTCGACGACCGAGACCGACGCCAGCTACATGCTGGCGAACAATTACCACTACTCCAAACGCCTCGCCCAGTGGGCCCTGACCAAGAACATCCCGTTCATTTACGCCAGTTCCGCCGCCACTTACGGCGACGGCAGTCTGGGCTATTCGGACGACGACGAAGTCTCGCTGAAGCTCGCCCCGCTCAATGTCTACGGCTATTCCAAGTATCTTTTCGACCAATGGCTGATCCGCAATAACCTGGGCCACAAAGTGGTCGGGCTGAAATATTTCAACGTCTTCGGGCCGAACGAATACCATAAAGGGGACATGAGCAGCGTCATCCTCAAGGGTTACGAACAGATCAAAAAAGAAGGGAAGCTCCGTCTCTTTAAATCCTACCGCCCGGAATACCGGGACGGCGAACAAAAACGGGACTTTATTTACGTGAAAGACGTCGTTGAAGTAATGTACCAACTATTAAACAGCAAGGCCCGGGGGATCTTCAACCTGGGGACCGGGGAAGCAAGGAGCTGGAACGACCTGGCCGCCGCCCTCTTCTCCGCGCTGGAGCTAAAACCGAATATTGAATATATCGAAATGCCGGACCAGCTGCGCGATAAATACCAATACTTCACCCAGGCGGAAATGGGCAAACTCGCCAGGGCCGGGATCAAATATACGCCAACCAGACTGGAAGCGGCGGTCGCCGATTACGTCTCCTATCTCCGCGGAAAGACCCGCTTATAAATGAAACTTTTCATCACCGGGATCAGCGGCTGCGTCGGGCATTATGTTTTTGACGAACTGATCGCCAACCCGGAATACCAGCTCTATCTGTTGGTCCGCGACGTTAAAAAGCTTCGTTTCCAATACCGGAACAACCCGCGGATCACCATTCTCCAGGGGGATATGATCGGCATCCGGAAGCACGCCCCCCTCCTGGCCGAAATGGACGCCCTGATCCATATCGCCGCCGACTGGGGCGGCAACCAATCGAACTGCGAATTAACCCTCGAAATGTTCAATTGTCTCGACCCAAAGCGCTGTCAAAAGATCATCACCTTTTCAACCGCCAGCATCCTGGGCGACGACAACCGCCCCAATCCACTGGCGGAAACGATCGGCACTCATTACATCCGCGGTAAATATCAACTTTACAAACAGCTTCCCGGGTTAGCGCTCTATCCAAAGATCACGACCCTCTTCCCGACCTGGGTCCTGGGCGGAGATCAAACCCATCCCTACTCCCACGCCGCCAACGGGATCATCGGCCTGGCTAAATGGCTGAAACTGATCCGTTTTTTTACCGTCGACGCCACTTTCCATTTCATCCATGCCCGCGACATCGCCCGGATCACGAAGTACGTCCTGGAAAATACGGTCAAAGAGAAAGACTTTATCCTGGGGAACGAACCGATCAGCGCCAGCCAATTTTTAAGGGAAGTCTGCCGTTATTTTAAGGTCCCGGTCTTTTTCCAGCTCCCGATCCCGGCCTGGCTGGTCAAAGGGTTAGCCGGCTTACTTAGAAAAGAGCTTCATCCCTGGGACCTTTACTGCTTCGAAAAGAAATATTTCGTCTATAAAACGGTTAACGCCCGCTTTTTTGGTCTGCCGGCTGATCTAGAGAGTCCGGCAGCGGTAATCCATAGCTTGGCGGGCTCTCCTGATAGAACGACTCCGGTTTGATCTTGCCGGTCGGCAAGACGATCACGCTCTTATTTTCTTCACTCGCCGGTTTTTGCAAAGCCAGCTGATAGCGGCCGCGTAACAGCTCCGAAACGGTCACGAACCGATACCCTTTTCTTTTCAGCGCTTTAATAATATACGGCAGAGAATCGACCGTCTGCTGGCTGTTGTCGTGCATCAGGACGATATCGCCGCCGTGGATCCGCCCTAAGACCCGCTGGGCGATCGAGGTTGGGCCGCGAACCCCGCGGCTGGCATGGTAAAAATCGTCGGCGTTGACCGACCACATCACGACATTGTACCCGGCTTTTTGGATGGCGGCGCTTTTGGATCGGGGAAGAAAACCGTGCGGGGGACGGAAAAGGTTAAGCCGGACAGCCCCATTGGTGTAGCCGCTGACGATCTGGCTGGTCAGTTTGATCTCTTCCAGCAATTTTGGCTCGGTCAGCCAATTCAAACGGGAATGGTAATAAGTGTGATTGCCGATCTCATGGCCGCCTAAGATCGCCTGGTCCAGGAGGTCGGGCTTGGCAACGATCTTCTTGCCGACCATAAAGAAGGTCGCTTTGACCTGTTCCTTTTTCAGCGCCGCCAGGACTTTCTCGGTATATGGAGTTGATGGCCCGTCGTCAAAGGTCAAGGCGATCAGCTTGGGGTTTCGCCCCCGAACGATCAGCTGAGCTTCTAAAGAGTGGCCGAATATAATAATAAGACAAGCTAACGCAACCAACTGACGCATAGTTTTGATATTTTATCACATCCTCACCCACCGTTCCGATTCTCGGAACGGTCCCCCCTCTCCATCGAAGATGGAGAGGGCCTGACCGCTAGCAAACAGCTTTTACAAATATTTGGAAACCGCGACGATACTGTCGCAGGTTTCCAATATTTTTGTTATACTTTTTAAATGTTAGATAAAGCAGTTAAAATTCTAAAAAGCGGCGGCGTGGTCGCCTTCCCGACCGAAACGGTCTATGGGATTGGGGCCCTGCTCAGCAGTCGTAAGGGGATCAACAAGATCTATAAGCTGAAAAAAAGGCCCAGAAATAAACCGTTGCAAGTCCTAGCCCCGTCGTTGGCTGAAGCCAAAAAGCTTGCGAAGTTCAATCCGACCGCTCTAATTTTAGCAAAAAAGAAGTGGCCCGGCCCCCTCACCCTGGTCCTGCCTGCTATAAAAGGAAAGAAAACTATCGGCATCAGGGTCCCGGCTCATCCGTTAATTTTAAAATTATTGAAAAAAACCGGCCCGCTGGCGGCAACTTCGGCCAATGAATCAGGGGAAAAACCGGCTTTAACCGCAATGGAAGTGATCGCCACTCTCCCCGACCTCGATCTGGTGATCGACGGCGGCAAAGCGAAGCTGGGGAAAGCTTCGCGGGTCATCGATTTAACCGGACCAACTCCAAAGATTCTCCGCTAAAAACTCAACGAGATCTCGTAGTACTGCGCTTCCTCAACCTGGCCGGTCGAAGAGTTGAACTGCTTCTTGAAATGAGTGATCAGGCTGGTATTGGCATTCAGCTTGTACGCCACATCCGCCCCCATGACCGCCCCCTGCTCAAGAGAGAGCGAACGGAAGTCAACGAAGTTCGGTTGGCTGTAATAACCCCGGACAAAGACCTGCTCGGTTAATTTAGCGGTCAGATCGGCCGACAAGGCGGAATTACTATCGGTATAACTTTCGTAAACCATACTAAGTTTAGCCAGTCCCAAGGCATTTAGCCCGAATTGGACCAGGGAACCGTTGCGGGGCTTCGAAACCGCTTCGACCGAAGCGAGGTCGATCGGGTTAAATTCGTATTCCGAACCGAAATAGCCGGGGACAAAACCTTTGTCAAAGATCCGGTATTCGGCGCCAAAAGAAGCATTGGCAACCATCAGGTCGTAAGCCCAGGAAAGACCGGCTGAAATCCCTGAACCATGGTTCAACAACTGCCCCGCTTCAGCATAGCCTTCAAAATTCAACGGCAGCGGCATCAGCGCGTCAACTCCAACCGCTGAAACCGACGGCAATTGCTTAGTACCACTTCCGCTTAAGCTAACCGTTCGGCCAGTCGTATCGGTCACGTAGTATTGGCCCAGGGTCAGGAGCGGGTTGATCCGTTCTTCCACTCTAGCAAAATAAAGATTTGATTTGGTCGCCATTCCCCGGACAATGTACTGATCAAAGTCGAGATAGCCTCTAAAGCCAAGCTGGTCGTTATTGAGCATGATCGCCGGTCCTTTTCGGGTGGTGTAATTCTTCATGATCAAACCGTGACCGATGGTCACGCCGTCAAGAACGCCGTAACGGAGTCCTTTCTTAGTGTCATCGTATTCGACATAGCGGAAAACGACGTTTTGGTAATCGGCGGTCTTATTTTCCCCCAGCGCGACGTTAACGTCAAAGCCGGTCGCCCAGAACCCATATTTGAAGTCCGGCCGCCAGGTCAGAGTCGTAACATCCCGGGTCCCAACCTTGGTATAGCTGATGCTGATCCCGCCAATGTTGGAATTCAGCGTGGTCGGACCGGCGCTAGAGGAATTAATAGTCGTGGTCACCGGAATAGTTTGGGCATGCGCTAAACCAACAACTAACAACAAACAACTGACAACAAGCAATCTTCTCATGAGATTCCCCCCTAGTGTCTGAAATGCCTTCGCCCAGTAAAGACCATCGCGATCTTGTGTTTGTCGGCCATGTCGATCGATTCCTGGTCCCGTTTCGCTCCGCCCGGTTGGATGATGGCGGTGATCCCGTTCTTCGCCGCCGCTTCGACGACATCGGAAAAGGGAAAGAAGGCGTCGGAGGCCAGAACTGATCCCTTGGCTTTCTCCCCCGCCTTTTTCACTGCGATATCGACGGAATCTATCCGCGACATTTGTCCCGCGCCGACTCCAACGGTAGCCCCGTCCTTGATCAGGACAATGGCGTTCGATTTGACGTATTTGGCCGCTCCCCAGGCAAAGAAAAGGTCGTCGAGCTCGGCCACGGTCGGCTGGCGCTTGGTCACGACTTTCACCTCATTGACCGCGAGCTGGGCGGCATCGGTATCTTGGACCAATAAACCGCCGCTGACCCGTTTGTAATCTAACCCCTTAAAGGGTTTATTGACGGAGTTCATCCCCAGCTCAATGATCCGGATGTTCGCTTTTTCTTTCAGGATGGCGAGCGCTTGCGGCGTGTAAGCGGGAGCAATTATTACTTCCACAAAGAGCTTGGCGACTTCCCTGGCGGTTGCCTCATCGATCCGGCGGTTGGCGGCAATGATCCCGCCGTAAGCCGAGACCGGATCGGACGCCAGAGCCGCCTTATAGGCATCAACCAACAACTTCGCTTTGGCCAAGCCGCAAGGCGTGTTATGTTTAACGATGCAGATCGTCGGCTCCACGAAATAATTAGCGGCATTCCAGGCCGATTCCATGTCGACGATGTTATTGAAGGAAAGCTCTTTGCCGTGCAACTGCTTGGCGTTGACCAATTCCCCTTCCCGGCCGGCCCCTTTTTCGCGGTAAAACGCCGCTTGCTGATGAGGATTTTCGCCGTAACGAAGGTCCTGGATCTTTTCCAGCTGGATCGACAACTCTTTCGGGAACTTCTCTTCCTTCACTTTGCCCGATAAATACGAGACGATCAAAGCGTCATACTGAGCGGTATGTTTGTAGGCTTTTAGCGCCAAGCCTTCCTTGGTCGTCAGAGAAAGAGAGCCGTTCTTTTTTATTTCGTCGAGTATTTTATTGTAGTCGGCCGGATCGACGACTATTCCAACGTTCTTATGGTTTTTGGCGGCGCCGCGGACCATCGACGGCCCGCCGATATCGATATTCTCGATCGCTTCTTCATGAGTAAATTTTTTCTTGGAAATCACTTTTTCAAAAGGATAAAGGTTACAGATCACCAGGTCGAAAGGATTGATCTTAAATTTTTTCAATTCTTTAACGTGGTCGGGATTGGTCCGGTCGGCCAGGATCCCGCCGTGAATGATCGGATGGAGGGTCTTGACCCGGCCGCCGAGCATATGCGGATATTTGGTCAGCTTGGAAACTTCCGTGACCTTGATCCCCGCCTGGCGGAGATACTCGGCCGTCCCGCCGGAAGAGATCAGTTCGAAGCCAAGTTCGGTTAATTCTTTGGCGAATTTATCCAAGCCAGTCTTATCCCAAACCGAGAGCAAGGCGTATTTCTTTTCCCGTGTCCCGTTCACCGTGTTACGTTTTTTCTTCATTTCAGTTTCACTCTTCTCCCCTCAATAATTAATTTATCTTCGGCGATCAGCCGAATCGCTTCCGGATAGATCTGGTGTTCTTGCTGCAGGATCCGGTCCGAGAGGACCACTTCGTCGTCTTTTTCCTTGATCGGGACCGCCGACTGGATGATGATCGGCCCGGTATCGCACCCTTCGTCGACATAATGGACGGTGCAGCCGGTAATCAGCACGCCGTGCTCCAGCGCCTGCCGCTGGGCGTGCAAACCGGGAAAAGAGGGCAAAAGCGAAGGATGAATGTTGATCATTTTGCCGCGGTAGTGCTGGAGGAGAACCTCCCCGACAATCCGCATGTAACCGGCCAGGCAAACCAGCTCAACGCCGTGCTGCTGGAGGACTTTCACGATCTCCAGTTCATAGGTGTTCCGGTCGGCATAAGCCCGGTGGTCGATCGCCACGGCGGGGATATTGTGCTTCTTCGCCCTTCTCAAGCCAAAAGCGTCGGGATTGTTGGAGATTACGACCGCAACCTTGGCCGGGATCTTGCCGCTTTCACAAGCGTCAATAATCGCCTGAAGGTTTGAGCCGTTACCGGAAATTAAAACTCCTAATATCATTTAGATGATAATAACTTCCTGGTTCCCCTTGGAGATCTCACCGATCAGGAAGGCCTTTTCCTTTTTCTTCGCCAGGTGCTGCATCACTTTGTCGGCTTCTTTGGCGGAAACGACCAGGATCATGCCGATCCCCATGTTAAAAGTCTTATACATTTCAGCGTGATCGACTTCGCCCAGCTTCTTGATCAACTTGAAGATCCGGGGTATCTCCCAGGAATTCAGTTCGATCACCGCCTGGCGCTTTTGCGGCAGGACCCGGCCTAGATTTTCCGGAATACCGCCGCCGGTAATATGCGAGATCCCTTTGATCGTGAACTTACTGATCAGTTCCAGGATCAACGGCGTGTAGATCTTCGTCGGCGTTAAAAGGACGTCGCCAATCGAGCGGTTAAAATCGTCGATCTTGTCGCTCGGCCCGATGTTCCCTTTTTCAAAGATCACTTTCCTGGCCAAGGAATAACCGTTGCTGTGCAGGCCGGAAGAGGCTAACCCGATGATCTTGTCCCCTTCCCTGATCGTGGAACCGTTAATGACCGCTTTCTTATCGACGACCCCGACCGCGAAACCGGCCAGGTCATACTCGCCTTTATGGTACATATCGGGGAGCTCCGCGGTCTCGCCGCCGACCAGCTCGACGCCGGACTGCCGGCAACCTTCCACTATCCCTTTGACGATCTTCTCGACCACGTTCGGCTCAACCTTTTGAATGCCGATGTAATCCAGGAAAAAGAGCGGTTTCGCTCCCATCGCCACAACGTCGTCGACGTTCATTGCCACCAGATCGATCCCGATCGTGTCGTGCTTCCCCATCATGAACGCTAACTTTAGTTTGGTCCCAACTCCGTCAGTCGCGCCAACCAGATACTGCTTGCCGAACGGGAAAAGTCCGCCAAAAAGTCCGATCCCCTTGGCGACTTTCTTGATCCGCCGAACTACTTCGTACCCGGCCTCGATATCAACCCCAGCTTGTTTATATGTGATCATGTTCCGCCCCTTTATCTCGCCGCTTCCGCTGTCGCCGTTCCGTAGTAGACGTCGCCACCACGTAAAACGATGAAGAACCGGCAATCTTTATTAGTACAAGCCCAGGCCTTGTACTTGATGGAAACCGCGTTATTGCTAAAATCCGAAAGCGGGACCAAGACCCCTTTTTCACATTTCTCGCACTTAGGATGTTCGCCCATTTCCGTCACCTCCTCATTATTTAAAGAAGAGCTTCAAACTCTCCAGCCGTTCCGGTACTTTTACCGGATACTCGCCGTTCAAACAGGCCAGGCATAACCGCTCTTTGGGCAGGTTGACCGCTCTGACCAGGTTGTGGATGCTCAAGTAGCCCAAACTATCCGCTTCAATATATTTCCTGATCCCTTCGACTGAAAGATTGGCCGCGATCAATTCGGAACGATTGGCCATGTCGACCCCGTAAAAGCAGGGACAGGTGATCGGCGGCGACGAGACCCGAAAATGGATCTCCCGCGCCCCGGCCTCGCGCAGCAAACGGACGATCTGGCGGGAAGTGGTCCCGCGCACGATCGAATCGTCGATCACGACCATTTTCCGGCCCCGGATCGCGTCCCGGATCGGGTTCAGCTTCATTTTAACGCCGATCTCCCGCAGGCTTTGCGTCGGCTGGATGAAGGTCCGGCCGATATACCGGTTCTTGATCAAACCGTCGGCAAAAGAGATCTTTGATTCCTTGGAAAAACCGATTGCCGCCGGGATCCCGGAATCGGGAATGGCAATGACCATTTCGGCGTCGGCCGGCTGCTCCTTGGCCAGGTATTTCCCCATGTGGACCCGAACATCGTGAAAACTGCGCCCCTCAATGACACTGTCCGGACGGGCAAAGTAAATGAATTCAAAAACACAAAGGGCCGGCCGCTCTCCCCGACACCAGGTCCGGGACTGCAGGCCATTCTTGTCAATGATCACCAGTTCGCCGTTGCTGATCTCGCGAACAAATTCGGCGCCGATAACGTCCAGTCCGCAGGTTTCGGAAGAAATGATGTATGATTCACCCTTCCGGCCGATGCATAAAGGGCGGATCCCTTGCTGGTCGCGAAAACCGTAAAGTTTATCTAGGGTCATGATGACGATCGAGAAAGCCCCGCGGCATTTATTGATCGTGGCCAGGAGCGCCGCCTCAAAGCTCTGTTCTTCGGAAGTGGCGATCAGCGCGGCCAGCAATTCCGAATCGGTCGTCCCTTTGAGCTGATAACCGGAGAGCTGGCCCTTTAGTTCGTCGGTGTTGACCAAATTACCGTTATGGGCCAGAGCGAACGGCCCCCACTTTGACTGAATAACGATCGGCTGGGCATTGCAAAGGGCCGAGGAGCCGGTCGTCGAATAGCGAACATGTCCAAGGGCGATATGCCCGGTTATTTTGCTGATAATTTCATCGTTAAAAACAACGTTGACCAAGCCCATGCCGACGTGGCCGCGGAACTCCTTGCCGTCCGAAGCAAAGATCCCGGCCGATTCCTGACCCCGGTGTTGGAGCGCGTAAAGGCCGTAATAAACCAATTTGGCCAGCGGATCGCCGTTATAAGAATAGATCCCGTAAACGCCGCACGCTTCTTTCAATTTAGCCCCCTATTAATTGAGCCAACTTTTCCGTAACCTGGTCGAGCGGGACCAGTTCCATCGCGCCGGTCCGGCGCTGTTTAACTTCAACTTTCCCCTCTTTCAAACCTTTTGGCCCGACGATAACCTTGAGGGGAATACCGAAGAGGTCGATATCTTTCAGTTTCACGCCGATCCGGTCGATCCGGTCGTCAAGCAAGGGTTCCAAGCCCTTGGCCTGTAATTCATTGTAGATCTTCTCGGCCACCGCTTTTTGCTCCGGTTCTTCCGCGTTAACGGGAACGATCGCCACTTTAAATGGCGCTAGCGGGGTCGGCCAGATCATCCCGTCCTTGTCGTTGTTCTGTTCGATCGCCGCGGCAACTGTCCGCGAGGCGCCGATCCCGTAACACCCCATGATCATCACCTTTTCCTGGTTGTTCTCGTCCAGGTAGACGCAGCGCATTTTGTCCGAATACTTTGTCCCCAGCTTGAAGATATGGCCGACTTCGATCCCCCGGGAGACCTCAAAAACCCCTTCGCCGCAGCGGGGACAGTTGTCGGCTTTGACGGCAAATCGGATGTCGCCGGTCAGGTCGGCCTTAAAATCCCGGCCGAAAACAATGTTCAAAAGGTGGTGGTCTTCTTTGTTGGCGCCGGAGACCGCCAGCGGGATCAGTTCGACCGCGTTATCGGCAACGATCTTCACTCCTTTAAGCCCGACCGGGCCGGCAAAACCGACCGGCGCGCCGGTCACTTTCTTAATAACTGCCTGATCGGCCAGACGGAGATCTTCCACGCCAAGCACTTTCTTTAGTTTAGGTTCGTTGATCGCGTGATCACCGCGAACCAGCGCGGCGACCGGACCTTGCTCCGTTTCATAGATCATCGTTTTGATCATGCTTTCTGGAGTGATCTTCAGAAAAGCGGTCACTTCTTCGATCGTCCTGGCGCCGGGAGTGGGAATTTCTTTTAGCTCGTGTCCCATATCCCGTGTCCCTTGTCCCGTCATTTTATACTCACCGACTCCGGCCGACTCCCTACTCGCTGAATAATTGCATTTATTGCAGTGAAAGATTTCTTCTTCACCGGTCTCGGCCAGGACCATGAACTCCTGGGAGAAACCGCCGCCGATCAGGCCGGAATCGGCCTCCACGACCCGGTATTTCAGCCCCATCCGGTCAAAGATCCGGCAATAGGTCTGGTACATGTTCTGGTATTCGGTCTCCAGGCTTTCCACGCTGGTATGGAAAGAATAAGCATCCTTCATCAGGAATTCCCGGCCGCGCATCAGGCCAAAACGAGGGCGGACTTCGTCACGGAACTTGGTTTGGATCTGGTAGAGATTGGCTGGGAGCTGTTTATATGAACGGATGGAATTGCGGACCAGGTCGGTTATGACCTCTTCGTGGGTCGGGCCAAGGCAAAACTCCCGGTCATGCCGGTCTTTGATCCTAAAGAGCTCTTTACCATAGACCGGCCAGCGGCCTGATTCCTGCCAGAGCTCGGCTGGTATAATGGTAGGCATTAAGACTTCTTGAGCGCCGGAGCGGTCCATTTCTTCCCTGATGATCCGGATAACGTTACGTAAAGTGCGATAACCAAGCGGTAAAAAGGTGTAGACTCCAGCCGCCAGCTTCTTAATAAAGCCGCCACGGAGCATTAATTTATGAGATACGACTTCCGCCTCGGATGGGTCCTCACGAAGGGTCGGCGCCACCACCTGCGACATTCTCATCTCTTCTTCCCCCCTACTGACCCCCTATTATACCCCTTTTTTCCCTACATTTCAACCAATTTGTTGCCCCCATTTTTCCTTATTATTTCCTGTAAATAGTGAAATTTATCAATAAAACGATCGAAACGGTATTAATAGCCAGTTTGCAAAGGAGAAACATATGATCAGCCGAATTTACCAAGGGCCCAGACATCCAACATTAGCTAAGGCAACCTCGTTACTAGAGGTCGCCCAAAAAAAAGCCTCTAGAGCTCGTAAAGATTTAGCCAATAAAGTTCTTGAGGTTAGAAAGCTTGTCCATGATGGAAATAATACCTTATCATTACTTATCGTAACCGCAAGCTCCGCCCTGGAGGATCTGGAATCCGGGAATGGAACCACGGAAACACTCAAAGAAGATCTCAAAATGATCGCTAAACAAGGGACCGCTTTAACTGCGACCCTGGAAAGGATTAGAGCGGTCTTTGTTCCTTCAGTAAAACTCATGAAATCAGCAGCGCCTGCCATTTCTCCAATTAAATTCGATGGGCCGACAACTACCGTTAAAAATATTTTAGTCGTTGATGATGCGCCTGTTTTCCGGATAATTTTAAACGACAAACTAACTAAAGTCGGGTATCGCGTCACCCAAGCGGTCAATGCCGAAGAAGCGCTCCCGCTCCTGGCCAAAGGACAGTTCGACCTGGTGATCACCGACGTCGACATGAACCCGGAAGGAATGAGCGGCCTGGAATTTTCCAGCCTCATAACCAGAGAATTTCCGCGAACCGTTGTTTTTGTCATGAGCGGCGAAAACACTGCCGAAAGAGATCAAGCGGCAATAAATCACGGGGCGGCCCGCTTCTTCCCAAAGCCGATCGATCTAAACGATATTTTAACGGCGATCGGCGATCTTAGCGAATAATCATCGTCGCTATTGCCAGATTTTTTTTGAATAAGTGAAATTATTTATTTTTTTGAACGAATATGGAGTAGCTTTACCATAGAAAGGTTCAAAACAGTGTCAAGAATATTCCATAAGCCCCGCCCCATTCATTCGCTCGAGCATCAACGCCGCTCGGTCTTTCCAAAAAGGGTCGAAAACCTCACTACCGTCCTGGATTCGATGGACGAACTTGTTTTCGTCCTTGACCAAGGCGGAAGGATAACCCATTTTCCTCAACGCAACAAAGCGGGGGATTTATTTGTTTCACCGAATAGTTTCCTTGGCAAACGGATCGACCAGCTCGGCTTCCCGGCAGACGTCCAGGCCGATTTCATCGCTAAAATAGCCGCGGCGAAAGAAACCGGCGCGGCCCAAACCTGCGTTTATGAAATACCGACCCCAAAAGGAAAAAAACCGTTCGAAGCCAGGATCTCCGTCCGGGCCAATACCTTCGGCCAAATAATCGGCTTTACCGTTATCGCCAGGGACATCAGCGAACGAAAAGAGGCGGAAGAGAGGTTCCAAGCCTGCGGCATGAGATATCAAACCTTGGTGGAAAACATGCCGGCAATGGTTTGCCGCTTCGATCCGGAGGGATATTTAATCTTTGCCAATGACCATTTTTCCCGCTGTCATCTTACCAATAATTTCTTCCAGCAATTACCGCCGGAAGCCCGCTTGGATTTTACGGCCAAGCGCCTATCCTTGTCTCCGGACAACCGTTCGATTGTTCTTAAATACGGCGTCGCGGACGGCAACGGCTCGGTTCGTTGGTTTCGCTGGCGGATAAACGCTTTTTTCTCCTCCCATGGAGAATTACAAGAATTCCAGGGCTTCGGCGAGGATCTCACTGAAGATAATGCTCGAGCGCTCCAACAAGAACAGCTTGGCCGTTTGCAAACGAGCCGCAGACTCGCCCAAACAATCGTCCATGAAGTAAACAACGCGCTCACTGGGATCGGCGGTTTTCTTGGTTTCGCCCTTGAAACCGCCCAAGAGCTCGGCGCCGATTCATTAACAAGCGATCTAAACGAAGTTAAAGCCTCCGCCGCTAAAATAGAAAGACTGACTCAACAATTGGCGTCGATTTATAAAGCAAACAGTTGCTCACTTGTCGTCGCCAATCCCGCCGAGCTCGCCCGTAAATCCGTTGAATCGTTTTTTTACGGCGTCAACCAAACTAAACAGATCGTTTGGACAGAGGAGACGACCCCGCCCGCCATGATCGACATCACCCAGTTCAACCAAGTTATGGAGATCTTATTGCGCAACGCCCTCGAAGCAATCCCGGACAGCGGCAGGATTGAGGTTAAAGCAAAACCCGTCAAGCTCGAACAAGAAAGCCCAAGTCATTTCGCGATGATCCCGCCGGGCGAATACGCGATGATCAGCGTAACCGACAATGGACGGGGAATTGACCCCAAAAAACTGCATTTGATCTTTGATCCAACCTATACCACTAAAAACCAGGGTGGAACGAGCGGACTTAGCCTAACTCAACTACAGTCGATCATTGAAAAACATAACGCGTTTGTCAAAGTCGAAAGCCTCCTCGGCAAAGGAACAACCTTTTCCTTGTTCTTCCCCACCACTAAAGAAATTGAAAAGATCTCCGTGCCGCCGGTCAGCCAGCGCCGCCCCGGACCGGTTACTGTTCTGATCGTTGACGACGAACCGACGATCAGGGAAATTTGTGAAAGAGTCCTGTCCGGCCATGGCCACAACGTCACCGTTGCTAAAAACGGCGAAGAAGCTTTAACTCTATTGGCTAATAACGGCCCTTTTCAACTGGTCATTACAGATATCAATATGGGACCGGGACTTTCCGGCATCGAGTTAGCCCAGCAGATCAATCAACGCTATGCGGGGACCAGGATCGCGGTCATGAGCGGTAATCACGAGGAAATGGAGAAAGCCGGATCTTTGGTTGCAATCCATGGCTCGATCAAAAAACCGTTTCCCAACGAGAAGATCCTTTCCCTCTTGGAAAAAGCGCTGGGAGATTAAAATGCGCCCGGCAGGGATCGAACCTGCTACCTATTGCTTCGAAGGCAATCGCTCTATCCAAATGAGCTACGGGCGCATCCAAATGAGCCCTGCCTGCCGGCAGGCAGGTACGGGCGCATTTCTACTGATTGAGATGAACGACTTGAGCTTTAGGGAACCCGTTGAAATTGGTCGCCGACGCGATGCTGTAAGCCCCGATATTCTCGACGTACAACAAATCACCGATCTCCAGTTCCGGCAGCATTTCGCTGGTCGATACGGTATCAAAGGCGTCGCAGGTCGGGCCGACCACCGCGCAGATCCGCTTCTCCCCTCTCTTTTTGAAGGAATGGAAATGGTAAGGGCAATGATCGAAGATCACGCCCGAGAGCGTGCCGTAAACCCCGTCGTTAACGTAGTAAACGGTCTTGCCGTCGCGGACCGCCTTGCCGATGATCTTTACGACCAGATGGGCGGCGGTCGCCGCCAGGTAACGCCCCGGCTCGGCGACGATCTCGATTTCTTTCGGGAAAAGCCGGTCCAGTTCCTTCCGTAATTTACCGGCGAAGATCTCGAATTCCGGGACCGACTCGTCGTACGGGACCGGAAAGCCGCCGCCAATATTAAGGATCTTCATCTGGTAACCGCGGGCGGCAACCTCTTTAAAGATCTCGGCTGACGCTTCGAGGGCGGTAATGTAATTGTCGATATTGCAGCACTGGCTGCCGACATGGAAACTAACCCCCTCGACCGACAAGCCCATTTCAAAGGCCTGCTCGATCAAATTGGGAGCGTCACCCGGTTCGATCCCGAACTTGCTCGACAGCTCGACCATCGAACCGACGTTCTGGACCTTGATCCGGCAGATCAAGCCGGCATCGGGACAATATTTTTTGATCTTGGCCAGCTCTTCCGCGTTATCGTAGGTCATCAGGGTGTTGTAGTTGCGGATCTTTTTCAGGGTCTCGACCGGCTTGATCGTGTTGGCGACAATGATCTTGTCCCAGATGAAGGCATTCCGCTTCTTTCCCCGCAGGTCCTTTTGCGGCACGTTCTCCAGGACCGAATAAAACTCCTGGAGCGAGGCGACGTCAAAACCGCTGTCGAGCGGATAAAGGGTGCGGATGATCTCCGGATCGGAATTGGCCTTGATCGCGTAATACAGCCCGACCCGCGGCAGGAAGCGCCGCATCCGGCGGTAATTCTCGCGGATCACTTCATGGTCGAGCAGGAAGACCGGCGTCCCGTATTTCTTGGCGTACTTATGCAGGTCCTTGTTGTTCAATTATTTCACCAAAAATGTTTTGAACTGCCAGACATCATCTTCCTTGGGCAATTCCATGTCGAACTTGGTAAATTTGATGTTCAGGTTCTTAAGCGGCGTCCAATCGACCGCTTTCGAAACGAACGGCTTAATGAACGGCTTGGCGATCTTGAGGATCTCTTCGTGATCAAGATCGTCCGGCATCAGGAAGCCCCGTTTCGGGTTCTTGATCATCCAGATCGACGCGGCCACGACCGAGATCGCCACCTGCATAGTCGTCGCCTGCTGGTGCGGGATCAACTTCCGGGAAGTCTCGATATCAAGCAAGCTGCCGCACCACCACGATTTAAAATCATGCCCCATCAGCAGGACGCCAAGTTCGTCGCGGCCGGAAATGATCTCGTCCGACATGATCCGCTGTTTCTCCTGCATCTTGAACTGGCGCATTTCCAGTTCGCGTAAGGAGACGATAGCGCAGTCACTCGGACAATAGGCGTAATGGACGGTCGGGCGATAGACCGCCTTGCCGTTTTCCCAAACGGTCAACCGGTCGGAAATACTGAACGCTTCCCCGTGGCGGATGACCATACCGGTAATCTCGCCGCACGGCACCCAGGAACGGACCCAGGTCCTCATCCCCAAAGTGCGAAGACAGATCTGGTTGCGCGGCCCGGTCTCGTGAAAGAAAGCCCCATCCGGCACGTACTTCTCGTGCGTCCCCCAGCCAAGTTCAGCCGGCGCGACCCCTTCTTCATAAAAACCTTCAATGCTCCAGGTGTTGACGAATTCGTTAACCTGTTTCGGCTGGTCGGTGATCTGGGTGTCACGTTCGGAAATATGCACAACCTTGGTCCCGGTCAGCATTGCCAGGCGGGCAAAATCTTTAGCCGCTAAATATTTTTTCAGTTCCGGCGCCCGCTTATCTTTCGGTTTCTCTTCAATGATCTTATTGGCGATATCGATCAAGGCGTTCTTGGTAAAATGAGAGACCAAGCCCGGGTTGGCGCCGTGATCGACGATCGCGGTCGTCCCGTTGTTGTCTCCCCAATCCTCGATCATCTTGCGGATCTCCATATGCCTGGCATAGAGGGTATATTTGGCCGGATCGTTCCGCTGTTCATCTTTATACGGGTCCCATTCTTCAACCGAGGTGTTAACGTAAAGGACCTGGTTTTCCCGGCACCAGGTGGTAATGGCGCGGCAATCGATGTTCCAAGCGAGATCAATGATCAGATCGCCCGGCCCGGTATATTTAGCCAAAAGCTTTTGGTAATTTTCTTTGGTCACCCGGTCGATAACGTATTTAACCCCTTTTTTAAGCGAATCCTTCACCCGTTTACGGTTATCGGCAAAATCCATAATAGTTACGTTTTTGGCCGGGACATCGATCAATTTCAAGACGATCGGGATAGCGCATTGCGAAACTGAACCGCAGCCAATTATTAAAATTTTTCCATTAAACTTAACGTGTTTTTTCATTATTATGCAAACCTCCAAATACATTTTATGGACGAAAAATCATTATTTAATACGGAAAATAAACACCTGCCTTAATTTTTCTCATTGTAACAAAAGAAATATTGTTTGGCAATAAAATTTACGACTTATTTAGGAGTAATTTCTTTAATTTATGTAAGGCTAAACCGCGATGAGATAGGCGGTTTTTCATAACTGATGACATTTCCGCGAAGGTTTTTCGATAGCCGCAGGGTCGAAAAACCGGATCGTAGCCAAACCCTTCCGCCCCTCTCATTTCCGCAATGATCCGGCCGTGAACAACCCCTTTGACCACTCTGATCCGGCCGTCCGGAAAAGCGACCGCGATCGCGCAAACAAATTTCGCTCCCCGCGCCCGGCAATCACTCATTACTTTAAGAAGTTTAAGGCAAAGATTTTCCGGGGTCGGCGGCGCGGCAAAACGAGCTGATTTAACCCCTGGCTTACCGTTCAAACAATTGACCATTAACCCGGAATCATCGGCAATTGCGATCTCATCGGGTTTCAGCTTGATCGCTTTAACCTTTTTGATCGCGTTAGCTTCAAAGGTCAGGCCGTTTTCAACAACCCTGACCCCTCGCCCTTCAACCTTCATTCCTTTAAGGATCTGGCCGATTTCCCGCAGTTTATGCTTATTCGTCGTCGCGACAATTACTTTACCGCTCATGCTTCAGCGCTTTTTTGCCAATGTCTTTCCGGTAGTGCATCCCTTTGAATTTGATCAGGTCGACCGCTTGATAAGCCTTCTTGATCGCGAACTTGATCGAATCGCCCCGCGCGGTCACGCCAAGCACCCGGCCGCCGGCCGTCACGATCTTCCCGCTCTCTTCTTTTGTCCCGGCATGAAAGACCATCACATTTTCCAGTTGATCGATCCGGTCGAGGCCGGTGATCGGAATCCCTTTTTCATATTTACCGGGATAACCGCCGGCCGCCAAGACCACGCAAACCGCCGCCTGCTCATGCCATTCGATCATTTTTCCGTCAAGCTTTTCGTCAGCAATCGCTTCCATGATCGGCACCAGATCCGACTTCATCCGCATCATGATCGGTTGGGTTTCCGGATCGCCGAAGCGGCAATTGAACTCCAGGACTTTCGGCCCCTTTTTCGTAACCATGATCCCGGCGTAAATGACCCCTTTATAGCTAATCCCTTCCTGCCGCATCCCGTCAATGAACGGCTTAAGGACCGTCACGTCGATCTCCGACATTAAATGTTCGGTCACGATCGGCGCCGGGGAATAAGCCCCCATCCCGCCGGTATTCGGCCCCTGGTCACCGTCTCGGACCCGTTTATGGTCCTGGGCAGAAGCCAGCGGCAGGATCGACTGGCCATCGGTCAAAGCGAGGATCGAGGCTTCTTCTCCGTCGAGGAATTCCTCAACCACGACCTGATCGCCGGCTGAGCCAAACTCTTTCTGCTCCATGATCAGTTTTAGGGCTTCGATCGCTTCGGCCTCGGTCTGGCAAACGACAACTCCCTTGCCGGCCGCCAAGCCATCGGCTTTAACGACGATCGGCGCCCCCATTTCTTTAACATAAGCGATTGCCTCTGCTAAGCGGCTAAAAGTCCCCGACTGGGCAGTCGGTATATCGTATTTCGTCATAAAATTTTTGGAGAAAACCTTGCTCCCTTCGATTCGCGCTCCCAGCCGGCCCGGACCAAACACTTTCAAACCAGCCGCGGCAAACTCATCGGCAATCCCGGCAACCAGCGGCACTTCCGGGCCGACCACGGTCAGCCCGATCTTTTTTTCAAGAGCAAACTTTTTTAAGCCGTCGATATCCTCAACCGCGAGAGGGACATTTTCGGCAAATTGAGCGGTCCCGGGATTTCCGGGCGCGCAATAGATCTTTTCGGCTAACGGGCTTTGCGCGATCTTCCAGACCAGCGCGTGTTCCCGACCGCCGGAACCAATAACTAATATTTTCATATTTTTCTCCTCCATGTTTTATCTCGCCCCCTCTCTTTTTAAGAGAGGGGGTCGGGGGGTGAGTTACTCTCCCTCAGGTCGATTAAACGAAGCTGGGCCGACTCAAAGCCGTTCCATTCGTTGCTCTCCAGATTAAAAGCCAGATCATAGCGCTTGGAGTAATCAAGGCATTCCCCTAAGCTCCCCATCCCGAAACCGATCGTTTCGACTTCCGCGCCGCCAAAGTTAAATTTGGCCTTGAGGTGCTTGTTCCCGTTGCCGATCGCCCGAAAAGTTGATAAGGCAAGATTGCGCAGCATCAGGACCGGGACCGGATTCCGCTCGCCAAACGGCGCCAACCGCTGCAGTTCTTTTACTAATGAAAGAGAAAGCTGATCGATCGTTACTTCAGCATCGATCGCCAAACCCGGCGCCAGCTCGTCGTCGGCGATCCCCGTCGCCACTTCCGCCAGGAATTGTTCGGCAAAAAGCGGGATATTTTTAGCTTCGATCTTAAAACCG